>Ga0247771_1000717_pt1 | contig 10276 bp, 6 predicted proteins | sample UWRJL197509C6_FD_179948 | JGI IMG/M metagenome (GOLD analysis project Ga0247771, IMG submission 179948) | Plant litter microbial communities from Arlington Agricultural Research Station in Wisconsin, United States - UWRJ-L197-509C-6 | ecosystem: Environmental > Terrestrial > Plant litter >...
ACCACGGCAAGATGGTACCACTGGTTCTCCTTGAACTTGACCGATTTGAACCGCACGCTCGGCCTAGCGGAGGTCACGGACGTCTGCAAGATGAAGTTGTGCGTGTCCTTCTCGAGGTACGCAAGGAGAAAGCAGGTCTGCGTAGAGTCGAATACCCCGAAGATGGTGGTGTGAGAGTTGGGATCGAACCGGTCCACGCGGAACCAGCACGTGAAGCTGTACCCCGGAGACGACGAGGGAGGAAACGGGCGGCCCAGGTTCGGGAGCTCGACGGAGGCGTAGCCGTGGAGCGAAAGGTCGAACTGAATAAACGAAGGGCCACTGTACTGCTTGGTCATGGCGAGACAGAACTCCGAGGCCGCTTCGTCCTGAGTCGACAGCAGAAACTGGGCATCCGCTAGCCTGTTGACGCCCAAGTGCATCAGTGATCTGCAAAGCGGTAGGATCTTCTCCTTCTCCAGACCGCTCAGCCGCGAGTCGGGACCGAAGTAGAGTCGGAGGAAGCGCGAGAGCACCCCGCTTCCGTGCAATGCCGACAAGTTGAAGAAAGAGGCGGAGACGACGGAGGACAGGGTAGCCAGGACGAGGAAGGAGCTCGGGTCTGTGTCGTCGTCCTCGTCGTCTCTCGGAATCGTTTCCCAGAAGCCCACAACTGTTCTCATGATCTCGGGGTTCTGAAGGACGGTCGTAGGACCGACTATCTCGCCTAACCTCTTCTCGATATCCGCGGGGCCCACCTGGCGCGTTATATTGCCATCCTTGCCCTCCGCGGATGAGCCGTCGTCCGTGGAAACCGCTTTTCCGCTCGCTGGCGGTACGCGGACCGCGGCGACGGACTGGCAAAGCTCATCCAACCTCTGGTCGTCCAAGGCGAACGAGAGGAGCTTGCCGAAGAGTTGGCACTTGGTCCAGAGATCCGAATCGCTCCCCCCGAGCCCGATGCTGGCGAGGATCTGTTCCAGCGCCTCCCATCCGCCCCCCTCGGCGCGGTTTCGAAAGTAACGCCGGTTGCCATGATGCTCGCGGAACGTTGCCGAGAAGACGGCCAGAACGATGTGTACCAGTTCGAAAAGGGCCTTCTTGTCCGTCTCACTCCTCTTTTGTAGGTTGTAAAAGCCCGAGAACGACCGCAAGACGTTCAGCAGATGCTGGTAGCCGTGGAGATGACGAAAGTCGTCTTGCGCGGGGCAGGGAGGGGTGGTCGCAGCAATGTGCTGGTGGATCTGTCGCGCGTATTTCAGGAGCACCGCGGTCTCGGGATACTCGGCGCCGCCGCGGTTCTGCACCGCCGAGGCCACACGCTCTAGCAACGTGTGGAGGACTTGGGCGGCTTTCGTCGTGGCGGGGGTGTTCGAGGCGGACGTGGAAGACCGGTACCGACCCGCCCGGGATGCCATCCTAACTACGGCAACCCTTCGTGAAAGGAGCTGTTGTGTGGTTTTCTCATGACTTGAGCGACTTCCCCCGTCCCAGCACCCGTCCGGGGACTTGGGTTAGTCGTGGCGTGCGCTCATGGAACGCCTTGGGGTTTTGTTCCTCGGGTTCGGCTTGCTGGAGCTGACGGGAGAGCCTACTATACGCCGTACGGCCGTACTGTCGAATCAACGTGGAAGGAGCATGAGCATCAAAAGACCAGGACAAGTGCCCAGGTCGGCATGTCCTCCAGGCAGGCCGAGCTGCGGAGCGTCAGACTTGAAAGTTGGCTCTGGAGTTGTGGCGGAGCTCTGCCAGCTGTCGGGATGCCTGATGGGCCGGCGGCCAGCTGCGTTGGGTCACGGTCACCTGACACAGTGCTTCGTCATGGACGAGCTTCCTTCACATGAAATATCCCCTCCTCCAATAGGTACGGCAACTGGAGCGATGTGTTCCCGTATTTCGAGATTGCTGCCCAGGCGCGCGAAACTTTTCAGTCCGTCTGTCCTTGTTCAACGATCGAGCAGCTTGCTTGGATGCGTCGCTTGCACACTCCCAAGGTCAAGCTTCAGCCACATCGTCAGCACTCGAAGGAGAACCCGGAATCCTTCGTCCTCGGTCCGCGAGCCACAGCCTTGGGGCAGCCCATGCACGATGAGTCCTCTCGAATCCTTTCAGCGTCCAATAGCTTGAGAACAACAAGTAGTTCAGGGGCTTCGGCCACGTGCCTCGATGTCAAGGACGCCGGGAGCATCATGTGGCGAGATACCCATGCAAGGCGGGGCAGCTGGCAGCCGGGCAGCCTCGTCCGAGGCCCATCGGGAGCCTGTCAGCGTCAAGCGAGCTCGGTTTGACCAGACGGGGCGTTCCCAACAACAACGAGAGCCTCCACATTTATGCCCAAGAGAAGGCTCCAAAGCCTCGGCTCGTCGTGCTCGAAGCTTAGATGGCGCCCAAGTCCTACGGAGCGCGCCGTCCTCCCTAGCAGCTCGGGGAGTTGCGTGATCAAGCTCGCGTGCTTCCCCGAAGCTTTATCGAGGCCGGGCTTATCGCGGTAGCATTGGCCCAGCAATGCTCCAGGCAGCCGATTGGGCAGTGCCGTGCCGCTTTCGGCCTCAGCCACCCACTGGGTCGGGGTGTGGGCCAGAGTGGGTCTGGTGTGCGTCACGGGTTAGCAGCTGAGGCAACTGTGCGTTGCGCATGCCTTTATCTGGCTGCCGCCCGCACCCTCATGTTGTTCCCCGATCTGCTTCATCCTCCGCCCTCGCCATCAAGCCATCATCCACTCGTGCCAGGTAGTCAGGAATCGCATATTTTGTTTCTGTTCTCGTTGGATCGTCCGACTGTCGCAGGCAGACAGCTTTCCCTTTTCTCGTTCTCGTTCTCGTTCTCGTTCGCCATGAGAGGCATCATCGCCTTGTCGCTGGCGGCTTGCGCCGCGGCGGCCCCGGCGTCGTTCAGCACGGAAACCATCCACGGCGACGCCGCTCCAATCCTTTCGGCGACCAACGTGGAGGAGATCCCGAACTCGTACATCATCAAGTTCAAGGACCACGTCACCGCATCGGGTGCGTCGGACCATCACAGCTGGATCCAGCGGCTGCACACGGACCGGGAGGACGAGCGCCTCGAGCTGCGCAAGCGCGGCCAGATCCCGCTGGTCGACGACGTCTTCCACGGCCTGAAGCACACCTACAACATCGGCCAGTCGTTCTTGGGGTACTCGGGCCACTTTGACGACCATGTCATCGAGCAGGTCCGACGGCACCCGGATGTGAGTAATGCCCCAGCCACGCACGGCCGCAGACCGAGAACGGCCTGCCGCGCCATGGGAACAAGCCGCTGACCGATCCCGCCCAGGTCGAGTACATCCACCGGGATACCATCGTTCACACGATGCGCGTCAAGGAGGAGACCAACGACTGCAGCCCAGAGACGGAGAAGAACGCACCCTGGGGTCTGGCTCGGGTGTCTCACCGGAACCACCTGAACTTCGGCAGCTTCAACAAGTACCTGTACACCGAGAGCGGCGGCGAGGGCGTCGATGCCTACGTCATCGATACTGGCACCAACACGGAGCACGTCGACTTCGAGGGCCGTGCCCACTGGGGCAAGACCATTCCCTCGGGCGACGAGGACGCCGACGGCAACGGCCACGGCACCCACTGCTCCGGCACCATCGCCGGGAAGAAGTACGGCGTCGCCAAGAAGGCCAGCGTCTACGCCGTCAAGGTCCTGCGGTCTAACGGCTCGGGCACCATGGCCGACGTCATCGCCGGCGTCGATTTCGCCGCCAAGCGCCACCTGGAAGAGGTGGAGAAGGCCAAGAAGGGCAAGCGCAAGGGCTTCAAGGGCTCCGTCGCCAACATGTCCCTCGGCGGCGGCAAGACCGCCCCGCTCGACGCCGCCGTCAACGCCGCCGTCAAGGCCGGGATCCACTTCGCCGTGGCCGCCGGAAACGACAACGCCGACGCCTGCAACTACTCGCCCGCCGCCGCCGACCTGCCGCTGACGGTCGGAGCCTCGGCCCTGGACGACAGCCGCGCCTACTTCTCCAACTGGGGCAAGTGCACCGACGTCTTCGCCCCGGGCCTCAGCATCCAGTCCACCTGGATCGGCAGCAAGACGGCCATCAACACCATCTCGGGCACCTCGATGGCCTCGCCCCACATCGCCGGCCTCCTCGCCTACTACCTCTCCCTCCAGCCCGCCCTCGACTCCGACTACTCGGTTTCGCCCATCACCCCCGCGACGCTGAAGTCTAACCTGCTCAAGGTCGCCACCGTCGGGGCCCTCACGGACCTCCCCAAGAACACGCCTAACCTGCTCGCCTGGAACGGCGGCGGCTGCAGCAACTACTCGGCCATCATCGAGCAGGGCAGCTACGAGGTTTCGAAGCCCAAGGCCAAGACGGGTAGCTTCTCGGTCACCGAGCTGGAGAAGGCCATCGAGCACGACTTTGAGCTTCTGTCCGGGAAGGTGCTCAAGAAGGTCCACAACATCATCAGCGAGGAGGTCAAGGAGTTCCTCGAGGAGTTCACCGACTAACCGACCACCGTTTGGCGACTAGACCGCACTGTCCTTCCGTATTAGCAACACGTAAACGAGCCGGAGTGGAGGGACACACTGTTTGGGTTGCATAGGTATTCAGGTTCGGTCGAGTTCATAGGTCACATGCCAACTATTATCCTTTGTCTCAGCAACGATTCTTCTCGTTCGCGTGATTGTCTCGCGATGAGATCTGCGCCGAGGGTGTGTGACGCTTTCGGATCGTTTCCCGTGGTTGTGCCTTGAATGCCATCTCAGACTGGATCGGGATCATCACCACTCCACAAACGACGCGAACTCGAGGTTCTACTCCCTACCAAGGGTCTGTCCAAGGCCCTGTCTAAGGGTCTGTCTGAGAGAAGGCCGTCATCGTCGGAATAGAATATCTCGTGAGACAATTTCGCTCCGTGGCCGGTCGGGTCGGTGGTCGGCGGCTGTCACGCCCCCCGAACCTGTCAGGATGCAGGGCTCCTTCCTTCCTTACGGGCACTGGGCAGTCCCGGCGGCTTGCCTGCCCGGCGGTGTAGAGTTGTCAGTCTCCACGGAACCCTCAACGTTCTCATCAGCTCCAAGCAACATCGCCGACCAGCATCGAGATTCGTTTTCAAGAGTTTATCCCCTCGGATGGTTCGCGATGCTCCGAAGGCACAGCACCAAGTCCTCCGGTCGAAGCGTTCACCTCGAGCACCTCGACGCGAACCTAGCCCAGAGAGATGCGACCATCGCGGCCGCTCATGCTTTCGTCCGTGGCCAGGCCCGGCCTGGCCCAGAGATGTCGCTATTCCCAGTTCTCTTGGCGCCGTCTCCTCCTCGGCGAGAATCCAGGATCCCAAGAAGCCGAAGCTTTGCCCATCAGGGCACGAACAGCGAAAGCGCCGAAGACCGACGGCAGCAGAGCGTACGTTTCGTAGGTCCGAGCAGTTCACATCGACGACACGGTGGTCCTCGACACGCGCGAACGGATCCCAGTTCCAGCCTTGACGAAGATACCACTCTCCTAGCCAGTCCGAGCCGGACCGACAGCCAAGCCGCCCGCTGCTTGGGGGTTCTCCGAAGTACCGAAAACATGCGGACGGCGCTTCCATCCGCCGAGAAGGACGGACGGTTTCCCGCCCGGGCTCTGGCCAGCGCCTATCTCGACGCTCTCGAAGCCGGCGACGAGTACTACACCGCGGAAGACGATATTGCGTCGGCCCCTTCTTCGTATCGGCGGCTTCGCAGATCGCAGTCTTTGTTTTGCCGCGGCACTTCTACTGACGCTTACCTCGACGACCCGCCGAGGGCCGACGGCTCCGCCAGCTGCTCCCCCGAACGGCGGACCCTTCCGCTGTCGGCTACGATGTCGAGATTGCGAGAACTCGACTCAAACAAAGAGAATAAACAGCCTCTGGCCAGCCCGCCTGCTTTCCCCCTCCGAGCCCCGAAGTCGATGAGCTTTCTCAGAGGCCGTCGCAGAACCGGGAGCCAGGGTTCGATTCAGACCGACAAAGGGGAGGGTCGCCCCTGCTTGACCTCGGAATCGGGCCCCCGTCGTAACAACAGTAAAACTGCCCACGGCCCGATTGGCATGCGCAAGTCTCTACGCAGTAGCAGCTCGAACAGTGCTATCCCGGCCTTTGTGACAACGGCTCCGGCGGCCCTCGAGGTGCCCAAGGGCGAGAGGAGCCTACGGAACAAGGCTCGTAAGGTATCCCGAAATCTTAAATCCAAGCTCAAGAGCCTCTTCCACCTCTCAAAAGGCGAGGTTGAACCCCCCGGCCTTCCAGAACAGCACATCGAGACACGGAAGTGTCACGCGTCTCGCCGTTTCCGAAGCCCCCCGTCGTCCGCCGGAGGCATCGACGGGGAGGCTCACGCGGCTGGCTCCATTTCCCGCGTCCCGTCGAGCGTCGCATCGCTGCACGTTGTACGTCCGGAAGACGCCCTTCATTCTAGGCGAGGGAGTATCGAGAGTCTCTCGGGCGAACACGATGTCGCGGACGAGAAGTCACGGGTGACGAGCTGGGCGAGCTCCAACGTCGCCAGCGTCGCCAGCCAGCAGCAGGCTTGGAACGAATGGGAAAGGCAGAGGCTGTCTGTGATCAAGGAGAATGGAATCCACTCTCCGTCACCGTCCTTCAGTCGCCGCAACCTCCACACTCCGCCCACCCGCCCGCCATATACTTCCGAAACGACCGCGCCGCTGACGAAGGTGCTCCCGGGGCCGACCGTTGACAGCCAGCGCGTCTACTCGGCCTTGATGAAAAGGCTCAAGGAGACCAGGCAGCTGGAGAACGTCACGGAGCGGCAGAGAAGATCCAGTGGCGAGCAGTCGGACCCCTTCCGAACAGCATCCCCGGCCACGTCGACTTGCAGCAGACTAGACCTGAAGGAGCTCTCTACTCCCACGCCGACTACGATTAAGAGACATTCCCCTCCAAACGGCGGCATCTCACGAGTAATACCGAAGCGCTCGCACAACGAATCTCCGATGTCCAGGCGCATGCTTGCTGTCTTCGACACAGAGAATCCCTGGGAGGGACTAGAAAACGATCATGGCCCAAACCATGACATATCCGGGGCTGCGCCGGTCACATACTCGGCGTACCCGCCCGCAGCTCCTAAGGATGGACAAGGGCTATCACCGCCGATAGAGTTCGTACTTCGAGGGAACGGATCACCTTCAAAGGGCGGGGCTCTGTCTGATGGGAACTCGGTCTTCTTTGGCAGCCCATCGCGGCATCTGTTCCGAACGACCAGCCCTTATCGGCGCGCTTTACAGGAGACGATGGCGGCGGTGATCCCCGTCCTGGCAACCGCGCCGAGAGAATCACCGAGCTCTCCTTCGCCCGGTAGAGAGCGACCGGAACTTACGGTCACCCGGTGCTCTGACGTTTTCAATGCCGCTTACTCCGAAAGCGCCTACTCCAGCCAGATTGGGGACGGCATGACCAGGATTGACCTACGGTCCCTGGCAGACGAGTTCCCCGAACCGCCTCCAAGCAACTCCGGAGACGGGAATGTCTTCGTGGATGCGCCTGCTCATCTAGCAGGTGATCACCGGCTTGGGTCACCCGGAAGCTCTGTTGACTGGAAGACGTGGCTGGACGCCAATGCCTCGAGGCTGGAACCGCAGTTCTCTCCAACTCGAAGCGAGAGGCGGTCCGAGGTGGAATATCTCCTGCCACAGGTTCCAAAGGGGTTTCGGCAGGGCCATGTTCGAGAGCGGGCGCAATTATATGGGGACGACGACGACATGAGTCCGCAGACCAACCGGCCTTCTCCGCCACCGTCTCCGTTCATCGGCGGGCCGACGACCGGGGATCTCCCTCCGGTGCCGCAGCCGATGTCGTGGGCGGAATCGCCATGCCTGCCTCCTTTACAAGCCGTTGATCAGTCGCCGCCGCGTGGGACTACTACAGAGGCCAGCGACATCAGTTCAGGACCATCCTGTCATGTGCCTCCTATTCCACCCAAGAGCTCTCTGAGGCCGAAACCGTCGACCTCTCTGGCGAGCATGAAATCAACCCACGATGCCACTGCCAAGCCACAAAACCCGCCGCAGACACCAGGACAAGGAGCGGCAGCGAGACGGAGTAAATCCCTAGCCCACATCCGTTCGCTCAACAGGATGCGGGGCAACAACACGGGCTCTCCTTACGCCCCCGCGTCTGCGTCTTCAAGGCTGGCTAGATGGGCGGGACGCACCCCGGGGTATTCGGTCCCTGATTCGACGGCATCAAGCCCGGGGCTCACGATGGCGGTGGAGCGCCAGTTCGGCGGGCTGCTGGGCGAGGACAAGGAGAACGTCCCTGTTGACAGGAAGACTAGCGGTGCTCATGGCACGCACGCGCCGGGTCGAGCGGACGTGGACGCGCAGGCTATGGGGAGCAAGCGCATAGTGGAGCTGTTCCTGAGCAGCCGGCGGCAGAGGATGGTTAGCACGGAGGATGCGGACGCGTTTATATAGCTACGTACTAGAGGCGATTATGGGAAAGGGATAGACGATTAGGTAGGTCACCAGGGGGAACAGATGCTGGTGTGGAATCAGGGGTAAATACCAGCCGTGGTCAGGGCTGCGGAAGGGCACATGGCATTATAGACGCTGTCACTCGTATCAATACAGTGGTAACCTCACAAAATCACTCCTATGCGTCGCGATGAGGCTTCGATTTTCGCAACTATCCGTCCCGAGCTGGCGCTCGACCGGCTGAATGGGCCCATCAACGCAGTTCCCGCCATTTTGGCGGTTTTAATCCGGGGGGAGATCTGCCGGGCCCGTACCTGCGCTGGCGCGGCCGGAAGTAATGAGGGCGCCCTGCGGAGTAGGTAGCTTGTTGCTCCTTGCGGAGAATATGGCCTCTTTATCCAACATCGGGTATCATGGATGTCCACCCGCGGCGGAGACGAGAGGCGGCGGGACGTCCGACCAGGGCGGGCTCGCCGAGCCGGGAAGATAGCCAGGGGAGTTTGGAGGCTCGATCTCTTTTCTCCTCTTTCCTCGTCTCTCCGGCGCGTGTAACGAGTTTCGGCCAAAGGCGGAGTGACCTCGACAACCGCCCCCATCATGACCCCGACTTGGACCCGTAGCGTCGCCCTGGCGGCTCTGCTGCCTCTGGCGGCCGCCGCCCAGTGGCCCGACTGCTCGAAAGAGCCGGTAAGGTTGTCCGAGGCGCCGCGGAAAAGGGGAAGCTCACACATTTCCAGCTCGCATCCAACAGGGTCTGCGATGCCGTCCTCGACCCGCGGGCCAGGGCGGCCGCCGTGAGTAGCCCGCGCCCCCGCGCCGTCTCGCCGGCGTGACGGAGGTCTGGCGAGAGAGGACGGCTGACGGGCCCGCAGCTGGTGTCCCAGTTCACCCTGCAGGAGAAGATTCAGAACTCGGTCAACAAGTCCCCCGGCGTGGCGCGGCTCGGCCTGCCGGCGTACGAGTGGTGGAACGAGGCGCTCCATGGCGTCGCGCACTCGCCCGGCGTCAACTTCTCGGCCTCGGGCAACTTCAGCTACGCGACGTCGTTCCCGCAGCCCATCAACCTGGGGGCGGCGTTCGACCTGCCGCTGGTGAGGGCGGTGGCCGGTAAGTTCCGGAGCGGTCCCTACCCCTGACGAGCCAGGGCGGTCGTCCGCCGGCTGACGCTCGCGGCGCCGGATAAGAAACCGTCTCGACCGAGGCCCGGGCCTTCTCCAACGCCGGGCTGGCGGGCCTGAACTTCTGGACGCCCAACGTCAACCCGTTCCGCGACCCGCGCTGGGGCCGGGGCCAGGAGGTGCCGTCCGAGGACGCCTTCGCCGTGGCCGAGTACGTTCGGGCGCTGGTGCCCGGCCTGCAGTCGGCGCCGACGGCCGGCAGCCCCTTCTACAAGGTGGCGGCCACGTGCAAGCACTTCGCCGGCTACGACATCGAGGCCTGGGACGCGGTGACGCGGCACGACTTCGACGCGCGCATCACGCCGCAGGACCTTCGCGACTACTACCTGCCGCCGTTCGAGGCCTGCGCGCGCGACGCCCGCGCCCTCAGTTTCATGTGCTCGTACAACGCCGTCAACGGCGTGCCGACCTGCGCCGACCCCTGGCTGCTGGGCTCGCTGCTGCGCGGCCACTGGAACTGGACGGGCGAGGGCCGCTGGGTGACGGGCGACTGCGGCGCGCTGCAGGACGCCTTCGTCGAGCACAAGTACGGCGCCAGCGCGGCCGACGCGGCGGCGCGGGCGCTCAAGGCCGGAACGGACCTGGACTGCGGCACCTTCTTCGCGTCGAACCTCGCGACGGCCCTCGAGGGCGGGCTGGCCGCGGAGAAGGCGCTGGACGAGAGCCTGGTGCGGCGGTACGAGAGCCT
>Ga0247771_1000718_pt1 | contig 10276 bp, 6 predicted proteins | sample UWRJL197509C6_FD_179948 | JGI IMG/M metagenome (GOLD analysis project Ga0247771, IMG submission 179948) | Plant litter microbial communities from Arlington Agricultural Research Station in Wisconsin, United States - UWRJ-L197-509C-6 | ecosystem: Environmental > Terrestrial > Plant litter >...
GAAGGAAAAAAAAAAACTCGGGCGCGCGAAGCTCAGATCATCGGAAGCTGCCTCGGCGCCGATTGTTCGAATGGCCCGTGCGGCCCCTTGGCAGCGCCCTGCCGGACCGGGAGCGAGGCTCACGTGTCCCATCTGCCGAATCGCCCGACGACTCCTCACGACTCCGCGCGACTCCTCCTCCTGCCTATATCGTGACATTGTCCCGCTCCTCGCCCGCCCCGAATCCCGCCATCGTCCCACTTACCAAGTCCATCGTCAGCGCCCGCCTACGTCCCAATCACGCGACTCGCCCACCTTCACCATGGCTGTTGCGCATGCTGTCTAGGGGGTGGTCTCCATCCGCGCCGGCAGTAGCACTCACGATGGGACCACCCTCAGAGTTCTACCTCGTCATCTCGAGCCCGTTACCACGTCAATGATCGCTTCTCCGACGGCCTATCATCCGGCGAAAGCCCGATCCCGCCGCCCGACAGTCAAGCACACCGCTCCGCCTCCGACGAACCCTCCGAAGACCGCACCCCCCGAGGTCGGAGCTACCGAGGGGTGTTAGATCGGACGCCGCGATGCCTCGCCGCGCCAGGGCCTCCAAGGCCTCTCGCGCCCAGGGCGCCGCCCTGTCGCCGACCCCCGTACAGTCTACCGCGACCACCCCCTGCAGCTCGGCCTTCCCGTCGGCGTACCCGTCCGAGGACGAGTTCGACCCGGAAGACTCTCCTCGGTACGTCAGCCTCCGCAAGCTGACGCTCAGCGACTTTTGCCAGAAGCGCAGGCTGGCGCCCGCCGCCGCCGACGCGAAGCCGTTCCGGTTCCTCGACCTCCCCTCGGAGCTGCGGGTCAAGATCTACCAGCATCACTTCGCCGGCTCCGACGAGGTCGTGGACCTGCACCACGAGAACAAGAGGCAGCTCCACAAGAAGCTGGGGATCCTGCGGACCTGCCGTCTCGTCTACTCGGAGGCGTCGCACTACTTCTACGGCCGCCACACGTTTCGGCTCTTCCCCACGCACCCGGCCGGGCGCTACAGCAAGACGAAGCGCCCGCTCCTCGCGCGGTTGAGACCGCACCAGCGCGCCCGCGTCCCGCGTCTCGAGCTGAGGCTGGGTCCCGGCTTCAACAAGCCGCCGCGGGGCTGGGTCGTCAACGAGGCCCTGGGGCTCCGGGACTGCGTCAACGCGACGAAGCTCAGCGTCCTCGTCCAGCTCGACCCCAGCGCGAGCTACCTCGACGGCTTCCGCAGGGCGGACGGGTTCTACGAGGCCTTCTCGTGCGACCTCCTGTTCAAGATCCTGGCCGAGATGCCCTGGCTCGAGACCGTCGAGTTCGACGCGTGGGACGGCGTCTCCCAGAGCTGCCCCATCATGCGGGGACTGCTGGCCGTCGCGACGGACAGCAGGAGGAAGATATGCTGGGGTCCCCAGCGCGGCTGGACCGACGGAGATTCGGTCGGCCGCGGCGAGACGGTGTCAGCGTCCTCCCTCATGGACGGCAGCGGCCCGTCCGCTATGGCGGTGGAATCTTGAGCGTCAACCACGAGCGATCGCGTCAGAGGTTTCGCAAATTCACCACTCCCTCGCATGTCTAAGCCCCGAGAATTCCACTCTCTTTATCAGATGCTGCTCCGGTGCTGCCCCGCTCTTGCTGCGTGCTCGTAAACCCATTTCTGGAGCCTCGCGGGACCAAAGTCTCCTCGGCCCCTCGATGACCCCTAAGCACTTTCCGTCGCCCTCCTGCCTCGAGCCCGCAAGGGTGTTCAAGTCTCCGGCCGTCCCGGGGCTAATAAATGCGCTACCTAAGAGTTGCGCCTCGAAGGCGCCTCGCCGGCATGGAGAGGGGGGGAGGGGCGGGGGCACCACGAACAGGCCTCTTATGGAACATCGTGTTTACGTCTAGGAGACTCGGGAATCCGTAGGGTTTCGGGAGCCCGACTACAGTTTCTCCCTGTCGACGCCTTCAGTCTCTGCTATGCGAAACACGTACTTGATCCCGTGTCCCTTGCCGTCCTGGAGGTTTTGTAACCCCGTCTGCACGCCCCCCAGCCCTCCCGGGACGACCTCTTGGGGCTGTCCTCTGAACCAGCCGTCCTCCAGTCCCTTAGAGAACAGCCGGAAGTATACGTGGCCGAAGTCCTTGAGGTCGCGGTGGACACGGCCGACCCCGGTCACCACCTTGGAGATTCCTTCGGGGAGGACCTGGTTCTTCCGACCGCCGAGAACGACGTTGATGAGGGCCCCCGGAGGCAGCACGCGGGCCAAGTTCTGGACGGTGCTCTCCTCCGAGACGGCGTCGAAGGCGTGGAGGACTTTTTGGTCCCCGATCGCCTTCTTGAGCTCCTCTACCACGGCGTCGTCTCCGTTTCGGTAGTCGATCACCGTGTCCCCTTTGCTCCGGTCGATCAAACTTTCGACGTGCGGTGCCGAGGCGCCGGCCACGCAGATGACGGGGTGCACGTTGCTCCTCTGAGCCAGCTGGACGGCGTAGGCGCCCACCGACGAGGCGGCGCCGTAGACGATGAGTGGTATCGGGTCCTTGGCCGGGAGGTAGGGAGGAGGCAGCCCCTGGTCCGCGTACAGGCCGATGGCGGCCGTCGCGGCGGCCAAGGGGATGGCGGCGGCCTCCTCGAAGCTGGTCCCGGGGGGGATGTGGAAGGTAGTATGCTTCCAAGCCACGGAGTATTCGGCCCAGCTCCCGTGGGGACTCATCATCTGGTGAAAGGCGGCCACGCGGTCTCCGGCCTTGAACTCGGTCACGTTGGTGCCCACCTTCGCGACCACGCCGGCGATGTCGTCCCCCTGGTTGCTCTCCCCTTCCCTGAAGTTGGCCATCTTCCAGTCCTTGGGGTTGGAGCCCGAAACGACAACCTGGATCAAGAGGTGGTCTTCCGACGGAAGGTCGGGGATCGGGGAGTCGACGACCCGTACCACCGGACCTGTGAAGAGCTGAGGATCAGCACGAGCAGCTCGTCAGGGGGTCGGGGTGCAGGGACCCTTGGACACCAACGCCTCCTTCATGTCTGCGACCGCCCTGCTAGGATCTCACGTTGTGTCGGTGGTTGCTCAATTCCCTGTCGGGGAGTGACGAGGTCAGGTTCGGGGGAGATCCTGGCGTGGTCCGGTTTTCGCACCATCAAAAGTCCGCGCGGGCGATGGGGAGCCCGAGTACCGACCTAGTGTTATATACCGCCTCTGGAAGAGCGGGGAGCAGAACGGGATATCTCGACGGAATACTGCCGAGCCGTCGTACGGACTTTTGTCAGCATCCGTAACAATGCCGTTTAGCCCGACGGCAAATCAACAACGACGGGCGGTATCCTACACCATATTGCACCGATGCGACGAGAATGTTCAAAGAAGGAAACAAATTGCGTCATCTGAGCGGTTATCTTGCTTCCCGACCCTCTCTGTGTGTTGACCAGCGCTGGATCACAACGGACGAGGCACGGCTTGCTTTGTGTGCGGGCGACGTCTTGGGGTCGTTCCACTATGCGTAGGGTTATAGGCGGACTGCCCGAAAGCTACTCTATCTCCCTGATATTTTCGTACCTACCTAAGCACCTAGTCGCCGTAGGAGTAGTTCCTCCAGCCTCCCAGCGTAATACCTATTGTTTGTTGAACACCGTACGAGGCTGTGAGGTGGTTCAAGACTCCGATGAGTTACTTGCTAGGTTGTTGAACAAGGGCAATAGGGCGGTGGGGTGGTGAGGTGGATCGAGAGGCGGCGGCTGCTGGACCACGAACTCCAGTATCTAGAAGCCTATCCGGTATTTGGACGCCCAGTCAGGTACTAACGCAAGGTAGCTCATGTGCAGGGAGGTGGGTTTGGTGCACAGTTAAAGAGTCCGATGCAGGTATCCGTGCCAAGTGGTTCTGGTTCCCCAAGCCACTGTGTCCCCCGAAAGAGAGAGGGGGAAGAGAGGCTGGGGTGTGGCCGAGTTGGGACGAGAGTGCATTGTGGCGCGCAAGCGGCTCAGCGGGGGGGCAAGTCGAAGCGGCCACGGCGGCACTTGCCGGTATCAGCCCCTGGACCGGACTTGCGCACCTCTTTCAGCTCTGCTCCGGGCCAAGCGAGTCAGTTCGGGTCAGGCCATGCCCACCTTGTCGCAGCGGGTCATCCGGCCCCCGTCCGTCGGCCGGCCGTCGTGAAGGGCTTTGCTTCGTCAATCGCGACGAGGTTCCAGGCAGCGAGACAAAACCGGGATCGGACCGTACTTCGACTTCTTTTGCGAGGGTGCTCGGTACCCAAAATCGGACCCCGGCCCCCGCAGTGTCTCAATTTCCACTGCAGTCGCGCCGAGCGCCGTCGCTGCTGCCGTGCCAGCCTCCCGACAGTCTGGGTACGGGGCGGCCCAGCCAAAATCCATTGGGTCCCGTCCTCGCGGCATCTTCCATCCTCGACGGAAAACGCCGCTGCGCGACCTCTCCCTCCCTCGTCGCCAACAACCACCGCCGACCGACGCCGGACCCGACGTTTCCGTGCCGGGCAGTCGTCGCGCAAGCCCGCCTGGGTCCTCAGCCGAGTCGGCGATCCAGCCGCCGCCGCCGCCGCCGCGGCGCGCCTCATCCAAAACAATGCCTCGCGGCCGACCGCCGAAGCGTCCGAACGAGGAACCCGACTCGCCCTCGGGCGACGAGTCCAGCCTGAAACTACCGCGGCTCCTGCCCGAGGACTTTTCCACCGTGGTCAAGCACAAGTTGCAGTCGTACACGCGCACCGGGCAGGCGTGCGACCGCTGCAAGGTCTGTCGTCCCACCGGGCGCCCGTAGCACCTACGGGCGCCGTGTTTCCTCGCGAGGCTGACGCCGGGCGCGACGCAGGTCCGCAAGATCCGCTGCGACGGCCTCCCCGAGGGCTGCTCCCCCTGTCTCAACCAGAACCTCGAATGCTATGTGACGGACCGCATCACCGGCCGCACCGAGCGGCGCGGCTACCTCCAGGACCTGGAGCGCCAGAAGACGGCCATGCAGAACCACATCCAAGAGCTGGAAAGGCTCCTCGCCGACAAGGGCGTCGAGGTGCGGCCCTGGCAGTGGCCGCCGTACTCCCACGACTACCCGGCCGGCGGCCCGAAGGGCGGATGGTCGCGCGTCGGCTCCCTCTGGGTCAGGGACGGCCCCGACCGGCCGCCCACGCACCGGGCGGGCTACTCGCGCGCCGCCGTGCTCGAGTCGCGCCCCGTCGACAGCCACCTGGGCGTCTTCGCCGACTGCGCGCCCCTGGCCCTGGTGAAGGGCACCCAGTTGTCGGTGCTCGGCACCACCATCGACATCATGGCCTTCGACGCCCCTGACATGGAGAACGACCCGCCCGGCGTCCCGGGGCTGCCGGGCCTCTTCAACAAGTCGCTGCGCGCCTTCCTCCGCTCGACTACGAACAACAACCCGCCCCTCGACAGCGTCCAGCTACCCTCGCGCTCCGACGCCTTTCAGTACTCGGAGTGGTACTTTCTCATGCTCTTCCCCTTCACCCCGATCCTCCACCAGCCGACCTACATGAAACTGGTAAGGCCCCCCTTCCCCGGTGCCCCCCCGGCGGTACAGACGGCTTCGGTCGCTTACCGCCCTCGCAGCTCACCCGCATCTACGACGATCCCGCCTTCAAGCCGACCACGTCCGAGCTGGTCATCGTGCACATGGTCTTCGCGCAGATATACTTCCAGTACGGCGTGCGGAACCGCGAGGAAGCCCACCGCCAGACGCACCTCAACGACCTGTCGGACAAGCACTACCACTGGTCGCTGAGCAAGTTCTACGAGCTGGCCGTCGACCCCGCCGTGACGTCGGTGCAGGCCCTCTGCATGATCGGCGCGCACACGCGGAGCTTTCCCAAACCCGGCTGCGGCTCCCTCATCGCCGGCTTCATCGTCAACAAGGCCGTCGAGCTGAACCTCCACAGGGACCCCAAGCCGCAGGGCGCCGCCACCAACCTGGAGAGCGAGGTCCGGCGGCGCGCCTGGTGGTCCGCCCTGTCCCTCCTCGTCACCCTCAACGGCAGGCTGGGCAAGCCCATGCCCATGACCCTGGAGGAGTTCGACACCGATTTTCCCCTCGCCATCCCGGACGAGTACCTGACGGAGCAGGGCGTCACGGACCCGTCCAAGATCGGCCAGTGCACCTACCTGGTCGGCCTGGTCGGCTTCAAGATCACGCCGCTGTACATGGAGATGTACTCCAACCTCTACAGCGTGCGCAGGGATCCCCGCCGGTACATGGAGGTCGTCGCGAGCCTCGAGGAGCAACACCGCAAGTGGGAGGAAGACCTGCCCGACGACCTCAACATCGAGCGGTGCAAGCCTGGGACGCAGATCTTCGCCCTCTACACGCAGGCCTTCTCGCTGGAGCTCCGGCTGTGCGTCCGTCACCCCTCCGTCTGCATGACGCGGGACGCCAGGTTCTGCGCCGAGAACACGCGCGTGTGCGAGGAAACGGCCAAGAAGCTGCTCCGCCGCGTCCGGGACCTGTTGAGGCTCAAGTCGCTCGACACGACGTGGTACCAGATGTCTGTGTACTGCGCCGCCATGTTCTCGACCCTGGTGGCCCACTGGGAGCGCCGCTTCGAGACGACGCCGGAGGAGGTCGCGGTTCTCAAGGAGGACATGGGTTCGTGGTTGGCCATCATCGCCGAGATCAGCCTCCTCATAGGTACGTAATCCCCCCCCTGCCACACCCGGCGACATGCCGCCGACCCCTGAACCCCGTGACAGGTACGAGCTCCGGTCGTCACCTCACCGACGAGGTGGACAAGCTCGTTTCGAGGACCATCGCCTGGATCGAGCAGGACATGGGGCGCAAGTCGCCCCAGGCGGCCCCGCAACACGGGCCCGGCGCCAAAAGGGAGTTTCCCCCGCAGCAAACCGCCAGCCAGCCTCACCCGTCGGCCGCGAGCGGAGACGGTCCCCAGCCGCAGTTGGGCAGGCCCGGTACCGGGTACTACGGCGGGCCGGTGCCGTCGCAGTCTTCCCCGTATCCGCCGTTGGCGTACCACGAACAGCCGGGCGTCGGCGGCGGCCCGAGCAACGGCATCCCGTACGACGTTGCCGGGAATCCGCCCTACATCTACTCGACGGCCGAGGCGGCGGCGTCCCAGAGCAACCCGGGGTCGGACCATAACCAAGCGCCCAATCCCCTCGTCGACTTCGCGTCCCACGCGATAGATCCCCTGTCCGGCCAGAACGGCGGCGGGAGCTTCATGACCCCGGGGAATCCCTGGCACGACTGGACGGCCGCCATGGCCGAGCCTCCGGACAGATACAGCGCCAACGCCCTGCTCAACCTCCACGCCGCGCAGCACCGCGTCTCCGTGGAGCACACGCCCGGCGGCGACGCGGCCGCGCAGATGCAATGGCCTCTTCTCTTATTTCACGTGGATACAGGAACCGTCAGCGGGGCATGAGCGGCCGCCATCGGCGACGACGGGTACACGGGGAGCCGGTCGGCGGTTTTGGATGGCGGGGGTATAGGGCAACGATGTATATTCTCGGATACCGGAAGGCTTTCAAGACACCAAACAAGCAGCATCACTGCTCCCGTTGTATTGACGTCCCGTTCCGCAGGGCCGGAACCCCAACCAAGTGAGCGTCTGCACAGGGCAACCCAACCGTGTTGCTGGGGGCTGCCGGGAAGAAATGGCCGCTAGTGCGAAGTCATGGAATAAGTGGGCCAGGACGGTCACGTACGGCCGGGCGTCTGGGAACCGCCTATTAACCGAGCATATGTTGGCCTTACAAGGCCTTCCTGTCGACTAGGCAATCTTCGCAACCTAAGAAGACAGCCTTTTATTCTGGAACTCGCTTAGAGCTAGGACTAGAACTAGGACTGGGCCGTCGTCGACGATGTCTACTTTGCCCAGTATAGTTGTAACGGCACTCTTAAGAGCGAGGTTAGAATTGGAGAGCCTCTTTGCTAGAGTGAGCGACGATAGGTAGGACGTAGCCAGGTTTATCGACGCTACGAGTTGTGGGAGCATAAGTCCCAAAGGTGCACAAGAGCTCAACGTCTGGGGCTCCCTGCCTACCTCTGACTGTGCTGTTAGGCAAGACGGACGCCCTTTCTTACGGTCGGCGTGAGGAAAGCGGAACCCAGGTTGGACGAAGTGAAAGGCTTAATAGCTTCGAAGCACAATTTGCATAGGAGGGAAGTGTAGGTACATGCACTGAAGCGCTGGGGATACGGCCAAGGTTGAACCTTGGCCTCTCTCGCCTCAAGGGGGCAGACTGCAAACGAATGCGCACACCCAAACCTCCCCCCTCGCAGATCGCCCTGGCGGATTACGCGCGCCGGTCAACGAGAACCCGGAAGCCAAAGCCGCGACCTAGGGCCAGGTTGTCACCACGTGCACGCAACCTCGCTCCAAACCGTGTTCCCCCCGCCTCGCGTCTCGGTTATGCGTGTACACCGCCTCGGTTGGTTATCGAAGTAGAAGTGGCCTCTCGAGTTGGCCCAATCCACACAGAGGCTCCGCCTAGGCCGCCATGGACGTCAGTCCGGTTGCTGAAGCAGGGTTGGTGGACGGTGAACGGCACGGGGAAATACGTACAGGCCCGGCACGGCGCTGATGTCGTTGTCATAGCAGCCGTCGTTGGCCTGGAAAGGGTAGTTGCCGAACCCCGAATACCAGGTGCCAACGCTGTTGCACGGCTGGCCAGGGCCCCAGCACTGCGATCGAACATCCCACCAATCCGCCAGGCAGGGCGCGGCAAGTGCGGCGAGGGGGATCCAGGTGCTGCAGCGCATCGTGCGGCCTGTTCTCTGGGACGAGAGGAGCGATGAATAGGGGAGGAGAGACGGTCAATGTGATAACTGGTGAGCCTAGGACTCGAGGTGCGCATGGGTTACCTACCGTCTTGGATAGGACCTTTTATATCTTGCTTGGGCTTCTCAGCGTCATCTACCGTGGTCATTTTCCTTGGACCGCAGTGCAGTCCCTCTAAACAAGGGAGAGCCGAGGTGGTATTTCGCCCCCGTTTGAGACCCAACACCCGAGGGTCCCAGCGGCCAGGCGTAGCATTGTGGCCAGGATGCTGCATTACGGAGGGCAGTAAAGGATTCGCAAGAATAGCTTAACAGCGGTTCGTCCCGACTGATTCGGTCCGTAAAGCCCGCTGTGCAGCCGCACCTGCAGATGTCGATCCCAACGGTCGCCCCCCGAGCGGGGAATTCACCGCCCGCATAGGTGACGCCAACCCATAAGAGTCGAGACCGACGCCGACTTCCGCCTTCCGGATCCTCCCCGCCAAAGATAAAAATAAAAAGAGGGACCTAGCGCAAATACGCGGCACAAACAAGCCCAGATGCAGCTGTGGAGACTCGACGGGACACAGTGCCGCTGCTTTCATGGAGCTGATCGTCCACCGCTCGAACCTCAGTATAGGTAGCTCGTAGATGACCCATACTCTATAGATCACCTCCAACTCTATAGATGATCGATAACAGCCAGGATGACCTATAAATCTAAGGATGATCCATACCCCTCGCCACTCAACCAATGGCGCAGCCGCGAACGCATAAGAGGCACCACCTTCAAATCTTCTTTGAAGCAAACCCAAGTCGGGGAGAGGCGCCGGCGTCGAAAACGACAAACGCGGCCTTCAGAGCGACGTCCCCGAATATGTTGATCCCGATATCCTGCGAAGATTGTATTCCTCCGTAGCAGGACGAGCTCGTCACCGGCGCAAAGTTCACATACGCGCCGGGGATGGTAATCTTGGCCGATCCAAGGTAGTACGTAAACGACGGCAGCTTCGCGTTGCAAGGAAACACGTAGCCCCCGTTCGTGCTGTCGTACCGAGCGGAGCTGACCTGTTTGTAATACGCGACCACGGCGGATTCCGGCAGCAGGAGCAGCGTTGTTCCCGTGTCGGCGATGCCCTCGACGGGCGAGGACGTCTTGGCGGCCGAGCCGACCGCGTAGCCCGACGAGGTGAAGGTCCAGAACCCGTCGGAGCTGTCGACGGGCGTATACTCCAGGGCGCCGGTGAAAGACGAGTTGTCGATGAAGCCGAAGTTGTACTTGCCGGGCCTGCCGGCCTTGAGGTCGGCTGTCCAGACGGGGGCGTCGAGAGAGGCCTTGGCGGTGTCGAAAAAGGTCTTCTGCTTGGTCGGGCGGACCGTGTTGATGGCGCTAAAGGCTAGACCGAGGAGGCCGTCGTTGTTCGTGTCCTGGGTGAAGGACTGCGAAACCTTTCTGGCGCACTCCACCGCCTGACCAGACACCTTGAGGCCGCCGACCATCACGGCGTCGGTGTAGACGTCACCACTGGAGGAGCTGCCGTCGCCGTATGAGA
>Ga0247771_1000719_pt1 | contig 10274 bp, 5 predicted proteins | sample UWRJL197509C6_FD_179948 | JGI IMG/M metagenome (GOLD analysis project Ga0247771, IMG submission 179948) | Plant litter microbial communities from Arlington Agricultural Research Station in Wisconsin, United States - UWRJ-L197-509C-6 | ecosystem: Environmental > Terrestrial > Plant litter >...
ACAAGAGCGCCACCCCGCCGGAACAGGAACAGCCGCAGCAGTAAAATAAAAAAGGCACGGGAAGAAACCCGTGCCGCTAATCCAAAAAAACTACTGCAAAACAAAACAACTATAAATCATGGCTTGGCCAATCATTATGGTTCAAAGCTAGGTCAGCGGCCAAACGGGGTAAAAGGAATAAAACAAAAAGTTCATGGGATTTTTCCCATGGTTATTTGCAGAAATAATCGTATAAATAAAATTATCATATAGCCGATCGGTCCTTAGCCTGGCACGCGCAGCAGCTCTCCTTCCGGCACCACCGCACCCGATGCAACGGCCCGCGTCACCACTTCCATCAGTTCCGAACGCAGCTCCTCCGTCAAGCGCGAGAACCCGAAAAGCCGCGACAGCAAAGCGATTGCGGCCTCGGGCTGAATGGCAATGGCCTCGCGCACCACGCGCACCAGCGCCTGCTCCAGCTCCTCTGGCGCTATCAGCCGCACCTTGCGCGCACCCGGCGGCAAAGCGCTCCGGTCGCGGGGAATGGCTTTTTCCATGGCGGCATCCCAAAGAAATTCATCTACCATCCGGATCTTTTTACCACCGGCGGCAAAACGCGCAGCCAGCCGCAGCTGCTCCCTAATGCGATTACCTACGCGGCTCACACCGGCCGCCTCCGCCATGCGCCGCGCCACTTCGTCGAAGTGCACGGGACTCTCCTGCCGCACCACGTCTTCCACCCAGCCGGCCAGCTTGCCGATGGCATGAAGATGCAGCTCCTTCGCACCAACCTCGGCGGGCAGCTCGGCAGATTCATAGAGCGGCCAGTCGGCGGGCGCCTGCCCGGCCTCGCGCACGATGGCGGTCTCCACCACCTGCGCTTCCTCGGCTTCATCGTCCTTATAAAATATCTGCTTTGCTTTTTGTATCGCCTCCACCACGCGCTTCACTTCGCGGTCGGGGTTGCGGAACCAGTCGGTGCTCCAGATGCGGTGGATGCGCCAGCCCATGGCCTCGAGCACCTGCTGCCGCAAGCGGTCGCGGTCGCGGGCCGAGCGCGCGGAGTGATAAGCCGCGCCATCGCATTCGATGCCGAGAACATAGCGGCCCGGGTTCTGCTCATCGACGATGGCAAGGTCGAGGAAAAAACCCTTCGAGCCCACCTGCCGCCGCACCTGATAACCGAGCTTTGTCAACTCATCGTACACATGCTCCTCGAAAGGACTGTCGGCAAGACCTTCCTCCACACCCGGCAGGTCGAGCTGGCCGTGCTGCGCAAAATGCAGGAAATGCTTGAAGGCCCGCACACCGAACTTCTTCGTGCGCGCAAGGTCGATATCGTCGGAGGTCATGTTGGTAAAGACTTCGCAGCGCAGCTTGGCCCGCGTGATGAGAACGTTCAGCCGGCGCTCGCCGCCTTCCTGGTTCAGCGGACCGAAGACCATGCTTACATAACCCGCTTCGTCGCGGCCATAGCCTACGCTGATGAAGATCACGTCGCGCTCGTCGCCCTGCACGTTCTCAAGGTTCTTGATAAAAAAAGGTTCGTCGGGTTGGGATTTGAAAAAGCTTTCGCAGCCGGGATCGGCCTTGCGCCTTGCTTCCACCGCGTCTTCGATGGCCTGGCGCTGCGCGGCGCTGAAGGCCACCACGCCAAGGCTCAGCCCCGGATGCAGCTTTGCGTGCTCCATAACGGCCATGGCTACACGATCTGCTTCCAGCGGATTGGTGCGGGTCTTGCCGCGGTCGTACACCGTATTGGGCAGGTGATGGAACAGAAGCCCCAACTGCGTTTTGGAGCCCGGGCTCGGAAAGATCACCAATCGCCGCTCATAAAATTCCTGGTTCGAAAGGCTGATGAGCGATTCGTGGCGGCTGCGGTAGTGCCAGCGCAGCATGCGCTGGGGCGCGCCCTTGGCATCGCAGAGGGCAAGTATGCTTTGAAGGTCGGCGGTCTCGCTTTCCTCGTCGTACTGGTCTTCGTTGAGCGTGTCGAAAAAGCTCGAGGGCGGCAGCTGCTTCGTATCGCCCACCACTACCAGCTGACGGCCGCGGAGGATGGCGCCGAGCGCTTCCACGGGCCGCACCTGGCTTGCTTCGTCAAAGATCACGAGGTCGAAATCGAGGCCGCCGGGTGCAAGAAAATTAGCGATGGACAAAGGGCTCATCATGAATACGGGCTTGATGGCCTGTACGGCCAAACCCGCATCCAGCAAGACTTTGCGGATGGGCAGGTGCCGCGCCTTCTTATTAAATTCGGTGCGGAGAATGCCTACCTGTCCGCCGGCTTCCCAGCCTGGCAGTCCTTCGGCGTGCTGCCAGGCCACGCGGGCGCGGTTGTAGCGCAGGTTCAGCTCGTCGAGGCGGCGGAACTGGCGGATCACTTCCTCATGCGTCTGCCGCTCGAAGCGGCGCAGCGCGGGCTGCTCGTCGAGGGCGCGGCCAGCAAGGTATTCGTACCAGGTTTTTTGCAGGGCGGTCTTCAGGAGCTGCGCCGCTTCGGGCCAGCGCACCGCCGCCTGCGCGAGGCAGTCGAGGCCTTCCTCTTTTGCAAGAGCGGCCAGGTTGTTCCAGGCGATCGATTGGTGAATGGAAGGCAGCTCGCTACGCCATTGATTGAGCAATTGCTGCTGGGCCTCATGATCGAGGTGGAGCAGGGTGCGGCCGTCGCGCAGCTGTTCGTCGAATTGCAATTGCTGCACCAGCTGCTGAAACTCGCGGCCCTGCGCGCGGAGGCGCTCCTGCAACAGGTCGTGGGCGGCGGCGGCGGCATCGGCAGGCGGTAAATGTTTTGCGAGATAATCGAGCAGACCTGCGGGACAATGGCCTTCCGTTATTTGCTGATGTATGCGCGCGAGGTAATCGGCTGCTGCGCTGCGGCGGGTCCAGTCCTCTTCGCTGCGGGCCGTGGGGCCGGTGAAGATGTCGCCCGCCAATTTCGCATAGCCATCAACGATAGTTTGAAGGTGGCGGGCCCGTAACAGGTCGTTCACGTATTGAAGGCGTTCGTCGTTATCCTCGGGCAGCGTGTTGGTGGCTACAGCCTGCAGCGAGCGCACGGCGCGCTTGTAATCGCCGATAAGAAAACGGTACCATTTGGTGCCGTGCGCCATCAGGTGCTGGCGGATGGGCAGCATGTCGGCCTGCCAGGCCTCGGGCAAAAGAACGGATGCATATTTTGTTTTCAGCGCGGCAAGCTCGCGGCCCGATTGCACCAGCTCTTCGATGTCCTGCCGGCGCAGCATCCAGGCCTTGTCGTGGATCTCTACACCTTCGAGGTTCGGACGCTGTGCCGCAAGATCGGCCACCAGCGCGAGTTTCATCACACCCTCCCTATTTGCCGGAATAGTCAATCCGAATTGCGCGGCCACCGTAACGGCAGCTTCCTGCACTTGTACAACGGCATGGATCCCTTGCTGCAATTGTGCGGCGATGGCTTCTTCCTCGCGCGGCAGCAGGGCATGAAGTCCTGTACCCCAGAAGGCCAGCGCCGACGGCAGACCAATATCCTTTAATCGTGCTTCGATACGACCGGCCATGGCCTCGGCCTGCTGCATTTTTGCGGCCGACCAATCATCGATCTGCGGCAGCGCGATGCGGGGCAGCGGCGTGCCGTCCGCAATTTTTTCCAACTGCAAAAGATAGCCGTAAACTTGGTGGGGCGTAAGGCCGCTGGCACCGATGGGTGCATTCACCGCATGACAATAGGCATTCAATTCATCGCGGTCCTTGCCGAGGAGGGCAACGTCCTCGCGCAGCTTGTCGAGCACGGGACGGCGAAGGTCGGCCACGCGGCGCAGCTCCTGGTGCAGCTCTTTTTTATTGGCCTTGTGGCTGTGCAGCTCGAGGCAGGCATCACCGAGGCCGATGGCATCGAGGCGGCGCTTCACCACTTCGAGGGCGGCCATTTTTTCGGCGACGAACAATACTTTTTTTCCCTGACCGATGGCGTTGGCGATGATGTTGGTGATGGTTTGCGATTTGCCGGTGCCGGGCGGTCCCTGCACCACGAGGTTGCGGCCTTCGTGCACGGCCAGCATGGCCAGCAACTGCGAGCTGTCCGCATCGACCACCTGAAAGAGCTCATCGGCGCGGGTTTGCGTATCGATAAAAGCATCCTCGCCAATAGTGAAGGGCGTCTCCTGAAAGCCGCTGTGCAAAAGGCTTTGCAGCAATTCATGCTCCTGCGGCAGCTTGCCGGCGGGCCAGTTGTCGCTGTCGAGGTCATGGAAGATCATGAATTTGCCGAAGGAGAAAAAGCCAAGCTCGATGCGGTCGCGCAGCACGGCCCAACGGGGATGACCGGCAATGGCGGCTTCGGTCGCGTCGAAGTAGGCGGGTATGGAAAGCTCTTCGGCCTCGGGAAAATCGGGCAGGGCGATGCCGAACTCCACGCGCAGCTTTTCCTGGAGCGAGAGGTTCTTGCCTGTGTCTTCGGGGCTCTGGCGGATGCGGAAGCGTTCGCGCACGCTCGAGCGTTCGAGGAGCACGGGCACGAGCACGAGGGGCGCCAGGCGTTCTTCGGAACTCGAGTCGGACTCGTACCAGCGCAGAAGGCCGAGGGCGAGGTAGAGGATGTTCACGCCCTGCTCTTCGATGCTGGTATGCGCGGCGTAATAAGTATTGAGGAGTCTTTTCTGAAGGAGGCTTTCGGGTTCGGAAGTTTGGAGGCGGGTGTCGGCCTGCGCTTCCTTCAGCTCGGCGGGCGTGGGCGGCGGCCCGTTCTCCGCGCGGGCGCGAAAGGAAAGCGATTTGCCCTGGCGCACGAGCAGGTCGTAGATGGCGGCGGGGTCCTCCTCAACGATGTGTATGCCGCGGCTGGCGGGCAGGTGGTAGTTCAGCAAGGTGTTGCGAAGACCCAGATCGAGGAGCTCTTTGCGCGAGGACTCGAGCTTGGACAGGATGGGATCGGCCATGTGCCAAATTATTGATTTTTCGGTAGAGAATGGAAGAGCAGGGGAAAGTGAGAAACAGAAACGGAAAGAGAGCGAGGCTTGGTTCGCGGAAGACGGTGCTTATGGATACGGCTAGAAGATGCCGATCACGGAAAGCAGCTCGCGCAGGCCGGGCAGCGGGAAGAAAACGAGGCAGGCGATGAAGAAAAGATGCAGGACGAAGAAGTCCATAACGAAGATTTCACCAAAAGTAAAGCTATCTGTTATGCCGCGATAGTTTTTTCTTTCTTTTTTGATGATCGGTTTTTACTGCGCCTGCACAGCGCAGCGATGGCAGGTCGATTGAGCTCATGATTTTCATTGACCGGAGATTTCTTTGACAAGTTTTCGAAGAACACAATCGTAAGGCTACTAATGCGTTAAGAATCTGACTACCTATTTCCTACCGGAAAACTGCGAACTTCCGCTGCAACTAATTGCCTTGTTGATAAGTCTATTCCCGGACACGTAACGGCGTGTATGAAGAGAGAAAGACATAGGAAAAGCCCTTGTGAATAACCGGGGATTTTACTTAGGGAAAAATTGCTTTTGTAGATTCAGGAAAGTTTTTTCTACATTTATTCCTCGTGTAAATCCAGACTGTACCATGCAAAAAATAACATTGAAATTCAAGTGCCTGATCGATATGGCCCGCTTTTCAAAGGTTGTTTCCACCGGCTACCTCATGAATACGAACAAGTTTACGCTCACCGGGCAGTTCACCCCGGCGGACGTGGAACTGGCCATGAGGCAGTATTTCGCGATCGAAATCGAAACCACCGAAAAAGTGTTTACTTATTAAGACAGGCTCCATCTATTCGCTCAAGTTCGTACTGCTTTGCAGTAGCTCGTTCCTCTTCTCCTCCAGCTTCAACATGCTCATACCCGAGCTGCCGTCCTATCTCAGCAGCCTCGGTGGCGCGTCGTACAAAGGACTGATTATTTCCCTGTTCACGCTCACCGCCGGCATCTCGCGGCCCTTCAGCGGCAAGCTCACCGACACCATCGGCCGCGTGCCCGTGATGGCCGTAGGCTCGATCGTCTGCTTCGTCTGCGGCTTCCTCTACCCCGTGCTTACATCGGTGGCAGGCTTCCTGCTGCTGCGCCTCCTGCACGGCTTTTCCACCGGCTTCAAACCCACGGCCACCGCGGCTTACATCGCAGACGTGATCCCGGCCAACCGCTGGGGCGAGGCCCTCGGCATCCACGGCATCTGCTTCAGCACCGGGCTGGCCATCGGCCCCGCGCTCGGCAGCCTCATCACCGATCATTATTCCATAAACGTATTGTTTTATTGCTCGTCGGCCTTTGCGCTTTCGTCCATAATAATCCTGATGAACCTGAAGGAAACGCACCCGCACAAGGAAAGATTCCGGCCCGGACTGCTGAAGCTCCGCGCCGGCGAGATCATCGAGCCGCTGGTGCTGCCCGCCGCCATCGTTACCCTGCTCGGCTATGTAAGCTATGGCGCCATCCTCACGCTCGTGCCCGACTGGAGCCAGCACCTCGGCATCGCCAACAAAGGATTATTCTTCGTGGTGTTCACGCTCTCGTCGCTGCTGGTGCGGTTCCTGGCCGGCCGCGTCTCCGACCGCAAGGGCCGCGTGGTGGTGCTGAAGACCGCACTTGTACTATTGCTGATCGCAGTGGTCATTATCGGGCTTGCGGCAACGCCCTGGATGCTCATGAGCGGCGCCTTTCTTTATGGCATCGGCACCGGACTTTTCTCGCCGGCCTCCTCGGCCTGGACCGCCGACCTGAGCGATCCCGATTACCGCGGCCGCGCCATGGCCACCATGTATATCGCCCTCGAGCTGGGCATCGGCCTCGGCGCCCTGCTGGCCGGCACCCTCGCCGGCGACCGCCTCGCATGGATCCCGTGGGTGTTCTACGGGTCGGCCTTTGTAAGCCTTTGCGGATTGATCTACCTTATCCGTGTGGGGCGAAAGCTCGGCGACCGCCTGCCCATGGTAGACGCCGAAACCGCCGGCGGCGAGCTATAATGCGTTCAACACCAACGTAAAAAAGGGAAGTTGCGCTGATCCGAAACGGCGCATCACCCTCTTTCCCTTTCTGTTTCCCAGTTTGGTCTTATATTTGTGTACTTGGTACACATTAAAATCGGCCGGCAATTGTGCGGCCCTGACGATTGCTCGCGTATGACCGGCCCCGATAAAGTCCCGGCCGTTCACCTAAACCCTGACGCATGTCCGACTTAGCTATTTCCCTGACCCAGCCCCGCCGCGCCTACCGCCTGGCGGTGAGCAGCCTGTTTTTCCTGCAGGGCCTTTGCTTTGCCAGCTGGGCCTCGCGCATACCCAACATCCAGCAAAGCCTCTCCCTGTCCGACTCCCAGCTCGGCCTCGTGCTGCTGGCCCTGCCTCTCGGCTCCCTCCTGTCGCTGCCCCTGAGCGGCTGGCTCGTTACCCATTTCGGCAGCAAGCGCATGGCCGCAAACGCCCTACTGCTCTATGGCCTGCTGCTGCCGGTCATCGGCTTATCGAATAATATCGTGCTGCTCATCACCACCCTCGTGTTTTTCGGAGTGGCGGGCAACACGGCCAATATCGCCATCAACACGCAGGCGGTGGGCGTCGAGCTTTTGTATGGCCGCAACATCATGGCTTCCTTTCACGGGCTCTGGAGCCTCGCGGGCTTTACGGCCGCCGGCGTGGGCGCTTATATGATCGGCCACGGCATCATTCCCCTCAAGCATTTCGTATTCGTTACCGCATTTATACTGGTGGCCCTGGCGGCGGCCCTGCCCTATCTGCTGCCGGCGGAAGAGCGCCCCGCCACGCGGCAGCCCATCTTCGTAAAACCCGACCGGCCGCTTTTGCTGCTCGGCCTCATCTCCTTCTGCTGCATGATCTGCGAAGGCGCCATGGCCGACTGGAGCGGTATTTATTTCGGCAAGGTGGTGCAGGCCGACAAGCACTGGATCGGTGCGGGCTATACGGCCTTTATGTGCACGATGGCAACGGGCCGCTTCCTCGCCGATTGGGTAACGGTGCGCATCGGCGCACGGCGAACGCTGGCCGCCAGCGGGCTGCTCATTGCGCTGGGGCTTGGATTGGCTGCGGCCTTGCCCTACCTTGTACCGGCCATCATAGGTTTTCTGATCGTGGGCTTCGGCGTGTCGGCGGTAGTGCCGCTGGTGTACAGCGAGGCGGGCCGGTCGGCCACGATGCCCGCAGGCATGGCGCTGGCCGCGGTGTCGAGCATCGGCTTTATCGGCTTCCTGGTGGGCCCGCCCCTCATCGGGCTGGTGGCCGGGCTGTTCAGCCTGCGTATATCTTTTATCATCATCGCCCTCATGGGCCTGACGATCGTAGGACTGGCAAGGAAGAAGAGATGAGTATGAAACGGATTTATATATAAACGAATTTAATAGATGACAGCAGAACAGAAAAGACTTTCGTCCCTACAGCAAACACCCGACAGCCTCGTACAATGGGGTCCCTACCTGAGCGAGCGGCAATGGGGCACCGTACGGGAAGACTACAGCGAATACGGCGATGCCTGGAATTATTTTCCCTTCGACCATGCCCACTGCCGCGCTTACCAGTGGGGCGAGGACGGCCTCGCCGGGCTCTCGGACCGCTTCCAGCAGCTTTGCTTTTCGCTGGCCCTCTGGAACGGCAAGGACCCGATATTGAAAGAAAGGCTTTTTGGATTGGGCAACGGCGAAGGCAACCACGGCGAGGACGTGAAGGAACTTTACTATTACCTCGACAACGTGCCCTCGCACGCCTACATGGAGTTTTTATACAAGTACACCCAGCAGGAATTTCCTTATGCGAAGTTGCGCGAGGAGAACGCCCGCCGCTCGCGCCAGGATCCCGAGTACGAGCTCCTCGACACGGGTCTCTTCAACCACAACCGCTACTTCGACGTGCGCGTGACCTATGCCAAGCAATCGGCTACCGACATTTTCATGCGCATCGACATCACCAACCGGCATACGAAGACCGCACCCATAACGGTCCTGCCCACGCTCTGGTTCTCGCGCCAGGCCGAGCACCGCGACCAAGGCTTCGCTCCTTCCATTGAATACGTGGACGACTCTACCGTACGCGCGACGCACGAGCGGCTCGGCGATTATTATTTCTACGTGCAGCCCGGCGCCGACGGACTGTTTACCGACAACAAGACCAATACCCTTAAAGTAACCGGCAAGCCGAACGAAGATATTTTTACCAAGGATGCCTTTAACGATGCCGTGATCCGCGGCCGCAACCGCGACGCCCTGCGCGCGCGCAAGAAGGGAACGAAGTATGCCGCCATGCACAAGCTGCGCATACCGGCCCGCGCCACCCGCACGATCTACTGCCGCCTCACCGATACGCGCGTCGACAACCCTTTTGAAATTGCAGCCGATGTATTTGCGCTGCGCAAGAAAGAGGCCGATGAATATTATGCCTCGATACTGCCCGCACGCCAGGGCCGCGACCTCGCCCGCATCCAGCGGCAGGCGCTCGCCGGCCTTCTCTGGAGCAAGCAGTTCTATTGCTTCGATGTAGAACAGTGGCTTCAGAACGGCGACGGCCTCACCGATCTTTCGGAGCGCCGCTTCACCGGCCGCAACCACGACTGGCAGCACCTGAAGAACCAGGACATCATCTCCATGCCCGACAAATGGGAGTATCCCTGGTATGCCGCGTGGGACCTGGCTTTCCAGTGCATCTCGATGGCCGTCGTTGATCCGCATTTTGCCAAGCAGCAGCTGCTCCTCATCATGCGCGAATGGTATATGAAACCCGACGGGCAACTGCCCGCCTACGAATGGAATTTCAGCGACGTGAACCCGCCCGTGCACGCCTGGGCCGCCCTTGAAGTGTACCGCATCGACCGCAAGCAAAAAGGCGAGGGCGACCTCGTATTCCTCAAGAAAATATTCCAGAAGCTGCTCATCAATTTTACGTGGTGGATCAACCGCAAGGACCGCAAGGGGAACAATATCTTCGAAGGCGGCTTTCTCGGTCTTGACAATATCGGCGTGTTCAACCGCAGCTTTCATGGCGGCGACATGCAGCTGGAGCAGGCCGACGGCACGAGCTGGATGGGTGCCTACGCCCTCAACATGATGGACATCGCCCTCGAGATCGCGCAGCACGACGAGTCCTTTGAAGATACGGCCACCAAGTTTTTCGAGCACTTCATCCTCATCGCCGAATCGCTGAATGAGCACCACCTGTGGAGCGAGGACGACAAATTTTTTTATGATGTGCTGAGCCTCCCCGGCGCCGAGCCCATGCCCCTGCGCATCAAGTCGATGGTGGGTCTTACCTCGCTCTTTGCGGTGTCGACCATCAGCCGGCAAACGCTGGAGCGGCTGCAGGAGTTCAAGCGGCGCAC
>Ga0247771_1000720_pt1 | contig 10266 bp, 8 predicted proteins | sample UWRJL197509C6_FD_179948 | JGI IMG/M metagenome (GOLD analysis project Ga0247771, IMG submission 179948) | Plant litter microbial communities from Arlington Agricultural Research Station in Wisconsin, United States - UWRJ-L197-509C-6 | ecosystem: Environmental > Terrestrial > Plant litter >...
CAGATATCCTTGGAGAAGGGACACGGAACGCTCCTGGCGGTGAAGGGGAGTTGCGCCGCGGCGTAGCTCTTGCACGCCCCCGGCTCGGCCTGGCTCTTGCCGGTGGTGTTGTAGCACGACCGGGCGTATCTCTGGCTCCGCGTGGCAAGCTCTCGGCCGACCGACCACGCCGCGGTTTGCGAGTCGGCCCTCTCAGTGCTGTTCATCTCGCTGGACGCCGAGCCGTCGGCCCACCCGCACAGGCCCGCGCGGAGCAGAACCTCATCTCCCGCGATGGCGACCCGAGACGAGAAGATGGCCGACGCGGCCAGGAGGGCCAGGTGAAGCGCGGCGAGGGCGATCAGGGGCGAAGACTGCCGTATGGCACCGATGTGCTTGGACTTCCACGCCCAGGCAATCTTTATCAGCGACGCCAAAACGCTTGCGCTGGCTGCGTCGCTGCGGAGGACCGCCTGCTGCTGGTGGTGCAGCCCGCCGCGGGGTGGCTCCGTGGATCGGAACTGGTGTGCCGCGAAGCGCAGGATCGACCACAGCTGACCCATGGACACGCTCGTGACGAGGGCCATCGTGGCGATGAGGATGGCGCCGTCTCGTTGGGTGACTGTAAGGACCCTGGAGCCATCTACACGCGGTTTAGACGTGATCACAGTTACCGAAACGCTGGTTCGAGAACGTACCCCTCCAGTTAGTCCATATCCCCGTGTAGACGGAATAGCCGTCAGACATGGCTCGCTACCTCGCAGAAACTGTTGCGCCGGAGGCGGCTGGGGATGGCACCCCTGGGTATCCCCTGTGATGTAGTTATGGCAGGGCAGCGGTGGTAGCACTGGGCCTTCTCCAAACAGGAGAAGAGTCAAATCCTCAAGTGTTTTAAACCACGACCACCTTATCGCCCCTCCGGCCCAATGCTCGGGCCTACGCACGCGTTTGGGCAGCTGTCAGCCAGTCATCCAATTAGCGCTCACCGATTTGCGCCGCCTGCGACATTACCCACCCCCCTAGATCAGCCTCGGAGCCAACTGAACTCCAATGCTTTGCGCCACTTCGCGGCGCAGCCAACGGCGCAGCATGACACTGCGTTTTGGCCGGTGACTCGGCCGGATGGGGTGCCTGACCGCAGCGTCAGGGCTGCAGAGCGTTGGGATCGACGAAGGCCTCGCCGCGGACTTTCGTGGCGCCCCAACACCGCAGCCCAGGCAGGGCGACCGCGGACATGTTGGGAGCTTTTGGCTTCAAGTCGACGCAGCCCGGCATTCAGGCTACCGGCGAGCACTGCGGGGATTTCGGCCAAGCTCGAGCGACACATGCCTGCTGCTCCTCTGCTGCAGCATGGCCCTAGTCCACCTTCCGGGCTGGAGGGGCGTGATTGGTTGTCCGCGGATGCCCTCGGCGGTTGAGGCTCGGGAGTCGGCAGTCCACGAACGCTGCGGGAACTCTAGGGCCGGGCCGGGCCGGGCCGAGGCTGGGTTCAGACTCCAAGTCCGTTGTGCGCCAGACGTCTGGGCCCACGACCATCGCCGTAGAACTGATGTGGCTAAGACGGGCGTAAGACGAGCGCTTAGTGCTGGCTAGAGTCTCCAAAGCCTTCCATCCACAACATGCCCCGCTCCTGTCAGTGATTTGGCCGTAAAGGCTGGGCCTTTTAGAGGGGCTCCGCCAGCCGTATCTATGCCAGGCTGGCACAGCCTGGCAGAGCTGGCGACCCAAAACCCGTCGCTCTGCCCCTTAGGTGCAGCGACACTGGGCCCCTTTTTGGTCGGGGCAACTTTAGACGAGGTGCCACATCAAGGCTCACCAAGCTCAGCCTAACTTAGAGCAGCTTAGGTCAAAGCAGCAGCAGCTCAAAATCCTGCAAACAATGGAAATAAGGGCCACCTAGATTCGTCTCACCTAATAGGCTGTCATACAACGGGATAGCACGATGTGCGGGAGTGATGGGAAGGAAACTTCAACAGAGGTCGTAGCCTCTTGGCTTTAATGCCTCGGATCTGCTCTCAGCGCAGAGGTCACCTGGCGCAGCCTTCTTCGTCCACGCATCGTACTCCCAGCGTTGGGCACCGTGGCAACCTACACTCCGTTACACCACGCAGCGGCTCCCTGCTCCACCACCAAACAGGAGGAAGAGGCCCGCGGACCAGAACAGCCTTCACGCCAGTCATCCGCCACGTGATAGGCCATCCATAGTGATCTTGGTCATAGAATTGTTGTGTTGTGCTGCTAGATAGAAATCTTGCCCTCGCGGCACCCAACTTCGACTGCCGCTTTAGCGCCAGCTATTACAGGCGAAGCAGAACATAGCTAAATGGCACTGAATAAAAGTCGTCAACTTTTCGCGAGCGTTCTGACAGGGGTCGTGTTAGGCGACTTGGGGTTGATATAGGAGTCCGCCCTTTTTACCACCATGCAGGCTCTACATCGAGATTCTATATACTACTAATGGCCGGAAACTGCTCCCTTCGGAGTCTAGTTTCCTCAAAACGCGTCTAGCTTCGCTCCCCGTCAAAACACCCGCTGTCCTCCCTTCGACATTATAAGCCTATGCATGCCCGGTTGCCAACTTGCCTCATTGTACCTCCATCACGTCCGTCGTCATATTCCCCCCTATGCTCTCAAACTTTGATAGTGTCTTCCAGTTCGCATCGTTGGTGATGTCCCACGTCCCAAAGAGAACGTCACCGTCCTTTCCCAGCACAAATATCCCGACCCGGGCAGTCGAGGAGCCCAGGACGGTCGCGTACGGCGCGCTGTTGGCGAAACGCCGAGGTCTTCCCAGTCGTTTGCCCACTTCCCGCCGATGTACGCGCGGTGCTTGAGCTTGTCGTCGGTCCCGACGGCGAGGAGGTCCAGGCGGCTGGAGCTCGTGACGACGACGGCCGGCACGCTCTCGAAGTCGCCGCCGATGCTCTCCAGCGCCGAGTAGTTCGCCCCTTGCGCCCAGCTGAAGTGGTAGACGCGCCGGTCCCGCCCGGTCCCGAAGAAGTCGACGCGCGGGCTGGACGACAGGGCGACGAGGACGGGGGCGCCGGCGAAGTCGCCCCCGAGGTCCTTCCAGCCGGTGAGGCCGATGCCGTTGACCCACTGCATGTGCGCGACGCTGCGCGTGCCCGCCTGGTACATGACCATGTCCTGGGCCAGGTCCGACTTGCGGCAGACAATGCTGATCTCGGAACCGAGGTTGCCGCCCTTGGACCAGGTGCCCCAGTCGTCGTAAAACTTGCCGGACTCCGTGGACCAGTTGGGGTCGCCCTCGCCTCGCAGGGCCGTCGACATCATGCTTTTGGTACTGCTGCCCGGCCCGCGCACGAAGATGTCGACATGGTCGCCGTTGTCCCAGCGCACGTAGCAGGCGGAGACGCGCGACGTGCCTATGGCCTCGACCGAGCGCCACTCGGGCTCCCACGCCCCGTCGCGCAGCGCCTTGCTCGCCACCGTCCCGCCCGTCGACGCGATGCCGAGCACGTTGATGCGCGTGGCCAGGCCCCAGATGACCGACTCGGGCTGGCTCTGGAACTGCCCGCCTATTCTGGTCCAGTCGCCCAGCCACGAAACGCCGTTGTGCACGCGCGTCCAGTAGGCGAGGTCCCGGCCGCGGGCGAAGACGTGCAGCTCGTTGTCCAGGCGTTCCGCCGTGAAGAGCTGCCCACACGTCGTCCCACGGCAGGCGCTGGTGATGTTCGCGACCGGGACGGCTGGGGTTTCTTGTCTAGTCCAGAGAGATCAGAGACCCTGCCGTCGTGCGTCCTCGGAGAGAAAAGCATTGACTTACGGCGGCGCCGGCGTCGACCCTGCCGAATCCTTGGCGCCTCTTAGCCCGACTACACAGCCTACGACGACACCAACTACGACCAGAACGACGAGGATAGCAGCGATCCATGCCCGTCGTCGCTGCCACCACCGGCGTTGCGGAGAAACAACCGCGTCGGCAACGACTTCCTTGCCATCGTCGCGGAGAACTTCAGGGCTGGTATCAGGCTGGACCTCCTTGCTCGTGTCGGCTTGGCTATGCGCGCTGAGGTATGATGCCCGTTGGTCGCGGCTGTCGACTTCCTTGGCCGTATCCTCGGCGCCGGTCATGGCGTGGGTTCCGATGTTGACCCGGTGCGCCTCGGCGGTGGCCGGCCGATGTTGAAGCACGTCGTCCATCGGCGTCGCGGGATGTCGGCTGCTTGGCGACGAAGAGCAACTGTCACCGAACGCGAACTGATGGACTGCCCACTACGGCCTCAGCCGGGCGACAAAGAGTTCCCCGCATCGAAGCGTTGCATCGAGGGCCAGATTGGGCAAGCTCCTCTTAGGAGGTTGGGCGACGACTTGCCCGATACGTTGTAACCTAATCGGGCCATGCGCCTCGCGGGAGACGATAAAGAGTGCGAGACTCGGCATGCACTGCAAGATATAGGCTCAGGCCGCGCCGTAACCTCAACGGGAGTAAAGATGAGGTCAAGTAATACACTTTGAGGTCTTTGGAGCGCAGTTGTTTTCACTAGGCTGCGCTTACGCTCCGCGCTAGTAAAAATTGTTAGCGATACCCCACTCTCTTTGGTGTTGGATATGCCCCCTCTGCACAGATCCTGATTCCCCCTGGGTGCTGTCAACAGTCCAACCTCTTGCTTCTCGGCTGAGACCCGGACTTTCAACGCCATCAACGCGCTGCCTGCGCCGCGGGGCTGTCACCGGCACGGAGGAACCGCCCACCAAGACTGGCAACCGAGGACACTACAACACAGGTAACCAGGCAGGATACCAAGCTGCTAACCAACAATTCGGCCCAAGATGGAGCAGCCGCAGCAGTCCGAGCTTGTGCGAGAATTGCATGCCGATCTCAATCGGAAGTATCGGACGCATTCCGATAGGATCGAGACCATGTGGCGGACCTTCAACAAGGCTCAACGGGAGCGTTGTGTCAAAGCCGGTGCCAGGGACGGCGCCGTGCTGGCTCACCCTCTGGACCGATCTCTTGGGGACGTGTGCAAGTTCATCCCGGAGTGGAATCTGAGAGATTTGACGGAACCCGGATCGGACTTTCTTCTAGACCATCTCAAGCACCGGTCTACGACGTCCCTCTGCGACCAGTATCGCCAAGGCCTCGCGGATGGGCCGGGTGACCGCGAGGTCATCGGCGAAATGATGCGCACGAGAGGCCTCCGCCACGTCCAGTCGTTCAAGGACTGTTACACTATGTTTTTGGACGAAAAAGAATACGGATCGTCTTTCCAGATTATGAAAGACCGCGACGAAATCATGGCCGGGCTTGCAATGGGCGTCCAGGCGGGTCTCGTCATTCCTCAGGCAACCGGAGAGCTGGTCCTGCAGAGACAAGCCTTACTGTTGCAGTCCTTTACCATCGTTATCGACGACATCTTAGAGGAAGGCTCGAAGAGCAGATCTCGAAAGGAACTGCCAAAGAAGCCCGACACGGCGGCTACGACTGCCCTCGCCAAGATGTCAATCCGACCGTCGCCCCCAACGAAGCTTGAGCTGCCAGACCTTATCGTCAGCGCTCGGGACCAGAGAAACTCGTTCGAAGAGTATCTTCGTCTCCTGACCGCGGAGCCAGTCATCCTCGCTCACGTCGTCAATGTTTGGTTCTTCAGCCGACCGGAACTCGTGGCCGATGAGAAGGGGCGCATCCTACCTGTTCACACAGACAAGCACGTTAGTGCCGCGGTGTTCGACGCGGTTCACAGTCTCGTCAACGGTGCCGCTATCTGGACCTACATCGGCCGTCTGCTTGATATCCTCAACAACCCGAGCATCGACAAGGTTTACCGCGCCATCGTACTTCAGGAGGTTTCCAACATCTGCCACTTAGAGTACGGCCGCGCAAGGTCGCTTTTCAAGCGGCAAGTCCAGTGCGGTACCGGCGCCAAGTGGTTTAAGCGGACCTCCAACGCGTACGATCAAGCTGGCAACGCCCGTGTCAACATGAAGGGTTCCCCGGACGAGTTGACCCGGACTGACCCCCAGCTTCATTACGTACTCCGCCTCTGTCAGGATGAAACCGACGCCCGCAGAGCCGTCGACTGGATCAAGAGGCTAACCGAGCTGCACGAAGCCCACCCAGAAGAGCGGGAGAGACTGTCCGACAGAGAAGCCGACGCTCTTTCTGATCTCGCTGCCATTATCGGGTTCATCTGGGAAGTGTCGCCTGCCATCTCAATGCCCCCTCTGTCACGCAAGAAGGGCCAGATGTTCGTCTCACGATCCCGGGACATAGAGGTCGAGCTCAACCCGGTCAAGAAGGAGGTCGATCTTCGCGACTATGCCGTTCCCATCGACAATCTACTGGAGCCTGGAGTGGCGGAATCAGCCCTGGGGGCACTCGATCGGTTCATCATTCACAAGACCGGCACCAAGATGGGCTTTCTGTACCAGGATATGATCGAAGACTCCCTGTCGGATCTCCAGAAGCAGTATCAGCATATCAAGGCCAAGACGGAAAAGAAGGAGAGTACGCCGTTTTCGGTGCCAACATCGCAGCCGACGGAGAAACGGGTGGAAGCACGGAAGCAAAAGGAGAAGACGCGATCATCGACCACTTGCACTTTCGAACTCGTGCCCACTCCTGAGCCGCCCCCTCCTCCGCCGGCATCACCGTTCAGAGTGGCGTCCACGACAGCGGAGGTATTCCTGACCTTGTTCAAGAAGTCAGAGTCACGCGGCTCGGTGAGTTGGGCTGCTTTTGCAGCAGCCATGGGCGATCTTGGCTTCTCCGTCATACCCAAGTTCGGTTCCGTCTACACGTTTCAGCCGCCCGAGGGAATGGAGGTGCAGAAGCCGCTGACGCTGCACCGGCCGCACAAATCCCACATCGAGGGATACATGATACTGTTCGTGGCGCGAAGGCTGAATCGGACCTACGGATGGGGCGAGGGCACGTTCGAGGTAGCGTGACTGACTTGTCGAGGTAAGAAACTTGCCTGGAGAACGTGGTGCAGATGAAGAGATCGAAGGAGCTGCCGCTCAGATGCCGGATCTCTGTGAGTACGCTAGCTTGGGTGGGCAGATCCCCTCCGGGGCTGTTTACACGCTAGGCTGCTAGGGCCTTCTGGTACAGACTGTCTATCTCGGCGTATAACTTTGTTGATTAGGTGTAGGGGGGCCTTACTGAAGGCCCTTAGGACTAAGTGGTGAGAATCTACCTGGCTGCGTAAAGACTCCGCTCCCGGCAGCGATGACCTTCATGTCGTCGTTCCGAAGCACGTTGCGCAGCCCGAGCTCTCCATGGACGAGGACAAACGAACCCAGGTCCAGCAATGGGGCAGGACGTCGGGTTAGACCAGACACCTACTCCTCGCCTGTGCCTGGAAATGGATGCCGGTAACTGACTTGTGAAAGCTGCAAAGTTGTTACAGCCGTCGTGCGTCCTCAGAGAGAGAGAGAGAGAGAGAGAGAGAGAGATGTTGACTTATGATGGCTCTGGCGCGGAGCCTGACGGATCCCCAGCGCTCTTTAACCGAGTCGACACCGTCCTCGGGTACCCCAACTCTCTGTGTTGATGAAACCTTGTTCCATGTTACCAGTTGTGCTCCCCTAGCCTCATCTGTGCAATGTTAGCCTCTTACATCGGTAGGAGTGGACGTGTTGTGTACCACGGAGGGCCTCCGTCGTTCGCGTAGCTCATATCATAGGTACCCTGCTGATCGCCTCTGATACCAATATTCGGATCCCTCCCCCTGCTCCTGCTAATATCGGATACAGCTTTCATACAATGTTTCACGTAATCGGAGTAGTCGTCTCCGTTGTCGGACTTGATCATGTCATGAGGATCGGTCCAGAATTCCGTCGCCGGGGGGAATTTGGTGATCTGTACCGTCCATCCGCGTTCGCGCAGCATTGCCGCGAGGCAACCATCTGGATGATCCCAGTGGTCGACACCGCCGAGATCCCCTGCCTCGTCGTCACGCGCCTCGCCGTTGCTCGCCTCCTCCAATTCTCCGCCGTACCATCTCACATCTACTATGACGCGTTGCAGCGCCGGGAGAGCCTTGAGCCGCGTGTCGATCAAATCCAACGAGGCCGCGGAGACGGGGAAGCCACTGGTGAATGGAAGGGATAACTCCAGCGTGGTGATACCGACACAGCCACCTCGTACGAGGTCTAGGACCCTCACATAGTCTTCATGAACATGGTCTTCATAAAGCTGAGTACCCAAAAAAGCAGATCGGTTAAGAAATTCGATGCGGACTTGGCGAAGGAGTATTGCTAAGTGCCCGATCTGCCTGAGGAAGAAGGTGAGGTTGGTGCTCGTGGGGTATCCTGGCTTCGCTTCGAGTATCTCTAGAGAGCGAAAACAATTGTGGGAGTAAAGAACGGCGACGGCTTCGTTGTAAACTTGCTTGCTGGTGCGAAGAAAGGCAGGACATAGGTCGGGTGTTGCCCCTACCCGCCACCGCCATCCTGGCAGGGGGTATCCCCAATTCTCCAGGTTGATGGGTCTAGGGTGAACGAGGAGATGTGAGTAGATCTCAAGCCTGACCTCGACCGGGAAGGCAAAGGGGACCATCATCGTAGGGTTGAAATAGGTGCGGCGCAGCTGAAGAGGTTCGGCCCCGGAGTCTCTGAGCATCGCGTGAGCAAAGGTGGGTTGAGTTGGGCAGCGTTCAAGAGATCGAGCGGGGATTTCCCCTGTCGTAGATGCCTGGCGCCCGTGGTGAAGGCTCTGAAATGTTCTAGCCCGTTCCCGAAAATGCAGTTCTGTGCGGGGCATCCGACCGCGTTATCCCCTGCAGCTCAGCGCGAGATGTCCGCGCGATTGTCTCGGGAACAGACTGACATGGTGTGCGCGTCTCCTTCACGACAGGAAGGTGTCTACGATCCGGGAGTCCTACAAAGCGTTTCACGAAATGAACACCATGCCGATCCAGGCCTGTAGAGTCTGCTACTGGAAGTACGCAAAAGCAGAGCCGGAGAAAAATCAAGGACGCCTGGCAGGTAAGGAACAGGCGTCGGGAAGTGGGATGGTTCACCCTTCGCGTACCGCTGGCGTTTCCTGCTTGAGGCACCGAGAGAGAGGCGGTGTATCTCCCGGCGCCCAGAAGGCGTTCTGTTCATAGCCTGTCTGGCAGCTTCTCGAATCGTTCCTCTGTATTTTTCGGGTTGTCAGAGCATTCGAGAATGCTGACGGTCTGGGGCCGTCCGCGCAGGGATGAATCCAACTCCGCTACGGGAGCAAATACCTGAGAGATATCTTGCACGTTCTGGCGCCCCCGAGCCCGTGTGTATGTTACGCACTACGTAAACTATCAAGACATAGAGGAGGATCTTGCCGAGTCCTGTGCCCATTCGACCTCCTTTTCGTCAACGTACCTTGTACCTGATGCTGGCCCAATCATGGGGCTCGCAGGCTCCATGGCCTAATCGAGCTTAGCTCAGCCGAGGCACTTCACTCCTCCGAACCCGAAATCTCCGCGCGTCACCACAACCGATCACCGTCTATCGCGACGCCAAAGCCCTTCCGGGCCCAATCGAGCCGCGAAGCCGTCCAAAGACGTCGCCCGTCGCCGCCGAGCCCGCCACGACGATGTCGCTCCTCCCCGGCGACGCCCGGACGGCCCCGGCGCCGCTCCGGTCCCAGCAGACGCAGGCGACCAAGTCGTCCTCGCCGCGGTGGCTCCGCAGCTATGACGACTTCGTCACCAAGAACGCCGGCCAGGTGGCGCGCATCGAGTCGGGCCTGCGCTCGCTGACGTACATCCTGCCCGGCCGCTTCCACGACGCCGAGATGGCCTCGGAGACGATCCACTCGGGCGTGCAGCTGCTCTCGCTCTACCACGACCGCCTGCTCGAGGGCGCGCTGGAGGCCTCGGCCGACGGCGGCGGCGGCGGCGCCGTGCCCGGCCCGCCGCCCTCGGCACACGCTCGCTATACGCGCTCCTGGGCCCGCCGCAGCGTCTTGTACCGCCGCGTGGCCACTGTCCTGCAGGTGGTGCGCTACACGGAGCTGCTCTGCGAGATGGCGGCCAAGCGCCGCGGCGACGGCCTGCGCTGGCGCGTTGTCGTCCTGCTCGAGGGCGTCAAAGCCTTCTGCCGCCTGGTGCTGCTCTACCTCACACGCCTGCGGCCCGTCGTCACCCCCGCCCTGCCCGAGCGCCAGCCCATCCCCGATCCGGCCGACGACGACGCCACCGCCGACGACGAGGGCCGCGACTACGACGAGCTGCTGGCCGCCCTGCAGGACGAAGACGAAGAAGGCGGCACCCGCGCCGCCGACGAGGCGCGGGCACCAGAGAAGGCAAACGGAAAAGCCAACGGCGCCGCCAATGG
>Ga0247771_1000721_pt1 | contig 10256 bp, 10 predicted proteins | sample UWRJL197509C6_FD_179948 | JGI IMG/M metagenome (GOLD analysis project Ga0247771, IMG submission 179948) | Plant litter microbial communities from Arlington Agricultural Research Station in Wisconsin, United States - UWRJ-L197-509C-6 | ecosystem: Environmental > Terrestrial > Plant litter >...
CCGGCCACTTCCGCAAGTCCGGCATCCCCGTCCCCCAATCCGTATACAAGGAAGACCTCCAGCGCCTCGTAAGCCTCCTCCACCACTTCTCCCCCGACCAGCTGCTCGTCGTCGGCGACTTCTTCCACAGCCATGCCAACACCGAGCTCGATTGGTTCAAACGCTGGCGCTCCGACTTCGACGCCCTGCGCATCACCCTCGTCCGCGGCAACCACGACATCCTCAAGGACGCCTGGTACCGCGAAGCCGCCATCGACGTCGTGGAGCCCGACCTTACCCTTCCGCCCTTCCTCTTCTCCCACGACCGCTGCCCCGACCATGCCCAGCACTATACTTTCTGCGGCCACCTCCACCCCGGCATTGCCGTTCATGGCCTCGGCCGCCAGAGCCTGCGCTTCCCCTGCTTTTATTTCGGCGAGCGCCATTGCGTACTCCCTGCCTTCAGCCGCTTCACCGGCGTAGCCCTAGTAGCACCTGCCCGCCACGAGTCCGTCTTTGCGGTCGTCGAAGGCCAGCTGATACGGATGCAATAAAGTAGAGGAACCCTTAAGTTTTAGAAATGCCTTTTGCGGAGCTGGTTGTAATCCAGAAAGTAAATGAGCTTGACGCTGATCTCATTGCCGTGCGCGGCTTCAAAATTTTGGATCAGGTTGCCCGTATAATGGCGGTAGTTCAGGCCGTTCACGGCATAGGGATCGCCGAGCCAGTTCTTCCAGCCCACCACTACGCGGCTGCCCAGGCGGAAGTCCCAGGTAAAAAAGGCATCGAGGTTAAAGACATTGTAGTTGTCGCTCAGCGACGGCTGGTAGCTGGGCGATTTGGCCGTGAGGTTGCCGTCATCCTTAACATCGTAGAAGCTGTTGTAGTGCAGTCGGTTCCAGTAGTGGCGGGCGCGCAGCGTCAGGTTGAGGCGCGGCGTGAAGTTGTAGATGCCCGACAGCACGCCGATGGTTTCGGTAAAGTTGCGGAAGCCCACGATCGGGTCGCCGTTGGCCTCGCGAACGAAGGCATAGCCGATCTGGTTGTTCTCGTACTGGCGCGAGAGCTCCGCGCTCATGGTAAGCTGGTTGCTGAAGCGGTAGCGGAAGGTGAAGTCGAAGCTGTTGTAGCTGTTGTTGGCCTTGGCCCGCACGGCATAGCCCATGCTGTAGGCGAAGAACCAGGGCTTGCGGCTGTCGGTGCTGCCCTCGAGCACAAGCGTGGCTTCGGCCGGGCGGCGCAGGAAGCGGCCGGGGGTGCGCAGCTCGAAGAAATCGTTCTGCCACAGCGGGTAGGCATCGAGGCTCACCGTCACATCCCAGAAATTGCGGAACAGCCAGTAGGCCGAGCCGGTCATCATCATCTCCGAAAAACGGTAGGGCCGGTATAAATACTGGGTCATCACGTCGAAGCTGTAGCGGTAGTTGATGAAATGTCCCCTGGGCTTGAACTGGTTGTAGCTGATGCCGCCGTTGTACGTCACCTGGTCGGCCACCTGCAGGTAGCCCAGGTCGTTGGGATCGTATTTATGCGAAGTGATATTATTGCCTAGATAATACTGAAGCGCGCCGCTCACCTTCCCCAGCTGCAATGTAGTGCTGAAGCCGTCGTAGGGCTTTACGTAGAGCTCCTTGTTGCGGGTGATGGTATCCTCGATGAGGTTGATCTCGCCGCTGTAGGGCGTGTAGCCGAAGATCTTGCTGTAGCGGATCGTTCCCTTCATCTGGTAGGTGCTGTTGCGGGTGAACAGCGACCAGTCGAGGGCCGATACGTTGGCATTGCGGGCCGCGCCGCTGCGCATCACGTTGGTATTGGTAAAGGTGATGGCCGACTGCCCCTGCAAGGCCTGGTCGAGGACGATGATATTGTAGTTGCTCAGCGGTTCGGTCTGGATCACGGTGTCGCGCTTGGTGCTCAGGTTGCGCAGTTGGGCGTTCATGGGGGCGGTAACGGCATTGAAGATGCCGATGCCCAGTTTCTTTTTCGTGCGGCCCGAGAACTTGACGCCGTTATATAATTGTGTTACGGAAGGATTTTTTATCAGCTGGAGATTGCTGCTGTTGGCCACCAGGCTTTGCACACCGTAGTAACCCGTAGGTATGGCGCCGATGCGCCGCGAATAAAACAGGCCCGATTTGTTGAACAGCTCCGTGCCTTCGGTAAAGAAGGGCCGGTTTTCCTGAAAGCGCACTTCGTAGGGCGAGAGGTTATTGATCACGTTGTCGGAGATCACCTGGCCGAAGTCGGGGATGAGCGTGGCATCGAGGGTGAAGCTTTCATTGATGCCGTACTTCACGTCCATGCCGCCGTTGCGCAGCCATTGCGAGCCCATGCTGCTCGAAGGATTATTGCGCACGCCGGTGGAGAGATAGGGCGAAAAGCTGAGGCGCAGCGGGGGCTCGATATTGCGCAGGCCGGTATACTTTCCGAACTGGTTGGCGAAGCCGGTCACGGCGGGATCTACGGGGTTCCAGTACGATACTTCGTTGTTGCGGCGGGTGAAGCGGAGAAGCTGAAGGCCCCAGGTCTGGACGTCTTTTTTTGAAAAGCGGAGCGAGAGGTAGGGTATACGTATTTCTACGGTCCAGCCATCCTTTTTCATATTCACCTGGCTTTGCCATACGGCGTCCCAGGTGTCGTCGCCGAACTGGAACTGGCCGGGGTTGCTGGCCACGCCGCCGATGCGGGCGTCGGATTGAACATTGGCCGAGGTTACGAGAAATTCAAAACCGTTTTGCTGGTCGTTGTAGGTATCGAAAAAAACGGCGAAGTAGTCCACGTCCTGGCGCTGCTCGGCATCGCGGGCGGTGATCTGGCGGCGGATGAGGGCGGGATCGTCGTAGAGGTAGGCACCTATATATATGGCCTCGTCGTCATACAGTATTTTTACGGTAGAGCGAACGGTGGCGGCCTTGCCTACGTCGGGAAAATTCTGAATGAAGTCGGTAACGTGCGGGGCCTGCTGCCAGGCGGCGTCCTCCAGCTGACCGTCGATGACAGGCGCGCGCAGCGCCTTCACGGCAGTGACTGTTTTAGGTTGGCTTAGCGCGCAGAGGTGTAAGCAACATAGGGCAATAAAAAGCAGCATTCTCAACATGCAGGTCCCATTGGCAGACTGTAAATATAGAGCGAATTTTCAGATATAAAAGGCTGCCTTTCATCAGATTTGTGCTTAATTCATTCGTTTTTTAAGCGTAGATACCTGTTGTTGAAGGTTATTGACAAGACTGGCGAGCTGGTTCACATCCCACCGTTGCTGGGTGTTGGCTTTGGAGAGGATCATCTGGGCCTGCCATACTTCGAGGATGTCTTCGGCATTAACAAGATAGGGTTGATAGGTCGGGTTGTCGCTCACGAAGGTCAGCTTGTTCTTCTGTCGGTTGTTCTTCATGATCCTTTTGTACACGATGCCGTCGGTCTTGGACACCACGATATAGGTCTGGTTGCTTTTCACTTCCTCGAGGTCGGGTACGCGTTCGCCCACGATGACGGAGCCGCTGGGCGTGGGCATCATCGAATCGCCCACGATCTCGAAGGCGCGGTAGTCGCCGCCGGAAAGCATGGGAAGCGTGAAGGTATTGAGCTCGTCGATGAACTCGGGATCGGCATAACCGGAGAGGTAGCCGGCCGCTGCCTTTACATTGACGAAGGGTATGTCGGTACGGCCGCTCGCCATCTTCTGGGCGCGGCGCTTGGCGATGTAGTTGGTGCGGGTATCGCTCAGGTCCTTGCGCAGCAGGTCGTCCAGCGTCAGCTTGAACATGTCGGCCACCACTTCCAGTATCTCGATGCGCGGGTCGGCGCGCTCTTCCTCATAAGCGCCGAGCAGGGAACGCTTGATCCTCAGCTTCTGTGCAAACTCCTCCTGCGTCCAGCCGCGCAGCTTCCTCAGGTACTTCAGGTTTTTATTGGCGAGTGACATAACTAACTTATTTAGCCGCAAAATACTAATTTATTTAGATTGCGAAAGAGCAGACCGTACTTATTGATAAAAAGTCACAATTTTGTGGATAAGAAAAAAAATGGAATGGCAACAGAAAAGAAAGAACCGGTGATCCTGATAACGAACGACGATGGAATTACGGCACCCGGAATCAAAAACCTCATAGAGGCCGTCAGGGACCTGGGCAAGGTCGTGGTGGTAGCGCCCGACAAACCGCAATCCGGCATGGGTCACGCCATCACGATCGGTGTGCCTTTGCGTTTGCATAAAGTCAATTTTTTTGGCGATATCGAAGCCTACCAGTGCACCGGCACCCCGGTCGATTGCGTGAAGCTGGCCGTGGACAAGGTGCTGCACTCCAAGCCCGACATCTGCATCAGCGGCATCAACCACGGCGCCAACCACAGCATCAACGTCATCTACTCGGGCACCATGTCCGCCGCCGTGGAAGCGGCCATCGAAAGCATTCCCGCCATCGGCTTCTCGCTGCTGGACTATGCCATCGATGCCGACTTCACCGCAGCCCGCAAGTATGCCCGCATCATCGTGGAGCAGCTGCTGGCCGCCCCGCCCGACAAGCACTGCGTGCTGAACGTGAACATCCCCATCGCCACCGTGGACGAAATTAAAGGCATCAAGATCTGCCGCCAGGCCTATGCCAAGTACGAAGAGGATTTCATCGAGCGCGACGATCCCCACGGCCGCAAATATTACTGGCTTACGGGCGAGTTCGTTAACTTCGACGAAGGCACCGATACCGATGTGTGGGCCCTGGCCAATAAATACGTCAGCCTCGTGCCCGTGCAATTCGATTTGACCCACTATAAACAAAAGCAGCAACTTGAAAACGACTGGAAAATTTTTTCTGGCAAAGGATAACCTGAAGCTGGGACTCCTGCTTGGGCTCGTCACGCCGATCCTCGTGCTGATCCTGATCTATTTCCTCCGCTTCTCGGGCTACGACTTCAACGAGTTCCTCGGCCTTTTCTTCCGGGAAAAGCAGATCGTCACCTTCTTCGGCGTGTGGTGCCTCGTGGGCAATATCGCCCTGTTCACCTACTATATCAATACCCGCAAGGACGGCACGGCCAAGGGCATCTTTGCCATGACCCTCATCTACGGTATCGGCGTACTGGTGCTCAAGCTTTTTATCTAGCATGAAGTATTACATCATCGCAGGCGAGGCTTCCGGCGACCTTCACGGCAGCAACCTCGTGCGCGAGCTCAAAAAGCTCGACGGCACGGCCGCCATCCGGGCCTGGGGCGGCGACCTGATGCAAGCCGCCGGCGCCGACATCGTAAAGCACTACCGCGACCTCGCTTTCATGGGCTTCACCGAAGTGATCCGCAACCTACCCACCATCCTCGACAACCTGCGCTTCTGTAAAAAAGATATTCTGGACTTCGCCCCCGACGTACTGGTGCTGGTGGATTATCCCGGTTTCAATCTCCGCATCGCCAAATGGGCGCGCGAGCAGGGCCTGCGCATCATCTACTACATCTCGCCCCAGGTGTGGGCCTGGAAGGAAGGACGCGTACGCTCCATAAAAAAAGTGGTCGACAAGATGCTCGTGATCCTTCCCTTCGAACAGTCCTTCTACCAGAAATGGGATTACCCCGTGGTGTATGTGGGCCACCCGCTGGTGCAGGTAGTGAACGAGTTCAGGGAAAACAACCCCGCGCCGGACGAGAAGAAGGTTATTGCCCTGCTGCCCGGCAGCCGCCGCCAGGAAGTGAGCAAGAAGCTGCCCCTCATGCTGGCGGCCACGCGCGCCTTTCCCGGCGAGCGCTTCGTGGTGGCCAAGGCCGGCTCCCTCGACGATGCTTTTTATGCAGGTTTCCTGAAAGATTATCCGAACGTGGAATCGATACGGCACCAGACCTACAGCGTGCTGAATAGCGCCAAGGCCGCGCTTGTTACATCGGGAACGGCCACGCTGGAAACCGCTCTCTTCGGCGTGCCCGAGGTAGTGTGTTACAAGGGCTCTTCTATTTCCTACCAGATCGCCAAAAGGCTTATCAAGATAAAATATATATCTCTTGTCAACCTTATTATGGACCGGCCCGTAGTGACCGAGCTGATACAGGATGAGCTGACCGTACCCAATATCGAGCGTGAGTTGGGCGCTTTGCTGAACGACCGTGCGCGGCAGGAACGGATGCAGAAAGATTACGCGGAGCTGAAGGGGTTGCTGCAACAGCAGAGCAATGCTTCGGCGCGGGCAGCGCAGGAGATCGTCGGTTTCGTGCAGGCTAATGCTTAACGATAAGCTTGATCCCAAGAATTACGAGACACAGTATAAATACCAGCAGGCTGATGCGGTTGATGCCGTGCATATAGCCGATAAAGCTGCTTTTCGGCCGGTCCGGATCGGGCTTGCGGAGGTAGAGATACTCGGCCATTTGCTTGAATATACCCATAAAAAAACTGTATCGTAAAGATACAGTTCCGTAAATAATGTTGGATGAAAATCAGGGAGCGGGGTTGCGTCTTTGCTTGTCCTGCTTCTTGGCGGCGCCGCCGCGGATATTGAAGCATTCGGGCGAAGCTTGCAGGCTGGAGCTCTTCCGGCTTTTTCTTTTTCTTTTGTCCCCGTTGCTCTCCGACCAGCCGCTGGCGGGATGGAGCACATTTTCAAAATATACGAACAGGCTACGTAAATAGGTATTCATGCTGAAAGGATTTAGGGTTATTGGACTTTGTTTTTTCGCCTGCGTTTTTACAACTATTGTTAAAAAACGTCGCAAACAAACTTAACCAATTGACCGGGAAAAACAAACCCTTATCGGCGAACGCGGCGGAAAAGAAGATAAAAACGACCGGGCCCAAAACGCGGCAAACGCTCGTTTTATCAGCCGCCTTAGAAATGCTAAGAGTAAACAATAAGGCTGCAGCCTTAGCCATCTCCGAATGAATACCTGCCTGCTTAAGGGCTAGGCCGCAGGGTGACCGCCATGCCGGCGGCGCTCCTCGATGAGCGGCTTCACTTTCAATTCAACGGCATAACCCAGATCGTCGGAGAGGGTGGTCTCGACGTCGGAGCTTACCCAATGGCGGCCTTCCTTGCGGAGGGCGATGGCCTGGGGCGGCCGCTGGGCGGGGCTGCCGTTATAACTCGAAAGTTGCGCGTAGCATTCCCTTCCATTCTCGATCCGCACATCGTAGTGTGCAAGCGATCCTCCATATAACACTGCTGCTGTAACTTCCATGGCGTTGGTTTTTATTAGCCTACCCAAAGATGATGCCTACTGTGGAGCAGCAGAAAACAGGGGCATAAATCGATATATTCAAAGAAAAATGGGGAGCGGATCCGCCACACCTGCCACCGGCCTCAAACCCTTGTCCATGGCGGTTTTCAGCGGAATACCGATCGGGCGGAAGCGAATATGTGGAAGCGATTCCCAGCCCTTTTTTTAAAATTCCCGAAAAAAATGATTGGTAGTTTATCAGACTAATCTTACCTTGAAACCAGTTTTCATAGGGTACGGATTAAAAACGGGCCAGGGTTTCCACCTTAGCCCTTCTTTTTTTTTAGGCCGGCCCCACCGGTCTCCGTCATCCGCTTTCAACCCGGCATCATGCTCATCTTTCTTTTCTGTCTGCTCGCCTTCATTATCCTGGTCTATATTTTCATGCGGCAGCCTTCATTCGGCAGCGCCCCTGCCGGCCAGCGGCTCGCCCGCATCCGTCAGTCGCCGAACTACCGCAACGGCCAGTTCCAGAACCTTAGCCACACGCCCGCCCTTACCGAAGGCGTCAGCTATTACTCCGTTTTCCGCAAGTTCTTTTTTTCGCGCAAGCCGCTGGTGAAGCCGCCCGCGCCCCTGCCTTCCGTAAAGATCGACCTGCTCCACCTTGGCATTGACGAACAGGTGCTGGTGTGGTTCGGCCACTCCTCCTATTTTCTGCAGGTGGATGGCAAGCGCATCCTCGTCGACCCCGTGTTCAGCGGCAATGCCTCCCCCGTTAGCTTTACCACGCGCGCCTTTCCGGGCAGCGACCGCTATGATGTGGACGACCTGCCGCCGATCGACTACCTCTTTATCTCCCACGACCACTGGGACCACCTCGACCATAAGACCATCCTCAGGCTGAAGCAAAAGACCGGACTGGTGATCACGGGACTGGGCGTGGGCGCCCACCTCGAACGCTGGGGCTATGAGCCGGGCAGGATCATTGAAAAAGACTGGAACGAAACCGTTGACCTGGGCGGAGGCTTTACCGTACATACCACGCCGGGCCGGCACTTCTCGGGCAGAGGCTTCAAGCGCAACGGCTCGCTGTGGCTTTCCTTCGTGCTGCTCACGCCGCGGTGGCGCCTCTTCCTCGGCGGCGACTCGGGCTACGACACGCACTTCAAATCCATCGGCGAGCGCTTCGGTCCTTTCGACCTCGCCCTCCTCGAGGACGGCCAGTTTGACGAAAGCTGGAAATATATTCACATGATGCCCGAAGAAGTGATCCTTGCCGGCGAAGACCTGAAGGCGAGGGCCGTGCTGCCCGTGCACTGGGGCAAGTTCGCGCTCGGCAACCACGCCTGGGACGAACCCATCAAACGCGCGGTGAGCGAAGCCCGAAAGCGAAAGATGCCGCTGGTGCTGCCACGCATCGGCGAGAAGATCAATCTCGCTAACCTGCCTGCCGACTTCCCGCACTGGTGGGAGGAAGTAAGGAGTAGCGAAACGGAAAGAGTTCGGGGCTGATACGTATTTATACGGGAGCGGGGATTTTCAATTTTTATGCTTTCTTCTTTTTGGTCCATGGCGGCTTGCTTGCCAGCACGCGCTTCTGGATGGGACAACTTGCATCGTGGGCGCCGGGCAGGTAGCCCGTGCTCATAAGAAATTCGTTGACGATCTCGCCGCCGGTAAAGCGGAAGGTGGTCTTGAAAAGTTTCACCCATTGTTCTTTGGTGAGCGGATGATGATGGTCGATCCAGGCCTTGAAGGAGCCGTATTGTTTTTGCAGCCCCTGGATGGTGCGTGCGTTTTCGATGGCGGCCTGCACCTTCAGGCGGTTGCGGATGATGCCGGCATCGTTCAGCAAGCGCTCCACATCCGCCGCGCCATAAGCCGCCACTTTATCTATGTCAAAATTATCGTAGGCCGCACGAAAGGAAGCCTGCTTGCGGAGGATGGTGGTCCAGCTGAGGCCTGCCTGATTGATCTCGAGGATGAGGCGGCAAAAGAGCTCGCCGTCATCATGGAGCGGAAAGCCGTACTGGTGGTCGTGGTAGGCGCGGTGCAGCTCGCGGTCGCCCTCTTTCATGGTGCTGATAGCTGTGCAGTAGCTCATCCTCGAAATTACAGTTTTCCCTCCTTCGCCAAGGCTACGGCGGGCGCAGCCTGCCTTCCCTAAGTTAGTATGAGCGCAGTCTGCCTTCGCTGAAGCTACGGCAGACACAGCATTTAACGGCCATCATAAAGGCTGCAGCGACACTGTTAGCCATTGTATCTTATAGATAGTATATAAACGATAGCCTGTTTCTTTTGGAAACAGGCTATCGTTTATAAAGCAATTGCTTCTTTCGAGAGTCAACTGCCAACTGCTAACTGAAAATAGATAACTACTTCATTACGGCCAGCTTGGCTACCCTTCTTTCCTTGTTGGAGAAGAGCGTGACGAGGTAGGTGCCGGCGCTTAGCCCGGCGGTGCTGAACGAGAGAGAGTGCGTGCCTTCGGTGAAGTCGCCCTCGGAGATCATCTTTACCAACTGGCCTTCCATATTTACGAGCATGATCTGCGCATGCTGCTTACGGTCGAAGCTGAACTGCACGTTGGCCATCGTGGAGCGGTCGCGGAGGTAGGCACGCAGGTGCACGTTGTCGGGCGATGCCGTGAGGTCGGGCACGGCCTCGAATTGCGCATTCACGGCGGCGGGATAGCTGCTGGTGCTTGCGGTCTTGGGTGCGGTATAGGTAGCTTTTACATATAGGTTCTGTGCGGGGTTGGAGGCGCTGGTGTTCTTCACCTTGATCTTGTAAAAACCGGTGGAGCCGGGTGTATACGTGAGGGTGAGCGTGCCGGTGCCGCTGGTCGATGTGAGCAGGGCGTCGGCATTGCTGTAGAGGCCTACGGTAAGATTATACGTGCTGTTGAAGGGATAGACGTTCACGGTAACGGTCTTGCCGGTTTCGTCGAAGATCTTGCCTACATAGCGCAGGGACGTCGACGATGCGGGGAGGGCGCCGCCCTGCTGCAGCGAGCTTGCGTGCGAGTCGCCGAGGTCGTTGGCCATTTCCCATTCCTGTGTGGTGGTGCGTTGCGTGGGTGCGAAGCCGCCGGTAACGCCGGCACGGCCCCAGATGCAATAGCCGCGGCGTACGTTGCTGC
>Ga0247771_1000722_pt1 | contig 10244 bp, 6 predicted proteins | sample UWRJL197509C6_FD_179948 | JGI IMG/M metagenome (GOLD analysis project Ga0247771, IMG submission 179948) | Plant litter microbial communities from Arlington Agricultural Research Station in Wisconsin, United States - UWRJ-L197-509C-6 | ecosystem: Environmental > Terrestrial > Plant litter >...
GCTCGAACATTTGGTAGCCTGCGACACTCAGCCGGCCGTCCTGTCCTGCACCGATCGGTGGGTCCATGTCGCCGCGAGAGGTACTACTTGCCTTTCATCACCCCGTCGAGGATCTGAACAGCGATCGGGGCCGCTCCGAGCACCAGCCCTGCCACTTCCATTTTGACTTGAACACGATGGTGGTACTTGAGCACGATGGTGTTGTTGAAAGCTTTGGCAATATTATCTGCTTATATCGATCTTGAAGGCGGGCCCGTTCCGCGGACATCGAGGGCAGCCGCTTTCGTCTAGGTGAGTACCTGGTAGCCAGCCGTGTCGTGCCACGTCGCTGCTGGAATGGCCCGACTTCTGCCGTCTGACCATGTGCCCAAGACGAGGCAAGCGAGTTCGGGGTCCTCCGACAAAACCCCGCTTCACCCCCATCTTTCGGGCCGGTCCGTCCTCACGACCGAACACAAACTCTCATCCGTTTTCCAAAGCACCCGCATGCCCAACGTGGCCTCGAAATACTTCACACCGCACAATCATGGATAGCCTCGCGGCGACTCATCATGTCCAGTATCATCTCAATGTCGATCAGCGTTCGCATGCAGTTTTTATGAAAAGGCTCTGGCACCTACTTCCGTCGTGGGCCACTCAGACCGATGACAGGCATCGCGACCTCCTAGTCGGGCGGACACCGCACACTGGACGCTGGATATTAGAGGACCATCAATATGAAGCGTGGTCTGTGGCACCCAGCTCGTTGCTGTGGCTCGTCGGCAGCCGTGAGTTGTCCCACCAGCCACTCGAAGCACTGCTGGGGCGCTCGAAAAGCGGTTGACCTTAGCATAGCCGGATGTGGAAAGACGGTTCTCTGGTACGTGCGCCTGGACGGGTCAGCAAGTAGCAACTCCTGATCTTTGTCCAGTTCGACGATTATCGACAGTCTCCAGCATCGAATAGCCGGATCCTCAGAAATGGCAGTGCTCTACGTTTACTTCCAATTCAGCCTTCCTTGGACAGAAAAGGACTTGGTTTCTACCCTTCTGCTGCAGCTCTGCCAGCAGCATCCAAGGGTCTCCGAATTGATGGCTTCTTCTCCCATCCAACAGCTGCCGGATTTACCGTTAACCCTCGATCTTCTCGTCGAGGAGCTTTCCCGCCTACTCGGCCATTTCAACGAGGTGTTTGTCGTGGTTGACGCCATCGACGAGTACAGGTCCGATCAGCGGAACGTCCTGCGCTTGCTCGAAACCATTCTCCACTCCAAGTTGGGTAACGTGCATCTTCTCATCTCCTGCCGGCCACATTCGGTCGATTGTGGCAGCGTTAGGACGGCGAATGAGTATACCATATCTGTCTCTGGCCCGGCAGTTAGCCAAGACATTGAAATCTTTATCCGTCATGCCTTAGACCGCAGCCGCTTCTTCGGCCGCTCGACGGCGTCGACGCAAACCGAGAGAGACGAACTGTCAAGGCAACTCGTCGAGAGTTCTGACGGCATGTGCGTTGTCGTCCCCTACCACCTTTGATTTAGCCACCAAGTGGCTAAACAAAACATGAACATCTAGGTTCCTTTGGGTAAAGCTCATGCTTCAACATGTTGACTCAAGCCCCGGACGCAAGGACGCCATCCGGCAGCTTGTGGATGCCCTTCCAAGGCCTCTATATGAGCTGTATAGGGAAATACTGTCGCGGGAGCTCGACCACCAACGCAGGCTTACTGGTAGGCTTCTCCAATGGCTGGCCTTTTCGCTCCGGCCGCTACAAGTCGATGAGGCCATCGCTGCTACCGCTTTTTCCCTCGGATCCGACGTCGACAGAGTCGGGGTGGAGGATTTGCTCTCAGCAGGCGGTGGTATGCTCGTACACGTTACCACAGTCCAGATGGACGGCAACGACGTTGAGACCTTGAGGCTTGTCCACCTCAGTCTCCAGGATTTCGTTCGAGAGGGGCGTTTTGCCGAATTCGTCCCGTCCGAGGCCCGCTCGCACGAGGAGATGGCCGCCACCTGTCTCGGCTATCTTCTGCGGGCCGATCCAGATCATGTGCTAGAGCCATTCGGTTTCTGTGAGCGGTATCGGCTGGCCGGCTATGCGGCCAGGTTCTGGCCAGCACACATGCAGAAGACTGACATTGCCCCCGACCACCTAGTCGAGATGAGCACCAGCCTGCTGTGCGAGGGCTCGCGGTTACTGAACTGGGTCCGGCTGTTCAATCCGGACCGGCCGTGGGAGCTGTCGCCCGACCCAGCTCTCCAGAGCGCCGACGTGGCCAGCCCACTCTACTATGCGTCCAGCCTGGGCCTGATGTCGGTGGTCAAGAGGCTTCTGGACGACCACGCCGACCCGAATTCAAAGGGCGGCGGACACGGGACGCCGCTGCAGTGCGCGGCCTATGGCAACCACATCGACATTGTCAAGCTACTGCTGGCCGCTGGCGCCAACCCGGCCGCCGAGGGCGGCTTCTACGGCACGGCCAGCCAGGCGGCCAAGTTTGCCGGCAACATGGAGGTACTCGCGCTGCTCTCGCAGGCGCTCCAGCCGGCCGACGGACCGGCTGGCGCTAGTTCTGTTGGTAGCAGCAGTGTCGATCCGCCGCGGCACATTGTGTTCGAATCGGAGGCGCAGGTGCCATTTGACGCCGAGGGTCCGCCGCTCTCGCACCCGCCGGAGTCGGCCAGCATCGTACGCAAGGTGCGCAGTCGCGCCGGCGGCTTCTATTGCGTCAGCAAGACGATGCTGGCCATGTCCGGCACGTCGTCCTACACGACGTTCGTGTCCGAGGTCAGCTTGATGCAGAAGCTGCGACACCGCCACGTCGTCAAGGCCATCGGCTCCTACTCGTTCAGCTACCTGTGCACTATCCTCATGTCGCCCGTGGCCGACTGCGACCTGGGCGCCTACCTGCACAGCAGCATCGGTAGCAGCAGCGATGGCCGCCGCTGCCTGGTCCGCTGGCTCGGCTGTGTTACAGACGGGCTGGCCTACCTGCACCTGGAGCGGCGCGTCAAGCACAAGGACGTCAAGCCGAAAAACATTTTAGTCTCTGGTGACAACGTGCTCTGGACCGACTTTGGCATTGCCCACGAGATGGCCGACGCTAACAATGTCACCTCGGGCCCGACCGCCCACACCGACACGTATAGCGCGCCCGAGGTCGCCGTCGTTGACCGGCCGGAGCGGGCGACGGCGGTGCGGACGGTGCGCACCCTGGCGACCGACATCTTCTCGCTCGGCTGCGTCTTTGCCGAGATGCTGACCGTCATCTGCGGCGAGTCGCTGGCCGATTTTGAGAATCGGCGCTGCCAGGGCACCGACGACAAGTCCTATCGCGGCACCAATGGCGAGGCCGCCTCGGACTGGCTGGAGGAGCTCCGGCCGCAGTGCGCTAGCATCGACGGCGTCCCGGAAACCATAGTCGACCTAGTCAAGAGGATGTTGAGGACGGCACCGGGCGAGCGGCCCTTGACCGAGGAGCTGGTCTACAGAATTCCGCACGCCTCGTGTAAGACGTAGAGTGTACATGGTGGTACTTACCTAGATATAGAACAAGATATTGTCAGATATCATGGCTAATGGCTTTTCTGAGACGTGTAGACGAGGTGATGGTGTTTTATTGATCTGATTGAGGGTATTGATATCTGATAACCTGTGCCAAGGTCCGGAGATGTAAATCAGCCGCAAAGCCAGCCTTATCGTGACAGGATAGAAGCCGTTCTAAGAGTCTGCATCTAAACTAGGTCTTGGAACAACTGAGACGGCCGTTTCTATTCCCGACGCAAAGATCTAGTAGCATCGTGTCAGCTCGAGCAACAACTAAGCGCCATGGCTCCTTAGAACCCCCACGAGCATCCCGTCCCTTCAACGCATGCCGGTCCGTATTCTACTTACTGAGGTCGTATGAGCTCCAATCCAGAAACCCGGTGGCGTTTCGGCAGTGCATGGAGAGAACGCCCGTATCGTACGTCGTCTTGCGGTTGTATTCGCACGTCCTCCAAAACCCGCCGTTCGGAGGCAAACACACGAGCTTGCCATTCGAGTTGGAGAGGCAGTCGTCGAGGTCTATCCGCACAACGGCTTTCTCCCCTCGATCATTACGACAGTTGGACGAGAGGAACATGCTGCCGGAGCGGATCTCGACGTAGTCGTCGCTGCAGGAGCTGAGGAAGCCGGAGCCCGCCTTGCTTTCCTTGAGATCGGTGGGTAGCGCAATGGTTACCGCGGCGCGCAGGGCCATGGCGATGATGCCCGCGATCGATCGGATAGACATGTTGATAGCGAGTGGCATGTAGGTGACATGGGTTGGGCAAGATGCGGGAAGGACCATGACAGCGCCCGAGTTGGGCTGCCATCTCATTTTTGTATCCTGCCATTCGATCTTTGGGCCTTTTCTCTTTCAGGGTATCGCTTCCAGTCGATTAACCTCACAACCGCAGCATCACCCCGTTTTCCTTTATTCTTGCCGGATGTGGCAGTCCAGATCCCACCCGTGGGTCTTAATGGTCACGTGTAAGTCGACACCTTCCCAAATGGGGCTGATATAGGGCCTTACGGCTTAACACCCAACCATGGCGCAGAGCCGATATAATAACCGAGAGCTTCCGTGGCAGGGTACTCGAGTGCTCAGCTGGCCTTCGTTAGTCAGGCCAAGGAGGCCAAGTCAAGGAACATTCACGACCCCGGGCTGCGCCTCAGAGCTGTGTGTTGCGAATGGCTGGACGCCTGAGGCGGACAGGGCTACGACAGGACCAGATGTGGTCAAGCGTGGCATTGTGCACGTATCTCCCCCGCGTACTCCAGTTGCTGCCCGTGGTAGGCGTCTCTGGCGATTACAGTAGATCCTCCCGCTAATCCGTGAGGCGGAAATCGCAGTCTTTGCGCCAAGGCCACGCTCGAACTCGTCCGTAGGTGAAGAGTATTGAGCAGTCGTAATTGGACGCCCCGGACATGGGCACAAGCGCGCCTCCTCAATTATGAACCACAGAGGGCGACGTCGCTTGCATCTACCTGATCTGGCATAGTACACCACAGCGCATTGGTCTTGGCCACGCCTCCTGTCAAACTTCAGGGGCATCGCGGTGAGAGCCTTCACGAAACTCCCTTACCTCAAACCATCGCGCCTCGGCGCTGCCAATCCTGTCAAGCCCCTTTCGACCAGTACAAGATGATGAGGTTTTATGCCGGTCCGCTTACCACTATCTTCACACCTCCAGCGGACTGCCGAACAGCCAATTTCGTCTGCGAGTATGGCAATCCATGCAGCGCCGCGACCCTCCTCACACCTAACCCATGGGCGTCGTCCTGCTGGCCGCCCTACCACGACGTCATGCCCGAGCCCGCATACTTCTCGCCGGGGATATGCCCGACCGGGTGGTCCTGGCCGTCACTTTTGCCAGCAAGGATGCCAAGAGCTCCCTGCTAGAGTCGGCCTTGGACAGCGGTGAGACTATGGCCGCCTGTTGCCCGACCGGGTACCGAGCGCTACAGATGTACCTCGCCATTAGCGGCAGCAACATCCTCAACCAAATCATATGCACCAGCACGCTGCACGACACGGTGACGGCCTTCCAATGCATCGGCATCGGCTGTCCAAGCTACATCGCCGCTCCCACCAACTTCGCCGGCGTCTCCCGTACCGTCCATGACCGAGCAGTCGAGGTCCGCTGGCACGCTCTGACTTTCCCAGCACGGACACCGTGCCGTCTTCCACCGCAGGCGATGCGGGCAGTCCCACTGCAACCCAGCCTGCACATGCGGCTGAAGGCCTCAGTCCTGGCGCCAGAGCGGGCGTCGGCGCCGGCGTCGGCACGGTTGTCCTCCTGATCGCAGCTCTGCTCGCATAGTGGTGTCTTCGCAGACGCCGGCATTCGCAGAAAGCCCGCGAGGGCGGCCTCGAGGTGTTCACCGCAGACACCCGGCCTGAGCTCGCAGGGAGAACCCTCGAAACTCCCATGATAGAGCTCCCAGACAAAGCCCTCGGCAGAACGAGCAACATGAGCGAACTGCCCCATGCAGCGGAACGCGGTCTTGGAGAGCTGCCTACGGGGCGTGAGCAGCCGTGACCTGCAGAGTTGGATCTGAGGCCGCATGATGGCTCGTCTGGCGTATACCGGGGAGCCAGCCGCGAGCAGACGAGTACCAAGACACGAGGGCATATCAAGACACAGAGATTTATTATACCTTCACCACAGGGACGCAGCAAGGAGAGCATACCGGGTAGAGATGGCTGCTGTTGGAAGGGGGGAAGGTACTAGCAGCGCGCCCCTGTGGTGTATGCATCTTCGCCAAGCAGGTCGGAGAGGGCGTACGAGAGGGCGCGACCAGAGCAGGAGGAGAGAAGGATCGCAGGTCAACGCGCGACGCTACAGCAGACTATCCGGCTGCTGGAGGAGGACGATAGGTTAAGGCAAGAGCAAGAAGCTGTCCGACGCCGGCTTGAGGAGCTTCAGCGCGAGCCTTAGTATATCATCGGGTTTCTACCTCTCCTCCACTCGTTTAGCATACCAGGCCCCGGCACCACCATCCAAGGTAAGCCACCGAACATTAGAGGTCTACCGTCCCGTCGCCGAGGCCTGAAGGGGATCCTCAAGCTAAGGCAAGAGCCGCTAGAAGATCATGGCCCGAGCCCGACGTGTTCCCTGTTTCTTACATCAGCGGCACATCGCAGGTTAGAGGCCATCTAGGGGAGCTCACCGATGCTTGTCTGGCTTGTTTGTTGTTGTTGCTGTCCTTTGCATCGTTTCCCTTCGCCTTGCCATCGGCGTCTCCATCGTCAGCGGCCGCACCATTCCCGCCCTTGGCGTTGCCGTTGTTATCACCACCCGTATTCGCCGCGGCCTTTCCGCCCTTTCCCTTGCCAGCGGCGTCACCCCCAGCGGCAGCACCCCCGCCGCCCTGGCCTTGTTGGACGACGACGCAGTTGCCAAAGCCACCACCGGTAACAAACGACGCGAGGCACAAGTTCCCTGCGGCCCCACCGGCGCATGTGATGCCAGCGGGTAACGACGCGATGATTTGTTCGGTTCCGTTATCCGCGGGAGCCTAGGAGACAGGGGCCAGTATTAGCGACGCCTCCTCACCCATCTCGCGAGGTGGGTTTGCCTTACATCGTCTCCGTTCTTCGACACTGCTCCGTCGACAAAATTGTTTCCTGCGCCGGAGGCATCCACTTTGACAGTCACCTTGCGCGACCCATCCTGGCCCCTGCGGGAAAAGGTCAGTACAGAGTGGAGGGCTGGAGCAAAAAAGACGAGGCCGGTCATACCCGTTGAAGTTCTCGACCGCGACGGTGAAAGAGCCCGAGGCATCGGCCGTCACGGCTGTGGAAGAGTCGATGTTTTTAGCAATGTCCGTATTTCCGCACGGGTTGTTGTTGTTGGGCCGTTGCACATCGTTGCGGACCGCTTTGGCTGCCTTGACGCCAAGGACGGGGTTGATTGCGGCATGAGCGGACACTTGGACCGCCGCGACCATGGCAGAGAGGCAGATGGATTTGAGGAACATGACGAGGTGGGTGCCGGCGTTATTATGGCTGATATGGACCTAAGGGAGGCGGACAGGAATGTCGATGAAGAAAACAGGTCTCCGGGACCGAGAGAATGAGACGGCAAACTGAAGACAGAATGACCGAAAGCCCAGCTTGCAAAGAAAGAAATGAAAGCAGCCAACGGGAAAGAAGATCTGATTCCAGCGCTGGGGGATGGGACGCTTATAACGGCCATCCACGTCCTGAGGCTAGACCGAGCCCTGGTGCATGGATCGACGGCAAGACGACCTGCCAGCAGCGGCCCAAGAATAGTTGACAATGGGCCATTTCCAACCTTACAACCTGTAACGGCCTCGTTCACTAGCTTGAGACGAAAGAGCCAAGCGAGGGACGCGCTTCACCGAGGATTGGGTGGACTAGTCCCACCGCGGGCCCGAGGGCCACAGCTTCGGCATCGTATCCGCGTAGCGTTCCGTGGATCGGTTCAGGGAATCGATCGCCGCACGCCAAGATGATACAGGCTAAGCTAGCAAGTTGAAGCGAAGGCAACCAGGAGCAGATGTCTTGGCCTGGCTCTGGCCGATGGAACTTGACCAGGTTGGGTCGGTGAGGCTCCAGGTTGTCGGAAGTTGGTTTCAGCTGCCAAGACGGCCCCAGCGTGGTGGGCGTCGATCGGCAACCTTTGCTGTAACCCCTGCGATCTGGATAACCCCTGTCGTCTGATCGCTGTCGCTCTTCGTGCCCGCCCCCGAGCGGAGCTGGCCTTCCCTCCTTCACCGAGGGCGACGGACCAAAAGCGCCGGCTGCAGCATGGATGTTTTGGCTTTTCAAAATCGAACAAAAGTTGGACGCTTGGTACGCAGCCGCACAGTAACCCCTACCCATGTACTCATATCATCAGCTCGTTCCGCGGACCAACGACGACGGTATACGGGCCTGGACATCACGGTGGCAATCGTGAGGGACTATACGGCATGGACCTATTCACTTTGACAGGGTCACGAGAGACCAGTATCTCGCTAGGGTATTTCCTGAGGAGACGCCTGCTCAATAACGTTACCGAGCACACTACTACATGGCGTATCGCTGCTGAGGGCACTCGGACCGACGGGGCACCAGCCGCTGTGGTGTTATCTTGAACACTGTGGGACTCGGATGTCAAGGCCACTTTAAAGGCAATGACGAGCGTCTGGTAGCAGTGCGGCTCTTGCGGGAGGGTCAAGTTCGATTCCGAAGTACTACCAGGGTAGACAAGCGGCGGAGCAAGGTACTCCTAGTCGTGGTGGTGGGAGGCCGCTACTCCGTACTACCGAGGCGGCTCGGTTGGGTCGCAACAGCCAGAGGCCACCAGCAGGCACGTGGGGTTAGGATTTTCCCAAGCGGGCCGTGGCTCGCGAGGTCCATCTCAGCCATGAACCGCCAGCCGTGCATGCGGTGCTTCGGCGCATCACCGTCCCAAATTAAGCCCTCTCCGCGCCGTTCGTTTCCAAGTCGGCCGTCGACGCCCTCGTGTGTCTGAAACACCGCATACCAACCAAAAACGGCGCCACGGACAAGACGTCATTGGTCTCGATCCTTTCGGGGAGGGCGGTCCCGATGTGCCGTGGGGGGATCTTGCGGCTGGCCCACGAACGCCACCGGGCTCCGCGCGAACCACTCTGGACAAACTAGCCGCGATATGCTCTCCCCGGTCCCAAGTACCGACGCAGTGCCCAGGAGATGGCAAAGTATGAGCGAGTTTATGCAGTGGCATCTCGCAGGCGCGGCGCTCCGTCAATATCGAAATGGAAACTTCGGCGTGTCTTTCCGGCACGACGAGCAACGACGTCCAAGGCCAATCCGGCCGAACCACTCTATCTTAATGGAGGTTGCTTTGCCGAGCCGCCGAATCCGCCAGTCTCGGCCCAGGAAATTCATCATGTGTGGAGCGGCAGGCCAATGGCCTCGTGTATCTGGATATTAGCCGCCAGATTATGGCCCCGGATCTGGGGGTGGAAAACCTGGGGAACGATCCGGGGGTGCTGGATAGAGAGATAATGGTCCATTGTTGATGGTGTGCTAGGCCTTGATATAGCAATGATTTCCTCCCTCACTTGCTGTTCCTCTCGACTTGCTTTTCTTGGCGTTGACCGTTCCCTTCTCGCTCGCGACGATCTCAGCAACATTGCTCGCTGATCCGAAGTCCTGTCGTCGTTCTAGCCCGCCGCCATGCTGTTCTCCCTCGCTTTGTTCGCAGCCGGTGCTGCTGCCCACGGTGGCGTCACGAGCTACGTGATCGCCGGCAAGGACTACCCTGGGTGAGTGCTTCGTAGCCAACGACGCGGCGTAGCAAGTCATATCGTCTGACAACCACCTCCAGGTATCAAGCATACTCTCCCGCCAACTCAAAGAATGTCATCCAGAGGCAATATGCCAGCTACGACCCCATCATGACCGTCACGGACCCCAAGATGCGCTGCAACGGCGGCACCTCGGCCACCCTCAATGCCACGGCCGCCCCGGGCGACACGGTCAAGGCTATCTGGAACCAGTGGACGCACAGCCAGGGCCCCATCATGGTCTGGCTCTACAAGTGCGCCGGTGCCTTCTCCGCCTGCGACGGCTCAGGGGCCGGTTGGTTCAAGTTTGACGAGGCAGGCTTCAACGGCGGCAGCGGGGTCTTCCTCGACACCGAGAAGCCGTCGGGATGGGAGATCGCCAAGCTGGTCGGCGGCGGCAAGGGCTGGACGAGCACCCTCCCGGCCGGCCTGGCCGCGGGCAACTACCTGCTCCG
>Ga0247771_1000723_pt1 | contig 10233 bp, 18 predicted proteins | sample UWRJL197509C6_FD_179948 | JGI IMG/M metagenome (GOLD analysis project Ga0247771, IMG submission 179948) | Plant litter microbial communities from Arlington Agricultural Research Station in Wisconsin, United States - UWRJ-L197-509C-6 | ecosystem: Environmental > Terrestrial > Plant litter >...
CAGCCTGGCCAGCGGCGGAAGCGCGTCAAGTTGGCCTGCACTGTCATCGGCCTCATCGCCGTCAGCTTCCTCTCGGCCTTCTTCGCCAACTGGGTCATGCACTGTATGTCTCAATTCTCGCCATTGACTTTCCACCCGGTTCATTGGTGCTAATCACTTCTCAGACCCCATCTAGATCACCTCGGCCTCTCTCCCGACCCCGTCTGCCACAGTGATTGCTCGTCGTTTCGTCCCCGAGGGCATGCCCATCATCTACCGTCAGGCGCCGTCTGTTGTTGCTACTGGTAATACCCACCCTGAGACCCCCTATTGCCACCGATTCCCTTGACTGGTCCATGTCTGACGGATCTTGCGCTTGTGAAGGTACCGGCTCGATCCTCGTCAACCACACTGGCGGTGCTCCTCGGGGCTCTGGTGTTAGCGCTGCCCTGACCTCCGCAACGCGGTAAGTTCGGTCACCACAATCATGTCTTCTTCAGAATCGGCTGACATTACATCTGTAGGAACACCACCTCGACCAGCACGACGTCCCTCGTTCGCACTGCCTTGGCCTCCCGCACGCTGTAAGTTTGGCCACCACCGTTCGTGTCTTCCTCACCATCGGCCAACACTGCCCACTAGGAACACCACCTCGACCAGCACGACTTATCTTGTTGGCACTGCCGTGACCTCGGCTACACTGTACGTTGGGCTGCTGCTCATCTGTCTCTCGCAGAGCCGGCTGACACTACTTCTCAAGGAACACCACCTCGACCGGCTCGCACTCCCTTGTTGGCACTGCCTTGACTTCAGCCACTCGGTTTGTTCGGCCGCTGCTCTCTTCTCTCCCACAGAATTGGCTGACGCTATTCATTTCAGGAACAATACCTCGACCGGCACGAACTCCCCTACTGGCACTGTCGTGACTTGGATCACTCTGTAAGTTCAGCCCCTTCCTCGTCAACGAAATCCACTGATGGTTTGTCTGTAGGAATGCCACTACCACGAGCACGAACAAGGTCACTCACTTCCAGACGGTTCACTTTACCATGAGGAGCCTCAGCATCCATAACACCTCGGCTCTATCCACTAGTCTAGTCACCACCACGACGGTCCCTGGCCCTGGTGAGACCGTCTCCGTCACGCTGTCCTCGGTCACCGCAGCGCCGACCATTGAGACAGTGTGTGCCGGCAAGCCTGAATCGGTTGTCACCGCCACGGTCACTATTACCGCCCCGGGCCCTGCTCTCACCGTCACCGTGACGCCTGCTCAGCCGTCGACGTCGACCACTTCGACGACCAAGACTCCTGGCCGGTCCACCGTCAAGACCACGTCTCTCTTCACGACCAGCACGAGCACCATCCCGAGCACGCGCACCAGCGTCAAGACGGTCACGGCCAATACCAGCACCAGCGCGGTCGACGGGATCTTCGGCACGCCGCCGCCGTCGTTCACGGTGGGCCCGTCGGGCACCGGCACGCCGATCTTCAACAACAGTACCAACACCACCACGACGGTTTCGCTCGAGACGGCATCGGGCAGCCGGGTCTACGTTAGCTATACCCTGACCGTGCCGGACGGCACCGGTGCCCACCGCCCGACCCACACGCTGCCCACGGTCCCCGTGAGCGACGGCAGCAAGGCCAAACCGCCCGGCAAGGGCCATGACGGCTCTACGATAGCGTACTGCGTCATGATGCTGGCCATGCTTGCCGCCGTCCTATTTTAAGCCTCTCCCGAGTTGCCTGGCGTCTTTACCGCTCATTCAATGCACGGACGGGGACGGACCTCGACATCCATCGTCAAGAGGAACGGTTGTCATGACAGCGAAGGGCGCAATGCACATGCGGAGCGAGAGGGAAGCCGGCGCGGGCGAGGCCAACTTTAATGCAGGGAACGAATGGGTGTTCGCGCAGGTTAGGTCACAGCTACACCGTTTTCTTCTCTTCTTCTTGTTTCTTTGTTTCCTTTCCTGCCCGACCTTCCTCCGGATGGAGAGGACCCCGACCCCCGTCTCTGCAATTTGATCTGGGATTGAAGATCTGCTGGCATTTGGACCGGGGAGAGGCTGGAGGGGAAGAGAGTTGCTTTGTACAATACAAATAAGGGTCATGAATCGCGGACCAGAGATCAACGGATCATCGATGAAATTCACAGACTTTTGGGAGCACGCAGCTATTGATGATGGCGCCAGACGAAAGTTCCTCCACCACAAACCCTCGAACCAACCAAGTCTTGTCAGATGTTCCGACCAGATAGAATCATCCAGAGGATTCCCGGCGGTAATGCATCATGACAGCACTACAAGGACCAGAGACAGTACGGAAACATCGATATCTTACACCTACGGTCTGTTTCTCGCTGAAATCGCTTCTGCCGCGCCACCTGCTGTCCTCAGCCGCAACACCATCATGTTGCTCCAAAACATTGGGCCCTTCGGCCCACCGATCCGAACGCCTAGTGAGCCTTTCCCGCCCCGTTCCCAAATCCGATGCTATGCGAGGGAAATGACGTGATGCCCGTCCTGCTTCACCGTTTCTGCTCCGTGGCTTGCCGCGCCTTCCAGTCGTTCCGAATCGCTTGCGACGCGTCCTTGAGCTCCCGTTCGCTAACGCTGTCACGTATGCTGTCCAGCACGCTGTTGACGGTGCTGATGTGGTTGGCCTCGTCCTTGTCGTCGCGGAAGCGGTGTAGGCGCCAGCGCTGCTGCTCGTCGAGGCCGCACTCGACGATGCGGTTCGACAGGGGGTCCCCCGCCGCCTTGAGCAGCTCCCACTCCTCGTCGGTCAGGTACATGTGGGCGAAGAACTGGTAGGATTCCTCGCGGCCGCCACGGCCGTGAAACGTAAATAGGTCCGCCACGGGGAGGCCGTCGTAATCCAGGTACGGCTCGTCGCGCGCCGCGGCGTCGCCATCTTCGGGTCCCACCGGCTTAAACCGCAGCTGCATACGGAAGTCGATGGTGTTCTCGGCCACGGGCTTCCATTTGAGGATGTGCGGGTCCGTGCCGTGTTGGTAAGGGCTCATGCGGCATGTAAAGATGAGACCATCGTTGCCGTGTTTGAGGCTGGGCAAGACGTCGCCGAACATCTTCTCGATGCCGTAGCTGAACTGCATGTCTTTCATCTCCAGCTCGAACGCCTGGTACTTTGCCTCCTCGGGGTATTTGCGGAAGAGCGCCCGGTAAGGCTTGAAGACGGCCTCTTTGAAGTAGCCCAGCCGCTTGTCCAGGGTCCGCTGCATGAGATCCTTGCCGCCCAACATCAAGCAGTCGAAAATCAGGAACTTGGGTACGAGGTTGTTCTCGCCGAGATCGTCCATGACGAGCTCGCCGTCCACCAGCGTCTCCGTGTGGAACGCCTGCTCGTCGTTCTCGAGGGGGAAGTGCAAGCTGTTGGCTGGTAGATACCAGTAGTCGTTGCGCCGATCGATTAGGTACGGTGTTTCGGCGTTGTTATCATCCTTAGTGAGGTAAAGCAGGTATCGAATTCCGTCCGACTTTTCGCAGACAAAGTAGCTAGGGGCACATCAGCAGGGTAGCTCGGACAAGCGTCGGTGGAGAAGCCGGCGCATCACGTACTCTTGCTGGCGCAGTTCCTCCAGATGGCGGCGCGCGAAACTAACTGGCTGGGCCCCTGGGAAGCTGCTCGCGGTTCGTTTCAGGAGGCCGGCGACCTTCTTGCGCATGGCCTGGAGGTGAGGCCCCTCGGCCCTGACCCCGGGCGCGTCAATGTATTCGATGCGGTGGGACATGCTGTATCATCTGACGAAGATGGCGGGTTGATTCGGATGACTCGGGCGCGACTGCTCTTCGGCCGTTTGGTCGCGCATGCCTCGGCGTTTGTTGTTTGAGCGGCAAAGGAATGCGAATTCGAGGTTGGAGTTCGCTGCGACGTCTATCTTATCGGCCCGGATCTGCAGGCAGAGCCTCAGCCACGGCCCGCTGTGGAGACGCAGTCAGTGGCCCCTGCAGGGGTTTTGTGCGGTTCAGCCCCTAAAGCACGTGGAGCACGTGAAGCAATCCTGAGCGGCAGAGACGGGACTCGAGCATGCACGAGCATCGATATCAGTCGGACCCTTCCGAGTGACATACTTCTATTCGGTACAGTAGACAACCACCGTTTCTCTGCAATCGGGCTTCGCAGGCCATTTGACTTCCCGTGCCCTGACCGGTTCGCAGCCGCGAGTTGCGCGAGTTGCGAGTCGCCACTCTGACGACAGGTCGAGGCCTTTCACGTCTCGTCGATCTTATTGACCTCCGCTTTTGCCTCCTCCCACGTGTCCTTGTTTTTCTTTGCCCATTCAATGTGGCTCTTCGCGTAAGCAAGCTGCGAATAGGTTAGCGGCTGGTTTTCGCCCGTGAGGAGGCGGAAACGCAAGCTTACCATATAACGCTTCAGGTCGTCCTCCTTCTCCAGCTGGAACCGCTTCAGGTCCCGCAGCACGCTGGCGCTGGCGTCCTTGACGTCTTGCGCGACGGCCACCTTCGCCTGTTCGAGATGTCCTATAGACTCCCGCGTCTTGGTTATGGTGTCCCTCCTGGTCCTTTCGGGGTCGACGTCCACCACGCCCTGTACGGCGTGGCGAATAGGCCCAAAGATTTTGCTCGTGATCGAATTGCCGCTCACGACCTTCCTATGGCCTGGGCTGCTGACGCTTCGCTCGGGTGGTCCGTTCTTAGCGGACGGGGCCGAAGAGACGTCGCCATGGGTGGGCGGGAAATCCGAATCTATCGACGCCGTGTCCTCCTGGCTGCCTTCCCTGCGGTGATGAGCCGGCGTCGGCTCCTTCATGCTCGTTGACCTCTTCGGCGGCTGTATTTGTTGGCTGCTGCTGAGGTACTGGTCGATCCGGCGCGCCTCCGCTTCGCTGCGCTCGAGTTGATCCAAGAGCATTCGCTTCTTCTGCAGCTCATCGTGCGTCATCTCCTGTTGTACCCGCTTCAGGATCCGGTACCTCAGCACGCCGCGGACGACGCCGGCAAACTGGGCATTCTCCCTCATCGGCTCCGCAAAGCTCGCCTCCAGGGTACTTGACAACTCCTGCGTGGCGATGTACGACGAGTCGGCGGCCTGTCCCACCCGCTCGATGGCCGGACCCAGCGACGGCGCCTGCTCGGAGAGCGCGAACGCGTTGTAGCGTGCGCCGAGCTCCGACAGATCGCCGGCGAGGGAAGAGAGATGGTTGAGGCTTCTCCGGTTGACCTTCTCCATGGGCCCCGTCAAGAGCTGCTCGAGTTCCTTAATCGAGGCCTCAAATGACGCGAAATACGGGTCGAGGTCTTGCTCGCTTAGATTACTCGAGTCCGGAGGGAACCTTCCGTAGAAGTGGCCGCTGCCTGCGTGGGTAGAGCCGCTGCTCGATGTCGGCGGGCTGGAGGCGCCAGAAGTTCGCAGTTTGGCCGAAGCGGCGGGGATTGGGAGATACGCGTGTGCTTGCGACGCGTTGGCCGTGTCCAGCGGCGGTGCTTTCATTATCGACTTCGGGATGGACGCAATGGGATGCGAGTGCAGGACCTCGTTCTACTTCGTTGTTAGCGGCTCGGTCGCGCGGCGTTCGCCGTTGTTGATCCTACCCAGCTCGCGTTCGGATCCAAGAACCTCCACCAGACCCCGTCGGTCCGGACCTGCTCCATCCTTCGACATCGGTTGAGAAAGACGGCCAGCATTCGTTTCCGGAGGTCGATTATCTGTTGATCATTCTTCGCGTTGGCAGGGTTCGCCGCGTAGTCCGCCATGGTGTGCTTTTCCGGAATCGGCGGGATGATGAGCGTCGGGTGGAGTCTTGTGAGAGCTTCGCGCAAGGTAGAGAACTCCGAGTATCGCCTGCGTACCTCAAGATCCTGCACAGCGATGATTTAGCGGAGACATACCCTGCAGCACCGATCGCTGACGTACCCCTGTCCTGATGGTGTATACGATATACTTCCCTCCGCTCTCCATACTTTTGCCGGCATCCGTGATAAGGATGGGCACCTCCGGGTTCTCGTAGAGGATCTGCTCTACGCGACTGTCGTAGCCGCCGGGCTTCCGCCTCGGGACAAGCTCCCCGCGAACGGCTGGCGCCTCCTCTTCCTCGCTCTCGTTCTCGCTAGCTCGGCCGCCGTAGGTTTGGCCGGGGGAAGCATCGCCGCTGGCCGAAGAAGGGGTTTCGGGGGCCTCAAACCGGGGATCTAGCCGCTCCCATCCCATGTCAGCATTGCCATCGCCGCCATGCCGGTAGAGCGGCTCCATCGTCTTGGGGACGAACGGGAGGACCAAGTTGGAAACTACGTACACTCTCGAGCAGGAGGCGAAGAGGGGTTAGCCGTGGACGAGGTAAAGGAGTCCCGACGGTCGAAGCTGCTCCCGTACGGGTTGTTGTCCTCGTCGTTCCACATGGTGCTAGAGGGCTCCCAGTATCAGGCCGTTTCGCGGCCTGTAAACACTCAAACGGCCGATTTGGGTCAGACAGATCTTCCGCCAGGTACGCCGTAGCTGTAGGAGGTGTTGAGAGAGGAAGGCGGCCGTTCCAGAGCCAGCTGACGACGGCTGGAGGGGGCGGGGCAGGAGGCCGGAGTCCCGGGAAATGCTGTCTGAGCTCGGAGGTTCGGTTGCTGGCGCAAACAGCAATCAAGGGGGGTACTATACATCCATTCCAGCTATCTGGGGTCGTTGCAGCTTTGGGATATTGTGGTGAAACTGTTGTCGGTCGCGAGGTAAAGTGGTTGTGACATTTGAAAGGTTGACGAGGCAGGTGAGCTGGTAGGTATTGGGGAGCCTTGCGCAAGCCAATGACGCAGCGCCACAACCGTGCACGGGCCCCACCCAGAGACCGGGGATGACGACTATTTTCCGGGGTCCTCCCTCTTCCTTTTGCAGGTTCCTCGAAGCAACCTCACTTGAGTCTTAGCACTCAAGCCCTTGGAGATGTTCACCTAGGTACCTAACTACAAGCATTGGATAGCTCTCGATGCGTCTGAAATCGGCTGTGGGTGAATCGCGAAGATTGGTTCTATGCCTCTTTTCACATCTCGGTCCACTGTCATCCCTTCCCAACCAGTCGTGTATCAATCAGCTCAGGGCCCTCTTCATCCTTGATCCGGGACCTCTCAGCTATTTGTGCCACGGAATCGCCAAAACGAAGTGTCCGAGCTTGCCCCCTCCTCCCGCCGACGTTGTGCCCGCTCGACGAAGGTCGTCCTGCTGGAGTATTGTCTCAACCGCTGGTCGGAAGCACTTGGGTCCACATCACTAGCCCTGACGTTTCCTTCATATCGCAAGAATGATGCAGACATGGATGGACGGTCCTGTAGTCGAATAGGCCTATTTTCATTCCGAAGGGTGACCTTCACGGACCTGAATGTCGATTAGCACGAGAGGCGAAAGGCATTGTTTGCACGTACTGGTGGTCATGTGTTTCTCTGGCCTGATATGGGCCGCGATGGTCTTCTTCGGCCCCCTGCCGTCGACTATTGTGATGGTCGTTCTCCACAGCAGCCTTTTCGGAAGCAGGGAGAAGAGTGCTCATGATGGACCTGATCCTTTCCTTCCAGTTGGCTTTTCCACGCTCCGCCTTAGGAGGGTACGAGATATTCCTAATAACCGGTCAGATGATGGTGGTAAGAACTGCTCTGGCTATCTTACGGTGCAGGAGATAGAGATGTTTCTCGTCGGCTGGGTCGATGCCTCCGCGCAGGCGCTGCCGGCCGGGGAACACCACCTTGGCTCCCTCGAGCTCGGGAGTGACGTCGGCGGTCACGATGTCGACGGGCCTGTTCTCGTACTTCTCGGGGAGATCTCCGCCACGCAGTCCGTTCTGGGCGGCTCGAGGAGGGTTGGACGGGTACCATCTGCTCTGGACAAACAACACGGCGCTTTCGACGCCGTCCCCCTTCGTCGCCTTGACCTCGCTGCCGCCCCCCGGTATTGGAATGAACCCGGGGGCCTAGGCTATTGGATATGCTCGACTCTCTTTCCGAGTCGGAGTCGCAAATCGTTGATGCTTTACCAGGTGGTGGATGCTCGTAGGATCGAGTTAGCTTGGACCATGACTGCCTTATGGGTGGTATCATTGCTGTAGGAGCGATACTTCCCGCCCCTGGGGTTGGGGCTATGATCGGAGCCGGCGGGGGCGGTGGGTGCGGTGGAGGGCCGGTTGTGGGTCTGACAACGGCGTTCCACGGATCTGGCCGAAGAGGGGCCGGTGGATGTGCTGTTGGGCGGCCGACTGGGATGTTCGCTTGTTGTGGTCCTCCTGGAACTGGCGGCACCATATTGGCGAAGGGTGGAGGAGGTGGCGGAGGCAGAAACACCAACCTGCCAGGAGCTGAGGCTGAAAACTGTGCGAAAGGGGGCGGCTGGACCGGCTGAAAGGGGGAATACGGGCTGGGGTACGGCTGCTGGTGTTGTGCTGGTGGAAACGCTGGCTGTTCTGGGAGAGGCGGTTTTGCCCGGCCAACAGGGCTGGGTTCATCTTCTTGATGTATAGCTGATACCTTGACGATGGTACGGGTCCTCGGGCGATGTATGAATCCCAATTCTAGCCCGAACTCAGACTCGCCATCCTCAGTCCTGTTGTGCGACCTGATGACCAGAAACCAGTAGATGAACACCAGGGTCAGGAACGTAAAGAGGATGCTGGAGATGATGCCGAATTTCTGCGCATCGTTGAAACAAGCCCAACCAGCGCAGGTGCGGGCGCCAGGAGGGTTTGTCCGAGCCGTCAGGACCTCGGCCGAAGAGGTCCTCCGAACATGAGCCTTGTCGATGCCAATCCCGGCCATTGTGTCCGCAGGAAGGGGGAGTCAGCGAGTCAACCCTGTACTGCGACGGATTCCAATATCCGGAATGTTTGAAGAGATGAGTGAGGTCGACTGCTTCTTTCCTGGTGCCAGAAGTGTTGCGGCAGAAAAGAAGCAGAGAAATCCACCCTAGGTTCTTTTGAGAATTGAGGGCTGACTTCGATTGTTGATTTGGAGACCTCGAGGTTTGCCGACGATGCTTCGGATAATGGGGTTCAATGAGTTACGGGACTTGTGGAAGGAGAGAAATGCACGGGGCATCAGAGGAAACCTGTAGAGAGGTAGTCCGCTTTGTACAGAAGATGGAAGTCGGGAGCCGTGGCTATTGGGGAGGCAAATCGGAATAACTTGATTCTGGAGGTCGAGCGATCCATTTGTAGGCAGGTAGGCAGGCAGGCACGTACTACAGGTCCACGTACCTACCTACCTACCTCTTAGTAGGGACCTCAGTCAGGTCAGGTGGATTGGAAGTACCTGTGGAGGGTTGGCAGTTACGAAAGGCGACTCAGTGGACTCCAGTGAGGTTGTTCATACTGTCCGCCCAAGTAGCCAGGTACAGCCTGGAGGTGATGGTCCAGACCACTCGATCAAACCTAGATAAGGTATCCAGCAAAAAAGGGTATAGAGAAACATGCGCTTTATGTTTCGCCTGTATGGTGGGGCCGTTTGGCGCTCTTCTTGTTCTCCCATTTCCTTGATCCGAGGAGGCGGCAAGCAGAAGGAGAGGTGCTGGTCATGCTGGTTCAACAGGGTCGCCCATTCCTCATGTGAAGCTTGTGATCTGTCCGGGACACAGTTGTTTGTTATTCTCTGCAGTTCCAGCAGAGCGGTACCGACCTACGAACGTTCGGTACCTGGTGAGGTAGACGGATGAGGGCTGTTGAACGAAGAAGAATAAGAGGTTAGCATGGATCTGATTGGCCAGTAACCTTGGAAATACACCTAAATTTCAACCAATAAAACTCGAGTGGGTCCACTTGCCGTTGGACCCTCTTCAGCCTCCTGTCCCCAAAAACGAAAGTTACTCGACTTCCATGGGGATTGCATTTTTGTCGCAACCCAAGGCCAGCAGAAAGCGCAGGCAGGCCGCCATCTTGAGTTGGCAGACTCTCGACGACCTCGTGCCTGCCGTGGCGCCTGATATCTGCCACGTCTTTTCTGCCCACGGCCCGTTTTCGCATCGGATTTCCGCCTTCGGTCACGCTCGCCTTACTTTTCGATTCCCTTTCCGCATGGCTTGATCGAAGACGCGACAACTTCTACTCTGCCAACCGGTTCCACCGGCCCCACTTCTACTCGGCCGGTCGCCCAGAGACGGTGACGGTTCGCCATCATGGCGTCCACCTTTCGAAACGGCCACCTCAATGGCGGCGCAAACGGCGCGACGGTCCTCGTCCCGAGCAGCAAACGCTTCTCCGATGTTCCTGCCTCGATCGACGTACCGGTTCAAGATCAGGAGGATGAGGCCGTC
>Ga0247771_1000724_pt1 | contig 10231 bp, 7 predicted proteins | sample UWRJL197509C6_FD_179948 | JGI IMG/M metagenome (GOLD analysis project Ga0247771, IMG submission 179948) | Plant litter microbial communities from Arlington Agricultural Research Station in Wisconsin, United States - UWRJ-L197-509C-6 | ecosystem: Environmental > Terrestrial > Plant litter >...
GCGGGTGACGGCGGTGGAGAGCAGAGATGGCAGCGGGTGTGGGGGCACTTGGCGCATTGCCGGTACTTCTTCAAGTTGACGACGGGTGACGTGCGTTGTTCCTCGTCACAGTGGCAGCACAGCCAACCGGGAGACATCCTCGGCGACCAGGAGAGTTTCTCGTGTTCGAGCAGAGGCGAAGGAGTCTTTGACTCGGACAGGAGAGTCGCCGAGCTCGCCGCCTTTGGATAGCTCGCGTCGGTGGGTGGTGTGGTTTCCGCGTCATCCGAGCCGGTCGTTGGATCGGGGGTCTTTGGCTCCGACAGGGACCTCCTCGAGTTCGCCGAGCTCGCGTTGGTGGGTGGTGACGTTTCCACGTCGTCCGAGCTCCCCGCTGGATGTTCCAGGCCGGCGGCCGCTTGCGGCGGGCTCTCGCGCGGTTCAGGGAGGCCGGGTCGTCGCTCGGTCTCTTCTGGAGCCATCGTGTTGGGCGGTATTAAGATATACCGGTATGGAGCGAAAATCTAACAAAGAGGACCAAGCGGCCCAGTCCTTGAACACAGCAGCTTCTTCTCGGGAGAGTAATACAAGTGAAGGTACATCGACAAGCAGGGCCTGGGGAGATGGGACAGGTCACCCTTATTGGCAATGCCCATAGGCTGGGAACCTAAGTTCCGACGTGGCGGGCAGGTTGGCCGAACTTATGCGTCGCTCCTGGTCCGACGCCCGTTGGAAACCCACGGCAGTGCCGACCCGCTGGGCATGCGGACCACCTGCGGACACCGAAGGAAGGTTTACTGGTCATCACCGGCGCAGGGACGATGGCAGTCTGCACTGCTGGTCGGGTAACTCGACTGAGTTTCTCATCGGTACACTAATGCGACAAACCGCCAACCTGGCATCCCCGTGTCCCAAACAGGCAAGATGTGATCCTTAGTAGTCTAATTCCTTCTCCGATGTCCCAAGCCTTGATGCAGTGCCAAAGGAAACGCCAACGCTCGTTACTTATGAATCCGCGAACCCAAAAGCCACCAATCGCCCGGCCCGAGCCTCTTAGCACGTGTACGAAACGAACACGCCCTGCTGCAGGTCGGGGGAGCCCTGCGCGTTGTCGACGCCCTGGAGGAAGACGCCACCCTGCTTGATGTCCTTGGTGAGGGTGAGGTAGACGTAGATGCTCTCGGCGCAGGGGATGTCGCCGCCCATGTGGTCGTAGGCATTGGGCAAGATGTCCCAGTTGGTGAAGTCGATGGAGCGCTCGGGGGCGTCGGCGGGAACCAGGGCGCGGACCGCGTTGTAGGTGACGGGCGCCGGCAGCGACGGGAGAACCTGGTAGCTAACGCGGCCGGCGGCGTCGAGGACGCCAAAGGTGCGCGAGGGCGAGCCGTTCTGGCGCCAGCCGATGGTGCACTGCTTGGCCTCCTTGGGGATGCCGTGGAACTGGGCCACCTGGTCCTGGAAGCGGTGCGCGCTGGAGTCGTCGCGGAACAGGGCCATCAGGTTGCCCGACGTGCTGCTCATCGGCGCGTCCGGGACGCGGACTTGCAGGTCGATGAACTGGGGCCCGATGACGCGGCCCGGCGTGCAGCCGGCCGGAGGCGGAGGCGGCGGCGTCTGGCCGGAGCAGGGGTCGTAGTTGAAGCAGCCGTCGTGGACACCGCATTTGCTGTACCAGTAGCCCGAAGGGCAATCGACGTACCCGCGGGCCTCGAGACCGGCGGCGTTGGAGGTGGCCGTGGGGAGCGCCGAGACGGAGGCGATGAGAGCGAGGGACGCCGCAACGGTAGGAAAGGACAACATCTTGTCTGCTGGAAGCGAATGTGACAAGGAAAGGCGAGAGATGAAAGGACCTAGGAAAGACGAAAGGAAAAGATGATATGGTTTCTGTTGTTTGAACGGTTTGATGGGAGAGAGTCCAGTTCCTTCAGAGAGCGGCGTGTCCTGATGTTTATACACGTTGGGACGTGAGGCGGCAAGTACTGTAATCAGGAACGACGTCTTGGACTAGCCTCGTTGCGCAGCAAGCCCCTCATCTCCGGAGCTCCGCTACAGGCTATTCATGGTGTTGGGAACATGGGGTCCGAGGCTCAGCGCGGTGGGGCAAGCCTTACCAATGCAGGGCGGAGCTACGCTGTGCTGACAGCCAAGAGCGGCCATTCTGCTTCCGGGATCAACAGCCGTTCTAATAGCCTAACCCACGTCGGAGCACAGACCTCACCGCCACCACCGCCTCCCCAGATCCTGGATCGGGCGAGTTGAGGAAGGCTTTGCGCCACCGCGATCGCCTCATCCAGACAGTACCTCCCTGAGCTCCCAAACTTTTGGCATGGAAGCAAGACCTCCATGGAACTTGCGGAGGGCAAACTTTCATCGAGAAGTTGCCTACTGGAACACACTTGCCGGCACGTTTCGCCCCGCCCCATTAGCTGGCACGGCACCATGCGTGCGTTCAAGGAACCCACATCGGTTCTATCTTTGGATCGCGTTGGGAGCCGGGTCTTCCTCGAAAGCTCCTAGAGAACCTCGGCTCGATTCTTGCCTCCTCTGAGTCCGCCACTTGGCATCCTATCACCCTTCCGTATTCCACGAAATGGTCGCCCTTATACGGGGAATGCTCCCTGTTGGCCTCGGCGAGGCGGCGGCAAAGTCAGCCACCTGGCTGAGAGACTGACCCTCCGCTTTAGTTGGACGGGGCCGTGAGTCCCGAGGCATGTTGCCCCGTTTGTACTGGCTGTTCTGTTCGTTGGGTGTATTGCATCTTTGGGCTTGATATGTGCGGTGGTGTATCGTATTCCTCTTCATCTTCGATCCCAACATACTATGCACCTGGGTTCTCTAGTCGTCGCGAGAGTCTAGGGGACGAATCATGGACTTGGCGGGCCAGTCAAAAGCAGAAAACTTGTCGATGGAACTTTGGCCGGGTTGAGTAAGGTCGTACATAAGTGAGCGAAAGCTTCGAACAGGGTTCCGTTAGAAGGGAAAGCCTTAAGCAGGCGCGAGGCAGCCTTGAGTAGGCGAGAGAAAACTTCGAGCAAGCAAGAGGAATTCTAGAAAGAACTTTAAGGACGTGGCTGGGACACTGAATGCAAGGTACGGCGGCGGCGCCCGACGATCTGCCCCAGGAAGAGCGGGTATGGGATGCCTCATGTGGCTCGAGCCCGATTGAGACCTCCCGAACGCAAGACGCCAGGCTGGAACCCCAGTCTCTCGTTGGAAACTCGTCGTCAACATCGAAAAGTTTCACCGCATATCGTCATGTGGAGCCCACTCGGCGCAACCCCCTTGGACCGAATCGTGCGATTGCGACTTGAGAACCTATCACGGGCAGGTTCGACATCTTGTTGACCCAGTGCTATCCTGACTGCTGGCGGTACCCGGACCTGTATAAAGCGTTGGCTTGGGAAAGATTAGGTAGGGAATAGTACTATGCGAGTACATAATCTTAAACACAGAGCGGCAGTAGCGGACAAACTCCCGCCCCCAAAGGTCTGGCCCTCGCCCCTAAATCGCCTGTCTAACGCCCAACCTGCTGCCGTACACCTCGCCACGTCACTCGAAGAAGAGTCCTCTGGCCTTCCACCTCCCGCCCGAGCCTATGCGTATTGCTCTCCGGACCGCTTCTTGTCGCCGTTGGACGAGCTCGGGCTCTTGGAGCGGGCGCCACGCCGGCGCCAGCCCTGGGTGCTGGAGGAGGAACGGTCGCCGCGCATGCCGACGACGAGCAGCCCCGTGGCGATGATCAGACAAATCCAGGCGGCCCAGCTGAAGCCAAAGGCGTTGCCGCCGATGTTGGCGCTGCGGCGGTTCGCGGCGAAGGCGTTGCGGGCGTTGACAAAGGTTGCGCTGCCCACCCGTCGTCAGCGCCTCTCCCTTGCTCGAAGCAACACCCGCACGGCGAATACGTACCTCATCAACGACACGGCAAGCGTGTAGAAGAACAACGTGCTGACGGTGATCATGGCCGAGACGGCAGCGCCCAACCGACCGAAGAAGGCGAGGAAGCCCGAGAGGAAGGCGAAGATGACAAAGATCATCGAGATGAGGTAGAAGACCCAGGCGAAGCGCCACATGTAGAAGTAGTACTTGCTCGTCGTGTTGCCGCCCTCGGGCCCCATGAGCTCCGGCGGCACGAAGAGGGCGTTGGGCGCCCAGGCGTAGCCGAAAGGCATGGCCGGCACCGAGGCGCCGCAGTTCTGCTGGCGGTCGTCGCAGATCTTCCAGAAGGTCCAGCGGCTGATGGGCCGGGCGCCGCTGATGAAGTACGTGTCGGCCTGCAGGAAGTAGGTGTTGTTGAGCGGCGCGATGTTGGTCGTGCCAGAGAGGACGACGAAGAACATGAAGAGCATGGAGAGGAAGAGGAGGAGCGTTGCCGCTCCGGCCAGAGGGACGCCTTGCGCGGAATGGTTAGTCCGTTGGTCCGGCGAAGATGGATTCGAAGACGCGAGACTTACGACCGAGTGCCATGGCGACGGCTTGCAGCTCTCTCGTCTGTCAACGGTCGGTGTGGAGCGTGGAGCGTGGCTCGGGGTGGTCCGAGACGCCTTGGTGTTGCAGGTCAACCTCTACAGCGGAAGGGGCCGGGTCGACAGGGGCACGCGATCCAGGAGAACGGGACAAAAAGAGGAAACATCAGACGCCCTCGGCTCGTGGAGGGTAGCACCGAGTTTACATATCCGGACCTGCACGGGTCGGAAGCGTCTTCTTCCTGGATGTGTTCGTCTAGAGGGAAATCAGGGCCGTATCAGGTGAATTACGGGGGCCATCTGCCGTGGGACATATCAGACGGGGAGATCATAGTGGATGAGCCCGTCTTTAGACGCAAAAAAGCCCGGGATGGTGTAGCGGCCGGAGAAGGGCCATGTCGGCCGCATGATGACCATCATTAACGAGGAAATGGAAGAGACCGAGAGGTGAGGTCAAGGGTAGTGGGGGGCCGCCCCACTGTGCTGTACCCATTTCCCCGCCCCTGCAGGCCAAGGGCACGCTGCTGCAAGCACTTACGCACAGACCGATCCGCCGCTGAATCGGTCCTGAGCCCGCTATTAGAACCGGGAGCTGCCGAGGTCGAGACGCCGATCCCCAGACGACGCACCTCCTTCGTCTCTCTCCATCTTCATGACGCCTCTGGTAGATTCAGTTTGTCGAAACACTCGCCAAAAAGAAACACCAGAGCAGCCAGAGCGACGGCAGCAGACCTGAACAATCTTCCGACCATCTCAGGCAAATCAGGCCGTCCGTCTCTGATCGCCCGGGGCCGCTGACGCCCACCGTCCGGACGATACGAACGCATGAAGTTGGCGATTAAGCCGCGAAAACCCCAATGGCTCGGCGTGCCACCGGTCCCACCCTGGAGCCACCACCCTGGGTTGTCATTCTAACCCACTCTATTGCCGGTGCCCTCCGCAGATGAGCTCTGAGGGGGCCCATTGGCCGACGCAGGCTGGCGACTCCGGTTCGGTTCGGTCATCGGGAGAGACTGCGGGCGTCCCCGAACTTCCAGAAGATCGATTGGACCTGCGCATCTCACCGTCCGTCCGGGGGGCCCTGCAGCCGAGCAAGCCGCTCACGTGTCAACCCCACGGGCGGCGGGCGGCAGGCGAAGCTGGACCGGCACTCGCCGGCAGATGACATCGTCGAACTCCGTTTCTGCAGGGCTGGAGAGCCAGTGAGGACTCTAGACGAACATTCGGATCAAGCCGATCTTCCGACGGGCCAGGATCGGCACCTGTGGCCGGTGGCAAGAAGGTGGAGAAGTCCAATATCGAGATACGCATCGGAGCTTAGGGAAGAAAGACGTTCGGGATACCCGCTGCCCTGTAACGGGCAGATGGAGGCATTCTCGCTCTCCGCGGACAAGGGACAAGGTTCCCTAATACTCAGATAGTCTTGGCATCTTCCAAGATTACCATCGCAGCCTTCTGGCCCAGTAGGACAGTCGGCAAGACTGGAAACGCCCCGGGTTGAACCGGCCACGCGCTGGCATCAACGACGCGCACTGGTCATGTCGTTAGTTCGGACACAGGTCTCATCATGACGGGATGAGAAGCAAACTCACGACGCTCAACTCCCCGCACCCGGAAACGACTGTCCAGCACGGCCATGGGATCGTCGTCCGCTCCGATCTTGCACGTCCCGACCGGGTGATGCCCGTAGGTGTTGTCGCGGATCCATTGCTCGTCCTGATGGGCGTCCGTGCAGTAACCGTCAGCCCCGTATCCGGCCGGACACGGCGGCTCGACCGTCTTGACAGGGCCGTAGGGCGCCGGCACCTTGGCAAACACCCGCCTGTTCCACGCCACAAAGTCGACCATGGCGCCCAGATCCGACTCGGCGCCCCTAGAGAAGTACCGGAAGTTGATCTCGGGCACCTCTGTCGGATCCGTCGAGTTGATGCGCACGTAGCCGCCGTCGTTCTGCACGTTCATGCGCAGCATGGTCCGGTGCACCGTTGTGGGCGGGTCGGCCGGGAGGCGCTGGCTCGGGTCGCCCAGGTAGAAGGCCCGGATGGCCGCGTTGGCCGCGTACGACAGCATGTCGCGGTTGCCGTCGGGCGAGTGGCGGGTCGTGATGAAGTTGGCCTCGCTGTTGCCCTGCGCCATCGCGTACCATCCCTTGCCTTCGCGCCACTTCTCCAGGCAAGGATCACCGGCAGCCCCGCCTTTGCACTCTGCCGCGGCCGGGTCTGGGGGGACGGCGAAGGACACCTGACCCTGGCCGACGACGGGGAGCTCCTGGTTGTCCATCAGGTGCTGTCCGACGCCCGGCAGGTGGCCGACGAGTTTGATGCCCAGGGAGGAGAGGTGAGCCTTGTCGCCGATGCCCGAGAGCTGGAGAAGCTGGGGCGAGTTGAAAGCGCCGCCCGATATGATGACCTCGCGCCTGGCATAAGCTTTCCTAGCTACTCCCTTGGGAGCTTTGCTCGCATCGTAGCCGGCGGTGGCCTTGTAGATGCCCGGGCCCTCGAGGAATTCCACGCCGACGGCCCGGGGCTTTGCACCCGCCTTCTCCTCGAATAGAACCTTGGTAGCTAAAGACTGCAACTGCAGTGTCAGCTTGAAGGCGCTTACGCCATCGGCACCCTTCGCGTTCGCGGTGGCAAGGAGGAGGTCTCTGGGCGTCCACCGTCGCTGGCCGCTGGTCATGTGCATAGGCAAGCCGAATATGCCGTTGGTCTTGTCCCGCTTCTCGACGAAGTTGGGGTCGCTCTCTAGCAGGGACAAGATCTTTTCTCCGTCCTGGCCGGCGTCTTGAGCAATGGTCTTCAGCGTTGCCAGCCGGGCGGGAATCTTTTCGAAGAAGGACGAGCGGTAGATCCATGTTGGCATCACCCCATCGAAACCGTGCCCTGGGGTTTCTTTTGGCAGATACTGGTTCTGTTCTACGGTTTTGAAGATTTCCCTCATCGGCACGTATCTGAGATAGAAAGTTAGTTCCCTAGTTGGCAAATCTTCCCGCCCTAGAATGCCAGATACTGCATATACGACACGGGTGAACTGACCCCCAGGACGCGTCTCCAGTAACGTTGGCAATCCTGTCCCAATCTGCATCGTTGGGGAGCAAACTGGCCATGGCGTTGATCATGGCGCTCCCTCCCAGTGTATTGCCTCGGGGGAAGTAGTTGCCCAACAACCTGACCTCCCTAGGGGCATTCTTGCCGCTACCCACCCATGTCGAGCCGTTGGGCCATCGCCACGTCAGCCAGTTGTTCCGCAGCTCCTGGGTTTCATCCGCGTAGTGCCGTGCGAAGAACTGCCAAGTCGTGCGGGGGAGGCTGGGAAAAGCGAGCGCCGAGATGTACGTGTTGGGTGTTGCGCTCTCGTCGTTGCCCGCCTCGATAAGAAGCACGCTGTGTCCAGCTCGTGCCAGGTTTGACGCCGTCAGCCCGCCCCCAGGTCCACTGCCGACCACGATATAGTCATAGGTACTGCTGTTGCCGTCTTGGGCGAGGTGAGGTGCCGCGAACACAGGTTGTCCTGTGACTGTGGCCAAGACGAGGCTGCCCTGGAGTAGACGCCGCAACATCGCCACGGCTCTCAAACGGGGAAAACAGACTAGAACGACAAAATGTGGCAAAAGGAGACCGCGGGAGAGAATGGAAACCTAAATGGAGCTGTAAGTAAGACGGCCTCATATGCTGCTGCTGCTATAGTAGCCCGAATGTGATGGTCGGCCATTAAGTAGGTAGGCCCCTAGGCAGGATTCGTAAGGATGTCTGCCAAGCCTGGATAGAAGTAAACGTATCGGTATGATCTAGCCCTAATGGAATCCTAGGAGAATCTACCTATGGAGCCGTACTATCAGCGAGGAATCCTCTCGTCTTTGCCACTAGCCGTTGTCGGTATCCGACGGCTGAGACGACCGATCGCGATACCGAGTTAAAAGAACTTTGCCTAGATGTCGGCGCCTCAATATCTCACGCGAACCGGGAAATCATGGGTAAAATAGCCACCGAGAAGTCGTGCTTACCCGGCCCCTCCCCTGCCAAGGACCGGCACTTGGAAAATAGGGTCACACCGTCCGCTATTCTCGATAGGACATCAGGACCCCAGGAACTGAGGGGTCTAAAATCCTATGAGCAGCTGCTAGTCTTTGGTAACCAATAGATCTAACCCAAAGTTAGTAGGAATGAGGCTGTCCGGAACACCAACGTCATGAAGCGCCTCGTCGTTGTGTGCCTTCAGCTCTGGAGGGCTGCTGGCTACAACTTCCCTTACGAGTCTCTCCAGCTTACAGACGCCCATGTCGGCAATTTCCCAGCTGTCGCCTTCGGTGACAAGACGAAGGCGGAGGCGGCGCACAATGGACCAGCATGCAAAGCTTACCCCGGAACCTCCCAGTGGCCGGCCGACGAGGAATGGCTACAGCTGAACAAAACACTGGATGGTGCCCTACTCAAACCCTCGCCGCCCGCGTCTGCATGCTACGACGGGCCATCGTATAACGCGAAGCAGTGTTCGTTTCTCATGACGGGAGCTCGTGAAAGCCGCTTCTACATCAACGATCCCCTGACCGTCTTGACGCAGTGGCCACAGGGGGATACCTGCATCTTGTCAGCAAAGCCTACTGGCAACTGCACCCAGGGCGGCTTCCCGGTCTACGTCGTCAACGCGACCACTGTTCGGCAGATCCAGGCGGCTGTCAACTTTGCCAGGAACAAGAACGTCAGACTGGTCATCAAGTGAGCTCTTCCACCTAGACCCACCCGCGGTTAGGTTTCCTGGGTACTTACAATTTGGCCAGGAATACCGGCCACGACTTTGTTGGTCGGTCGACAGGGGGTGGAGCGCTCAGCATCTGGACCCATCACCTGAAGAGCTTCGAGTTCATCCCCGAGCACATCCAGCCCAACTACAAGAGTATGGCAGCGCGCGTGGGCTCCGGACTCGAGGCCTGGGAACTGTACCACTACATGGACAAGCATAACATGACCCTTGTGGTACCAGGGGGCAGCACGGTTGGCGCGTACGGCGGGTGGGTGGCAGGCGGGGGGCACTCAACCCTGGGCTCCCTATACGGACTCGGTTCGGACCAACTATTGTCGCTTCAGGTGGTGACGGCGGACGGCAGATTTGTCACCGCCGACCCGGAGACCAACCAGGATCTGTTCTTCGCTCTGCGCGGGGGTGGTCCCGGTAAGTGTGCCCCGGCAACATCAGTACGAGTCTCCTTGTCGCGGCTCACTCTTCGATAGGAACGTATGGGGTTGTCACCTCGGCCATCGTCAAGGCATATCCTCCAGTCTACGTCGCGGAGACACCCATCCGCTTCTCCGTGGGGACACAACGTCCAACCAACTTCACCTTCAGCGTCCCCTTCAACGTGTCCCGCACAGCCGGCAGCACCGTCTCCCCGCCGACCCCCACCGCCCCATTTCCACAAGGCAACCAAACCCGCCCTACCAACCGGCCGGCCGAGGTCGGTGTGGTGGTCAACTCTACGGAGATCTTCTGGCGCGGCGTCGACGCCTACTTCGCATTTGGCGCCAAACTCTGCGATGCCGGCGGCACGGGGTACAACTACGTCCAGGGCAGCAACGGCAGCTTCAGCTTCCGCACCACGCTCGAGCTGCCGGGAATGACCAAGGCCGAGGCCTTTGCTTTCCTCAAGCCGCTCTTCGACGACCTGCACGCCGCCGGCGTCGCGGTGAATCACACGATGCCCGTGACGTCGCTGTCGTGGGGCTCGACGCGCAAGGGCGAGGGCGACAGCCCCGGCAACGGGCGCTTCGGGACGCGGCTGTTCCCCCGGGCCG
>Ga0247771_1000725_pt1 | contig 10227 bp, 4 predicted proteins | sample UWRJL197509C6_FD_179948 | JGI IMG/M metagenome (GOLD analysis project Ga0247771, IMG submission 179948) | Plant litter microbial communities from Arlington Agricultural Research Station in Wisconsin, United States - UWRJ-L197-509C-6 | ecosystem: Environmental > Terrestrial > Plant litter >...
CCGTATTGGCCGAGGACACGTACTGGAACTGGGCAAGGCGCATCCGCTGCGGCCGGGTGGGGGGGCTGATAATCCCAGCGCTTGCTTGTCGCGCTACGTCCGCTGCAAGTTCCCAAGTTCAGCCCTTGTTCTGGCCAATCTCGGCCCGAGACAGAGCGCTTCGCGATCTGGAGCGCGCCCTGGGGGTGGAATGGCAGAGGGAGCCTCATCGAACGGCAGACAGTATCGATGAACCTTCCCTCTAGACTTCGTACAGACCCGCGAGCTCTCCCCACTCGATTCCGCGGTTGGAAGCGCCAGCCGGACCGTCCCCGGGGTCCACCCTCTTCAGCTCCGAGGACGAGCCGCGGTCATGGCCGGCCCGTTGGGACCCGGACAGCCAGGAGGCTCGGGAAGCTGGCAGGTCGCACTGCCGGAGGTCAGTCCGCCCTGGCCACGCTTAAGGGAACAGAGCGCCCGTACTCACATCGAGACAGCGGACGCTGGCCCAGTCTTCGGCAAGTCGGAGATCCCCGGCCAATCTTTCCAGGTTGCTCAAGAAGATCCTCACGAACCGCTCCAAATCAGCGAGCCTTTCGGCGTTCGATCACCACGGACCTCCCGGTCTGACGACCCTCTTCACCCCGTCTGACCCGTTGACCGAGTACGTCTTCGTCCACGGACTGGGCGGCGGCAGCACGCGTACCTGGTGTCTCAACCCGGATCCCTCCTCCTTCTGGCCGCGGGAATGGCTTCCACGACAAGCCGGCTTCCGCAACGTACGAGTTCACACTTTCGGCTACAACTCGAACTGGAAAGAAAAGGGGCTGTCGACTGTAGATGTCCACGACTTCGGTCAGGCCTTGCTTCTCGCAATGAGAAACTCACCGGCCTTCTCAACAGACGTACGGGACGCCTCTCCCGCAGCCGCTCCTGGCACCCACCAAATTGCCGCCATACAGCACGCTAATTCGAGGCTTTTCCCGCCTGCCAGAACCCTATCCTCTTTGTGGCTCATAGCATGGGAGGGATTGTTGTCAAGGAGGTGATCTCAGCTCCGTACCTGCCTACTCTACCGAGCAGAGATCAGTGACTAACCTCGCGAAGGCGTATCTCCTCGCCCGGCAGGATCCAGCCTGTCACACCTTTGCCTCCAGGATGGCAGCCATGGTTTTCCTCGCAACTCCGCACCGGGGCTCCGACTACGCAACCGTCCTTAACAACATCGTCCGGCTATCCGCCGCCCACGGCCCACGGCAGTACATCTCGAGCATAGAACGATGCAGCTCAAGCCTTGTGAGGATCAACGACGCATTCCGTCATTTCTCCAATGATCTCATTCTCTACTCTTACTTTGAGACCAAAGAGCTCAGTCTAGGGATTGGCGGCTCGCTTCTCGTCGTCCAGAAGGACTCCGCCGTCACTGGATTGCCGGGCGAAAGGGTGTCAATGATGGACGCGGACCATCGCAGCATCTGCAAGTTCACGTCCCCGGATGACCCCAATTATGTTGTCCTCACGGACGCTCTAGCGAACATAAATCGCGAACTCTCTCGCAGATGTGAGTGTTCCGCTGTTGAGAGAGTTTTAGGATTCCAGAGAGGCTGAACTTCCCACCCCATAGTGTCAACGAAGAACTCGGAGCTGCTCTGGGAACAGATGCAACGAATAGAAGCCTTCCTCGGCATGCCGGAAGTTCCCGAGGACGATCTCAAGGACCTCGAAGACATCCGCATGCCCGGTTCCTGCGAATGGTTCACCGATCGAGCACAGTTCCAGACATGGATGGACTCAACAGTTTCGGATGGGCCGAAGGTCTTCTGGGTCTATGCGAAGCCGGCCACCGGCAAATCAGTCCTCGCCAGTTATATCATCAGTGCAACTGATGACTTCAACGTCGACTGCAGTTACTACTTTTTCCGCCACGGCGACAAGATCCGGTCCACACTCGCAGGATGCCTCCTGTCCCTCGCATATCAGATGTCGACGCGCAACAAGCATGTGCGCCAAAGGCTGCTGCTGATGATCGACAGGGGCGTCCGGTATGAGAAGGAAAATCCCAAAAGCATTTGGAGGAAGATTTTCGAGCCCATGCTGTCGGACAGTATCACAACCCAACCCCAGTTCTGGATCATCGATGCACTGGACGAGTGCGTCGACATCGCGGCCTTCTTCAACATCTTCCTCAAGATGGACCGCTCCTTTCCTATCAAGATTCTCGTCACCAGTCGGCAGACCGAAGAAATTGCCGCCGGATTTGGGGAGATGAAGCATATGTCAGGCCTGACGCCGCTCTTCTCCACGGAGATTCAACAGGGCGACACAAGAGAGCCCATCCTCCTGTACCTCAACAACAACAAACGGAAGCTGCACGTTGGGACCGAAGAAGAGAGGGAAAGACTTATAACAAGAATCCTAGACAAGTCCCAAGGGTGCTTTCTCTGGGTGCGCCTAGTCCTCGAAGAGTTGAGTACAGTCTGGACGACCAAGCAGGTTGAGCAGGTCTTCGAGGACGTCCCTCAGGAAATGGATCTCCTGTACTCACGCGCCTTGCACCTCGTCGGGGCCAGGCCGGCGCACTCTATTTCCATCGCCGCCGCAATCTTGACGTGGACAGTCTGCGCGATTCGGCCGATGACGGTCGAAGAGCTGCAGTGCGCACTGCAGATGGACATCGGCACCACCGTCCAGGACCCCGACCAGGCGATCCCCTCCCTCTGCTCGCAGTTGATCCACGTGGACAGCAACGGGCGCGTGCTCATGGTGCACCTCACGGCCAAGACCTTCCTGCAGAACCAGGGGCTGGCTTCTCCCGTCGCCATCTGTCCGATCATCGGCCATCGACGAATCGCGGCCGTCTGCCTCAAGTTCCTGGTATCCGACGAGATGAAGCCGCAGACGGGCAGGCGGTCCAGCGGGAGGAAGCGGCCTCTCCAGCAGCGGTCTACATTTCTGGCGTATGCTTCCTTCAACTTTGCTGAGCATCTGCGCCGAACGACATCCAACAACACCGTGTTAGAGCCGCTACTCTACGAGATGCTACAGAAAAATGTCTTCACGTGGATCGAGGCCGTCGCCCGAAGCAACAACCTTCAAGTTCTCACTCGTACGGCCAATCTGATCAAGAACTACTACCAGCGGCAACTGAAGTACTTCCCGCCGCTCAGCGAACGGGTGCAGCTCGCCAACTCGTGGGCGGTCGACCTCCACCGCTTGGTCGCTAAATTCGGCAATCACCTCGTTCGACAACCCGCCTCCATATACTCGCTGGTCCCGCCATTTTGCCCTCGCCAGTCCGCCGTGGCCGCTGTATTCGGAACACCGGCTAAGCGCATCCAAGTTGTGGGGTTGGAAGGCACCGGATGGGACGATCGGCTCGCCTGTATCGACTCCCACGACACCCAAGCGTACGCAGTGGCGGCCGGGGAGAACTACTTCGCCGTGGGCTTCGGCAGTTCGGTTGCCCTGTTCCACACAACGACGTGTCAAAAGTGGATGGCTCTAGACCACGGCAGTCCCATTCGAGCGCTTGGCTTCGATGCAACGGGGAACCTGCTCATATCGACCGGACGTCGAGATGTGAAGATTTGGGATCTCGAGGGCAACGCCATACGCGGCACGTTCAACGTCGAATTTGATATCCTAACCCTCTCGCTCCGAAACGAAGGAGACGGCCTCGTCATTGCGCTCAAAAACAACTCGACGGTGAGATTGTCTCTCGATACTGGAGCCGTCACATCGGATGTGCAGTGGAAGTCGGCATTTGAGGACGAGGGCAAGTTTCGAAGGCCTCCGCTCCTGGCGGCCTTCTCCCCCGACGAGTCGCTTCTGGCGGTAGCGTACCGCGGCAGGCCCATCATGATCTGGGACCCCGAGGAAAACGAGCTCTGCGGCTTCGTCAGTCGGGAAACCCAAGACCTCGAGACCTTGGCTCTGGGAACAAATACGTCGCCATCATCCCTGGTCTTCAACCCGGAGGAGATGATCCCCCTCCTGGCGGCCGCATACGAGGACGGAGATCTCTGCCTTTTCAACCACGACGAACTCCGACTGATCAAGGTTATCGAGGCGAACGCGCAGGTCGTCGCTAGCAGCCATGACGGCACCATACTGGCGACGGGCAACGCGGCTGGCATGGTTCAGCTCCTCGAATTCGAGACGCTGCAGCTGCTCTTCCGGGTCAACGCTGCCGACTACGGCATCCGATGTCTGGCCTTCACTTCAGACAACTCCAGGTTCCTCGATGTCCGCGGGACCCGGTGCAACGTGTGGGAGCCCGCACTGCCGTCCGGGAAGTCGCGGATGGACGACGCCTCGTCGAACTGTGAACCCCAAGAACCCAGAATCGTCGGGCTATCGGACGGCGAAGTTGAGATCACGCGCGTCGCCGTCGCCGACTCGGACTGGTTCTTTCTGGGCAAGTCGGACGGGAGTGTTTGGCTCTATCACACCAGCGACGGCAAGCCCCGCAGGCTCCTATACCGCCACGGCTTCCAGATATCTGTCACCAGGCTCATTTGGGGTAACTCCCAAGGCCTGCTCGTCTCGGCCGATGCGGCCGGCCGCTTTATCGTCTGCAACATCGAGAGGGATGGGAAAGGCGGCTTCCGCGACCCCGTCCGTCGTCTTGACATCAAAGGGCCTGTCCACGGCAAGATCGCCATCTGGCAGGTTCTTCTCAACAAGGCGAACGACCTACTGCTGGTGTCAACCATGAAGTCTGATGTGGTATGGGACGTCAGTCAGGCAAAGGCCATCTCGTCAATCCAATTTGCCTCGCGAGACCCATTCGACTGGGTCAACAATCCATCGGACGACAGCGAGCGATTCCTCGTGGGCACCGAGGGCGCTGAGGCCTGGGACTGGCCGACATGCAAGCTGAAGACGTCCAACCACGAGCTCCGTCTGCCGCCCGAGGCCGTCTTGTCGAGCTCTCAGGCAGTCAAGAGCACGTCGCAGGCCTTCGACACCAAGATCGTGGTGGAGTACTCCCAACAAGGCGGCGAGAGCGCCACGACCTCGACCCTGCTCCTGGAACTAACCGAGGTCAATGACAGCCGGTCCCTGGAGTTGTCCCAGGCGTTCGCGAGGGCAACCGCGGGAATGCTCCACCTCATCGGAACCTCCCAGTCGCGCATCATCTTCCTGGACAAGGAGCTTCGCATCTGTTCGGTGGCAGCGGTCGCGAAGCCGAAACAAGGGTTTCAAGTCACGAGTCACTTCTTCATACCGGCCGACTGGTACAGCCAACGGCGATCTCTGCGCACGTTGGTTACCGAAAAAGGAGACATCTTGTTCGTGAGGACCGAGGAGGTAGCGGTGATCAAGTATGGCATGGCATTCGAGGACGCGAAGTGGGACTTCGCCGAGGAGTAACAGGCGGCAAATATACCCCTTGCTTTTGCGCGAGGCTTTGAGTCTGAGGGTCTCTATCGGTGAAGTAACCAATGCACTGGAGTATTGCTATGTGCGTTGATGCAACAACCTCCTACGCCGGACACGTTTTAGTGCTCTACCACTCGGACACAGCTGCACTGTGAGAAGACGTCGCTGCACCGGGAACCGAGACCCTTTGGGCGCGAAACGATGTCGTGTTTGGGGTGTTACCGTCTTCGTCGTTGTCGGGTCCGAGTTCCGGAGGCTTAGAGAGGACGTAGGGCTCCATGACCCGCCTTGCCCAGTTTGTGCAGCTACCTCAGGTGGGACTCTTGAATGCTCTCCCGCGAGGGCCACGAGTGAATCGTTCTTTTTGACTTTTAGGCACGGGCGGGACCTTTTTGAACCGGTACAACGCTGCCCTACCCAAAGGGCGGAGGGTCCCTCTGCCTGGTCTACGCGGGCGCGCGTCGGTCCAAGTCTGCCTCGAGCTTCTGGTCGGTGTGCCATAGGGGCTGCAGACTCTTGGCTAGAGAAATCCACAACAGCCTCCGTCTGATACGGCACTGTCAACTTGGCGGCACGTCGTCGGTCGCATACCGAGAGCGAGCGCGAAGAGCTCGCCCGAACCTCCACAAAATGAACGGGGCTGGCCAAGCTATTGCCATGGCCAGGCAGGCGAGCAGGGTGTTCCCCCAGCCATGTCCTAGCGTCTCATACAAACGTGGCCCAAACAGCGGAAACGCTAGAGTCAGAGAGCGAGTCAGTCTTCCAAGCCTGAGTGTGTCATTTCGGCAGCAAGTTTGTAACGAGACCTCGAGTATCAATTGAGGCGGATCTGGGACTGGACATCCCGAGGAAACGGGAGACACGTACCGAAGCCCGCGAAGGCCCGGAGAACCGTAAGAGCGGCCGTTGCGGAGGCGGCATAGAGGGGGTACGTATCCACCACGTATGATGTGATGGATTGCATTCCCGTGATGATGCCACAGCCCAGCAATGCCGCTCCCACGTTCGGGACAACCCAGTGCAGCCGGTGCTGAACGGACCAGCCATACACCAAAAGCCCAGCGGGTACGAGAATTGCACCTGGTATTAGGAGCGGCGCCCTATGTTCAGGAAGGCCTCTCCCATTGTTCCTGGACTTGAGTATCAAGTATACCTGGTCGAGCTTAGACGCCGTATCAGGAAAGGGGACTTCTTCATCCACTGACTTACGTGGTCACAAATGAGCGCCATAATCTGGGTTCCCGCTGTGAATCCGACGGCAAGGGAGGCGTAGTTAAGAGTCGCAATCTCCGGGGGTTCATGGTACAGTCCCGTAAATACCAAGACGTATGTTGATAGGACGAAATACAACAAGCCGTACAGGAACGCCGTGTACAGCGCCAGCAGCTGGATGACGAACTGAGTTCCGATCAGGCGAAGGGGGCGGACGAGGGCTTGGAACAGAACCTTCCACGGATCCACCCTTCGGTATTCGTCCCGCTGGTCGCTGTGTTCTCGTCTTGATTGAATATTGCCAATGATTATCGGAGGGTAGGTCTCCTGGAAAACTGCCAGCCCCACGAGCTGGATGAACGCGGAGAGGATCGTGGTGGTGTAAAACATCCAGCGCCAGTGGAGGTAGCGGACGATGAAGCCACCAACGATAGGGCCGATAGCAGGGCCCAGAAGAGTAAAGATGTAGTACGACCGCAGGCTCTTGCCGCGCTCCTCGGATCGCCAGCAGTCTCCCAGGATGCCCGGGCCGATGGCTGGCGCAGAACCGCCAATGCCGGCGAGAAAGCGAAAGACGAGGAGCTGGGTTGCCGTTTTGGAAAAGGCGCAGGCGAGGTTGAAGACAGAGAACAAGAACATTGTGGCGTGGAGGACCGGCTGTCGACCGTACACCTCCGATAGCGGGGACACGACCAGTGGCCCGATGGCAGACGAGAGAACGAAAACGGACAGGATCATCTGGGTAGTAGGTTCCGAAGCGATGTCAAATTCTCGTTGTAGGGTAGGCAGGGCAGGCGCCACAATGCTCGACGAGACAGGAGAAACCAGCATGAAGAGTGATGCCATCAACGTGGTAGCTCGCCGTTTCCACAACGGCCAATTCTTCGGGTTGGCGTGGGCTGTCTCCCAGGATTCCATCTTGAATGTGGTATGCTGGAGAGCAGGTACTGAAAGTGAGCCGAAACCAGGTCGGGCACGGCTAACGTTGGGCTTACATGGGCGTTGGCCTCTATATCAAGCTAGGTACCTAGCTTTTGCCCGCTCCGGTCCGGTGACCATAAGGCCGCATTCGCGCCGCTATCGGTACCAATCCCTGAGGTACCTAGGGACAGGAGCTGTAGCAATTTCAGGTGATATCAGCGGCAGAACTCCCAAATCTTTGTCGACCAAGCATCGCTCTTCTTGCCATGACATGGAAAGCTTCCATGGGGGACTCATGGAAATAGAGGCCGTCTAGATTTTGTCTCTGATAATAAGCTGCCATGTAAGACGAATCTAGCGGACTACACCACAGTATTACCCACATGATAATTTTCAAAAGGCAGAAGTTCCACTTACACACAACATCCTTCCAACTACAGTCTGCTTCTCTACTTTAATAAGTACAAGGTAGTAGCTTATTATGCTATATACAGAAAGTCTTAAGAAAGAATATAAGATTATAGAAACATTATTAGAAGCCAGAGTAAAGGCACTAGAGGGCGATGAGAAGAAATGCTTTCTGAAATTCCTCTAGCGTTGTCTCTAATAGGAAGCAGAGAAACGCCCATCTGCTTGGGAGCTGCTCAACGACCCCAGCGTAGGTGCTCAGCAAGCCACTCTGTCCGTAATCCGAATTGCTCACGGGTGGCCACCAGAGCTATTGGGTAATACACGCTTTTGCACGGCACGACATCTGTCTCCTTCGCGATCCGGATCCAGATCCAAACGAGACAGGGGTGGTTGATTCACCAATGATCCCATCTCTCACGCCTCGACAGACCGATAGGTCTCGGCACAAAAGACAGCCTCTCTGCGAACAATAACACTCGGTTGGCCGCGGGTGGACATCGTCTGAATTGACAGCCGCGAGTAAAGTATCGTCGTGAATCATCAGGCGGGTACCGTTCCTCCATCCCCCGTCCATTCATCCCGTCACGTCTAAGTAGAGGCCGCCGTAGCTGCGCACCATGCACGCACTGTCGATATCCATCTCCGCCGCAACATCGTCTCGCAGCAAGATTTTTCCTTTCGTCTATTCGGCGCGGAAGATGCCAGAGATGCGCCCTCCCTCCCGGTATTCTAGTCACCTCTACGGGCGAGCCGTCGCCGTCGTCTCGTGAGCCGACGACGGGCAAGCGGGCCGTGCCATGCTCAGTCATTTACATCACAACCTGCGCCACGTTAGCAAATCCGCGTGACGTATCGTGGCCGAGTGTTGGGCTACTCACGCAGTCATTATCGTTCTTCCCCTGCGGGATGCCCATGGCCTCAAACGTGGCGGGGCCCTGCCCGCTCATGGGCTTGGGGGGCGCCGCGCTCGGGTGGACGCTGGCGGGCCGCTGCTGTTGCTGCGGCGGTGGGCTCTGGAAGTTGGGCACGCTGTTGGCAGGGCTGGGCCGTTGCTGCGGCGGGTGATGCTGCGTGTGTTGCAGCGGCGGCGCGCTCTGGCGGCCTCCCATGGCATCGATGGCCGCCGGCCGCTCCTTGAGCGGCCTGCCGCCGCCGCCGGCACTCGGCAGCCGCGCGTGCCCGACCTGCGACGGCAGCGAGTCGACGCGTCCGCCGCTGTAGACGTCCGAGACGGGGCGGCTCGACGTGCGCGGTCCGTAGTCGCGGCCCGGCTGGCCGCCGCCGCCGCTCATGTTGTACGCCGGCTGCTGCGGATGCTGTTGCGGGGCCGCGTTGGCCACGCCGAGCTGGCCCTGATTCGGGTTGCTCTTGGTGAGGCGGTTGCGCATGGGGTCGGTCGGTCCCGCGACGGGCGGGCCGGGTCCGACCGACTGGCGACCGGGCGGCGGGCCGGCGTCGTACGGGAGTCGTTGCGGCGGGTAGTCGTTCCGTCCCGGGCCGGGGCTCGGCTGCCGGTAGCCTCCTTGCGGCTGCTGCGGCTCCCAGCCCGCGGAGGCGACGCGGCCGCGCGGGGGTTGCGTGCCGGCGGGCGGGATGAGGTTGCTGGTCGACTGCGACGCGTGGAGGACTCCTTGCGTCTGCGGCCGGATGCCAAACGCGCTCATGGGGCGGTCTGCTTGAGGACCCGCGCTCGGCCGGATTTGGGGGTTGTAGTGGGGTGACAACGGCGGTCGTCCACCGCCCACGTCGTCGTCGGGATACGGGGCTACCGACTTGGGCCGGTTGAGGTGAAGAGGGGGTGGCCGGTCGTCTTCCGGATACGGAGCCACCGACTTTGGCCGCACCGCCAAGTTTTGGTCGAGGTTGACAGTAAAGGCGGGCGTGGGCCTGTTGCCCATGGACGAATGCCGCGAATGGTCCGGCATGTCAAACTGGTCGCCGACGACAGTCGGTTTCTGTCTGGGCGACTGCCGGGGGCTCGCTCCTTTCAGGGGCAGCACGGGGGCCGGTCCGTCGACCGGAGTGGCCGGACCGGACTCGGACAAGGTAGGAAGCGACGACTCCTTCTGCTTGAACCGCTCTGGCCGCTTCCCGCGCTGTGAGCCGTGCTGGGACTTGATCCGCGTCAAGACCGTCGTCTCGTGGTCCGCCTTGGTGAGCGTCTTGGACTGGTCAAGCTGGGAAAGGCGGTCCTTGGCGTCGCTGTTACCGTGCTCGGAGGCCTTCTCGTACCAGCTCCGCGCCTCGTGCAGGCTCTTCTGGACGTGGATGCCGATCTCGTAGTAGTACCCCACGGCGAATTCGCTCGTAGGAAGGCCG
>Ga0247771_1000726_pt1 | contig 10212 bp, 7 predicted proteins | sample UWRJL197509C6_FD_179948 | JGI IMG/M metagenome (GOLD analysis project Ga0247771, IMG submission 179948) | Plant litter microbial communities from Arlington Agricultural Research Station in Wisconsin, United States - UWRJ-L197-509C-6 | ecosystem: Environmental > Terrestrial > Plant litter >...
ATGGGCGACATCTCCCCCATCGCGACGGCCGTAGCATCCCGGTACGCCGAGTCGAAGAACCCGCCGCCGTCATCCGAGTCCCGGGGCCGCGAGCGCCGCACGTTCAGGCCCGACAGCCAGCGCAGCTCGCCCTCTCTCGCGCCGGCGCCGCGGACGCCGGCCGCGGCCGCTCGGTACACTACGCGCCGCCGGTCGTCCTCGACGGCGCAGTGCGTCAACAGGTCGACGGCGGGGAAGCGGCTCAGGCGCGGGGCGGCGGCGGCGGCGCGCGCGGCCAGCACCTGCACGGCGGCGCAGGCCAGCAGCGCGGCGCCGCTGAGGGCTAGGTAGGCGGCGAGCGTGGGCGTGCTGGCGGCCGCCTCCCAGCGGTGGTAGGCGAAGGCGGCCGGGCTGCGGCGCGGCGGCAGCGGGCTGAGCACGCGGTCCAGCCCGCTCATGCCGGCCACCATGGCCGGCGTCACGGCCACCTCGCGCGAGTCGACGGCCACGGGCAGGATGCGCCGCACGAAGCCGTCCTGGCACAGGATCAGCGGCATGGCGAGCAGCGACTGCAGCACGCCGTACGCGGTGCCGGCCGCCGCCGGGTTGGCGGCGCTGCGGCCGCTGAACATGGGCTGCGTGATCCACAGGAAGGTCGGGAAGACGCTCGACGAGAAGAGCGGCAGCGGCTCGGCCGTGCCCGCCGTGCGGTTGAGCGTGGTGGTGTCGAAGAGCAGCGTGTCGTAGGCCCGCAGCACCTCCGCCGCCGACACGTTGGCCGGCGCCGGCGGCGTCGAGGCGTCCAGCGCGTGCCAGATGATGGTGCCGTTGGAGCGGCTGTAGGCCAGCGCGCCGTACTGCAGGTGGGCGCGGAGCCGGACGGTCCAGTCGTTATTAGCGTGCCACGACGTGTCGTTGCGGCAGCTGGCCCTGGCCACGATTTCGCCCGGACAAGTCACGAGGCCTGCGCTGGTTAGACCGCGTACGTCTGATGCCATCGGCGAAGGACGTTAAAACTCACGAGCTTCGACGACGTTCGGGCCCGGGTTGGCCACGCAGAGCCGCACCACGTGCTCCGCGTTGCCCCAGTACCGCGACGAGTACTCCCTGCAGTCTCGCACCACGTCGAAAACGGCTCGGGAGTCGCCCGCGTCGTACTCCAGCAGCAGACCTTGGTGTCGAGACAGCAGAATGCTGTCGGCCTTGGGCCAGCGCGGGTCTATCACCAACTCGGGGACTGTCGTGATGGCCGTGCTGGGGACCCAGTACCGCCGGACGCAGTCGGAAGGCCGGTCGTCGCCTGGAGCTACGTCTGCGTTGAGCGCGCAGACGGAATCGCGCTCCCCAGCGGGCTTAAGGTCGACGGAGCGCGACGGGTCGCCGAGGAACCCGCTGAACTTGGCCGTGATAACGAGGTCGGTCAGGCCGATGTACTCCAGCGCCATGGAGGCGTTCATCGGCTGCATGGAAAAGCCGAAATAGGGGCCTTGGGCTTCTTCGGCGGTGAACGCAAGGCTGATGTCAACTTGGCCTGTGTGGTATCAGCATCCTCCGGGGTCGTTTCGTGGTGAATACTACTCCCCAGACTCACTCATGATCAGGATGCCGGTGATGGGCACCAGGGCCACTACCAGCAACCGTAGGACGCTCCAGACTCTCGTCCCTCGTGAGCCCACCGTCGGGGAGCCGGCCAGCGCCAGCAGAGCCAGTACGGGCGTGCTCTCGTCGAGCGCGAGCAGGTGCGTGAAGCGGGTGGGCGAGGCGCCTTCCCTCCCGCTCCGGCAGACCAGCATCCACTTGAGCCGCTCCAGCATCAGCGAGATAGAGCCCGACAGCGACAGGGCCGTCAGCTCGGAGACGGCACGCAGCACGAAGAGCGACAGGCTGCGTGACTGGTTGACGAGGTGAATACTCCGTGTCAAGGTGCTGCCCCGCGCCTGGAGGACGGTCAGGACGACGAGACACAGGGTCAAGAGGAAGAGGAACCACGCAGGGTCGAGGCGGGTCCATAGTCGTCTCCGACCCCCCGGCCCCTTCATCTCTGCTGCAACAACAGGTCGGTCGATCGGCGTCGATGCTACGGTCCCAAGGGTCGTGTTCGAGTCGACCTGGCCGGCTTGAGGTTGGCCATGGTGCCTCCTAAATCCCGGCCCCTTCCCTGTGGTAATGGTGGCACTGTGATGTGGTGTTGTGGGGCACCTGACGGCAGTTGACTCAGCTGGCGTCGCGATTCGCGGATTTGGGGTTGAGGCCAAGGAGTCGCCGGCATTCCCTGACTCCTGATTGGCTGGCCTTGTTAGGGCTGAGCTTCAACATCCGGCCTTCTGCGGCCTCCCGTTGGCCCACGCCTCCGGAGCGGTCCGCACTAAGAACGCCGTCGCCTTGGGTCTCGAAAAGGAGGCGGACGTTGTCCAACGGCGGACGGGAACCAAGCCGACGTCATGCCATTCGTCGTGCGGCTGGATCTAGACTCGGAACGGCTAATGATGCCGTACTCCGTCGAGGTGCCTCGCTGATACACGCATATGCCGCCTCGGACGGGTGGAGTCGAGCCACACCGGGCAAAGGTAAAGCATTGACTCTGAACAACACTCAACTTGTGGTTGCCGACTTGGATCGTGTAAAAAGTCCTCGGCCTCTTGCGGTGTAGCGTCGCGGACTAATTCGCCCCGCGCAGGAGACCCTTGTTTCTCCCCAATACGAGGCACCCTCTGGTCGACGCTACTCGTTTCACGAACGACGGAGACAAGCTTCGCAGACGTCGAAGTCGACCCAAGCGTCCTTCCCTTCGGGTTCGCGAGATACAGCCGCCGGATCGCGGGTCCGAACCGACCTGATATGAAGGAGCCCCCAGGACGAACTTGATCTCCTGCAAGAGAAAGCGAGATACCCCGCGGACGCCGATCCGGAGCCATGCTTTGTAAATAGCCAGATCGCCCCCGAACCGTTGGGCCATGCCGGCCGACCCCTATGGGCAGACATCGGGCGCACGGGCATTGAGCCCTGGGACAACCAGAGTTTGAGCGACACACCCACTCGATCGATTGGTGGCCCCGGACGGCCGTTTCGAGCCCGCGGTCGGGGTGCCCCAGTCTCAGACGCGTTTCTGGCTCCGCAAACGGATATCTAAGCGGCGCTTGCGAAACGCGAGATCTCCCCGCACAGACACGGCCGCCACACCCTCCCACGGCCAAACCGTCCGAAGAATGGCACCGTCGCACACGTCGCCCTGGTCGCCCTGGTGGCCCTCGGCCGAAAAGCCGGCTTGGGCGTCGCGCCGCCCTGGGGCTCCGCGGCATCGACGAAGACCTCGGCAGGGCACGCCTCCACGGGGCTAATCTACGAGGAGCCGCCCCTCCGCCGGAGCGCCACGACTCGTCTTGTCTGAAGTGCTCCCACACCCCTCATGCCGACCATGCGGGTCTCGGTCCACGGGTCGCGCCCACGCGGGAGGACGCCCCCATTTCCGTCGCCATGGATCCAGCGCGCCCCCCCGGATCTTGGCAGCCGAGCTCTTATATCCTCGCTCGGTCCCCGGTCCGCCCTGTCCTGGCGTTGATCCGCTTCCCTGTTCATCTCGAATGTCGAAACCCCCCGGGCTCGGTACGCTGTAGTGTACGCCAGCACGGCAAACATGTCGACTTACGCCGCCGCCGCCACCGCGGCCGCCACGGTGGTGCGTGACTCCAAGGGGCCGGAGCTCCAACGGGTCATGGCCGCCATGATCACGGTGCCCTTCGCCTTCATGGCCCTCCGTTTCTACTGCAAGATGGGTTCGAACAAGAAGTTCGGCTGGGACGACGCCGTCTTGCTCCTGTCGTGGGTGAGTCGTCCGAGGAGCATCCCGACGCGCACGTCGGGGGCCCGGGGCGTCTCGAACGGGTACTGACTCCTCGTAGATGCTTCACGCCGCCTACTGCGGCGTCGTCATCACCGGAACGGCGTTCGGCCTCGGCAACCACATCGACACGGTGTCCCAGAAGAACCTCGTCGTCTCCCTGAAGCTCCTCTACATCGGCAACTGGTTCGTCATCTGGGCCATCTCCCTCAGCAAAACGTCCTTCGCCATGACCCTGATGGCCTTGGTGGTCAAGAAGTCGCACATCTGGCTCCTATGGGCGTGCATCATCAGCCTCAACGTCATCATGGGCCTCGACGCCATTTTCCAGTTCACCCAGTGCACGCCGGTGGAGAGGACGTGGGACCTGCAGGTCGAGGGCACCTGCTGGGACACACGTATCGTCATCGACTACACCATCTTTGCTGGAGGTAAGGACGGCCAGTATGTTCCGTATTGTCGTCAACTCGTGCTGACATTGCGGCCGGCAGCTTATTCCGCCTTCCTCGATTTTGTCCTTGCCGGCGTCCCCTGGCTGCTCTTCTGGGATATCAAGATGCTGGCGGCCGAGAAGATAGGACTTATCGTCGCCATGAGCTTGGGTGTCTTGTACGTTTCAGGAGACCCCGGCTCCTCACGTTTGTCATACGGAGCTGACGCTCGATAATTACAGCTCCGGCATCACCGCCTGCGTCAAGACGGCATATCTCCCCAGTCTTAGCCGCTCGACCGATCTTACCTGTAAGCGATGCCGAGTTCCCAGGCCGAGGACCCGGCCGCAAAGACGGTTCCGATGCTGACGCTTCCTTACAGACTCCACCGCCGATCTGCTCATGTGGGCGGCGGCCGAGACGGCCATCATCATCATCGGCGCCTCCATCCCGTACCTGCGGAAGCTGCTCTGGCGCTTCTTCCGCCACCCCAAGCCGGGCAACAGCCTCACCAAGTCGGGCTCGCAGCACCCGACCATCCGGGGCCCGGCGACGCGGCTGGGCAGCGGAAACGTGCAGGCCAGTGCTTACGCGACCCACGTGCCCATCAAGGGCGACGACGCGAGCGAGAAGAGCTCCCTCGGCGACTCAGACGGCATCATGGTCTCGCAGCAGTTCACCGTCCGCGTCGACTCGGACGACGCAGCGGGGCCGAGGCGGTGGTGATGAGTTACGGCTTACTTATTCTTGTGTATGCTAAGATGTGGTTTTCGTACAACGTTAATTAGCTCCAGCTAGAGCGGCGTCTGCGGTCTGGAGGAAATGGAACTTCCCTTTGACTGATTAGACGGATGTCCCGTCCTGAGCGTGCCAGGAGGCTTGCTCGTCACCGTTCTGCAACAGTCTCTAGTCACATTGCTTGACCGACTACCTAGTAGGCAGCAGGGTACGTGCTTTTATTCACGTCAAGTTCAGCGTCTCGCCACCGCGGCATCCTTCGTCGTGTCCGGCCGACTAGGATTCCCGGTCCCGGAAACGCGTAGAGTCCAACCTGGAGCCATCTACCTCGACGCTGTACCTGACCGCCGTCCCAACATCTCCCCAAGAGCGGCAATCGCGTCCGTACCGCCCGGGCTCTAGTGACGCCGATCCTGCTTGCTCTCCGATGCGTCTCGATACCCGACAACCTCGTGACCCATCAGAGTGGCGCTACATCCCGAAACTCCAAGCTACCGAAAGTGCATAAATCCCGTCGAGAAGAGCCAAGCCGCTGAGGAAACGCCTGCCCGACAAAGAGAGCCGCCGCGTGGGGAGTAACACAAAAAAGAACGGAAGGAGACGGAGAAAGGAAACGGCGGCGCGCAGACGGCGAAACTACTTGGACGGTTTGATCTGGACCTGCTCGACCTCGCAGTCGGGGCAGCGGACGTGGACGCAGTTGACGCAGGCCGAGGTGGTCAGGACCGTCATCCCCGCTACTGCACAGATGTGCTGTGGACCAGCCGATTAGCCCGCATTCCTGCACAGGGGCCCGGGGGGTGTCCCGTGATCAGGGATGGCTCACGCAGGTCCACAGCCAGACCGTGACCGTCTTGCTCTTGGAAGGGGCCGCATGGCCATGGGAGTGGTGCTTGGGCTGGTGGCACGTCAGCGCCGGTGCCGTGGCTTGGGGCGGGACGCGGATGCGAGACCTACCATTCTGGCGAAGGGCCGGGGCGAGGGTGAAGATGCCGGGGCCTGAAGGTCGGGGGCACGCCGCTGGACGCCGCTGGACGACGGAGGCCGCGGAGAGGCGCTCTGCGTCGAGGGAAACGGAACCGTCTCGGGCTCACCGTTACCGGACGAGCCGGAAGGCAGGGATGCGGAGGGGCTTGACGTCGACAACCGGGCTCGATGGCCGCTGGGTCGGTGCTTGCTCTGGCCGCGCCGTGTCGTGGGAGGACCGAGTATCAAAGACGAAGCGTCGGTGCGGTCTGCGGCTCGTGATCTGGGAGCCGCACTTAAGCAATCTACCCAGGCAGCAAGGAGTCGCGGGCGGGTGGTCGTCGATCAACGAAGCTGACAGATAAGCGACGGGGTGATCATCAGAGTCGGGAAAGGGGGGGAGCGGCGCCCAAGGGAAGCCTGAAGCCTGGGAAGGGGGCCGAAGGGGCCCGCGCTCGGCGCGCTCGGCGTTCTCCAACGGCCGTGGCGTCGACCGCCCGTCCCGCGCTTCGTATCCATTTTCAAACGATGACCTCGCGCGTTTCCGAAGCGTCCACGCTTGCGTAAGTGACGCATCATACCTTGATTTTGGCCATTTCGCGCCCAATGGGAAGAAGGGGGCGCCGCACTGCCGCAGCCCATCCAGCGCCCCTGTTGCAGCAAACCCCCGCCCCTTGGCGCCGACGGCCAATCATCTCCGCGGACCCGCCCATCACCGCCCGCCATGCGAATTCGCCATTCGCATGCGCAGAATCCCATGCAGAAGCCACTTCCCCTCGTTGGACGGCAACTTCCGGGGCGACGCGCCGTCGCCAGCCCGAGTCCGCCCTCCTTTGCCCGGATCGGGCCAGATCGGCCGTCTAACGGCCGTTCAACGGATGTACTGCCAGCGTGGCTGAGACACGGCAAGGGGTCGCGCCGTAGTAACATCGAGGCACGGTCCGGCGACGAGTACCGGTAGCCTTTCAGGGCGGCAAGGGTGCAGATGCCCAAAGAACGCCCGAAGGTGTGTGTCTCTTTGGCTACTCCCACGGACTGCGTCTTCAAAACAACTCTCTAGGTCATCTGCAGCGCTGTAGGTCATCTACGGAGATTATAGGTCATCCACGGAGTCATAGGTCATCTATGAACCACCTCTAGCTCCTTTCCTAAAAGGCGGTGAGCGCATCTTTTGAAGGCGTCCTCTCTAATCCTCTGCCGGATACGGGGCGCCTCTCGAGCGCCTCCCCAGCACACGAGGCGGTCAGGCCGCTACGACAGCGGCGGCGCCTCGATCATGTCGTGCTCGTGGTGGCCCAGCGGCCGTCCGCCGCCCGACTTCCACCTGCGCACGTTCTCCGTGGCAACGGCCTTCTTGACCTCCCTCTCGCCGCGGTCCAGACACCAGAAGTAGACGGCCGACCCGACGTACGGCGCGGCCGGCGCCGTCGCCGTCTCCAGCCCCGTCGCCGCCGCCGCTGCCGCCGCCAGCTGCCCGCATACGGCCTGGGTGATGACGCCCGACGCCGACGCCACGACGTCGCCCACAGCGCGGGCCAGCGCGTCGTGCACGTCGCCCGCCGCCCGCGTCGCCTGCTTGATGAAGCGCTTCCACTTCCGGCCCAGCCCGCGCCGCTCCGCCGCCGTCAACGGCCCCCCGTCACGCCGCTGCAGCTCCGGGTCGGCGAAGAAGCCGTCGGTGCTGAAGACGAGCGCGTCGCGCACGCACGCGTCGGCGTAGCGCTCCGCGATGTATTGCACCAGTCGGTCGTGCATAGCGAACTGCGTCGCCTCGTCGAGCGCGCCGTCGTCGGGCCACAGCGCGTCGGTCGCGGCGAAGAGGTCCTCCTCGACGGCGTTGAGATCCATGGTTCCGCATCCTGGTTTTGTTAGTCGGGTGACCAAGATTGAGCTTCTACGGCGACGAACCCGTGGCTCTGTCCTGGACGAGTGGTGAGGCCGCCGCGAGGCCGATGGCCGGAATGGCGAGAAGAGCAGCAAGGAGGCGCATGGCTGCGATGGCAGGCTGTGTCCTTTGAAGTGTTGTATCGGTCTGAAGCAAAGCTGCCGGGTTTCCGTTGGAAAATGCTGCGTTTCCGGTTCTTGATCCTATAGCACAGCACAGCGACTCGTCTTAGACGCTTCGGTCCTCCATCCGAAAAGTTGACGGATCGAGCTGCGCTTTTTATCCCCCGCTGCCCTTCTCCTATCCTCTCCCTTACGCCGTCGCTATCACCAGCTTTGCGATTCTGCCTTGTGTGCTTTGCTCCCCAGAAAAGGGGTATGCGCAGTGTCGCACCTCAAGGAGGCTTTGCCCGCGCTACCAGGAAGCGACCGTGGTCTTGCTTCCCTATCAAGACCTATCAACGTCTGCTGTTAACACAGGAAATCCAATACAAGGACCAACGCGACACGATCGGGTCTTGGTTTCCTTCTTCGAGACACGACAGCCCCGAAGATGGGATGCCTGCCTGCCTTCGAGGAAATTGTAGTTCTTGGCATCCAGCGGAAAAATTTGGCTAACGCAGGATCGGGATATCACAAGGCATAAACACAGAAACTGCCATCGGTTGCTTTTTGTCAGTTGAATTGGCGACTCCGGGACGTAGCTGGTGATAGGGCGTCTCCGCGAGATGGGCGAGGCTGTGCTGATGCGGCTGGCTTCTCGAGTGGAGCTGAGCTCGACTTGGCGCCGCGGCGTTGTAGGGAGAGACGGCGTAACCAGCCGCGATTGGTCTGACGGACCAAACCCTCCTGGTCCAGCGCTATGAGACTCCCTGTCTAGTGGGAGACCCCCTTTTCTCCGATCAGGAAAGACATGTCCTGGAATCAGGGGCAAGTAGGCGGCCTTGACCTTCTCCGAGATTTATCCGCTCTGCCAGGTAACCTGTCAACCTGACGCAGACGCATTCTTTAAAGCGGGGAATGTCGTTGATAGCTATTAGATGCATCGAAGATGGGGTGGCCTTGTCTCTGAGAATGGCTGTATTAAGTGCATACCCTACTTTTGTTACTCCCAGTCGTTGACGCGGGATGCCCGATGGAAAATTCAGATCCAATGACGCCTCGCTCGAGAAGTGGGTACGTACATGGATGACTCGATGAGATGCTTGATTCGACCGCAAAATCTCAAGCCAGCCGTTCCATGTCACATCGTAATAACTCAGAGCTCCGCCGTCAAAAGGTCTACTTAGGTGTGATTAGTAAGTGTGACGTGCTCGGAGAGAACATAGAAGACAAGTCCTCCGTCACGTTACCCCATCCATCCGAGTCCAATTTTTGAGGCTCCCCGATCCTTGCTTATGCCTTTAGACTGCCTAAATGCTGCGTGACCCCCGTGTCACCGGGTGGGCCTCCCGTTATGCCGGTGAGGCAATCTCTCCCACGAACCCCTTATACACATCAAACAGCGGTGAAATAATGGCGTTATTGCCGACCCGGGGGAACGACTCGTCATCCAGCATTAGGCTGACGTGGTGGCCGTTCTTGAGATCGTAATAACGATGGTGGATGCAGGCGTAGACGACGTCTTGGTACCGTTTGCCGGCCATGTCCGCGATGCGGCCGGCTTGGAGCAGCTTCTTGGCGACCAGGATGTTGATCACCTCCTTGTCGTTGGAGATGTCGGTCAGCTCGTCGTAGTCGGCCCACATGTCCTTCATGTGCTTTCCCAACGCGAGCTCGATGAGCGCAAACCCCAGCCTAGTCAGCACCGGCTGGTCGTCCAGAAACTCCCGTATCGGATCGGGGTTGAAAGCCGTGACGACCGAGGCCGTCTCCGCCGAGTGGACCGTGGAGTAGAAATCCCGCGGGATAAAAAGGATGGACAGGTCTTTGATTTCGCTGCTGGTGGCCTCCCGGCTCTGGTTGACCGTGACCCAGACGTCGTTCCATGTCCAGGACCCGTCGATCCAGGGCGTGCTCCGCAGACGGAGGAGGGCCGAGCTCAGGCGGAGCGCCAGCTCCCTGCGGTGTTTGGTGACCAGCCCGCTGTTGCTTTCCATGAGGGCGGTAAAGCACCGGACGCTGCTGGGCTTGTCGCCTCCGGCGGGGGATGTGCCGGGACTACCCTTGCCCTCGATTGCAGAGTTGGCGTTGCTGCTGACATCGCCGTGCACCCTCGGCGAGTCAGGGGGGGCGAGCTGGACGGGGACCGCCGGTGGTGTGACCGGAGGGGGCGGCGTCGACGGTGGGGCCGCCGCGGGAGCCGCCCCGGCGACGGGAGCGGGCCCGGCGGGTTTTTCTGGCTCCCCGGCGGGTTTTTCTGGCTCGCCGGCTGGT
>Ga0247771_1000727_pt1 | contig 10209 bp, 11 predicted proteins | sample UWRJL197509C6_FD_179948 | JGI IMG/M metagenome (GOLD analysis project Ga0247771, IMG submission 179948) | Plant litter microbial communities from Arlington Agricultural Research Station in Wisconsin, United States - UWRJ-L197-509C-6 | ecosystem: Environmental > Terrestrial > Plant litter >...
GGATCAGTTGTGGTACCTGGCAACCCTCCCTCATCCTCAGTCTCCCACAATCGCCCTCTGGATTCGAGGCCGACGCCCCATCTTGCGAAGATGTGTTTGGACCGTGCCCGTCCTTCTGCTCCGCTACCCCGGGTTGCGAGGGGCTTCTGCGCGAGGGACGCAAGGGGTAGGACGGATTCGACGGCGACGGCGATGGCTCGTAGCGTGATGTCTTTCCTATTTACGGTAGCTTCAGACTCACTGGCAAGGTTTGACGCCCAGAGACGCGAGATACAAAGAAGAAGCCTGATCTTAGGAAGGAAAGGGAGGGATTGCTTCGAGGAAAAGGTGAAGCGACGACGAGAGTCCTCTCTTGTGTACGACACTGCGTCTTCTTGCCACCAACGACGCGAAATAACAAGATTAATAGGCATGGACTGTTTCGACAGCATCAGGGTAATCTGAAGATGGTCGAAGAAGTGTAGTCGACAAGATCTGGGCAACGGGTTGTTGGTATTGTCTCTGTCAACACCATCGTCACGACCTACACCTCGCCCAGTATCACGGAACGCCCCTATCCTGGAGGGTATAGAAAGAGAGCCTAATGGCTAAGGACTCTGTCATCTTGCCTCGTGGGTATGGGCTTCTTTCGGAGCGTGGGTCGTCGAGGACACCGCCGGGTCTCTGTCGGGTGGACAATCTCGAGGAGAGGACAGGCGACAAGCAACTTTCCAACGACACAGAGCGATGAATTCCGGGAGAGATCATTGTCCTACTCGCTCGAAGACGAGAAACAGAAGACAATGCAACACTGGCATGCCAGAGTATTTCGAAAGCACGTATTCTGGTCCTCTGAAGACCGCCCGCCTTCTCGGCTTGCCCATCCAGCTTCCATCGGGCGGACACTCGGCCACAACAACCTCACGGCGACCGCCCCCAACGCCTGAAATCCATCTATCAGAAATTCTGCTGCCTAATTCCTCGTCTGTATTCTTTTTCGGTCAGCAGCCCATAGACATTCGCCCTTAGACGCCGTGGGCAGAAGAGCATGACGCATCCTTCTCAGCAGAGCCACAACGACGGCGGACTCAGCTTATGGCGGTGCCGCTCCTTCGGGTGTCCTTTGTCGCCACTCCCACGGGCAAGATTCACTGTTCATCGCCTTCGTCTCCAAAGACGTCGCAGCGTTCTCCTGTTCTCGTGGGTGTTCTACGACGGTCTGCGCAGGCCGTGGACGTATGCCATTGCATCTCGGGGGACGACCGCCGAGCCACAAGGCAGCGCGAGTCAATGCAGGGCCGCTCTCTCTCATGCCCGGCGGCCGCGCCGCTTTCCTCGGTCCTGACCACAGCATCGCCGTCCATCCGAGTCTGCCTGGCCTACCCAGACGGTCGTCCCAGTGTCCTGCCCTCCCCGGCGCCGGTCCTCGACCGCTCCGGCCGCCGTCTGCCTCCCCTTGTGCCACTTCCATCCGACACAACTCCCTAGCGCGAAGTCGTGCTCTGCTGCCCCCATCACACCGGCCTTCTTCCACTTGCCACATACCTCGTCGTCGCCCGCCGTGCTCCGCACTAGGACATGCCACGTCGACCCCGAGCCGGCCAAAGGGGTTGGGACCCTCGCGGCGCGACGGGCCACCGCTCTCTCGCTCTGGACCACTCGCCTCCCCTGCCTGCCCCGACGGCCACACGGTCCCACCCCCTTGCGGGCAAAAGGGCGGCCCTCGAGGCGGGTGGCGGCACAATCGACGCATGCGCCGTGACGGCGCTGCATCGACCTCCGTGTCTCCCCCCTTCTCGCGCTCGCCTCGACGACGACGCCACGTCCAATGCAGGGCTTTTCACGTTGCTCTCTCCTGCTTTGGCCGCGCCGTCTCCCTGTCTCAGGTTCGGCCAACGCCACGATGTTGATCAAGGACGAAGAGGTGCGCACGGCAGATATCGTAGTCGTCCCCGTTGGTTGCTGTCGACCGTCGAACCCCCCTGAACCCCGTCCACACACCCCTGGTCCGGGTATTCGATCCACGATACCGTCTCTGGATGTATCTTTTCAATCTCTCATGTCTCCCCTTGGTATTGCCTGCCTCACCCTCTCCCCGTGCCGGCCGTTCTGGCCTCCTTCATGGCCTCGCGAGCTCTCCGTCGGGTCTCCCGGCACATCAGACGCCGCGGCGGCGCAGCATCTCAGAATACGCCGCGCGAGGGCCGCCAGGACACAAGGCCCTCCTCGGCATGTCAAACGTGGCATTAGCAACCGCCCTTCCGGCGGTCCCCTAGGAAATCCGGCTATCATTCACTGCTGGACTGCCCAGTTTTCCCAGATACTACTCCGTAGTATTCATTCGTCCCTCCCGCCGGCAATCTAATCTGGGCGCCTACTGTCTGATCTGACATGAGACGATGCCGTGAGGCGTTTCTCCCCTTCCCCCTTTCGCTTGCGCCCAGGGCTGCCTCGCGTCCCTCGCGACCCTTTCGAGGACGGGCTCTCGACCCGGTCAGCCCTATCCGCCGGAAAGGGGGGTCTCAGCCATCCCGCCGCTCGGCTGGTGGATCGGTCGTCGGACTGCTCCCGTTCGCCGGACGGCCCCGGCTCGAGGATGCTTCTCGAAGGGGCAGCCAGCCGCGTCCCCACGGCTTCGGGCTCGTCCTTCGCTGCGCCGCGCCGCACATCACCGACAAGCCGCCCGTCCGGCGCACACACACCACCTGAAGCAGAGGAGCGTTTACCGCTGCCGGGGCATACCCTTTGCGTTTCTCGTCCGCCGGCCGCGCCACGTGCTGGGAGCGGCCCCCAGGCAAACGGCATGACGACCGGCGCCGGTCAGCCCCGGCTGTTCTTGCGGTCGAGATCATGGATATGCGTCAATGCAGACCCCTTGCCGCTTTGGGACGGGAGCATCGCCCTAGCAATCTGCCTGCCGAGACGTCTCCTCTGACAAAAATCCGACAAATGCAAATGAGAAAAACATGTACGCTTTGGGACGCTCTGCCGCGGGCGCCTCTCGGCGTCTGTAGCGTTTTGGGGGCCGTGAGTCGCGAAGCCGTGCGAGCGTGAGACCGACCGGCTGCGCGGTCCTTTGGACGTCGTCGCGCCGCGCCCCCGTGGCTATTTTGACCCAACCGAGGTTTCTCGTGGCCGTGAGAGCACCCCTGGTGATGCCCAATGTCGGCTATCAGACCGGTTCGAACGAAGAAGGGCCCGGGAGTGGTCCTACGCGCAGAGTGCCCGTCGAGACGAGAGCCAGCACGGGCGCATCCAGGCCCGGAGGTGAAACAAGCGAAGTCCGACGAAAGGGGTGTAGCTAACCGTCGTGTACAGACGAGGTACAGCGCTTGCAGCCCTACCTCGCAGATCGGGGGAGGATCCCGCGGCCCCCGACGACGCAATATGGAATCAAGACGGACGGTGGATGCCGCAGCTTTGGCCGCCCGGCGGCGTTTCGCGAAGCCGTTCGAATCTCCGTTCTCACGACGAGCGAGGAGGAGGTTGGGACGGAGCGCTGGACCAATACTTTTCCTCTTCGCCTCTGTGTGCCCACCGCCAGCCGTTGTCAAGCCGGTCGTCTCCCCGGCGCGGGGGCGGAACCCGAGCGGGCGCGATACCGCGCTCGCAAGGATCCTCTCTCGACGACAGCACACCGGCAGTGACTCGAGGTCAGAGCCCGGGGCTGGCCCAGAAGGGGTAAGATGCCGTGAAGAGAAATCCGCCGTGCCGTCCTCGGCGGCATCGTGAAGCGCCCCTCATCTTTCAACCGTCCCCCCCCCTGCCCTGGGTCCGAGGACGACGAAGTCGCCGGCCACCCAGCAGAGTCATACCCGGAACCCCGAGTGCCCCAGCCCGCACTACGGGGAGCTCGGCGCAAGAGGGTGGTGCCGTCGGGGACGACGGAGAGTGGAGGACAGCGCTCACGCCGGGCAGGCGGCGAATGGGAAACCCGCAAGCGGAGCAGCCCTCTCCCACCAGGGGTAACGACGACACGGCGCTACTGCGCGGGAGCGGCATGTCTCCCTGCTCGTCCGGGTCGTCCCAGCCAAGGGCAGCGGTGGGTCGACGGGTGGGCCAGAAGGAATGCCGCCGACGCCTCGCGCCAGGGATGCCGCTCCCTCCTGCCCTACGGGGGCGGACGGCGCCCGGCAAGAGGTGCGTCGGGCTTGGGGCGTCGCTAGGCCGGCGTGCGGCGGTGGGGGGATGTGGTGCTGTGCTGTACGGCTTGCTCACCGGGCGGGTCGCGTAGTTGCGTCGGCATCACAGCTCGTCCAGTGACTGACCGGAGGCCAACGGGGTGTGCGCCACGACTCGCGTCGCCAGGTACGCGGCGGGACCAAGCAGCAAGAAGCCCGGCACACTTGCGCGGGATACGGGGAAAGGGGAACGGCCCCCAAAACGGTGGCGCCCCTGCGACAACGCCAGGGACGAGCCGGTTGCGATTCCGACCTGCAGCGTCCTTGTGCCGGAACGGTGGCAGCCTGAGCGAAACACGTCGCCAACGCCGTTCGCCCCGTCTCCGGTGGAGCTTCCACCGTCTTGCCCCGAATCCCCCGCCCGAGCGAGTGCGAAAAGTCGCCGGCGTGGAAATTGCCTGCCGGTTCGAGGGCCGGGGGACGCCGGCGCGAGGACGCGAGGAAGCTCGCATCGCAAGGATCCGCGACCGTCGCCAACTTGGGCCCGACCTCGGACTCGCGAGCCCTCGCGGCGCACCCCGGGTGGACCGGGAGGGAGACCTGGCAGATGAGACAGGCCGGGGAGGAGCAAGAGACGTTGAAAGAGACTCGGAGGTTCTGCAGGAATCAAATCCTCCAGGCGGAAGACGCGGCGGGGACCGTTGGGCATTGCCGCTGATCGTGGAGCAGCCAGCCGGAGGGGCTCCCGCGAGCAAGGAAGTGGGACCGCCGTAGGGCTTGGTGTCCAAGGGGCCGAGATTGCTAAGCAAACTCGTCCTCGGCGCTCCGAGCCCCCTCGGCGCCGGCAACGAGGGCTCGGCCTGCTTGCGTCGCCCTAGGACGTCCTCGCAACTCCAGCGGCGCGGAACGCCCGGAAGAACCTGGCGGGCGAGACCAAACGGGCAGGTCGCCGCCGTCGATCGCGCATAGAGCAACCTTCTTGCTGTCGTCAGCGTGCGGTGGATGGCAAAGGCGACGCGGAGAGGTCGAGGATACGAGTGCCTCGGCCGCCGGGGAACAGGTAGCACGGGGAGGACGGCTTGTGATCTCGAAGCCACGCCACGCGCGTTCGAGAATGACGTCCTGCTCCCCACGCTCGGCCGCGCCGGGAGCGTCCTGTACGCATCGCGGAGTCCGCCGCCACGTGCAGCTGTCGGCTGCTTGAGCAACCGTTCACGACCGCGACCAGCCACGCTCGCTGTCGCCAGCCGCGTAACGCTTTCCTTGGCCTCTATGTCTCGAAGGGGTGGCAAAATTTGGGCCTCGGTCTCCGATGTCCGTGGCATGCGCGGTAATACGCCTTGTGCGGCAAGGTCGGACTTTCGTCGTGGTCGATATGTCCGTCCGAAGCGGCCGACGTCGAGGCGGAGGGTCCGCCTCGACCCCCTCAGCTCTATTTGGAGCCGTCCGAGTGGCCTATGCCCGAGATGATCAGCAGCGGGACCCCCCCGATCTGGCGGCCGGACAGTCAGCAGCACAAGTCCCCCACAGCAAGACGACGCGTTGTCAGGCTTCCATAAGGCTGAGCCTGGCGGTTGCATTTCGGGAGAACTTCCCCTTTCACCCAGCATACCCGCGACTTGCTCGGACACTCGGGGCCCGCGGCCGCGCTGTGTCGCGAGAACGAAGCGGACGGAGGCCGACAACGTCGTCCCGGTGCGTCTTTCTCGCGGTTCTCGCGGGACGCAAGCGCGGCATCCACGGAATGCCGGCAGCACCGATGAAGAGAGCCGGACGCCTCGATCCCGAGAACCTCGGTCCCTAGGGCTGTGATCCAGATGGTGAGAAATGCCACCATCTTCACGTTTGTAGACCAGACGATCGGGTCAGGCCGTCGCACTCTGTTGCTGCTTATTTTTGGCGCCAATGACGCACCAGCGCCCGTCTAGTACGCGTATCGTAGCTGCTCCTCCTCCTCCACTCTCCACTCTCCCCGCATCGCCTTGTTGGGGGCGAGGGGGCCCATGGACTCAGCAGAGGCGCAGCGTTTCGAAACAGGTGGGATTCGACGGTGTGACCAGGTAGAAACATTCCCCGCGAGCTGTTTGGTTCCGGGGAAGACGGCTGAGGCTCGAAGTTTGCTTTGCCTCCCAGAGCCCTGGACGTGGACGACGATGTGCAGCCGCGAGGGTAGGGCGCCTCGGCGTCAAGGCGGGCGAGGCGTCCGGACGTCGACCCTGATCGGGCAAAGCCCCCCAGCCGCAACGCCGGGTCCTGAGGCTTGGAAATCAAAGGGTTTGCCGGCTTTCTCCTCGAGACAGCAAGCGACTGGCTGAGCAGAGGCAGCTCGGAAGTTACAGAGGGTTACGTCTTCCCGCATGAAGATCGCCCCCACTGCGTGAGGACGAGCTGAATCCCGGTGCCCCATCGTGGGGCAGAGCAGCCCTCGTGATTCGCGGTGCGGCGAGATACTCACTGAGATTGCACGAAACCCGTCGCCTTCGCGGAGTTAGGAAGCAAACCGGAGTTTCGGCTCGAGGGCGTACGGGTTACGGACTCGTCGGTAGCGTCGCCGCCCGGTGTGCTTTGTCAGTCGGACTTGCGGTCTGCCCCGGCGACATGTCGCCAAACCTGGCAGCGCAGCGATCGCCCCGTCGATGCAGGGATGCCGCGGCTTCGTGGGTTCGTCTGAGCAAGTTAACCCCAACCCGGCGAGCCGGCCGCGCTTTCGGCAACATTTCGCCCGCATGTCCCGGCCGCCGAACAACTCGGCGGCGTGTGGGCGTGGCTCACCAGATTGGACGTTGGACACGCAGCAGTAGGACACCACGAGTCCACGTCCTGCGTCCCAAGTACCAGAACAGTGCGAAGACGAGCGAGGCGGGACGCGGGTCGGTCCCCCCCAACTGGCCCTCGCACATCCTGGGTTTTGTTCCTTCCCGCCTTTGCTGTGCGTCGTCGCATGCATCCAGATGAAATCTGACAGTCGCGCAAACAAGCCATAGGGCTGCGACGGTGGGCTAGACCTGCAGAACCCGGGCGTTTGGGGGCCGAATCAGCGGGGCTGGCGCCGGCTCGTCCACCACCCAGCGACTCAGGCTCCGACGCCATTCCCGCCATTCCCGCCCTTCTCCGCAAGACACAAGGCCCGTGTGGGATAGACAGCATATAGGACGGCGCGAGCAGCGGTCCGAAGGGGCGTGTGTGCGACGTGAGCACATTGACTGGCACACGGCACGAACGCCGTTATCCCTCGTACCCGGCCTGACTCGATTCAGCCTGCGGAGCGGCAGTTCCTATTCTCTGCGCTGGTCCGAGTCGAGCCTCCGCCGGACCTCTCCCAGCCCTACGGCCGCCCACACTGGGGGCCCAAGCCAGGATGTCCCCGAGTCCGAGATTTAGTCGGCGGGATTGGCGGTCCCAACCGCGTCCCCGTTTGACTTGACCCCACAGGACCGGTCCACGCCACGCGCCGCAATGAGATGGGGCTTCTGGCACGCCGGTTCGACCTCGTCCCCGGTCCCTCCCAAGCTGAAGACGGGGTGTTGTCATCAGCGGCCGACAGAGGAGATTTCGTCGCGGCAAACCTTTTAGGGCTATAAAGCCAACCGCGGCTTCAATAGGCCGCGGTTACGAGGGGTAAAGAATCGACTTCCCGATCGGGGCATGATACTCGGAAGACGCTCTCCTCTCCCCGGTCATTGGGCCAGAGGTCGTCGTCGAGGGCGGCGACCCAAACGATAGTCGAGACCAGCGAACAGGTGCATGAGCGAGCCGCTAATGGCCTCCTCGTCAACGTGTACAGCAACGCTGTACCGTGGGGGCGGAATCCCAGGCAGAGCCGGGCCAGCTTGACCGGGGAAATTCTGGGGCGAAGAGTCGGTGAAGCTAACAGAGGCAGACGTTGCAGCGGCGCAGGCGGGGAAACGGATGTGGGTCGGGTTGCAATGAACTGGACACTGCCGAGTTGCTCTGGCCCGTGTGACGCGAGATTCGAAAGGGGTCCTCTTGATTGTTTAGCCATGGAGCGGCCGAGCGCGATCAGAACATCTGCCGTGGCCCGTCGCCGCTGCAGAGGCCTTGCAACTCGGGGTTGCGAAGAGATTGACTTCACTCTGCGGCCGCGTTTATCAGCCCAGTCAGGGCTTCGACCACAAGTGAGGCCGACAAGGCCGTTATCTGACGTTGCACGGCCTGATCGACGTGCCGCCCGTCCGTGTTACACGGGACGGGCTCAGTCCTCCGTAGACACTTTCGCGGCAAGTTGCTTTGAATTGGAACCCATCTGTCGCAATGCAGAGTCGAGACGGCCGGGGGCCTCGTCTCTTCTCATCATCTCCAAGGTGGGGGGGGAGCGCGCGCCGAGACTCTCGAGGCGCGGTCTTCGCCGGCGGCGGCGGAGGAACCCGCAGGGCCGGACGCCGGCGGAAGGATCGTTGCCGCGAGAGGACGGAGCCGGCGGGCCCCAACCTGGTGAGCTTGCCTGCGAGGACGACATGCTGGCGACCCCGTCGTAGTCCGCTTCGCTCTCTGGGAGGCATGCACGGGGTACCTGGTACGCCGGGTATATCCTCGGGCCCGGAGACGGTCGTCAGGGCGGGCTGACGGTCCCGAGGGACGTCGGCGTTTCGCAGCCACGGGCCCCCAATGACCGTGCACGCTGGAAACCCCCGTCGTGGCTTCGCTGGCCCGCCCGAGGGCGGAGCGGCATCAAGACGGAAATAAAGGCCGCGGCAGCTTCGTCGAGGTTCAGTCCGGCCTGCCTTCGTCTTGAATGAGAATGATGGTGAGCGATTCCAGAGCGCGAGGTCCGAGAAAAAACCGCGAGACCAATCGGAGAAATCCAGGCCTGGCACAAAAGTGACCCCCGCCCAGGGGCGGCCAGCGAGCATGCTCGGCAAAAACGCCCCCTGCAAACCCTGGGTGCTTGGTGGCTTCGCTTCGGCGTTTCGTCAAAAGACGCAGAACCATCGACACACCCCCTCGTGTGAAATCGGTTGTCTGGTCGTGGTTGGCGTTTCTCCACTTCCGGGCAGCTGAGTATCGCACTCCTCGCAGACCGTCCAAGGCTTGAAACGGGCGCCTCGAGCGCCGCCCGCATTGGACGGAAAAGCCGATGAGTCGCGTCGCCTGGTGCGCTAGAGGCGTCTGTGAGGGTGCCCTCGCCGCGGCATGCAGGACGCCACCTCCGCCCATTGGCCCCCCTAGCCGCCGGCACCGAACCTGAGACGCAGCATCCAGCGACCACGTCGCCGGGGACGAGGGCTGTTGGTCGAGTTGCCATGCCCGGGCCATGGTCGTATCTGCTGGCCAGTGACCAGCCGCGTCTTCCGACCAAGGACGAGACGGACACACGGGGTCAGCGCTTGCTGTCCTGGCCCTGCCGGCCGGACGCAATCCTGAATGGGAAAGAGGCCGAGGACGGTAGCATCCCGTCCCGGCGGTGCTGCCCACCCTGTCCGGAAGCACCCTAGGAACCTCTTGGCTCGAGTCCTCGCGACTCCCTACAGGACTGTCGGACTCGGACTCTTGGTCCGACGCGTGGTGGGAGCTTCACGGGTCTCCTTTCCGCATGAAACAGCCCAACTCGGCCCCACGACGGAGCCGCGGGGAGGCGGTGTTTCCGGGGGAACCGGGTTGCCTGGGGCAGGCATGCCTCCTATCCCATCAGCTGAGGCAGTCCGTCGCTTGACAGCCGTCCACAGGACCGCGGGTTCGCGGGAGCTCGACACGGCAGGGCGGTGGGTTCGTCCGCGCGAGAAGCCAAGCCACGAGGACGATCGTCCGGGGTGGGCAAGCCGGGGTCTGGTTGTCCTCCAGCGGAGAAGCTGTGCCCCAGGCTCGACGTTTGGTACGGCGCAGCCAGCAGCCCAGGAAGCAGGCCCCTCGAGAAGTGACGACGTGACAGGGGCGCAGCCGCCCCGGCGCCAGAGTTGTCGATGTCTGGGATTGAGGACCGTGGCGAGGAGGGGGAGCAACTCGGGAAAACCCCGACTCTCCGTTGGACTTTCCGGGGGGCTGGCAGCAGTCGTTGTTCTCGATCCCTTCGCGCAATTTGCCTGATCGGTAGCCACGGTCGAGAGCGATGCTACACCTGCCGTTGGGGTCGACATCGGACTCGATGGGCCTT
>Ga0247771_1000728_pt1 | contig 10200 bp, 7 predicted proteins | sample UWRJL197509C6_FD_179948 | JGI IMG/M metagenome (GOLD analysis project Ga0247771, IMG submission 179948) | Plant litter microbial communities from Arlington Agricultural Research Station in Wisconsin, United States - UWRJ-L197-509C-6 | ecosystem: Environmental > Terrestrial > Plant litter >...
TGGCTTCCAGGGGGGCGGCGGGTGTGGGTTGTGGAGGCCCCTGTGAGGGGAAGGGGTTGCTCCACTGGGGCTCCTGGGTTTGTCAGGCGGCTTGGTCGTCCGGTTGGCCGAAGCGCCACAAACTGGCATACGTGCCGTCTGCCTCCAGTAGTTCAGCGTGGGTGCCCTGTTCTGCGATTCGACCTCCTGCCAGGACCACGATTCGGTCGGCTCTCGCCGCCGTGGCCAGGCGGTGGGCGACTACGAAAGTGGTGCGCTTGCCCGCTAGGTGGTCGCTGGCCGCCAGGACGGCTGCCTCGGTGGACGGGTCCAAGGCGGCGGTGGCCTCGTCCAGGAGGAGGAGGTCCGGGGACACGAGTTCGGCGCGGGCCAAGGCGACCAACTGGCGTTGGCCGGAGGACAAGCCCTGGCCGCGTTCGCCTACCTGTTGGTGGAACGCGGACGGCAGGGATGCCACCACCGGCAGTGCGCCGACGGCGCGGACGGCCGCTTCGACCTCGGCGTCCGTGGCGGACGGTCTGCCGTAGCGGACGTTGTCCGCCACGTCGCCGCCGAACAGGTGGGCCTCCTGCGGCACCACGCCCAAGCGCTGGCGGAACGACGGCAGGTCGTAGGAGCGGACGTCCACCCCGTCGACCAGCACCGTGCCGGAGGTGGCGTCGTAGAAGCGGGCGATCAGCTTCACCAGGGTCGACTTGCCCGCGCCGGTCGCGCCGACCAGGGCCACCGTCTCACCCGCCGCCACGTGCAGGGACACGTGGTCCAGCGCCGGTTCGTCGGTGCCCTGGTAGTGGAACGTCACGTCCCGCAGTTCGACCTCGCCCCGCAGCGCCACCACGGTCACCGGGTCGGCGGCCGGGGGCACGGTGCTGGGGGTCGCGAGCAGGTCGCCGATCCGGCTGAGGCCCACCCTGGCCTGCTGGTAGCCGTCGAACACGCCGGACAGCTGCATCACCGGCGCGAAGAACAGGCCCAGGTACAGCAGGAACGCGAGCAGCACGCCAGGTGTCAACGTGCCCGCCGCGACCCGGTACGCGCCGACCGCCAGCACGGCGGCCTGCGCCACCCCGGACAGCATCGACACGAACGGGAAGTACGTCGCGATGTACCGCTGCGCCCGCAGCCGGGACACGCGGTACGCGTCGCTGCGCTCGGCGAACGCCTTCGCCGACCGGCCTTCCCGCGTGTAGGCCTGCGACACCCGCAGCCCGGACACGTTCTCCTGGAGGTCCGCGTTCACGACGCTGACCCGTTCGCGCGCCTCGGTGTACGCCTTCGACGACAGCCGCTGGAAGAAGAACGTCGCCACGGCCAGCACCGGCAGCACGGTCAGCGCCACCAGCGCGAGCGCCCAGTCGGTCAGCGCCAGCGCGACGGCGATGCCGCCCACGGTCAGCACGCTGATCACCGCCGTGGTCAGCCCGGTCTGCAGGAACGTGGACAGGGCGTCCACGTCCGTCGTCATCCGGGTCATGATCCGACCCGCCATCTCGCGCTCGTAGTAGTCCAGCCCCAGCCGCTGGAGGTGCGCGTAGCTGCGGATCCGCAGCACGTACAGCAGCCGCTCGCCGACCCGCGAGGTCAACACCGTGTTCCACGCCGTGCTGATCCAGTTGAGTCCGACCAGCACCAGCCCGAGGGCCGACACGGTCCATAGCGCCGTGGTCGACGCCTCGACGACACCGTGGTCGATGCCGTACCTGACCAGCGTCGGCAGACCGATGGCCAACCCCGCGTCGACCAGGATCAGCAGCCCCACCGCCGCCATCGCCCACCGCGCGGGCCGCAGCAGCCTCCGCAGCCGGAAGCCGGGGTCCGGCGCCGCCGGGTCCTCACCCGCCAGCTTCGGCCGTTCCACGGCGGGCGGCAGCGCCTTCACCTGCGCCAGCAGTTCCGGGGTCGCGGGCAGACCACCGGCCAACGCCGCCGTCGACGCACCACGGCCCGCTTGGGCGGTCGGCTTGACGGTCCGGTTCTCCGACGCCAGCAGCGACAGGTCCGTCGGGTCGATCACCGGCCACAACGACGGCGTCGTGCCGTCCGGCCCCTGTTCCAGCAACGCGTCGGCCCGAGGGGCCGCCTGCTCGATCGCGTCCGTCGGCCCGGCCAGCAGCTCGCGGAACAACGCGCACCGCTCGTCCAACTCGGCCCGCGTCCCCACGTCGACGACCCGCCCCCGGTCCAGCACGGCGATCCGGTCCGCCAGCGCCAGCGACGACCGCCGGTGCGCGATCAGCAACGTCGTCCGCCGCGCAGTCACGGCCGCGAGCGTGTGGTGGATCGCCGACTCCGTCGCCGTGTCCACGGCCGACGTCGCGTCGTCCATCACCAGCACCCGAGGGTCGGTCAGCAGCGCCCGCGCGAGCGCCACGCGCTGCCGCTGCCCGCCGGACAGCGTCAGCCCGCGCTCGCCGACCACGGTGTCGTACCCGGACGGCAGCGCCAGCACGAACTCGTGCGCCTCCGCGGCCCGCGCCGCCGCGACCACCTGCTCGTCGGTCGCGTCCGGCCGCCCGTAGGCGATGTTCGCCCGCAGGGTGTCGGAGAACAGGAACGCCTCCTCGAACACCACCCCGACCGCGCCGCGCAGCGACGACAGCCGCAGGTCGCGCACGTCCACCCCGCCGACCTCGATCGACCCCTCGTGCACGTCGTAGAACCGCGGCAGCAGCAACGACACCGTCGACTTGCCCGACCCCGCCGTGCCGACCAGCGCCACCGTCTCGCCCGGCCGCACCTCCAGCGTCACGTCCGACAGCACCGGTTCGCTGCGCGTGTACCCGAACGTCACCCCGGTCAGCGAGATCCCGATCGGCCCGTCCGGCACGGCCACCGCGTCCGGCTTGTCCACCACGTCCGGCTGCGAGTCGATCAGCTCGTACACCCGCTCCACGCCTGCGCGCGCCAGCTGGGCGTTCACCACCAGCCCGGAGATCAGCCGCGTCGGCCCCACCAGGTTCGCCACGTACGTCGCGAACGCGAGGAACGTGCCCAGGCTGACCTGCCCGTTCATCGCCATCCACCCGCCGAGCGCGAGCACCGCCACCTGCCCCACGGCGGGCAGCGCCGTGAGCGTCGCCGCCGGTTTCGCGGTCAGCCGGGCCGCCCGCATGCGTTCGGCGAACAGCGACCGCGCCTGCCCCTCCAGCCGCGCGACCTCCCGCGCCTCCTGCCCGAAGCCCTTCACCACGCGCACGCCGGTGACGGTCTCCTCGACGTGCTGCGCCAGGTCGGCGGCTCGTTGCTGCGCCGACCACGTGGCCGGGAACAGCACCAGCCTGCTGCGCCCCGCGATCCACCCGACCGCGGGCACGATGACCAGCGCGATGATCGTGAGCAGCGGCGACAGCCACAGCATCGCCACCAGCGCGGCCGCCGCGAACACGATCGTGCCCACGGTCAGCGGCACCATCGACAGCAGGCTCTGCACGAGTTGGAGGTCGGTGATCGACCGCGACACCACCTGCCCGGTCCGCAGCACGTCCTGCTTCGCCCCGTCGAGGCGCTGCACCGCGCCGAACACGCCCTGCCGCAGGTCGTGCTGCACGTCCAGCGCCAACCGCCCGCCGAGGTACCGCCGCAGGAACGCCGTGCCGAACGTCAGCAGCTCCATCCCGATCAGCACCGCCACCAGCAGCGCGAGCCGCTCGGTCCGCCCGACCACCGCGTCGTCCACGGCCAGCTTCACCAGCAGCGGTCCGGCGGCCTGCAAGCCGACGCCCAGCACGGAGGCGACCAGGGACAGCAGCACCAACGACCGGTGCCGCCAGCAGGCCCGAGCCAGCTTGCGGATCCAGCCCGATGTGTCGGGGACGGAGGTAGTCACCACTTCACAGTAGGACCGCCCACTGACAAAACCGGGCCCGTGACGGCTTCGTCACGGGCCCGGAAGGGACAAAAGGTGTAACTCGATCAGGTGATGTCCTTCTTCTGCGTGGCAGCCCAGCCACCGAGGAAGAAGATCGCCGTCCACACGAGGAAGATCAGCCCGCTCAACCACCAGTCGAACGCGCCGAGCGCGCCCGCGATGCCGCGGATGACCTCGTTCAGCTCGTCCGGCACGACGCCCGCCGTCGACAGGAACAGGTTGGCCGCGACCGAGCCGGTCAGGCCGTTGACCGCGCCGTTGGGCAGGAACCCGATGATCGACGGGACGCCCTGGGCGGCCAGCACGAGCTGGATGCCGTTCTCCAGGATGAGCATGTACAGGATCAGCACGATGGTCGTGGCGATCGGGCTGGTCATGAGCGCGCCGATGCCGACGCCGAACATGGTCATCAGGATCGACGACAGGATGCCGACGCCCGCCATCGCGACCCACCCGGTGGCGTCCGGCAGCGCGGCCGAGTCCGAGGTGATCACGATGCCGATGCTGACCGACGCGACGATGGCGACGCCGAAGATCGCGCCCCACGCCAGGTAGACGAGCAGCTTCGCGGTCAGCGCGGAGACGCGGTTGGGCGCGGTGAGGAACGTGGTGGTGATCGTGCGGCGGCTGATCTCGCTGGAGATCGCCAACCCGCCGAAGATCATCGGGAACACGGTCGCGATGTTGATGCTGCGGGCCATCCCGAACACCGACACCTGCCACTGCGACGAGTCGATGCCCAGCAGCTGGGTCAGGTCCTCGGCGTCGGAGCTGTTGACCACGTCCATGATGCTCTTGCCGATGGCCCCGGTGCCGAGCGCCCAGCCGAGCGCGATCAGCACCGTGGGGATCATGATCCCCCACCACAGGCCGGTCGACGTGGTCTTGCGGAACTCGGCCTTGACCAGGTTCGTCAACATCAGTTGCCGCCTCCGTACCCGCCCTGACCCGGCTGCTGGTAGCCCGGTGGGGGTTGCTGCTGTTGCTGGTACTGCTGGTAGTCCTGCGGGGGGAGCTGCGCGGGCGGGTACTGGCCCGGCGGGTACTGCTGGGGCGGGTAGCCCTGCTGGGGGAACGGCCCGGACTGCGGGAACTGGCCGGTCTGCGGCGGCGCGTAGTAGCCGCTCTGCTGCGGCCCGGTCTGCGGTCCGGCGAACGGGTTGGGGCCCGCCGCCGTGTACTGGCCGTTGGTGAGCTGGAAGAACAGCTGCTCCAGGTCGACCCGCTCCTCCTGGATGCCGTACACCGACACCCCGGCCTTCAGTGCGGCGTCCGCGACCTGCTTGGCGTCCATGCCGCTGATCGCGAGCCTGCCGTCCGGCACCTGCTCGATCCCCGTCACGCCTTCCGCCTGCAACGCGGCCACGAGCGCGCTCGCGTCCGACGGCTGCACCAGCACCCGGCTGCGCTGCGACCCGCGGAGCTGGTCGAGGCTGCCGTAGTACATGGTCTGGCCGCGGCTGACGATCACCACCTGGTCGACGGTCTGCTCGACCTCGGCCAGCAGGTGGCTGGAGATCAGCACTGTGCGGCCCTGGCGGGCGTAGGCCTGGAGGAACGTCCGGAGCCACGCGATGCCCTCGGGGTCCAGGCCGTTCGACGGCTCGTCGAGGACCAGCACCTGCGGGTCGCCCAGCAGCGCCGTCGCCAGCGCGAGCCGCTGCTTCATGCCCAGCGAGAAGCCGCCCGCCTTGCGGTCGCCCGCCGCGCCGAGGCCGACGAGGTCCAGCACGTGGTCCGCCGCCTGGTCGGGCACGCCGATGGCGGCCGCGTACACCCGCAGGTGGTTGCGGGCGGTGCGCTTGGGGTGGAACCCCTGCGCCTCCAGCACCGCGCCGACCACCCGCGCGGGGTTGCCGAGCTGGTGGAACGGCCGCCCGTTGATGAAGCTCGTGCCCGCGGTCGGCGTGACGAGGCCGAGCAGCATCCGCAGCGTCGTCGTCTTGCCCGCACCGTTCGGGCCGAGGAACCCGGTGACCGACCCCGGTTCGACCGTGAAGCTCAGGTTCTGCACCGCGGTGACCGGACCGAACTGCTTGGTCAGGCCTTGCACCACGATGCGCCCACTGCCGTCGTGCACGCGTTCCCTCCCGATGTGCGGGTGTCGTGGCCCCGCTCGGGGGTCATCCTGCCCTAGAGGGAACGCCGGGTCCGGGCGATCCGGTCAATCCGGCAGCGCGTGGCGCGGCCTGCTCACGACGGGGGCGCGGTGCACACCGGCTTCGACGGCGGCGGGCACGACCGGGAGTTCGGTGGTGCGCTCCGCGGAGGTCTCCGGCGGGATCTCGTCGTGGTCGTGGTCGAGGTCGTGGTCGACGTCGTCGTACTCGGTCGTCGGGAACGCGGGCTCGGCCGCGACCGGGTCCAGCCCCGTTCGAGTGAACGGATTGCGCAACGGCTTGCGGCGATCGCGGTGCGCTACCCCCTCGCCGATCAGGTGCTGGTGCGCCATCGTCCAGATCTGGCACGGCCACCGCCTGCGGCGCAGCCAGCCGGGACACGCGCGGCACCGGCTGTCCTCGTCCGGCTGGTGCACGGTCAGCAGCAGCCGCCAGCCGTCCGCGAGGCGGTGGATCTCCGACCGCGCGAGCGGCACGAGGGACTCCGCCTCGCCCTGCTCAGCGACCTTGTCGAGCAGCGCGAGCCGTTGCAGGACGGCCTTGCGCAATGCCTCTTCCACCGCGCGTCACCCCTGTTCGGGCGCGGCGGAGGTCGCCGCCGCCTGGTCGAGGAGCTGGTGCAGCCGCCGGGTCTGGGTGGCGGACATCACAGCGGATTCTCCGGGGGGTGCGACCAGCAGAACTCGGTCGTTCTCGACGAGAACGGTCATCGAGCGGTCCCTGCCGAAGGGGTCGTGGCAGTCGATCCAGCCCTGTGGTTCAGCCATGTGCGCTCCTAACGGAGTGTGCTCGGGCTTCCGGGGTTAACGGGGTGAGAGCGGTCGAACCCGCTGCGTAGCGGTGCCTGCCCCTGCTACGTCCATCGGTCGTGGGGACCTCGGGGAGTACTGGTCCTCGGGTAATTCACTCGTTTGTTTGAGGGTCGAACACGGGCAGTGGTCCACGACCCCGAAGTCTCAGGTCTCGAATCGGTGGGCCAACTGGGCACGGGGGCCGGTTGTTGTCTAAGCTTGTGCGTGGCGGCCCGCTCCCAGTGACCCCCAGGCTGGTTGAGCGGGTCGCTTTTTCACGCCCGGATTCGCCACGGGCCGCGATCACCTGCTCACAACGCAAACCGGGCAGCTACCGAAGTAGCTGCCCGGTTTGTCACGCAGTCGCCTAGACGACCTGGTCGAGGGGGGTGTGCGGGAGGTCGAGGGCTTCCGCCACCGGCAGGTTCACGAGGGTGCCCGCGTGGACGTTGAGGCCCAGCGCGAGGGACTTGTCGGCGCGCAGCGCGGGCTGCCAGCCCTTGTCGGCCAGCGCGACCGCGTAGGGCAGCGTCACGTTGGTGAGCGCGTAGGTCGACGTGCGCGGCACGGCGCCGGGCATGTTCGCGACGCAGTAGAAGACCGACTCGTGGATCTGGAACGTCGGGTCCGCGTGGGTCGTGGGCTTCGAGTCGGCGAAGCAGCCGCCCTGGTCGATGGCGATGTCGACGAGCACCGAGCCGGGCTTCATCCGCGAGACCAGCTCGTTGCTGACCAGCTTGGGGGCCTTGGCGCCGGGCACGAGGACCGCGCCGATCACCATGTCGGCCTCCAGCACGGCCTGCTCGACCGCGTAGCTGTTGGACGCCACCGTGCGGAGCTTGCCGCCGAACTGGGCGTCGATCTGCCGCAGCCGGTCCACGTTCGTGTCGAGGATCTCCACGTCCGCGCCCATGCCGACGGCGATCGTCGCGGCGTTCACGCCCGCCACGCCGCCGCCGATGACGACGACCCGCGCGGGGGCCACACCGGGCACGCCGCCGGGCAGCACGCCCCGGCCGCCGGACGGCTTCATCAGCGCGAACGCGCCGACCTGCGGGGCCAGGCGGCCCGCGACCTCGGACATCGGGGCCAGCAGCGGCAGGGCGCCGTTCGCGGTCTGCACCGTCTCGTACGCGATGGCCGTGGTGCCGGAGGCGATCAGGGCCTCGGTCAGCGGCAGGTCGGCGGCCAGGTGCAGGTAGGTGAACAGCACCTGCCCGGCGCGCAGGCGGTGGTACTCCGCCGCGATGGGCTCCTTGACCTTGAGCACCAGTTCGCCCTGGTCCCACACCTCGTCGGCCGTGGCCAGCACCTTCGCGCCCGCCGCCTCGTACTCGGCGTCGGTGATCGCGGAACCGAGACCCGCGCCGGCCTCGACGAACACGTCGTGGCCGCGGCGGGTCAGCTCGTGGGCGCCCGCGGGGGTCAACGCGACGCGGTACTCGTGGTTCTTGATCTCGCGGGGGACGGCGATCCGCACGGTGACTCCTTCGACTGCGAGGGGCGGGAGCTGGGCTGTTGCCTCAAAGGTCCGGCATACCCCGTTCGCTGTCATCGTGCTCGCCGCACTACCCGATAGGGGTCGCTTTGGCCTGCCGGCACAACGCCGCCGGGTGAGGCCCGTCGTACGCGCGTTGACACCCGATCGGTGGGCACATAGCTTTCAGCTCGATCGCCAACTGAAGAACGGCCGAGGCGCCCTCGCGGCGCCGCAACCCGAGCGGGAGAGACCCCGGCAGCTGCCGGGGCGCCGAAGGAGCAAGTACCCCGCACACTCTCAGGCAACGAGAACCGCTCGGGCGAGGCGACTCTGGAAAGCGTGCTCAGGCGCGCACCCACGGTGCAAGCCGCGTTCGCGCGGTGAAGCTCTCAGGTCCCATGACAGAGGGGGAGTCGGACCGACCCCGAGGTCGGCGTGCTTGGCGCGCGCTGATCCCCCTGACCCGTGGAGTGCCGCTGTGGAGTACCCCGATCACCTGCTCTACACCCCGGAACACGAGTGGGTCGACTGGAAGCCGGGCACGCAGGAGCCCGTCACGGTCGGCATCACCTCCTACGCCGCCGAGTCCCTCGGCGACCTGGTCTTCGTGCAGCTGCCCGAGGTGGGCGACACCGTGAAGTCCGGCGACGTGTGCGGCGAGCTGGAGTCGACGAAGTCGGTCAGCGACCTGTACGCGCCGGTCAGCGGCGAGGTCGTGGAGGTCAACCAGGGCGTCGTCGACGACCCGGCCCTGGTCAACACCGACCCGTACGCGGCAGGGTGGCTGTTCAAGGTGCGCGTCGAGAACGCCGAGGGCCTCCTCACCGCCGCGAAGTACGCGGAACTGACGGGCAGCTAATGGCGATCAGCGTCTTCGACCTGTTCTCCATCGGCATCGGGCCGTCCAGCTCGCACACGGTGGGCCCGATGCGCGCCGCGTCGATGTTCGTCGACCGGCTGCGCTCGCGCGGCCTGCTCGACGGCGTGACGCGGGTGAACGCCGAGCTGTTCGGCTCGCTCGGCGCGACCGGCCACGGCCACGGCAGCCCCAAGGCCGTGCTGCTCGGCCTGGAGGGCTGCAAGCCGGAGGAGGTCGACCCGGCGGCCGCCGACGAGCGGTTCGAGGAGATCAAGCGGACCGGGCGGCTGCGGCTGGGCGGCGGGCGCGAGATCGCGTTCGTGCACGACAAGCACCTCGTCATGCACCGCCGCAAGTCGCTTCCCGTGCACCCCAACGGGATGCGCTTCGAGGCGTTCGCCGACGGCGGCGAGTCGCTGGACCACGCCGTGTACTACTCGGTCGGCGGCGGGTTCGTCGTGGACGAGCACGCCAGCGGCGCGGACAAGATCAAGGCCGACGACACCCCGCTGGCGCACCCGTTCCTCACCGGCGACCAGCTGCTGGCCCGCACCAGGGAGACCGGGCTGTCGATCAGCTCGGTGATGCTGGAGAACGAGCAGTCGTGGCGCGGCGAGGCCGAGATCCGCGAGGGGCTCCTGCGGATCTGGCACGTGATGCAGGAGTGCGTCGAGCGCGGCTGCACCGAGCACGGCGTCCTGCCCGGCGGGCTGAAGGTGCGCCGCAGGGCCGCCGAGATGCGCAAGACGTTGGCGGGCGAGCACTTCGCCACCGACCCGCTGCGCGTCATGGACTGGGTGACCCTGTTCGCGCTGGCCGTCAACGAGGAGAACGCCGCGGGCGGCCGGGTCGTCACGGCCCCGACCAACGGCGCGGCGGGCATCGTGCCCGCGGTCCTGCACTACTACACGCGGTTCGTGCCGGGCGCGTCCGACGACGGCGTGGTCCGCTTCCTGCTCACGGCGGGCGCGGTCGGCGTGCTGTTCAAGGAGAACGCGTCCATCTCCGGCGCCGAGGTCGGCTGCCAGGGCGAGGTCGGCTCGGCCTGCTCGATGGCCGCCGGTGGTCTCGCCGAGGTGCTC
>Ga0247771_1000729_pt1 | contig 10197 bp, 9 predicted proteins | sample UWRJL197509C6_FD_179948 | JGI IMG/M metagenome (GOLD analysis project Ga0247771, IMG submission 179948) | Plant litter microbial communities from Arlington Agricultural Research Station in Wisconsin, United States - UWRJ-L197-509C-6 | ecosystem: Environmental > Terrestrial > Plant litter >...
TGATATACCTCGTGCGGTGAGGAAAATAAAATGAGATATAAGAGTGTTCCCGTTTAAATACCGGTGTAGTGAATTTGTCTTTCTCTGCATTGTAGGAATTGGGCATATCAATATACTTAGATGCCACGAATTTTTTTTCGGCGGCATTGTATATAGAGATATTACAATCGCTTAATAGATTATAATCGCTGAGTTCCTGGCTGAAGAAGGAGCTTACAGAATCGATCGTAGGTATACGGTCAATTTTCAACAGGTAATCCTCCGGTATGGCGAGCTCAACATTTTTTTCAAAATTGAAACTGGTCCCGTGCGACAGGTTCATGCTTGTAAAAAGACTTTTGATGCTGCTGGTGATACTTATGTTGAACTGCCTTCTCTCCAGGCGATAAACCCTTTGCAGCCAGAATAACTGAACGATCACGATCACTGCGATCACCAGCGTACTTACAACAATGATCCAGCGTAATGTTTTGGAGCGAATCTGCATCCCAATAAATTATTTATTAAATTAAAAACGTAACAGTATTATTTTACCCTTGAGGGATTTTTTAGTAAAAATTCTTTCCAGCCTTTAGCCATTGCTTTGCCTGCTGTGGTAGGTATTGGGGAATTTTGCTGAAAATGATGGCAAACTGCAACAGCCAAGGCATCAGAAGCATCCATATAGGCCGGCCCGTCATCGAATTTTAAAAGTTGCTGCAGCATCTTCATCACCTGTTCTTTTCCCGCATTGCCATTGCCCGTAATAGATTGTTTTATCTTTTTTGGCGAGTACTCATAAACGGTGAGCCCCGCCTGGATGGCAGCGGCAATAGCTACACCCTGGGCCCTGCCCAGTTTAAGCATACTTTGTACATTCTTTCCGAAAAAGGGAGCTTCAATGGCAAAATAAGCAGGCTTGTAGGCAACGATCAGTTGCTGAACTTTTTGATGAATTTTTTCCAGCTTTTCATACGCATCATTTTTGGGTGAAAGTTTCAGTACATCCATTTCAAGCAAATGTATCGATGTGCCTTTGATCTCTATCAATCCATAACCCATGATTATAGTGCCCGGATCAATGCCTAAAATGATTTTTGATGCTTTTTGCAAAGTGCAACTTATTTTTACTGATAATTTTTTGCTTGAACAAAAATATCAAATTAATAATCAACTACCTGCTTGGGCCCCTGCTCTTTGTTTTACTTGCGTGGAGTTTATATAAACAGATCAGTCATCAACCTGATCTTGAAGTGCGCTGGCAACATATCCGCAACAGCTGGCAGCAAATTTCATTCTGGTTCGTTTTTATCCTAATGTTCGTCAATTGGGGCATTGAAGCAAGAAAATGGCAGTTGCTCATCGCCCCGTTGGAAAAATTCTCTTTATTAAGGTCATTCAAAGCGGTACTTGCAGGATGCAGCATCACCATGCTTACACCGAACAGGATAGGAGAGTATGGCGGAAGGATCATGTATGTTGCCGAAGAAAACAGGTTGAAAGCAATATCCCTTACCGTTCTTGGCAGCATTAGCCAGCTTACCATAACCATGCTGATGGGAACAGTTGGACTAGCATTGCTGAAGTATGCTGATATCGTACCTGAAAAAACATTCGATTCTATTTCATGGCTTTTAAGTGATACGCTGTTTGTCATAAGCGTGCTCGTAACGATTGTCCTGCTGCTGCTATATTTCCGGGTACATTTTTTAATAACCAATATTGCCAGGATCAGGACTTTAAAACGTTTTACCAATTACATTGCAGTGGTAGATGTTTTTAGCGGTAAACAATTGTTAAGAATTTTATTTTTATCTTTTTTCCGTTATATGGTATTTATTTTGCAATACATGCTGCTGCTCCGGGTGATGGAGGTTGATATTGCGTACCCGGTTTCTTTCCTGCTCCTTACGGCATTTTATTTAGTAATGGCTGTAGCCCCAACCATAGGGTTTACAGAATTACCTGTAAGGGCAAAGGCCAGTGTTGTATTGTTTGAGGTGCTTAGTAAGAATATAGTCGGCATACAGGCTGCAGCTTTTGGAATATGGCTGATAAACCTGGTTTTACCGGCAGTATTGGGAAGTTTATTAATTTTCGGAATTAAAATCATGAAAGAACGATGAAGAAATTTACAATACCGGTGGTTTTCATTCTTGCACTATGTTCTGTTAGCTTCACTACCAGCGTAAATGATTTTTGCGGAATAAAGAATATGGCGTACAAAGAAGGGGAGGTTGTAACATTCAAGGTTTTTTACAGCTGGTTGGGAGCATATATTGGCGCGGGAGAAGCCGTGTTTAGCACAACAATAGAAAGATTCAATGGCAAACCTGTTTACCATCATGTTGGAGAAGGAAAAACCTATTCCACTTTTGATAATTTTTATAAAGTAAGAGACAGGTACGAGACCTTTGTTGATACAGCAACTTTGCTTCCCTATAAATTTCTGCGCAATGTAAATGAAGGGGGGCACAAGATATACAACAACGTAACATTCAACCAGGCTGCCAATACAGCTGCGAGTACCAACGGGGTTTACCCGATCACGGATTGTATGCAGGACGTGGTAAGCATGGTGTTCTATGCACGCAATATTGATTTTACCAAATACAAGGTGAATGATAAAATTCCCTTTGATATGTTCCTGGATGATGAAGTGTATCATTTATACATCCGTTATATGGGTAAGGAAAAGATCAAAACACGTTACGGAAGATTCAATGCTATTAAGATAAAGCCACTGCTTATCAAAGGAACTATTTTTGAAGGTGGTGAAAAAATGACCGCCTGGATAAGCGATGATCCCAACCATATCATTTTACGTGTAGAAAGCCCCATATCTGTGGGCAGTATCAAAGTGGATATGATGAGCTATAAGAACCTGCGGTATCCATTGTCTTCTTTTACAGGAATCCGGTAGAATATCGAATATTGAACAAGGAGCAAGGAATATGAAGTGTTGGCTCCGTTCGCAATTTCATCTTTTAGAAAAAATAAATATCGAACAAGTAACAAGGAATGTCGTATGAGGAAGTGGACCCGTTCGTAATTCTACATTCCTTGTTCCTTGTTCATTATTCTAAAGTTCGCTCAGTTTAAAACTTTCTTTCATCCTGATTCCTTTGTCCGTCATTTGCAAAGTACAGCATTCAATTTTTGGATCGTGTTCAAAAAATAAAACATAATCATTTTGTTGTGCTTCGGTTAAAAAAGATTTTTTTTCGTTCAGCGTTGTAAGGGGGAACATGTCGTAGCCCATAATGTATGGAAGCGGAATATGTGCTGTGGAAGGAAGCAGGTCTGCCATATACAGGATCGTTCTTCCTTTATACTTTACCTGTGGCAGCATCATGGCGTCTGTATGGCCAAATGCCTGCCTTACTATTAAATCTCTTGGAAAATCATCAGCAGATGTTTCAATGAATTTAAGCTGCCCGCTTTCCTGTATTGGTAAGATATTCTCTTTTAAAAAAGAAGCTTTTTCCCTGTCATTGGGTTCGGTTGCCCATTTCCAGTGACGCTGGTTGCTCCAGTAAACGGCATTCTTAAAAGCAGCAACAAGTTTATCTCCTGATCTCACAATACTTCCTCCGCAATGATCAAAATGAAGGTGGGTAAGAAATACATCGGTAATATCATCTTTTGTAAAGCCATGTTTGGCCAGTGACTTGTCAAGGGTGTCATTTCCATGCAAATAATAATGGCCAAAGAACTTTTCATCCTGTTTGTCTCCCATGCCATTGTCGATAAGTATGAGCCTGTTGCCATGCTCTATCAATAAACAACGCAGCGCCCAGCTGCACATATTGTTTTCATCTGCCGGGTTTAATTTGTTCCAGATGCTTTTTGGCACCACGCCAAACATAGCGCCGCCATCCAGTTTGAAATAACCCGTATCAATCGTATATAAATTCATTGTTAGCTCTTTAATTGCTGCTGCTTTTTCAATGCAAAATAAAGGAAGAGTAATCCCAATGCAAAAAATATGATCAGCGAGAGTATAGAATATTTCATGCTCAATATTTCGCCGATATAACCAAAACTGAATATGCCGATCACGATCGCCAGTTTTTCGGTAAGGTCATAATAAGTAAAATAAGAAGCGGTGTCTTTTGTTTCAGGCATTAGTTTGGAATAAGTAGAACGGCTGAGTGACTGAATACCTCCCATCACCAATCCTACGGCAATTGCCAATCCATAAAAACTGTATTCAATAGGTTGCTGTTTGGGAGCCAGTTTTTCTTCAGCTTCTTTTAAGGAAGCAGTAGTTCTTTTTACAATGGCATCATCGTGAATTTCTTCAGCGGCTGTTTTTTCAGCTTTCAACACCTGTATCTCGGCATGAAATCGCTGTAAGGGTTCAGCAAGATTTGCTGTTTTAAATGCAGCAATGCAGATCAATATCCAGAAGAACACAACGCCCATTAAAACCCTGATGTTTCCAAACTTTGCAGATAAGCGGCTCATTAAAATGGCACCGGGTATGGCTACCAATTGTATGGCTACAACAGTTAGGATCAGTTTTGTATCAGGTAGCTGTAATAATTTACTGCCAAATAAAGTTGCGGCAAGCATTACTGTCTGCACACCCATGCTGTAAAGAAAAAATCCACGTAGGAATCGTTTCAATACCGGCATTCCTTTTATTTCATTGTAAACTTTTCTCACTTCCAGGAAACCATCCCGGAAAATATTTCCTTTGTTCTTTTCTGCGGGCGTTTTCGATTGTGGTAAACGTGCAAAGGTTATTTGTGCAAAGCCAACCCACCAGATACCTACCAGTAAAAAGGTAAGCCTTGTTGCTTCGCCGGAATCTGCCATTAGTATCACAAGCGAGAACCCAACCAGTTGCATGATCACGCTGCCTATATAACCAAAGGAAAATCCCCTGGCGCTTATCCTGTCCTGGTCTGCAGGCGCAGCTATTTCAGGCAGGTATGCATTGTAAAAAACAAGGCTTCCCACATATCCCATTGCCGCCATAATGAATGCTACTATGCCCAGCCACAGGTAAGAAACATCTTTAAAAAAGAAAAGCAATACGCAACCGGCTGCACCGAGGTAACAAAAGAACTTCATGAAATTCTTTTTATTTCCTCTTGTATCTGCTATTGAAGTCAGGATGGGATATGAAAGTGCAATTAACAGGTACGCTACTGCAAGGCTGTAATCGTATAAAGATGAGTTGATAAATTCCTTGCCTAGAAAAGTAACCGTATCGGTATGTTTACTGTCTTTTGCAACAGCTGTGAAGTAAATGGGAAAAAAAGTAGTGGTAATTACAAGATTATAAACCGAATTGGCCCAATCGTACATGGCCCAGCCGTTGATAACTTTTTTGGAAGCAGTTTGCATGTTCAGGAAATTATGGAACTGAAAATACTACAATTCACATAATATTTACTTACTAATATAACCGGTATAGATCAGTATAAGTAAAATGATACCAACAATGATCCTGTAAAAACCCCAGATACGGAAGCCATGTTTCTTTAAAAAACCAATGAAGAATTTTATCGCCAGGATGGCCACAAGGAATGCAACAAAATTACCGATGGCCAATTGTTTGATCTCATGACTGCTGAACCCGCCTGCTTCTTTATAATGTTTGTATAGTTTATAACCGGTGGCTGCCAGCATGGTGGGTACGGCGAGAAAGAAGGAGAATTCTGCCGCTGCACTGCGGGTAAGTTTTTGCTGCATGCCCCCGATGATGGATGCTGCACTTCGGCTTACACCGGGTATCATGGCCAGGCACTGCCATATACCAATGATGAATGAATTTTTAAATGAGGTTTCTTTTTCGGAATGGATCGTTGGTTTGTTAAAGCCTTTGTCGATGAATAATAATATCACGCCGCCCAATAAAAGAGATACAGCCACAGTAGTGCTGCTTTCCAGCAATGCATCAATTTTTTTAGAGAATAATAATCCCAGTATGATGGCGGGCACAACGCCAAATAAAAGTTTCAGGTAGAACTGCCAGTTCTTGAAATCAAAGAATTTTTTCCAGTACAGCACAACCACGGCGAGTATTGCCCCCAGCTGGATAGCAACCGTAAACATTTTTGTATACTCATTATCAGGAACACCCAACAGCTTTTCAGTAATGACCATGTGGCCTGTTGAAGACACGGGGATGAATTCTGTAAGCCCTTCTACAATACTTATCACAATTGTTTGTATGGTATCCATCTGAAAAGGTTATGGGTTTAAGAGAAAATAAAAAACGCTGTAATATACAGCGCATTTTAAAAATTTAACCTGGTAAAGGCCCTTACTTTGGTTTCTTCATGATCGCAATGATCTCGATGATAAAACCTGCAATGATCAATATGGGGGCAATGGTTATCCTTGTTGTGCTATAAACATCTTTTGGGTCAAAAACTTTGGGATCAGTACTTTTTCCTCCGCTCATTAAGAAAAATCCCAGCGCCAGAACGGCAAGCCCTACGAGCATCCATATATAATTCTCCCTGCCAAACAAATGGTTCTTTGATGCGTGTTGTTGATTTTTTTCTGTAGCCATATGCTTTATTTAGGGTTGCAAGATAATGGGAAATTTTAAATCAGCCATCAATAGAGGTCATCCAGCTTCATCCGCAGGTATTTGATCACCGACCGGTGCGTACTGACCAGTGTTATGGTAATGCCCAGCACGATGATGATGGCAAACAATAATAACAATCCCGGGGTATCATGGAGTAATTTAAAATTAGGAATGAAGTTCTCTACCAGGAGCACCGTTCCCCAGATTGCCGCTATAGCTATCAGCGAAGCCGCGAGCCCATTGATAATTGCCCGCTGATTGATGGGTTTTGCAATGAACCAACGTGTGGCACCCACCATCTGCATTGTTTTTATTAAAAACCTGTTGCTATACATGGCAAGCCTGATGGTATTATCAATAGAGAAAACGACCAGTATCGTAAGCAATACTGCAGCAAATAAAAATATCACTGCAGCAGTTTTTACATAACCGCTTACCTTGGTCACCGTTTCTGTTGGAAATTGAAATTCGGAGATAACGCCCGGGAATGCATCCTGCAAATTGAGGGCAAGCCTGTCGAGGCTGTCACGCTCAACATAATTTGCCTTTACATAAAAGTCGATGCTTTCGGGTAATGGGTTGTTGGTTAAGAATTGTTTCCAGGTAGTATCATTTTCAGCGTTCCATTTTTGAATGGCCATTTCCTTGGTTACATATTCAACCCTGTTTGCATAAGGAATATCTGAAATGTAATTTTTAAGGCTGTCTATCTGTTTTTTGGATGCATCCCTGTTTAGCCAGGTATGCACCTGAATATTCTCTTTGAAATAATCTCCTGTTTTGCGAAGGTTTAAAAAGAACCAGCCCACAATACCGAATAAAAATAAAACCAGCGCAACGCCTATGATCGCTCCTGTATAACTTGGTTTGCCTTTTTTGCTGGATGCTTTTCCTAACTGGGCCATAATGTCTTTTATAATAGGATGAATGAAATTAGCTTTCTAAAGTGGACAAAAATAAAGGTTTTTACGTTGTTTGTTTTATTTTTGCCCTCTGCAAAAACGATTGCCCGCCAAATATATTTTTATTGTTGGAATGAGATTGCTTATTTTTTTGTTAAAGCGTTATTCATTTTCAATGAGATTTTTTTATTGAGTTGTGTTATACAGTACAAGAGTGCGACGCCTGTGAAGCCGACACATGTATAAATGCCGGGCACATAAAAAATTAAATAAATAAAAGAAACAGGAAGTAATGGAATACGATTTTAGAAAAATAGAACAGGATTGGCAAAAGAAATGGAAAGAGACGAAGGCATATAAAGTGTCGAATGAATCTTCGAAGCCTAAATATTATGTGCTCGATATGTTCCCTTATCCAAGCGGTGCAGGCCTGCATGTGGGCCACCCACTAGGCTATATTGCCAGCGATATTTACAGCCGTTATAAAAGATTAAAGGGGTTTAATGTACTTCACCCAATGGGATTTGACAGTTTTGGCCTGCCTGCAGAGCAATATGCGTTGGAAACCGGCCAGCACCCTGCAGAAACAACGAAAATAAATATTGCAACATTCAAGGCGCAGCTTGATAAGATCGGTTTTTGTTATGATTGGGACAGGGAAGTGCGGACCAGTGATGCTTCTTATTACAAATGGACGCAATGGATCTTCCTGCAGTTGTTCAACAGCTATTTCTGCAATACGCAGCAAAAGGCAAGGCCGATTACAGATCTTATAAATAAATATGCAACGAAGGGCTCCAAAGATTTTACGGCGGAGCAGTGGAATGCATTTTCAAAAAATGAGCAGCAGGATATTTTGATGAAGAGAAGACTTGCGTTTTCTTCATTCGGGGAAGTGAACTGGTGCGAAGCATTGGGAACTGTACTGGCAAATGATGAAGTGGTGAATGGTGTAAGTGAACGTGGTGGATTTCCTGTTGTTAAAAAGAAAATGAGGCAATGGTATTTAAGGATCACTTCTTATGCTGATAGGTTATTGCAGGGATTGGAAACACTCGACTTCAGCGATTCGATGAAGGAGATGCAGAAGAACTGGATAGGAAAGAGTGAGGGGGCGGAGATGGAATTTCGCCTCACCCCCAACCCCTCTCCGGCCGGAGAGGGGAGTAAAACTCCTGTACAGACAGCAAATAAAAAAGCATGGGCAATTTTAAAAGACCTTTCAAGAGAAAACAGGAAAGAACATACGCTTGCAGAAGATATTTTATGGCAAAGGCTCAGGGCTAATCAACTCGACGCAAAAGTGAGGCGTCAGCATGTGATCGATAATTTTATTATTGACTTTGCATACCTGAATGAAAAATTGCTGATAGAAGTTGATGGTGGCTATCATAATGATGAAGAGCAAAAAGAATATGATGCAGCACGCTCAGCATACTTAGCAGAATCAGGTTATAAAATAATCAGGTTTACAAATGAAGAGGTTGAAGAGGATGTGAATGCTGTTATTAATAAAATTAAAAAAGAATTGGCGGATTATACCTCCCTCTCCCTGGGGAGAGGGGCTGGGGGTGAGGCAAAAATACAAGTCTACACAACCAGGCCCGATACCATATTTGGTGTTGATTTTTTAGTACTGGCGCCGGAGCATGAGCTGATTTCAAAAATTACAACGGCTGAACAAAAGCAGGCAATTGATGAATACCTTACTTATACAAAAAGCCGCAGCGACCGGGAACGCATGGCCGAAGTGAAACAGATCACCGGATGTTTTACCGGGGCTTATGCCATGAACCCGTTTGATGGAAAACAGATCCCGGTCTGGATAGCCGAATATGTTTTGGCAGGTTATGGAACCGGGGCGATCATGGCGGTGCCTTGTGGTGATCAAAGAGACTTTTTGTTTGCAAAACATTTTAATATTCCCATCACGAATATCATCGGTAGCCATTATAACGGCGAAGAAGCGAATCCAACCAAGGATGCCATGCTGGAGAACTCAGGTTTCTTAAATGGTTTGTTGATGAAAGATGCCATTGGCGTTGCCATCAATAAAATTGAAGAATTGGGGATCGGCAAACGCAAAAAGAATTATAAAATGCGTGATGCAGGTTTCAGTCGCCAGCGTTATTGGGGCGAACCATTTCCAATTGTCTGGCAGGATGGCGTTGCTGTTCCACTGGATGAAAAGGAACTGCCGCTTGAATTGCCACATGTAGAGAAGTATGGACCGGGACCGGATGGCGAAGGCCCGCTGGCGAATTTGACGGATTGGGTCACTCTCCCTTCTCCTTCAGGAGAGGGGTCGGGGGTGAGGCGGGAAACCTCCACCATGCCCGGCTATGCCGGAAGCAGCTGGTATTTCCTGCGCTATATGGATCCGCACAATGATGAAACGTTTTGTGATAGGAAAGCAAGCGATTACTGGAACCAGGTTGATGTATATATCGGTGGCACAGAACATGCTGTTGGGCATTTGTTGTACAGCCGTATGTGGACGAAAGTTTTATTCGATCTTGGATTGATCGGTTTTGATGAACCGTTTAAGAAGTTGGTGAACCAGGGGATGATAACTGGTAAATCATATTTCTTTAATATCGAAGGAATTGACAATTTAAAAATCAAATCCTACTCTAAAGAAACGGCTTCAGGAAATTCACTACGATTTAAATATGGCCATCAATTTGTTGATTCTAATGGAAAATTATTGAAGAAAGATTTTATCGAGAGTAACACTGAAGTTCCTTATAGTATTGATTGGAT
>Ga0247771_1000730_pt1 | contig 10195 bp, 10 predicted proteins | sample UWRJL197509C6_FD_179948 | JGI IMG/M metagenome (GOLD analysis project Ga0247771, IMG submission 179948) | Plant litter microbial communities from Arlington Agricultural Research Station in Wisconsin, United States - UWRJ-L197-509C-6 | ecosystem: Environmental > Terrestrial > Plant litter >...
CCAGGCGAGGACCTACCGCCAGACTACATTCTCGACAAGACGCCCCGGCCGACGCGGACAGCAAACCCCGTCCCAAGACCGGACTCCGAGCCCAGCAACCCCAAGGCGCTGAAGCGAGGGCGGCCGCAGGCAGAAGAAGTCACAGCCGGCGAGACGGCGACAAACCCGTTTCGGCAGGCAGTCGACGCCATCCTGGCCAACGGCCGGGCGCCGGCCGCGAAGCGGAGAAGGGTCGCGTTCGCGCCGATACAGGAGGTCGAGGACGGCGAGGTGGCCGGCGACGGCATGGAGGAGGACGACCCCACTAGCAGCGAGGGCAGCACGTCGTCGGACGGTGAGGACCAGGACGGCAGCGCCTCCGAAGAGGGCGAGGTTGAGGAGGCCGGCATACGGCCCGTTAGCGGAAGGCCGCAGCTGGTCATGTACGAATCGTGTAGCGACGAGGAGGACTAGGGGGAATCCGTGGACAGCGATAACACAGAACCAAGGCACAATGGCGCCCGCCTGTGGCAATTCTCTTGACAGATTGACCACGTGTCCGTACCTGCAAATGCCGTGGACGATCCATCCGGCGCATACGACGTCACTGAGCAGTAAGGGTTCAAGTAGGTTGCGCGACGCTCAACGATAGCTCGATTGAGTTTTACAGTTCGGTCAGCTCCACTGCACGGTAGCAGCCAAGCCTCGTGGAAGCCGAGTTATCTATCGTCAAGCTCCGCCCTCCTTTTCGCCCCCTCGCTTTCTTGTCGTGGATCCGAGAGAATCTCGTCCGGTGTACTCGGAGTGAGACCATCCAAATCCAACCCGACCACACCACGACTCTACGCTCCCCCTCCCTCCCCAGGAAGTCCCGCTGCTTCCCAAGCATGAATGGTCGTGTGGGGACCCGGATGGAATGCCCCCGTCCCCTGATTTTTGAGTCTGTACTGGAAAGAAAAATGCAGTTTCGCGAACAAACGCTCCCCCGAAGACACCGCTGCCACCTCGTGTGGTACGTGGAGGCTCGAGTTGCGCCGCTCCAGGATGATCCGCCCGGAGCGGCTGCCGTCGCCCGTTCGCCCCGGAGTGAAATCAAAGTCGAGTTGGACCGCCTGACCACGAACTCTGCCGACGCCACAGGCACAGTCCCTTCTGCGCGCAAGTCATGAAGCCGAAAGCGCAAACCGGGGGGAATAATCGTGGTAGTACAGCTGTACAGAGTGTGGATGTCGGGTGCTGGCGCCGTGAAGGGTCGCTGGGTCGATCGACCGTATCCGTGAAAACAGGTCGGCAACGTGTCCCGGCCCAGACCGCGTGCTCGGGCTACTGGCTCGCGGCTGGCTGGCCATCGTTGTGACGGAAGCCCCCGCGGCCGCCCCCTCGGCCGTATCCTCGACCTCGCGGTCCTCCGCGTCCGCGCCCGCGTCCGCGATAGCCGCGGTACCCGCCGTCGACGCTGCCCTGCCCGAACGTCTCCATGTTCTTGCGCTGCTCCTCGCCCCGCCACTCGCGGCCGCCGGCCTTTTGGCCGCTGTTCTCGGCCCGGTCTTTGGCTTCGCTGGAAATGTTGTCGAAGAAGGATCGCTGCTTGTTGTACGCCGAAGGCGGATTGCCGGGAATGGTAGGGGCGTCCTGGGCCGCTGCCGCCGCCTCGTCGAGCGAGCCGTTTGCTTCTTCGCCGAGCGGCGACCCGGCGATGGCCTCCTTGACCACGTCTTCCTTGTTGAATTTGGCGTTGGACGATGCGAAATCGAAATCCGCGTCGGGCACGTCGACTTTACCGGGACCGGGGCGTCCGCCGCGGCCGCCACGGCCGCCCCGGGTGGCCGGCGCAGCGGTCCTGGCCGCATTCACCCTCATCTCGTTCACCTTCTTGGTGAGGTTGTCCATCGCGTTGCCGTTGGCTTGCTGGGGTTGCTGAGAAGGCCCCACGCCAGCAGCTGCCGCCGCGCCAGCGTCCAACTTCGCCATGGCCACGGCGACGGCGGCCCTTGCTGCTTGTGTGGCATCGCGGATAGAGGCCGCATTCACGGCAGACGACTCGCCGCTCTGCTTGGCGGCATTTGCGGCCGACTGCTGCGTAGCAAATTTGTTGGTGAGCGCGGCCGGCAGCGGGACGACGGGCGTAATCCGCGTCAATCGAGGGCCGGTCGGCACCGATTTGCCCGCCTCCGCCGCCTTTCTCGGGCCTCCCGCGGACAGGGAAGCGGCCGTCGCCTTCACCTCTTCTACCGACGGCTTTGACTCGACGGGAGGGACGGGTGCCGAGGCACCTGTGGGCTGGCCGGAAGCCTGGCCGACGGATCTCGGCTCCGATGCGAGCTCGAACGGAGCCACCGACTTCTGCTTGTCACCTCCCCCAATGGGCGTCGGCTTGTTGTCGGGCGTCGGCTTATTGTCGGGCGTCTGCGGCGGCGGTTGCCTGCCGCCGGGCGGGGCTCCGTGGGGCCCTGGCGGACCGGGAGGGCCATTGTAAAAGTTGTTCCACGGGCCCGGCCCCGGGGGGGGCAAGCCCGGACCGGGAGGGCCGGCCCAGCCTTGGGGGGGGGCATAAGGGAACCTCTGCTGCATGGGGCCATGGGGACCGCCCGGCGGACCCCAGCCTCCGTGGAACGGCGGCGGCATGTGCATGTTGGGTCCAAAGCCGGGCCCGCCCGGGATGCCGCCGGGCGGGCCACCGGGTGGGCCCACAGGCGGTCCTCCAGGCGGACCTCCAGGCGGACCTCCAGGCAGACCTGGCTGTGGACCATGCTGTACGGCGGGGTGTGGGACTGCGTTTGCGGGTCGGGCCCGGGCCTAGATGGAAGGCGTTAGCATACCAGGGCATGTACACCTCTTGCAGACGTCGTGGTTGAAGTTCTGGTGATCAGAAGGAAGGCAACGGAAATCTCAACATGAGGTTGTTTGCGCAATTCAGAAAACGCTGAGTTTACATCCGAAATAGTTCATCATAGCAAGGACGGCCGGCAACCAGCAGAGGAAGCCGAGGGGAGAAGCAACGTACCCCTACGATGGCCGGATCATCAGGAACTCCGGGCGGCATGTTCTCCTTGGACGCTGACGGCGCCCCTTCGATTCGGAGATCCTTCACGTCGCTGCCGCGGAAGACGATGTACTCGTAGACCTGATCGGAAGGCGGAATCTCTTCTTCGGGCTTGCCCTTGCGCCCCTCGGTGCCGTAGGATATGACATGTTCGAGTGAGACGGTGGACTCGTCCGAGTTGATTTCGTGGAGCCGGCCCGAGTACCTGGTCATGGGTTAGTCCGCGCTCCTGCCTCAGCTTGGACCGGTGATGGAATACCGGATGTCGCTCTTCGAAATCAGAGAGATGCGCGCTCTGAGATTGTCATAGTGTCAGCAGAAGCTTCGGCCATACCTGGTCGGCGGAGAAGAAGAGAGTTCGGCGACGTACCCGAGGAATTCCGACATGGCGCGCGATTGTGGATGCGTCTGACACGCAACAGGCTCTGTCGGATCTGTCCTCTAAGATGGGAAAGCTTCGAGCGGCAACCTCGAAGCCGAGTATAACCTTGGTATCGCGGTCAAGGCTGAGGTCGTTCCGAACGGGTGGTTAAGAGGAATGTGGGGGACGGCGGGCAGTTGAAAAAGTCAGGACGAAGTTTGGAGGGAGGCTGAATTGTGCTGGCGCAGGGGTGGCGGCCTGAGGCACCGAAATTTTACGCTCCTTGACGGGATGGGATGAGCGGTGGAGTGACTGGCAAGGAGGGACCCTACAAAATACCATAAGAGCGACAATTTTGTCAGAAATACTTTTTAGGTTTTCTTATTCTATTCATCCCCAGTCTGCTCTGACATAGGCGACAAGCCACGCCGGCCGGCTTCCAGGCGCAAGGTATCACGAATTGTGGGCCTGTGCTTTATACACAGGCATGTTGCGGTCTCCATCGTACACATTCCCACTTCCGTCGTAGGGCGTATCCACGCCGCTCTGTGACGCCCACCGTAGCCGGACGCTGTCCAAGATAGGAAGGCCGCCCACGCCTGTCAACTTGGCGTTGGGCGGCGGGAAAGGTATCCGCTTGTCAGCTTCGTCGTGGAGCGCCCCCGGGTACGAGACGGAGTTGTTGACGCTTGCTGCGTTGGGAGGCTCCTTGTTCTTGAAGCCGGCCCCGTGCGCCTTCATGAAATCGAAGACGTTGGCGCCGACGTCGTAACGTCCCAGGTGCGGCAAGACCCAGTTATCTTCGATGCTGGATAGTATCGAATAATGTGTATAGAAGGTGTCGTCAACCGTCCCTTTCTTGTCGTCGGGGATGGCGCTCCCAAGCAGGATGGTGATGATATGGTTCGGCCCCGCGTAGCCCTCGCTCTCGTCGAACGTCAGCATGATCAGCGTTTTCTCCCCAAAGGCCTTCTCGTCGAGCAGGCGGTTGACGAAGTTGTGCGACCAAGACGTCGAGAAGGCAAGCGTCGTGTTGTGCCCGTCGTTCATCATGTTGGGCGACATAAAGACGAACTGCGGGACGCGGCGGGCGTTGAAGGCGCGATTGAAGGCCATGAAGGATTGGATATTCCAGAGGCGGCTTCCGTTTTTGTTGATGCTGTCAAAGCTTACGAAGGGGCTGTTCCGTCCGTCAGCTGCCGTCCACGGGCATCCACATTCCTCGGGAAGGGCCTGCGTACTTGTGCTTGCGCACGTAGTCCCATTTTCCGCCTCCGGTCGAGCCGTCGCTGCCCTCGGCCATGTACCCGGGGCCGGGCAGGTCCTCAAAGTATCCGGCCCATGTTATGTCCCTCACGTCGAGGAGGTCCACGACGGTAGAGATGTTCTGCGGAATACGGACGACCTCGTCGTGGTTTAGGCCAAAGTAGTCGCCGGAGATGGCCGCCACGTAATTGGGCTGACTCGGGTGCGTTTGGGCGAAGTATCTCGTGAGAGTGATGCCTTGCTTCTTGAGGTCGCCGACGTGCTGATCGACATTCGCTTTGTCGAAGTCCTAGGCGTCCAGACGGGGTCAGCGGAGCCGCGGAGCCGCCAAGAGTCCCGGGTCGTGGAGCAAACAAGAAGGGCAAGGTAGTAGGTAGGCAAAACAGTACCTGATTTTCCAGCCAGATGGTTATGAACCGGTCAAAGGCCTTCCCCGGGATGATGTCCAACGCTTGAACCAGGGGAATGACGCAGAGATAGGAGAGCAGCCGCACGATCATTGTCGCAGTTCATGGTGACAACGGTTTGCGGTTCGGGAAACGACACCACGTCGTTGGTTGCGGTCACAGTGATCCCTTCCCCACAATGCGGCTGAGTTCAGGGACAGCCGCACACCCCTGAGCAGCCTCCGCTCGGCCGGGGCGACTCACTTGCACAATGTATAGTTTCTGAAAAGAGAACGAATATTTGGCAACGAGGGCCATTTCTTGTTTGCCATTGGGCTTCATGGCCCGAATTGGCAACTCCGTGGTCGTAGTAGGATGGCTCATGCCTCCCCTCTGGGCCACAGCAGGGCTGGGTTGGACTAAGAAGCTCGTCTCCCCCTCCCATCGACTTACAAAGTTCACGTCTCTGCCCGGGAGGGCTCACGTCACCGGTAGACCAGGTTCTTTCGATGTTCCGCGTAAGGAATTTGGCCGCGCCTCGGTCGGACGTCAACCCGCTGATCTCGCAGAGGACCCTCGCTGAAGCCCTCGGAACCTCGGCTTTGGCTCGTAAGTCCGTACTTGCTCCGAGCCAACGTTTTCCATCTAAGATGCGAAGACTGGAGCTCGGAAACTTGGTCGGGCTCCGAAATCTCTGTTTGCCCATCTTCCCGGGTCCCAGTCGAATCCGGAACAAAGTGTTCTAGAGCAGTCGAGTGCTCCATCATTAAATAATCGAGGAGGGCGGGCGTATATGCGCGCTTCTTCGGTCATGAGCGACATGTCCGAGCCGAGCGAGGCGGGTTCGCCGACGCCCGAGCCGACGACGCTCGGAGATCGGGATAACGAGGAGCAGCACGTTCGGAAGCGGCGGCGGGTGCGCCTCTCTTGTCTGGAGTGTCGCCGGAGGAAGCTATCGTGTGACCGAGGCTTCCCCTGCGAGAGGTGCATCAAGTCCGGGACCCCCGAGGCGTGCACCTACGAGAGCCGACCGGGCCTTGCACCCCCCGCCAAGAACGGCATCTCCCAAAGTGCGCTGTCGTCCAGGCTGTTGCTGCCCGGTGGGAGCGGTGACCTCTCACTGTACCGGAGGGACTCTTCCAGGGAGACGGATCGAATTCGTCGCCTCGAGCTTGAGGTGGCCCAGCTCAAGACCCTCCTGACCAGGCACTCCGCCTCGGACGAGAGCACCACGCTCAACCAGGATTCGCCGTACAAAGTCGACGCGAAGGAGGCTACGGTAGACCACGCATCTCTACCGTGCTATCTCCAAGACCGGTTGCAAGAATGCTGCCCCGAGGACGACGAGTTGCGCTTCTTCAGGGGCAAGGAGTTCAAGACCCGTTACTATGGCCCCCACAGCGCCTTCATGGCGTTCAGCGAGGTAAACGGCTTACCAGTATCCGCTACACACCATACGCAGATCAGATGCTAATGAGCCAATAGCTGACGGGTCTCACCCCCTTCATGAAGGAGACCGCTGAAGAATGGCTCAAGCCGCTTTACGTTCACCATGGCAAGGACCGCACCAAACGCAAGAAAGATCGAGAAGAACTCTTTCTGCAAGCCGATCCCGAGCTCGAGGGACTTCTCCCCGCCAAGGAGGAGGCCGATGCCTTGGTGGCGGCGTACATCGATCAGTTTGAACAACTCCACCGAATCGTCCACGTTCCGAGCTTCCGCCGCGAGTACGAGAGGTTCTGGGACCCGTCAACCCCACGCCAGGCCGCGTTTTCGGCGCTCCTTCTTACCCTGATGTCGATCTCCAACTGTCTCGTCGCCCAGTCGACGGGCAAACTCGTGGGACTGGTGTCCCGCTCGCACCATATGGCGGAGAAGTGGATAGCGGCATCGGACGAGTGGCTGAGCCGCCAGAGCAAGAAGCACCGCAGGCTGATTCATTATCAGATCGGCTGCATGCTCTATCTGGCCAAGCGCGCCAGCACGGTGAAGAAGAAGAGATTCTGGACCGGCGCCGGGGCTCTGATCCAGGACGCCATCTCCGTGGGCCTGCACCGAGATCCCGGCCACCGGCCCGACAGGATATCCGTGTACAACCAGGAGATGAGGCGACGGCTATGGGCGGCAATGCAAGAGTTCGACATGCAGGCTTCCTTCGACTATGGTCTCCCGACTCTCCTGGGCTCCCTTCACTATGACGTCGAGCGTCCCGCCAACCTTGACGACGACGAGTTCGACGAAGACTCCGTCGAACTTCCCCCGTCTCGGCCGCAGTCCGAATATACCTCGGCGTCCTTCCAACACCTAAGCAGGCAGAGCATGCCGCTCCGTCTGCGGCTGAGCCGTCTCCTCAACGGACCGCTGGACGAGCTCGACTACGACCAAGTGATCCGGTACACCAACGACATCACGCAGGAGATCGACGCTCTCCCGTCGTGGGACGTTGGCGCCGGTGCGGCTTCGGATGCGAAGAAGCAGCCGCTCTTGGCGTATACTCTCCTTCATCTGCAGCTCCGACAGTACATCATCCCGTTGCACCAGCCGTTCCTCAAGCTGCGCAAGTCCAACTCGAGATTCCAGTACTCGGAGACGGTATACTACAACGCGGCCCGAGACATGGTGCTGCTTCACGACAAGCTGTCTGAGCAGGGCATCCGCGCCCTGAATTACCTTCGCGAAGACGCCCTCACCTTAGCCATCAATCTCTGCAACGTCACCATGCTGCAGCCCCGAGGTACACCACGAACTGCTCTAGCCCCGCCATCCGTGAGGTTGCTGCTGCTGACAAAAGGATCCGCAGGGTCGACGAACCTCATCATGGTAAACGCCGAGCACACCGTCGCCCTCGTCGAAAAGTGCCTTGCCCTGAAAGAGGACCGGATTATGCGGTGCGGCAACAACGAGCCGTGGGGATATTCCATCATGTGCGCCGCATTCAGTCTACTGGAGGCCCATCTGGGTCGGCAGTCGAGTGAGGCCGCAAAAGCCCGCTCGGCCGAGCGCTTCATCAACATTCACTACAAGCTGCTCGCGGGCCAGGACCCGCCGAGCTCAAACCAAGGCCAGCAGTGGGGGAAGACGGCCCTGTTCGAGGCGCTCGACAGGTCAAAGGTGAGCATCGCACAGCCTGTTCGTCTCCTCGTGAACTCCTCGAGATCAAGGAACGCTGACGGTGATGGTCAAGTCGGTGACCCCTTTCCCCTCGGCGTCCCAGTCCTCGGCACAAGAGTTGGCCCCTTCTGCCGAAGTTCCTCCCACGCCTTGGTGGCTTACGCCTGCGGATCCTACTGTGCGTTCTGGTGACCTATCTCGGGGTCCGCCCCATGTCGCTAACTTTCCTAGCTCCAATTCATGCAACCGATGAATCCCGACTTCAGCTTGGAGCTTCTGGGGTCCAACTTGAACACGCTGTGGGGCGACTACTCGTGGGAGGATCCCCATTGAAGACACCCGTCTGATGACAGGATTGGAGTTTGGTACGGAGACCAGATGCCACACGGCACCTTACGTCGCCGAATAGGCCGAATCCCCACTCAAATTGACCCTTTCAAGGGTGACTACCTGCCTGTCTTCCCCTAGTTCGTCACTCGCACGACGACCCAAGGGCGGATGAACTTCGTGAAAAGATGCTGTCCGGGGCGAACTCAAGCCAGGGCCCACGGGATCGGGAAGCGTTCACATCTCGTCAGACCCAGTACTCAGTCGAGTGCTTAGAAGGTACCTATCGTGGTGGAAGTCAAGGACGTCCTGGGAAAGTACACTAGGTACTTAAGTGAGGGGGAAGGTGCTGTTGCTCCCTAATGTGCCTTCCTAGATTTCAACGGTCGGTGGACCTGTACCTACCGCTCAACACATCCTTTCATCCTACCTACCTCCTACCATACCTTACCTAGGTAGGTACCTAGGTAGGTTTCGATGACGACTCGAGCAAGGGACGTATGATAAATCTGCGCCGACTTGCTCTCACCCGCCGGGCAGCGAAGCCCTTTGCCCTTTTCCACGCGACCGTCCTGACGTTGCTTCGACTACGGAGCTCTCCTGAGCTTGTCTCTGCACCCCGAACCTCGGACCAGTTACGGCTGCTCGAGATGATGACACTGCTTTGCTGTTGCAAGCGCCCCAAGTCGCCGACTCCTCCCGAGCAGGTGACTCGCCTGCCAACGCCACCTCCGCCTGTCAAGTTGCCCGATTTCCAGGGTGTCTCAACGCCTGCCAGTGCTACTCGAGCCAAGACGCCTCAGACGGACACAAGAGCCGCTATCCCGCTGGTCTATCCTGTCCCCGGTGCCCCCGTCGAGCCCATCGAGCTCGAAGAGTTGGCCGATGACGACTCCGTCAGCGACGACGAACCGCCTCGGGCGAACCGAACAAAGAGTCTCAGCACACTAGGTTTCGTCAAGACCCAACTGCGAAGGCACCTCTCGATAGACTCTATCCATCGCCGGTCACGAACTTCGGTCGGCCAGAGCGACGAGGAAATCGCCCGGCGGGCAGAACTTCGACGGTTGATGCACAAGCGAATACAGGAGGAACTGCAGCGCGAAGACACGTCCATCTCGGTGAGCGAACGGCGCTCGAGTACTCGGTACTCAATCCTGTACAACGAAGAGCTTCCTGGCGGGGGACCGCGAGACAACGTCGAGTTCTCTGTCGTAGAGCTGATCGATGACGGCGGACCTCAGGGGGCCAAGGCGAGTCCAACGCCGTCCGGCCCCGCACAGTCAGGCATCGAGGAGATAAGCCACTACGGTTCTCGCAGAGCAAGCTGCCCAGGGTGCTTCCCAGCAGATCGAAGAGAGATTGAATCCTCCCCGGCACGCCCTATCGCATTGAGAGACCAAATGTCTCTTCCACAGCTGTCATCCCTCTCGCCGCGGCCGCCGGTGGCAATCCTTGACGAGCGAGAGCCGGAGACTCCATTGGAAGACTGGAGGTTTGCGTCCGCTGGTGGCCAGGGGAGAGTAGTGTGTGGAGAGAGGCCAAACTCTCCACTGGTTGCTCTCCCGTCCGAAGCAGTGCATTGCGAAGTCTCCCGCGAGCAGAAGAGGGGGGGGTGTCGTATTGACGGCATACCTCATTCCGAACCTGTACCAGATCTGTCATCACTGACGCCAAAGAAGCAAACGTCCAGAGACTCTGTGGCAGAACTCCAGAATCCGT
>Ga0247771_1000731_pt1 | contig 10191 bp, 14 predicted proteins | sample UWRJL197509C6_FD_179948 | JGI IMG/M metagenome (GOLD analysis project Ga0247771, IMG submission 179948) | Plant litter microbial communities from Arlington Agricultural Research Station in Wisconsin, United States - UWRJ-L197-509C-6 | ecosystem: Environmental > Terrestrial > Plant litter >...
CCGCCTCCTCCGTGTTAAGCTCCGCCTTCTTGGCCTCCACAGCATGAAGCTCCTCCGTGCCGGGCCGCGGCGCGTTCGAAGGAGGGGTTTTCCGTCTCCGCAAGATAAAGAATAACAGCACCAGGAGGACGAGCAACAAAAGCCCGCCGAGCGAGGCGCCAACGGCGATGCCAATCTTGGCACCGCGAGAAAGGCCACCATCGCTGTCACTGCCGGCCTGGCTGCTATTCCCGCGAGAGGTCTCACTCGGAAGGGGTGGTGGCGATGTGCCGGCAGCGGTCAGACTAGCCACATAGTCGGTCGGGAATGCAACAAAATCGCTGCTTTGCCATCGGACGTATACGGCGGGCTGACGGCAAGTGGTGGGCACGGCGGTGGTGTCGGTCGGACCAACGAGCAGCATGGACCGCACAGGGCCAGATGCACCTTCTACCGAGGCGGTGATACTGCCTTGGAGGATGCTAATGCAGGCCAAGTTATCAGGGAACTGGGTGTTGCTGTCGGTGGCGAAGGTATGCAGAGTATGATCGCTACATATTCAAGCGATGTTAGCTTCAATCATGGGTCGGATAGCTGGCTCCCTCATTGGAGGAAGCCACAGCGACCCAAGGGCTTACCTTGGACAACATGCTGCCATAGACTCGCTGGGAACAAGACTCGGAACGAATGTGGCCACGTAGGTAGCACCGCCTCCAATGTTAGGGGTGGTTGCTGCCGTTCCACTCCTGTACCAGGATTCGACGCCGGCGGCACTGGTCCATCCCGACGGACACACGCCCGGAGACCAGTAGAAATACTGGTAAGATGATGTCGGGAACTGAGCCGGCGGTTTACATGATGCTGACGCTACGTCGTTTGGCCAGACAGTCGGACCAAATTTGGGACCGGTGACGAAGTTGGCGGCTTTGCAGTCGGATGGCGCAATGAAGCGAGTGGTTAGCCCCCATTGTTGTACCAGGTGCTTGTGAGTAGGATCGTACCCATCTTGTCGACGATGACACGCCTTACTCATGTACGTATGCAGGTTAGAATAAAGTAGATGGAAGTTTAGAAACCTCAGACAGGTAAGTAAATAGGTAATTAGGTTGGGAGGCGGCTGAGAATAAGGGATCGCCGTAAGCTAGCCACATACCGCAGATCCAAGCGAGCTGGCAGGCGCTAAGGCAAGCCACCAATTTCATCAAAGCTGCGAGGCTGCCGTGGCTGCCTCGAGGCCACCAAAGGTGACCGCGCTGTGGACCAAAAGCCACAGAAGGCTGCTAGTGGCGCAGCAGCTAATTCAGCGGACCCCTCAACAGATAGAGCAATAAATAAGAGAGAGACTATATGCGCGGTGCAGTTTGGATATATGCGCGGTATCTAACCCGATCTAGTAGGGCGCGAGGCGAAGGCGCCGCCACGGCGCACGAAGGCGTACACCACTCCCAGAATGTTGAGCGGTGGCATGGGGACCTGGCTTACGGCCAATTCTCGCCGGCAAGACAGCTGCGTCGCCACTGTTAGCCACAACAGCGATGCGTGCAGGGTGTCCTGCGCCATGCCGACCTGCTGTGCCGTACGCGAAGCTATCACCAACGTTGCTGGCCTACACCAGCGCAATTGGCCTACACCATGGCTTTTGCCCTGGCCTTCGCCCTACCCTTCGCCCTGACCTTCGCCCTGGCCCTGGCCCTGGCCCTTCCTTCGCGAATGCCTTTCCTTTGGCCTAGCCTTCGCAAATTCCTTCGCCCTGGCCGTTGCGAATGCTTTCTCGCCCTAGCCTTCGCGAATGTCTTCGCCCTGGCGCGACGAAAGCTAGCAGCCAGACGCGACGAAGGCCACTGGCTGGGCGCGACGAAGGCTCTGCCTAGGGCTGGGCCCATGGCATGGCCTATGGCATGGCCTGTGGCTAGGCCCGTGGCGCGACGGTTACCGCGACAATAAGCTCACTGCAGTATGGCGGCGGTGCACTTTGTGTGTACGGCGCGCAGAACCCACGATGCGTTGCTCCAGCCAATTTGGCTGGGCCAGTACATCCTAGTGACCGCCCGCAACATTGGGTGTAGTGGGCGCCTTCGCGTGCCGTGGCGGCGCCTTCGCGTCGCGCCCTACTGGATTAGGTTAGATACCGCGCATATATCCAAACTGCACCGCGCATATAGTCTCTCTCATAAATAACCCTTCGACTTCTGATGTCGTCAGTTGCCTTTCCTCTTCCCAGGACAGTGGTGGGTTGTACTACTGCCCTGTTTTGGCATGGTGATGACTGGGCTTAGGTTGCTGCGGAACGGTGGCCAGTTTCAACCCAGAAGATCTGGTAAGGAGAACTCAGAGCTCGCTCCTCACGCGACGGTGAGTGAGTGGATCACCGATATACCTGCCGCGTAAAGCTTCTGTGCGGTTCTCTCTGGTGCTGGGTTAGGTCCGACGGTCGGCACGCCATCCTGCGTCGTGATGGTCTGCCTCCTCTTTATCCTAGCCAATTACCTACCTACAGAGTACATCCGTAGTGGTTACAATGAAAGGCCGGAGGGTGAGAGAAAGAACGGGATCAGACCAATATCACTCATATTGACCCACGTTGTGTTCACTAGTAGCTCAGTCTACTTCTCTGGGACATGAAGGCGATGGACGACTGAGCTGGAAACTCAATGATCAGTCATAATCACTTTGGGAACCCCGAGAAACTGGGAAAAACTTGTTGGTTTAAGCAGGAAGTAAGCGGAAGGTCAGACAGAGATTGGGAGATATAATAACGTGACCCGGGCACCCAATTACGCCCCTCTACCTGGGTACCGACCTCGGTATATTCGCTTCTCGTCGGTTTCCACGCAGGCCAGGAATATTTGAAAGCCGCTCCAGAAGCCCTTGGGTTCATTCAGCCAGGTGCGGATATCGTCGCGAGAGCTGCCCACGATAAATCGTAACGATGGGCACGCGTGCACACGGTAAGCTCCCGTTCCAGGCTTCGCGCCCAGGTCGATCTTTTTTTGCAGACTGCTGCCTCCCGCTCTCCATCTCTGATTACCCATTGGTTTATAATGGGCAGCGCTGTTGGGCATCAAGGTTGTCCGCCGCGAATAGCAACTGCTAGGTACCGTACCTACCTACTTCTTCTGTTCAGGGAGAACGAACCCCTTTTCCCGATACAAGGACTGACACTCTTTCCACTCCTGAAGCATTGCCTTTGCTTCTCTAAAGTCCTCGTTGGATCTCAAGCCGTTGATGGCGAACCGTACAAGGCGCCTTGCCAATCGGTAAGCGGGTTCGTAGGCCAATCTCATGTAGTCATTCCCTGCGGACTCCTCAAACAGGGCTTTGAGTTGTCGACCTTCCCGGGCCGTGGGTGTGTCATTCGCTGTCCGCTCATCTTCGTCCTCGTCTTCCTGCCAAGCCCAGATCCATGCTGGGAGGGCACACGACATGAACAATGGCGCAAGGACCGCACTGTCCCAATCGAGGATTCCGGTGATAATGGGGAGCCGTTCGTCGTCCGTCGGATCTACCAGGATGTTTCGAGGAGCGAGATCTAAGTGAGAAAGTGCGGACCACCGGTCGGTCAACCACCCCCCGCGCTCCAGCTCCGCTGTCATCTCACAGAACCGGTCCCAGAGTCGAGATCCCACGGTGCCGAGCGTATTTCGCTCTAGCTCGCTGGATTTCCTGGAGAGAAAAGCTGTAGTGAGTAGGCTTTTGGTGGATTCGTCGGCCAACGGGCCGCCGTAGGGTTTGGTGAGCGCGAGGCTAGTCGAATCGAGCCAGAAGGGTGCGACATGAATGGCCCGCTTCCCGCTTTTGCCGTTCATCGACAGGACCAGCCGGCCGGACACGCTACTCCGTACAGACAATATCTGCTTAAAGACGCCGCCGAGTTCCCGTGCGACTCTGCATTTTTGCTCGTGGCCCAGTTTCGGGAAGGACGAGTGTAGGTCGACTCCGGCGATTCGGTTCTGGACGATGTACGGAGAGCCAATATCAGTGCCCTCTGTCTCGTCGAAGGTGAGGACTTCTGGGGCGGGAATAGCGGTGTGCTGATGGATAAAGTCTAGGATGGCGACTTGGTTTCCGACTTTGGCAGCCTCGAAGCGGGGGACGCGCAAGATGAACTGCCCTTCATCGCCAGGCTGAGCGCCTGGACTCTGTCGGGCAAGCCCAATGACGCGGTTGAACCCGCCTCCTTTCAAGCGCTCAACTCTGATGTCCGTGGACGGTGAGCCGGGCCAAATGGTGCTAGTGGCAAGGTCGAGGACGCGGGAGTTGAATGCGATGAATGGTTCGTGATCGTACACGACGGAGGAAGAGGGCGACCCGTCTCCAGTCTGGGAACCTGACCCGGAGGGAGAAGACATCAGGATATCAGGGTATGTAGGCGTAGATGTGGGAAATAAGTGAGGGTGGGATCAAGACTTGAGCACACTCGAAGAAGCGTGGGGCCCGACTTGAACGCAGTCAATGGGTGGGAAGGGCCCGGGGTTGGAGAACAGATGGATTGGGCTAGGAACCTGGGAGATGGCTTAGTCAGCAAGGAGGACCCATCGAGGTCTCAGGTGTTCCTAAAACTTTGGTACCTCTAATGCACTAATAGAGCCAATGAACAAGCATCGACGTGAGAGATTATGAGGGCCGAATACCCCAATAAGAACCAGGTGGCAGGATAACCGGACAAGATGGCGGGATCGGAGTGCACTGACAAGGAGCGTGCCAACAGAGAGCATGCCGACAAAGAGCGTGAGTGAGTCGACAAAGAGAACTGCAGCCATAGACGCGGACTTGTAAGTTGGATGGAAGGGGGAAGAGCAGACCAGACGCTGGGATCGCTACTTGGTTGGATAGATATCTTCTAGTCGCCAGGTGTCGCTGTCGTTCCCCTTCGCCCTGGAGCGGTCTGAGGCGTTAAGGTTTGACTTCGACCTCTCGATTATCCCCAGCCGTAGAAGAGAAACAACGTCGAGGAAGAGGGGCAAACGCGTCGAAATGGCGTGTCTAGTCCGACTGCCGGGGCTTGGCGTCCCCTGGAACCCAGTCAACACAGCGACAGCCGCTCTGCTCACAGGCTGTACCCAAAGCTGAACCCCAAGCTGAGCCTTGGCGAGCAAAGCTATTCAGCGGTATGGGCAAGCCACTCAATAGTGCGGGCAAGCCACACAGTAGTGCAAGTCTTTTACTGGCTATTCCGCCATTGTGAGACACACCTGACAGTTGTTGGTCGCCTGACATGTGCAGCGGAAGGCTGCGCTTGTCTTCAGACTCTGTGTATATCTAGCTTCGCTGCTCTCCCCTCTGCATCCATAGGCATTTCCTTGGTTCTGACGTGCTATTCTCTAGCCTCGCTCCGACCGCTCCCATTCCAATAATGCACCCCCTCCTCCTCCTGTTCTTCGTCGTCGGCTTGGTGGCAGCCACGTCCGTTGTGGCTCCAGAGGAACAGTTACAAGCTAATGAACTCTTGACGGAAAGGACAAATGAGCAGAATTGTGCCTGTGGTTAGTAACTTGGCCTATCATATCCTTTACAAACAAGGTCTTACCAATGATCCGTAGGAGACTGGTGTTGTAGATCTCTGAGCCATCACTGCGGTTACGTGGCGATTGCCGGGGGATGGAGCTGTTTTCCCAACGACAAGAATGCGACATCTCTTGTCCTTCGTCCCACCGCTACAAGCAATCCTTCCACGTCACCAATCGGAACCCTTCCGGGAACTACCGAACCCGCTGCGGTACGTGGTGTACTTCATGACCTCCATCTACATTGCTCCCCGGATTGGGTCCAGACTAATAGGCGGTAATAGACTGGACTGTCCATGTCCTCTGCGACTCTCATCCCGTCCACATCCTCGATGACAGCCAGCCCGTCCACATCCTCAACGACTGCCGCCCCGAGCAATGCCATTGCCAGCCCGAGTTCTAGCTCCTCGTCTGTCCTGGGCTGTGTCTCGATTCACGGTCCCTTCGGTCTATTGATGGCGGCATCCCTACTATTCTTGGGTCTCTAAGATAACTGTCAATTACCCCCCATCGATCGCATGACAGTGGACGAGGAGTGCCCCAATGCAGTCAGCCACGGACCAAGGCACATCGAACTGGCAGAGTTTCTGGGTCTCCTTCGCGCTTAGCTGGCGGAAGACCGCGGCCCCGATGCGGATGCCACACCGCTCTACCTGTCTGGGAGAATCGGGGCGCTCTCCATAGTCCGACTCTCGGCCTATAGATACACGCTCGTGGCCAAAGGCGTTGATATGGCGAACTTGGAGTTATTGCAGCACGAGAAAGGGGTCTACAACCAGCTTCGCACTATCAAGGGGAAACACATATCGTAGAAGGGTGGAACACATTCTTCGTGTGGAACACTTCAAGAATAGGAACGAGACGGAGCTCGAAAGACAGCTGTGTGGCATCCATGACCCCCAGCAACCGCTGTAGAAGATGATCTTCAGCCTGCCGGAACGGAGACATCACGGACTTGCCCGGCGATCTGGACGAAGACCGAGCACCTAGACGGTCAGCAGGGAACGGCGCATCTTTCGGGGAACCCACCTCCAAGGCGACACAAACGCCGGTCCAGGCGACCGAGGCCAGCGAGGCTTGGGGTATGGCCTCGATCGCCGAGCTCACCACGCCCCCTGGTAGCCAAGACGATGTCCACGATCAATGCCGTTCGAGTACAGGTTGTTGTGGCGATAGGACGGATGGCGGACACTGGCAGTGCTGGAGGCAGAATCCTCGGTTGCCTGGTATGAGCGGGTCCTGGTAGAAGGCGGCGTCGGCGGCACCGCAAAGCCATCAGCATCCTATGTGTACCCCATCTCCGGCGCCGATCTGGTAAGCTGCCTCGGTATAGAATCGCTCTCAGAACGTTGCAGATGACCATCCGACCGGCAGCGTTTCTCTCGGTCAGATCCAACGGACTCGAGCCACTCAGAAACAGACGTGTGGACAGCGGGATCGGTATCTGGATGGACGGGGTCGACAAAGTCTTTGAGGAACGAAGGGTAGCGGCTCTTGGGCTTTGGCTGCGCGAGAGTCGTCTGCGTGGGCTGTAGCCGTGAACTGTCCATAGGCAAAGTTGGACACACCTCGTCCGCCTGCACTGCTTCCTCCTCTTCTACTTCGCGCTGCTGTTTGTCTGCCTGTGTCAATCGGGCTCTCTTTAGGGGTGGCGGCGGAGTCGCATCGCGTCGTCTCTTCCAAGTCGGCGAAGGCGTTGCATCCGCCAAGAGAGCTGGAGACAGCTCTTAGTAGCTCTGCAAGAGCTCCGTGCCTAATAAGTGATGCGTTAACACGTCTCCCAGGTCTCTAGAAACGACAACGTGCTCACCTGCAGTGACGCTTGCAACAGCGTCTAGGAGTTTTTCTTGTAGGGCCTCGGATAGTCGTATACGAGAATGGCTAGTTCGTGTTTTGGAAACTCGGGCATTTTATGACGAGATATGTGTTGGCGTGTGGAAAGGGTTGAGATTTCTCTAGCGCTCAGCTAGCCGACACAAAAGGCCTGCTGCAAGCCGTACCATCGTTCGTTTTGTTCACAAGCTGTCGCCAAAGTTGTATTGGTCGTCGTGAATTTGACTCTGCAAACGACCACCATGTCTGGCCTCAGGCAGAAGGTGTGGCACGAATGGCTGATGCCTTACCCCTTTGCAACCCATCACGAGTTATAGTGGCTGGCGGCGGTCTGGGCGGCCCCGGCTGACTCGGCGGATCTGGTTCTTCCAACGGAGACTCGGGTGACGATTGCGACAACAACTCTGGCAGCGAACGACTTACGGGGTTGAGACTGGAAGCTTCAACATGGCCGCCCGAGCTGCTGCTCTCTGTTAAGCTGACGTAGGACGGTCTTGAAGTAGAGGTCGTGCTGCTGGGGTTGCGCGGATTGATGTAGGAAGCTGTTAGGGTAGCCATGCGGGCTCCCATCCCGCCGAAATCCCATCCCGCTGCACACAGTGATGATGGCAGTGAGAGGCGTAGCGTGGAAGCAGGACGGCGTGGCTTTACGTGCCGTTTCTTCTTCTGGTAGCAAAGGCACTACTGGCGACATGGCTTCTTGGTCAGGCAGGGGACGAGGTATGTTGACGGACTCCACTGGAGCGGGAGAAGGGCCAATTCATCAAGAATCGGGTTGGGCCAGGAGTGGCATCAGGGTAAGGGGAAAATATATTTGGCAGACTACATGCAACGAAGACAACCATTCCTGCTCTTGACGACCCCTTCTCCCGCTTGGTGGCGACAGGATTGCTGTGACTCTGTGCGACTTTGGCGCGTCGATGCCGTCGTCTTTCTGCCGAGTTCCTCGTGCTCCTGAGCGATCCCTCGGTGGTCCCCGACGGGATCTTCCCCAAGTCCCTGGCAGGTTGATCGACGAGCGTGGAAGGGGGCGCGGTGGTGGGGAGGCGGACACGGGGCCTTCAGAGCCCCAAATGTGGGAGCAGGCGGACCCGTTTCGGGGCACAAGGCTCCCATCCCACCCAGGGGCCAATCGTGTCTTTGCGAGCACCATGCACCGGCCTAAACCGCCGAGGCTTTTGCGAGGCAGCCATCTTCGGGGTGGACAAACATTTCCGGACTCAACGACGACCCGTCTATAGAGGGTAGCGAAACCGCCTTCCCCTCCCTTGCGCACTGTACAAGATTCTCCGCGCGGACCATTTCCACTTTCGACGCTTACACAGTGCACTGTACACTGCCTGGAGTATTGCAGAGCGTAAGTACGGATTACCTAGCACGTCAGTCAGATAATGCGCTGATGCAGGGTTAAGACACTATGTACACCACAACGTGCTAGGAGTGTGACTGGGAAGCGCTTGCGTGGGCTGTGCAAACCAATGGAATACACTGTACAAAATCCGGGCAATCTCGCATGGCGACTCTGTTCTGGATTCTTCAGAGGACCTACCAAAGAGGTTTCGTCACTGAACAGCCTTAGCAGTCATGGTCTAACGCTGTCTTGGATCCTGCATTCAAGGTGGCAATGTGCTGCACTGAGTATCCTGAAGCCATACTATGATAGGTTAGGAACAGGTAGGTGGCCGCTTGAAAGTGCCTTTGCCAAGGTAGCCTGCTTGACGACTCGAGCCAGATGCACCGAATTCGCCGCCACACTGCGGACCGGAATCTCGGCCAGTTGCTGTTTCCTTGGCAGCTGAGCAGGTCTGCCACTAGAGCTCTTCCAACTCAACCTCCTCTGCAGAAACTTGTGAGCGTCTCTCTGTGGCTCGGATTTGCTGTCACGCCGCCATGCCTCTTCAGATTAGACGCACGCCTCAGAGCCATTGGCAACACGATGCCGTCGCTCGACGACGCGACTGTAGCCAGTCCATCGTGCATGCCCCCGTCTCCGCGCTATTTCTCGCCTCATTTCCCCCCTTCTGGACTAGGTTTGGCAAACCGGCGAATACAAGATGCTGTCCGTGCACAAAATACATGCAGGCAGCAAGAACGTGAGCATCTCTTGCAATGTCCAGATGCAGCAGTGGCTTGGGTCTAGACGGGTCACCAGACGCTGTGTTGGAGAGAGGAGAGGGATATTTGAGCAGCGGGTTTCCCCTGCGACCATGGTGACCTCTGGGTTCTTTGATGTCTTGTCCCAGGATTGCTTCTCTCCCTGATTCACCACTTGAGCCTTGAAGACCGATCTCGGATACCTCTGAAGAATTAGCCGTACGACGTCCAAAGATGCTCCAAAGACGCAGCCTTGCCTTTCTGGTCACCGTGGCATTGGCCGCTTGGCATTGTGTCGCCGACCTGAGCCTCCGCCAGCAGATGAAGCTGCTCAACTCATACGACATCCTCGCAGGATGCGAATGGGGCTGCGTCGCCGGAGAGAAGTGCCCCGGCGCCACGCTGGGCTGCTCTGCGGACCACAAGAGCATCGGCTACCAGGCTGAGTCGCGCACGCTGTCCAAAGAACGCTTCTGCAGCACGTCGGAGCGCCAGTGGATGTACGGCAAGCTGTACGAGTGCATGGCGAGCAGCCAAACGTGTGCAGCCGACGGCGTCAAGCACTTCAACTATGCCGTGGGATTCCTCGGAGGCTTCTGCGGGTTCACCCCCGTCTTGAGGGTTGGTTGTCCTCGTCCTTGACTCTTCCATTGCTTGGCCATCTTGCATGGGCGAAGGCTGACTGTGGTGGCATCGTGCAGACCCAGTTCACAGCTAGCATCGATGCCTTGAATGGCCCAACTGCGATCGCCGCAACAAATCCGCCCTCGCAATTCATCCC
>Ga0247771_1000732_pt1 | contig 10187 bp, 8 predicted proteins | sample UWRJL197509C6_FD_179948 | JGI IMG/M metagenome (GOLD analysis project Ga0247771, IMG submission 179948) | Plant litter microbial communities from Arlington Agricultural Research Station in Wisconsin, United States - UWRJ-L197-509C-6 | ecosystem: Environmental > Terrestrial > Plant litter >...
CGCCATGATCGGCCGCCGCTTCGAGTGCGACTCGCAGCAGATGATCGGCTTTCTCAACTCTTCCGATTCATTAAAGAGATACGATGCCGATACCGCTACGGCCCTGTGGCGCGTGATCCCCGACACCTATACCTATCGCTGGAGCGCTACGCCCCGCGAGATCTATTCGAAGATCAACGCCGCCGCCGAAAAATTCTGGAACGACGACCGGACCGAAAAAGCAAGGAACCTCGGACTGACCCCGCTGCAGGCTAACATCCTCGCCTCGATCGTGGAAGAGGAAACGACCAACAATGAAGAGAAAGACACCATCGCCAGCGTCTACCTCAACCGCTACCGCAAAGGCATGTACCTCGGCGCCGACCCGACGCTGAAATTCGCCGTGCGTGATTTTTCGATCAAGTGGATACACGGCCCTATCCTCGACGTGGAATCGCCCTACAATACCTATCGCCATAAAGGCCTGCCGCCGGGACCCATCTGCACGCCTTCGAAAAGAACGATCGACGAAGTGCTGGAAGCGCCGCAGACCGACTACCTGTTCTTTGTAGCGAACACGCGCCTCAGCGGCCACCTGTTCAGCACCACTTTTGAAGAGCATGTAAAGAAGGCGCAGTCCTACCGCGAGGAAGACCGCAAGCGCCGCGAACAAAACGGGGAAGCGCGCTGATGGCCCTCGGATCGACCATAAGCAGGGGCCTCGCCCGCACGCTGCCCGGCCGCACCATCATCCGCGGCAGCCAGCAGACCTACCTGCCCGGCTGCAAGGGTTTTTCGCTGTACGAGGTGTGGCTGGCCTTTCGCCGCCAGCTCAGGCGCAACAGCCTCGTGGAGCGCGCCAGCGGCATCTCTTTCAACATCGTGATGGCCATACCGCCGACGCTGATCTTTGTCTTCACCCTCATCCCCTACCTGCCGATCTCAAAGCAATTTATCAACCAGCTATTTGCCCTCATCCGCGACATTGTGCCGGGCGAAAAGAACAACTCGGTAGTGATCGGCTTCCTCCGCGACTTTATCAACCGGCCGCGCAACGGGCTGCTGTCCTCGGGTCTTTTGCTGGCCATTTATTTCTCGAGCAATGCGATGATGGGCGTGCTCCGCTCCTTCGACAAGGATTATCCCGGCTTCCGCAAGCGCAAGGTGATCCACAAGCGCAAGGTGGCCCTTCAGCTGACGCTGATCGTATTCGTGCTGCTGTTCGCCTGCCTGCTTTTGCTTGTGGCGCAGAGCGCGGTGCTGAAGTGGATCGGCGTGCGCGGCGTTACCATCCGGTCTATCATCACCAATGTGCGGTGGGTGCTGATCGTGCTGCTGATGTATTATATCGTTTCCTTTATCTATCGCCACGGGCCGGCCATCGCGAAGAAGTGGCCGCTGCTCACGCCCGGCGCGCTTTTCGCCACCTCATTGATGATCTTCGCTACCTGGCTCGTATCGTATTGGGTGGATCATTTCAGCAATTACAACAAGCTGTATGGATCGATCGGCGCGATCTTCATCCTCATGTCGCTTATCTATGCCAATGCGCTGGCGGTGCTGATGGGCTTCGAGCTTAACGTTACCCTCATGAACCTCCAACGGGAAAAGAAAGAGGCGGTTTGAACCGTATTATGTTAAAAAAATATATTATACCTTTTAAATATAAATAATAATTTATGAAAAAAGTATCAATAGTAGCCGTACTGGCCCTTGCCTTACTCTCCTTCACCCTGACGGGCGAGCTGCCCATCGGCGGAGCCATGCCCAAGGGCGACGTTAAGATGAAGGACATCAGCGGCCGCGAGATAAACCTGAAGGAAGCGGCTAAAAAGAACGGGCTGCTCGTGATGTTCAGCTGCAACACCTGTCCCTACGTGGTAAAGAACCAGCAGCGCACGCGCGAGGTATGCCAGTACGCCCTCGACAACGGCCTGGGCGTAGTACTCGTAAACGCCAACGAAGCCCAGCGTACCGACGACGATTCCTTCGAAGCCATGAAGGCTTATGCGCAGCAGCAGGGTTATAAATGGTATTATGTGGTCGACAAAAATTCGGAGCTGGCCGATGCCTTCGGTGCGAGCCGCACACCCGAGAATTTCCTGTTCGACAAGGAAGGAAAGCTCGTGTATCATGGCGCCATCGACGACAGCCCGACCGATCCCGCGCAGGTGCATCGCCGTCATCTTCATACAGCGATCGACGAGCTGGCCGCAGGCAAGGACATTACGGTCAAGACCTCGCGCTCCGTCGGCTGCGGCATCAAGCGCAAGGACTGATCCCTCCTACTGTTTTATCACCTTCACGGTAAACTGATCCTTCCCCGATTCCACGCGGAGAAGATAAAGCCCCTTGCTTAAAGAAAGGCCCGGGCTGAAGCGCAGCGACTGCCCGCGTTCGAACACTGCGGATGAAAGCTCGTGTCCCGAAAGATCGAAGAGCTGAACGCTGATGCGCGCTTCGGGCCGTTCGGCGAAGCGCAGGTCTATGGCGGAATAAAAAGGATTGGTCACGTATAATTGCTGGGGCCTGCGGTCGCGGTGCACGATGACGATATCGCTCAAGCGGCTGTGCCCGTCGACATCGCGCATATTGAGGCGATAGAAATTCCTGCCGGCCGCCGGCGCCTTGTCGATGAAGCGATAGCCTGTAGGCGTATTGCTGTTGCCGCGCGCCGCTACCTGCCCGATCGTTTGAAAATTATTGCCGTCGAACGAGCGCTGCACATCGAAGCCGGCCGCATTGAGCTCGCTCGATGTCGTCCATTCCAATTGCGTCTCTTCGCCCTGCAGCCTTCCGCTGAAATTCAGAAGCGTGATGGGCAGCGCCGCCGATGCCGATGCCGACAGGCTCGCCGACCACATCGCATTGCCATAAGTACCCACGAGCAAACGGTTGTCGCAGGGACGCAGGGCGAGGCTGCTGATGATGGCATTCCCGATCTGCCCGGGCGCTTCCTGCTCCCAGTTGCGGTGTTCCACATCGGTACACTGGAAGAGGCCGACCGAGGTTCCCACAAAATATTTTACATCGGCGCCGGTAACCGCAATGGCCGAGCTGCGGATGGACGGCAGGCTCAGGTTGTGCTCCACGTTCACCCAGGTGGGGTGATCACTGTGCGCGTTGCCGGTCCACCAGATATTCGTCACCCAGCTTCCGTAATTCGAATAGGTGACGAGCACCGTATCGTCGTTGCGCGGGTTGACGGCTATGCTGCTGATAGTGGCGAAGGCGGGAAAATCCGGTCCGCTTATATCCACGGGCACCGTTCCGGGATTTACGTGCGCCGGATCGCGGAGGCGGAACAGCCGGCCGTCGTTGTTGCCGATGAAAAGGCTGCTGTTCTCGGGGCTGTAAGGTCCGCGCGTAGTGGCAAGCGCCGTGATATCATCCGACATATCGGTGATGGTGCCCGCGCCGGTCAGCTCCGTCCAGTTGTAGGGCATGGCGATGGACGCGTTGGCATTTCGGAAGAGCCGGTTGTCGAGGGCATAATACAATAGCTCGGTGTTGTCGGGGTCGAGGTGAAACAAGGTTACGAAAAGACCGAGGCCGCCCGCGCTGGCGGGTCGTATGTCGGTGGCGGAGCCCATACTCCAGACCGCATTTCTACGGAAGATGTTGCCGTACTGGTAGCCGCCGTATTCATACATATTTCCATTAATGACTTCCGAAAGCCCGACCGATACGCCGTCTCCGCCATACACCAGCTCGAAGGCGCCGCCGGTGCCGCCGATATTTCTCGATGTACCGTTGTCCTGCGCGCCGCCGATCACCTTGTCGCTGCCCGATTGCGGCGCGAGCGTTACGTGGTAATACTGTACGGTGGAGTAATGATTATTGATGGAAGACCACTGCACCGATGGCGCTTCGTTCTCGTTGGTGCGCTGCAGTCCGCCGTCGCTGCCGCAGATCATGGTATGCGCATCGAAGGGTTTGAAGGCGAGGCAGTGCACGTCGGCATGAAGAGAAGTGTTCAGGTCGGAGCCGGAAATTTCGGTCGTGTGCGTGGGCGTTGTGAAGCCATCGCTGGAGCGGTAGAGCGTGGAGCCGCCGATGAATATCGTTTGCGGATTGTCGGGGCTTACGGCCAGCGCCATGTTGTAGCCGCCCTGCAGATAAAGACCGGGGCCGCCGCCGCAGCCGGGCAGGTTTTGGGTGAGGTTGGTCCAGTTGGCGGATAGCTGGTTCCAGCGAAAGAGCTGTGCCTGCTCGTTTGCGCAGGGCGTGTTGTTAGAGCGGATCATGGCGTAGAGCAATTCTTCACGGCCGGGTGCGAGGGCCAGAACGATGCGGCCGTACGTATTCTCGGCGTCCCAGCCTGCGGGCATGCCGCCGGGTCCCTGGCCGGCGATGCGCGTCCAGGTGCCGGGGTTGCCGCTCGTGGTGGTCCAGATGCCGTCAACGTCATCGCTGTTGAATCCGTCGAAGGCCGCATAAATACGGCCGCTGCCCGAGATGATCACGTCGGTCGATTGCAGCGCGTTGAATGAGCTGCCCGAGCCCGATATGACGAGGGTCCACGAAGCGCCGCCGTCTGCGGAGCGGAAGATGCCGCCCGCGGCCGCCGTATATATATCGCCGTTAATGGGGTTGACGGCCACACGCCAGATGCAGTCCTCGCGGCGGTCGAATGATTCGTAGCTGCCGTTGTTGGAGGCGGGCAGCTTTTGCCAGGTCTCGCCGTTGTCGGTTGATTTGAAGATGCCGTCGCCCTGCATGGGTGCTGCCGTGAGCTCGTTGCCGCCAAGCACTTCGCCGGTACCGTAGTACCACGTATCCTCGTAGCCGGGGCGTGTGTCCTGCGCGAGGCTGGTAACGCTGTAAATGGCGCTGGTAGGGCTTTTGCGCGTCCAGTAGCCGCCGTCGTCGATGGATTTGAAAACACCGCCGCTTACGCCGCCGGCGAGTATGGTCTGGTTGGTGGTGCCGTTATAGCGTACGTCGTACACGACGGTGCGGGTGCGGCCGCCGATATTATGCGGGCCTTGTGCGGTGTAGATATTTGCGGTGGTGCCGCGGCCTTCGCGCAGCTGGCGGCGGAGGATGCTGCGGGCCTGTTCGAGCTCCTGCTCGTGAATGCCTTCGGGTATCTTGCCGGTGCGCGGATCTTTGAGCAGGTTCAGCTCGTAGGTATTGGCGCCTTCTATCTGGAAGCGCGCTTCCTCCGCTTCTTCCTCGGCCTCTTCAGACGGGTCTTCGCGCTCTTCGCAGGCCTGGAAGCAAAGGACCAGGCAAAGCAGATAGTAAGGTATGAAGCGAGGCCAGGTCGGTGCGAGGCGCATATAGCACGTTTTAGGCAAGGAGTAAGGTCAGCGCAACGTAACACAATTTTTAAACCATTTAACTGATCGCTAGGCAGTTAAAAATAAACTGAAGGGTGAATGCCTTCAAACAGTGAAGTCATTCTTCAAATAGTTGTTCAGGGGGCGGGTTTTGTAAAGAAGTTCCGCGCAGTAACGGGGCATCTTTTCAACAGCTTTGCTGCTATCGTGCAAGCATGGCTTTCATTGCGCTATCCAATTGTTCGGGGCTGAGCTTCGATTCATAGAACTTCCTGTAGCCGGTCTTCAGATTTACAAAGAGGCTGGCAGGTATCGCGCCCGACCAGGACGGGTCGACGGCCGGGCAGAACTTGTCGGCATCGGTTTCATCGAGGTAGCGGATCGGCGCGGTGAAATGATGCTTTTTTGCAAAGGCGCGGATCTTTTGCGGATAGGTTTCGGGGAGGTCGAGGCTGATGAGCACCAGCTGCACGCCGGCGGAATCGTATCGACGTACGGCCTGTTGAAAATAAGGTATTTCGGCTACGCAGGGTCCGCAGAATGTTGCCCAGAAATTAAAGATGGTCGGGCCCTTCGCATTGGCGATGGCGGCCTCGAGCTGCGGCAGCTTCCACGAAGGGATGGTCTGTGCGCGCGCGGCGGCCGACAGGATGATGATGACGAGGCTATTGATCAGGCGTTTCTTCATGGTAGAGTCCCCACTGGCTGCTGAGCGACGAATATTCATCGGCGCCGAGCTTTTGATTTGCGTAATGGCCGGCATTGCTTTTCTGCCGGAAGGCTTCGTAGAGGGTAACGGCGCAGGCCACGCTGATATTGAGCGACTGGATCATGCCTACCTGGGGTATGATGAAATTGCCGTCGGCGCGGGCGCGCAGCTCGTCGGACACGCCGGCGTGTTCGTTGCCGAATACGAGAGCGGTGCTGCGGGTGAGGTCGAGCTGGTGGAGGCCTACGGCATCGGAGGACAGGTGGGTGGTGAGCAGGGTGGCGTAGCGGCTGCGGAGGGCGGCGAGGCATTCTTCGAGGTCGCTGTGCTGGTGGATGGTGAGCCATTTGGCGGCGGAGCTACTGCTGCGGGCGCCCCATTTTTTATGGCGGGGGATTTTGGTATTGAGGACATAGATCTCCTGTATGCCCACGGCGTCGCAGCTGCGCATGACGGCGGAGATGTTGTGCGGGTCGAATACATTTTCGAGTACGATGGTGAGGTCGTTCTGTCTTTTTGCCAAGACGGCTTCGATCTTTTCCCGGCGTTCTTTTGTCATAATTTCAGGCGCAAACTAATACAAAGAAGTAATTTGTATGTGATAATCCTTTAAATTTGCAGCCCCTACTGCCGGAGGCATGGTTTCCGAAGGTGGTTTACGGGTGGTGGCGCAGCCCGGTAGCGCACTTGCATGGGGTGCAAGGGGTCGCTGGTTCGAATCCAGTCCACCCGACTCTGCCCGCCGAAGCACGTAGTGCGAAGGCGGGCTTTTTTATTTTACCTTGTTTTTATTGCGGCGGGCTACGTCGGGCGCAGCCCGACAGGTAAAGTTTATAATTTGTAGTAATGCTGTAGCGAGGCAAGGCTCATTGAATAAAAATTCATAGCTGGTAACGTATAGAATTGGTTTATTCGGTGATTTCTAAACGGGTTCAACGAAAAAAGGTTTAGAAAGCTTATGCAACCTTTTTACCTGCTTATTATTTTCCAATCGATATTCTGTAAGCAACTTGAAATAATTATTCAGCAGTTTAGATACTTTTGGTTTCGTCAGCACCTCCTGGAGCTTTTTATCATTAGTCTGTTGAAAGTCGTACCCATAGCAGTTTAAGAAAGTTATCAATGTCAGGTGCATCAGGTGCAGTCTGTCCCAACGTGTTCTGTTTTCTGTAGGGCTTATGCCGTCAATGTATCGGTAAAGCTGGTTAATGCTTTTACGACTTGCAGATAATTTATTTTTAAATTCTCCATAAGAATGTATTTCGTTGTTTGTGATTACAACATCGGATAACAGATCGAAGTCTGTCCTGAAGAAATGGTCGGTAGCGCTATCCCCATCCGCATGTTTCCCAATCAAAAAGGTCAGATTGCAAAAGATGTTCGGAAAAAGCCGTAAGAATTTGATGAAGTCCAGATCTTTTCTCGAGGCGATAGTCGTATCGAGAAATATCATTTCATTGTTTACTTTTTTAATCCAGGCGAACACACAAAGAATACGATAGGCCGTCGAGTGAAAATAATAGTGTTCGCTTTCGTAATTGCCCTGAACTTTGATCCACCCCTTTTCATGGTTATTGGAAAAATTCCATAGCCTGTGATTCAAATCTTCACAAGCGGTCAGAAGCTGAACCTTATATTTTGCCAGCACGTCCTTGATTTTTTTCCTTTGCTCGAATTCGTGTTCCGTTTGCAATTTAGACGACAATATCCGGGTGTCAACGTATCGTTTTGTAAACAAGGTCAGGAAAAATACGATTACAGTCGTTACCGCACTTATAAGAGCAGGAAGAATTTTCTCTCCGGTAAAAAAAGTCCAGATGTCATTTAAAAATGGCGGCATAAACTTTTAGGATACCCTAATTTATGCAATAGCATGAATAGTAAGTTCAAATTTTTTATATAAAGGCATTATAAGTCCGGGTCTTTCAAATATAGGCTTTGCAGAAAAAGCGAGTCATGCGCGATCGGGTTAACCTGTCGAACCCATTCGGAAAACTTGTATTCACACTTAAAGTCGTATCGCTGCGCAGGCGATAGATGGCAAAGATATCCCCCGTGCTTTGGGCGGTATGTATAATTCGCATGTAAGGAATTGTGCGCTAAGCAGTAACGTACAAGCAGCGATGTACAACTGTTGCGGTGCCTGTTCTATAGTCATTATTTTTTATTAAACCTGATTATATGTTTTTATATATCTTTTATAAAATTTATAACAATGGCCCGTATCCTCGAAGTTACCAGCAATTATGCAGAGGAAAATGTATAAATAATATATACTATATAATTATATACATTTTGATGCGCTGTCATTGCTTATTTCGCGTTCGCAATTAACTCCGACGCCTTTTTGAAGACTACATTTTATGAATGTGGACTAAGACCGGCTTGCAGCTCGCTAAATTCTTTGGGTGTAAGGGCGGATTCAATGACGTCGAGCGCCTTGGCAAAAAAATCAGGGGGTGCGGCCTTACTGAAACCTTGCAAGAGGCCTATGCGCTCGGTGCGGCTCTGCGCCGGCAGTACGAAGCGGAACCACGTAAGCAATGTCTCCGGCGGGTTCGAGGCCATGATCTTCGAGCGGTGGTCGACCAGCTCCTCATCCGTAAAATGCTGCCAGAGCAAGGGCTGCGTCACGCGTTCTTCCTCAGCCATATGGCCCAGATAAGCGCCATGAAATTCGCTGAGCAAAAGATAAAAGGACGAGCCTTCATCCTCCACATCTTTTCCTTCCGACGATGCTGCGTAGAGCTGGGCCAGCGTACGTTCGAGCTCTTCCTGCAAATGATGAATGCGCACATGGTCTTCGGTATCGTGCTGCGCACAGCCGGGGCAGCGTTCTTCAAGGGCTGCAAGCACTACCTCGTCCTCGTCTTTCGAATGGATGCTCAGCAGGCTGAAAACATCGGCGCCAAGCGCATGGAGCCGCTCCACCGCCTGCGGATCGTTATAGTCCGTGCTGCCGGCCCGCAGCGACAATTGTGCCAGCGCATTCCGCAAACCCTTGTGCGGTACGTCGTAAGATTTTATCCGGTTCATATCGTGGTTGTTTTATGCTGCAAACCTCACGATAAGCAGACAGGCCGGATTGTAAAAAATCGTTAGTCTGGCGCGGCGGTGAAAAAAGCTTCCGGTGCCTCACCCGTAAACTGCCTGAACTCCTTTATGAAATGTGCTTGGTCGTAGAAGCCGGCCTCGTAGCCGAGCGCCGTCAATGAAGTGTTGGTGTCGTACTGCGCAAGCACGTTTTTCATGCGCACGATCGATGCGAATTTCTTGGGCGAAATCCCTACGGCCTGCCGGAACCTTTTCTCCAGCGGGCTTTGGCTGGTATAAAGCTGGCGCGCCAGTTCCTTTATCCGGATCGTACCCTTGCTTTTATACAAGATGTCCAGGGCTGCGAGCACCAGCTGGTCGGGCTCCGTATGTTTGAGGCAGGAAAGAAAAAACTGTTCAACGACCGCGATCCTTAGTGTATCGGTCTTTGCCGTGCATAATTGCTCTTCGAGGATCGTAAGGGTGGAGCGAAGAAAGAAATGGTCGAGGGAAAGGCTTTCGCGAAAGAGCTCGTGCAGCGGCTGCCGGAAGAAGGCCGTGGCGCCGCCGGGCCGGAAGAAGACCAGCACCGTGCCCGTACCGCCCGTATTTTTGAAGGTCCGGTAGCGGTCCGTGAGTCCCGATATGCCGGCCGTTGCCAGCAGCGTTTCCCTTCCTTCGCCGAGGTGCGCCAACCGGCCGCGGTACTGGAAGCCGATCACGAGGCCCGTGTCGGGAAGAACGGTGTAGGGATGCTCGTCGCCCGACTCCTGCAGGGCAAAAGACCCGATGAAGGGCTGCAGGGCAGTGCACGGTATATAGGTGTCGAACTTCATGAAGCGCTTGTACAGGCAGAGCAACTAAGGTAAGAATCCGTCCCATATCCTTTTTCTCTTTCCCAGTTTTAATATCTTCACTCCAATAATATTTTAACGGATGGAAACGAAGGAAGGCAAGGCGGTAGGGGCAAGGCCACGGCGGTGGGACAGGGAGATCACCCTGCTGGCGGTCAGCATATTCGTGCTGTCACTGTTCTTCGTGCTGCCGCGCAACAGCCGCTGGGTGGCCGACCGCATCCTGCCTTACTGGAACGACCTGCGCTTTAACGGCGGCCGCTCTACGGAGGAGTGGCGCGCGATCCGCTATAAAAAAGCATACAGCTATTCGAAAGATATCGCCGG
>Ga0247771_1000733_pt1 | contig 10186 bp, 10 predicted proteins | sample UWRJL197509C6_FD_179948 | JGI IMG/M metagenome (GOLD analysis project Ga0247771, IMG submission 179948) | Plant litter microbial communities from Arlington Agricultural Research Station in Wisconsin, United States - UWRJ-L197-509C-6 | ecosystem: Environmental > Terrestrial > Plant litter >...
CATACCCCGGCTCCGGCCGCCGGGAGCACGGTGGTCGCGTCCTCGTCGATGAAGGCGACGTAGGCGTACGAGACGCACACCGGAGGGGAACCAGCGCCTGCTGGTTCCCCTCCGTCGTTCGTGGCGGAAGCCGGTCGCTACCGTCCTCCTGGAGCACCACACGAGGAGGACTGACGATGGCACGGGTGGCCGCGATCGACTGCGGGACGAACTCGATCCGCCTGCTGGTCGCGGACGTGACCAAGGACGACGGCGGCGGGCAGTGGCTGCGCGACGTGCACCGCGAGATGCGGATCGTCCGGCTGGGCCAGGGCGTCGACGCCACGGGGGTGCTCGCGCCCGAGGCCATCGCGCGCACGCGGGCCGCGCTGGTCGACTACACGGCCGTGCTGCGGCGCAAGGGCGTCGAGCGCGTCCGGATGGTCGCCACGTCCGCGACCCGCGACGCCGCCAACCGCGACGAGTTCTTCGCCATGACCGCCGAGGTGCTCGGCGTCGAGGCCGAGGTGATCACCGGCGACGAGGAGGCCGTGCTGTCGTTCACCGGCGCCGTGGCCGACATGGAGCCCGAGGACGGCCCGTTCCTGGTCGCCGACGTCGGCGGCGGTTCGACCGAGCTGGTGCTGGGCTCGTGGGACGGCGTGCGCGGCGCGGTCGAGGCCGCGCGGTCGGTCGACGTCGGCTGCGTGCGGCTGACCGAGCGCTGCCTGCGGTCCGACCCGCCGACCGCCGCGGAGGTCGCCGAGGCCACCAGGGTGGCGGGCGAGGTGCTGGCCGAGGCGTTCGCCGTCGTGCCGGTCGCCAAGGCACGCGGCTGGATCGGCGTCGCCGGCACCGTCACGACGTTGGCGGCCATCGCGCAGGACCTGCCCGCGTACGACCCCGGCGTCATCCACCTGACCCGGATGCCGTTCGAGCAGGTCCGGGAGATCACCGACCGGCTGCTCGGGATGACCAGCGCGGAGCGCTCGACGATCGGCGCGATGCACGAGGGCCGGGTCGACGTGATCATCGGCGGCCTGCTGGTCGTGCGCGTGATCGCCGACCACCTGGCCGCGCACACCGACATCACCGAGCTCGTCGCGAGCGAGCACGACATCCTGGACGGCATCGCCTACGCCCTGGCGTGAAGTGGTAACTGGTAATGATCGTGACGCGCTCGTGACGGAGCAATCGGGTGACCTGCAACACCCCCGCATTACCGTCCCTCTCACGTTCTGGGAATCCACCCTTCGGGGGGTGAGGCGTCGGCGCAGGTGCGCGCGGCGCCGTTGAGGCGGGAGGATGTATGTCGCGATCACGCTCGGTTCCGTGGCTTGCGCTACCGGTTGCGCTCGTCATGACCCTCACCGCGTGCGGCGGTGGCGGGGCGAGCAAGGACAGCGCCGCGGGTACGAACGAGGACGGCACGGTGTCGATCTACGGCACCGAGCCGAAGGCGAACCTGCTGCCCGCCAACACCACCGAGGCCGGTGGGTCCAAGCCGGTCGAGGCGCTGTACACCCGGCTGGTCGGCTTCAAGCCGGAGGACGGCAAGACCTACAACCTGGCCGCCGAGTCGATCACGACGTCGGACGCCAAGGTCTACGACATCAAGCTCAAGCAGGGCTGGAAGTTCCACGACGGCACCGACGTGAAGGCGAAGAACTTCGTCGACGCCTGGAACTTCGCCGCCTACGCGCCGAACGCCCAGCAGGCGTCGACGTTCTTCGCGCAGATCAAGGGCTTCGAGGACGTGCACCCGGCCGACGAGGCCGCGAAGCCCGCCACGGACAAGATGTCCGGCCTGGAGATCGTGGGCGACTACGAGTTCAAGGTGACGCTCAAGGGCCCGTTCTCGGTGTTCACCAGCGAGATCGGCTACCTGCCGTTCGCGCCGCTGCCGGACGCGTTCTTCAAGGACCAGAAGGCGTTCGAGGCCAACCCCATCGGCAACGGCCCGATGAAGTTCGTCTCGCGCACGCCGAACGCGCTGATCAAGCTGGAGCGCTACCCCGACTACCAGGGTGAGGACAAGGTCCACTTCAAGACCCTGGACATCAAGATCTACTCCAGCCAGGAGACCGCGTACCAGGACCTGGTCGCGGGCAAGCTGGACTTCATGGAGGCGCTGCCGCCGTCGGCCAAGATCGGCGACAAGCACGTCGCGGACCTGGGCGACCACGTGCTGAACGCGAACCTCCTCGGCGTCAGCGCGATCTCCATCCCGTACTACGTCCCCGGCTTCCAGAGCCTGGACCTGCGCAAGGCGATCTCGCTCGCGATCGACCGCGACAAGATCACCAAGACGGTGCTCGCCAACTCCTACGCGCCCGTCGACAGCCTGGTGCCGCCCGGCATCGAGGGCTACGAGGCGGGCACGTGCGGCGAGTTCTGCAAGTACGACCCGGCCAAGGCCAAGGACTACTTCGCGAAGTCCGGCTTCACCGGCAAGCTGACCATCCAGTCCAACGCCGACGGCGGCCGCAAGGAACCGCTGGAAGCGGCGTGCAACAGCATCAAGCAGGCGCTCGGCGTCGACTGCGAGTTCGTGGGGGCGACCAACTTCGGCGCGTTCCGCCAGCTCGTGGACGGCAAGCAGCTCACCGGCATGAGCCGCTCGGACTGGTCGGCCGACTACCCGTCGATCGAGAACTTCCTCAGCCCGCGGTTCCGCACCGGCGCCTCGTCGAACGACCCCGGCTACTCGAACCCCGCGTTCGACGCGCTGCTGGAGAAGGCCGACTCGACGGCGGACAAGGCCGAGGCCGTGAAGGTCTACCAGGAGGCCAACCGCCTGCTCATGAAGGACCTGCCCGCGATCCCCGTGTGGACCGAGAAGGGCATCGGCGGCTACTCGAAGAACCTGAGCGCCGCGAAGCTGACCTTCAAGCGCGACGGTGAGCTGGCCGCGTTCCGCGTCAAGGCCTGATCCCCGAACAGTTCCACGAGCACCGGTCCGGCTCCGCGCCAGCACCACCGCGCGGGGCCGGACCCGCACTCGGGGGCCTCCCACCACGCAAGGAGCCACAGGCATGGGTCGCTACGTGCTGCGACGCCTCCTCCAGCTGATACCGGTGTTCCTCGGCACCACGTTCATCATCTACGCGCTCGTCTGGGCCATCCCGCAGGACCCGTTCGCGGGCAAGTGCGGCCAGCGGGCGTGCCCCGAGTCCTACGTCGCGGCGATGAGCGAGAAGTTCCACTTCGACGACCCGCTGCCGCTCCAGTACCTCAAGTACATGGGCAACATCCTCACCGGCGACTTCGGCGACACGTTCTCCGGCGTCTCGGTCGGCGAGCAGATCGGCGCCGCCTACCCGACGACGGTGAAGCTCGCGGTCGTCGCGCTGCTGATCGAGGCGCTCATCGGCGTCACGGCCGGCGTGCTCACCGGCCTGCGCAAGCAGGGGTTCCTGGACAACCTCGTGCTGGTGTCGACGCTGTTCCTGATCTCGCTGCCGGTGTTCGTCACCGGTTTCGTGCTGCGCCTCTACCTCGGCCCGCAGGGGCTGGACCTGTTCGACGTGGGCGTGGACGCGACCGATCCGACGTTCGGCCAGCTGATCCTGCCGGGCTTCGTGCTCGGCAGCACCTCGATGGCCTACGTGGCCAGGCTGACCCGCAGCAGCATCGCCGAGAACCGGCACGCGGACTACGTGCGCACGGCCATCGCGAAGGGGCAGCCGACCCGGCGCGTGGTCGGCGTGCACCTGCTGCGCAACTCGCTCATCCCGGTGATCACGTTCCTCGGCACGGACCTCGGCAGCCTCATGGGCGGCGCGGTCGTGACGGAGGGCGTGTTCAACATCAACGGCATCGGCGGGCTGATCTTCCGGGGCATCCAGGAGAAGGAGGGCATCACCGTCACCGGCGTGGTGACGATGCTCGTCCTCGTCTACCTGCTGATGAGCCTGGTCGTCGACCTGCTGTACGCCGTTCTCGACCCGAGGATCCGCTATGAGTGACCCAGGAGCCGGTGGCGCGGGGCTGGAGAGGGCGGCCGCCGCGGCGGTCGGCGACCTCGGCCGCGTGGACGATTCCGCGCAGCGGCAGGGCAAGCCCCGCAGCCTGTGGAGCGACGCGTGGGGTGAACTGCGGCGCAAGCCGACGTTCATCGTCTCGCTGGTGATCATCCTCGTCGTGGTGGTGATGGCCGCGTTCCCGTCGCTGTTCACCTCGGTGGACCCGCGGGCGGCGAACCTGGACAACTACCTGAAGAAGCCGTCGGCCGACGCGTGGTTCGGCTACGACGTGCAGGGCTACGACGTGTACGCGCGGGCCATCTACGGCGCGCGGGCGTCGCTGCTCGTGGGGCTGTTCTCGACGATCCTGACCGTGCTGGTCGGGTCCGTGGTCGGCATCTTCGCCGGCTACGCGAAGACGTGGATCGACAGCCTGCTGTCCCGCGTCGGCGACATCTTCGCGGGCGTCCCGTTCGTGCTGGGCGCGATCGTCATCCTCACGACGTTCAACTCGCCGACCGAGAACCCCAGCGCGGTGCGGATCATCACCCAGGTCGTGCTGTCCATCGCGGCGCTGTCCTGGCCGGTGTCCATGCGCATCATGCGGTCCGCGACGCTGGTCGCGAAGCAGCAGGACTACGTGAAGGCGGCCCGCGGTCTGGGCGCGAGCCCGTTGCGGATCGTGTTCCGGCACCTGCTGCCGAACACCGTCGCCCCGGTGCTGGTGTACGCCACGATCGCACTGGGCGCGTTCATCGGGGCCGAGGCCACGCTGGCGTTCCTCGGCATCGGCCTGCGCCCGCCGGTGGTGTCGTGGGGCGTGATGATCAGCGAGTCCCGCGACTACTTCCAGGCCGCGCCGCACATGCTGCTGTTCCCCGCGGGGTTCGTGACGATCACCGTGCTGGCCTTCGTCGTCCTCGGCGACGCCGTGCGCGACGCCCTCGACCCCAAGTCGCGATAGGAGCCCCGACCGTGACCGCACTGCTGGAGGTCGAGGACCTCCACGTCGAGTTCCGCACCCGCGACGGCGTCGCCAAGGTGCTCAACGGGGTCGGGTACCACGTCGACGCGGGCGAGACCCTCGCCGTGCTGGGCGAATCCGGCTCCGGCAAGAGCGTGACCGCGCAGACGATCATGGGCATCCTGGACACCCCGCCCGCGTTCGTCACGAAGGGCGCGATCCGGTTCCACGGCGAGGACCTGCTGACCGCGTCCGACGACCGCCGCCGCGACGTGCGCGGCGACGGCATCGCGATGATCTTCCAGGACGCCCTGTCCGCGCTGAACCCCGTGTTCACCGTGGGTTTCCAGATCGAGGAGCAGCTGCGGATCCGGCGGGGGATGAGCCGCAAGGACGCCCGCGCCCGCGCCGTGGAGCTGCTGGACCTGGTGAAGATCCCCAACGCCGCCAACCGGGTCCGCGAGTACCCGCACCAGTTCTCCGGCGGCATGCGGCAGCGCGCGATGATCGCGATGTCGCTGGCGCTCGACCCGGAGATGCTGATCGCCGACGAGCCGACGACCGCGCTGGACGTCACCGTGCAGGCCCAGATCATGGACCTGCTGCGGGAGATCCAGGTGGAGCGCGAGATGGGCCTGATCCTGATCACCCACGACCTCGGCGTCGTCGCGGACGTGGCCGACCGGATCGCCGTCATGTACGCGGGGCGGATCATCGAGCACGCGGACGTGTTCCAGCTGTTCCGCGCCCCCGGCCACCCGTACACCGAGTCGCTGCTGGAGTCGTTGCCGCGCCTGGACCTCAAGGGCCAGGAGCTGAAGACGATCAAGGGGTTGCCGCCGAGCCTGACGAACATCCCGCCCGGCTGCCCGTTCCACCCGCGCTGCCCGCGCGCGGTGGACGTGTGCCGGACGGACGTGCCCGCGAACCACCGCCTCGGCCTCGACCGCACCAGCGCGTGCCACTTCGCGGAGGAGGTCGTCAGCCGTGGCTGAACCGATCCTCGAGGTCACCGACCTCGTCAAGCACTTCCCCGTTCGCGTCGGCGTGCTGTTCAAGCGCACCGTGGGGCAGGTCAAGGCCGTCGACGGCGTCTCGTTCACGTTGAACAAGGGCGAGACCCTAGGCGTGGTGGGGGAGTCCGGGTGCGGCAAGTCCACGTTGGCGCAGGTGCTGATGCGCCTGGAACCGCCGACGTCCGGCGGGGCGCGGTTCGAGGGCCGGGACATGTTCGCCATGCGCGGCGCGGAGTTGCGGAAGTTGCGGCGCGACATCCAGATCGTGCTCCAGGACCCGTACACGTCGCTGAACCCGCGGATGACCGTCGGCGACATCGTCGGCGAGCCGTTCGAGATCCACACCGACGTGGCTCCGAAGGGCTCCCGCCGCAAGGCCGTCCAGGACCTCCTCGACACGGTCGGCCTGAACCCCGAGCACATCCACCGCTACCCGCACCAGTTCTCCGGTGGTCAACGGCAGCGCATCGGCATCGCCCGAGCGTTGGCGTTGCGCCCCAAGGTGATCGTTTGCGACGAACCGGTGTCGGCGCTGGACGTGTCGATCCAGGCCCAGGTGATGAACCTGCTGGGCGAACTCCAGTCCGACCTGGGCCTGTCGTACGTGTTCATCGCCCACGACCTGTCCGTGGTGCGCCACCTGTCCGACCGGGTGGCCGTGATGTACCTGGGCAAGATCGTGGAAACCGGCACGGAAGAGCAGATCTACGAACACCCGACCCACCCGTACACCCAGGCCCTGCTCTCCGCCGTCCCCGTCCCGGACCCGACCCAACGAGGCCAGCGGGACGTGATCCGCCTGACGGGCGACGTCCCGTCCCCGATCAACCCGCCATCGGGCTGCCACTTCCGCACCCGCTGCTGGAAGGCGCAGGACATCTGCGCGACCGAGGAACCGGAACTGGTCGTCCGCACCGGCGACCACCCGAGCGCCTGCCACTTCGCCGAGGAACGCACCGTGGTGTGACCGCGGTGGGGGCGTTCTCGAGCGCCCCCACCGAGGTCAGTAGCCGAAGGCGAAGTACAGGACGATCAACACGGCGATCGTGAGCGCGGTACCGGCCAACGCGGTCGCCCCCTGGTGCCCGGCCTTCCGCCCCGACACGACCCCGGCCAGCCCGAACAGCGCACCCACGCCGAGGGCGGTGGCGTTGAACGTCAGGAGGGCGATCACGACGAGGGTCGCGGCCACTCCACCTTGGACGAGCGCGATCGTCCCGGTGTGCTGCCCGGCCTGGGGCTGCGCCATCAGCCGATCACCCCGAACAGCTGTCCGGTGGACACTCCGCTCGCACGCCGGGCATCGGGCTGACTGGTCATGGCGAACCCCTTGGCACTGGTCGTTGCCGGGGGTGTCTCCGAGGGCGGGGCTCGCGTTACAGGGCCGGGGTCGTGCGGGGCTGCGGATGTTCGGTGAACCGCCTGTCCGGTCCCGCGGGCGTCGCTAGGGTTGGTCGTGGTTTTCACCATGGATCTCGACGAACGACAGGCCGTGCGGTTCGAGTGCGGGTGTTGCGACGCCCCGATCGACCGCGTGTGGAACTTCCTCCGCCTCGACGGCGGCGCGCACTCGGTCTACTTCGCCAACTGCTACCACCACGTGGACCGGCCGCACGACGTGTGGATCGACGTCATCCTCGGCACCTGGGGTGCGGCCGCGGCCGACGACCACGTGACGTCCGGTTGTCGGGTCGGGCCGGTCGAGGGCAGTCCCGAGCCGGGGGCGACGCTGGTGGACGCGTGCCTGAACGCGCCTGCGTCGGAGGTGCACGGCGTGGTGCTGTCGCGCGAGGACGGACTCGGGCACCCGCGGCTGCCGGAGTTCTGGGCGGTGGTCGACTTCGTGCTGGACAACGATCCCACCGTCCACGCGCACCTGCGCGCCTGACTGGCGGCCCCGGCTCGTGTCGGGGCCGCCGGTCGGTTTAGCCGCGGTTCGACGCGGACTTCACGAAGTCCGCCAGGTCCTTCGACTGCTGCACGCGCGACGGTTCGTGGACGTACATCATGTGGCCCGCCGGGTAGTAGGCGGATTCGATGTTGGCCCGCAGTTCGGCCGGGATGGCCAGGTGGGCCAGCACGTGTTCCGACGCGTAGTACGCGGTCGCCCCGTCGTGGTAGCCGAAGGCCACGTGGACCTTCAGGTGGGGGTTCGCGCGCATCGCGGCGGACAGCTTGGCCGTCACGGTGACGGCCTTGCCCTCGAACTCCTTGTAGGACCACGGGTGCACGTTGCGGGAGATGATCTCGTACGGGAGGTCGTTCGAGTACTCCAGCTCGGCGCGCACGTAGTGGTTCAGCGCGGCCGCGTACGGGCCCAGGATGGCGGCGTACGAGGCGTCCTCGGACATCTGCTCCTGGCCGTAGTCGGTGTCCCAGCTGGTGAAGCGGCCGTCCAGCCTGCCGACGATGCGGCGCTGGTGGCGCAGCAGCTCGGTGAAGAAGCGGATGTGCTCGACGCGCAGGTTCACCCGGTCCACGTAGTCCTCGGACAGCCCGGTGATCGCCGCGAGTCGGGTGACGATGTCGGCGCGCTCGTCTTCGGTCAGGCGGTGGCCGCGGGCCAGTGCCCACGGGTAGTCGCGCGACGCGAACTCCTCCGCCTCGGCCAGCACGTCCGCCAGCTCACGGTCGCCGTGCAGGCCGTGGTAGTGCGCGATGGCGGCGTACGTCGGCACGAACAGGGTGTACGCGACGTCGTTGTTCTCGGTGAAGTCGAGCGTGGTGAAGTCCAGCACGGACGAGATCAGCATGAGGCCGTTGAGGTACATGCCGAACCGGGACTGGAGGTGCTCGGCCAGCGCCGCCGCGCGGAGCGTGCCGTACGACTCGCCCGCGAGGAACTTCGGCGACATCCACCGGCCGTTGCGCGAGGTCCACAGCCGGATCACCTCGGCGACGGAGTCGATGTCGCCCTGGAAGCCGTGGTACTCGCCCGGCTTCTCGCCCTTCACGGCGCGCGAGTACCCCGTCGAGACGGGGTCGATGAACACGAGGTCGCTGTGCGCCAGCAGCGTCTCGGCGTTGTCGGCCAGCTCGTACGGCGGGGGCGTCAGGTCGCCGACGTCGCCGGACACGACCCGGCGCGGCCCGAGCAGACCGAGGTGCAGCCACACGCTCGACGAGCCGGGGCCGCCGTTGAACGCGAACGTCACCGGGCGGGTCTTCGGGTCGGCCCCGTCCAGCGTGTACGTGGTCACGAACACCTCGGCCTTGGGCTGGTGGCCGTCGAACTTGCCCTCCGACACCACCTCCTGGCGCAGGACGACACGCCCGGTCGTGGTGGTGTAGTTCAGCTTGCGGCGCTTGACGGTGATGCTGTGCTGGGCGCTGACGAGGTCGTCCTCGGGAACGTCCTTCGGTTCGTCCTTGGTCTCGCCGGTGTCCTTGTCGGTCATGCTCGAACCCTACGTTCGAAGAGGAGCGATGTGCTCGCGCTCGATCAACTCGACGCCGAGGTGACCACCTGCCGGGCGTGCCCGCGGCTGGTGGAGTGGCGGGAGGAGGTGGCCCGCGTGAAGCGCGCCGCGTTCCGCGACGAGGAGTACTGGGGCCGCCCGGTGCCCGGTTTCGGCCCGGCGGACGCGCACCTCGCGATCGTCGGCCTCGCCCCGGCCGCCCACGGCGCGAACCGGACCGGCCGGATGTTCACCGGCGACCGCTCCGGCGAGGTCCTCTACGCCGCGATGCACGCCGTCGGCCTCGCCTCGCAGGCCACCGCGCACCACGTCGACGACGGCCTGGAGCTGTACGGCACCCGCATCACCGCGCCGGTGAAGTGCGCGCCACCGGAGAACAAGCCGACCCCCGAGGAACGCGACAACTGCCGCCCGTGGCTGGTCCGCGAACTGGAGTTGCTGCGACCGACCCTCCGCGCGGTCGTGGTCCTCGGCGGCTTCGGCTGGCAGGCGCTCCTGCCGATCCTGACGGCGTTCTGGGACGTCCCCCGCCCGCGCCCGAAGTTCGGCCACGGCGTCGAGGTCGTCCTCCCGGCGCACGACGGCGGCACACCACTGCACGTGTTCGGCTGCTTCCACGTCAGCCAGCAGAACACGTTCACCGGCAAGCTGACGCCGTCGATGGTGGAGGACGTGCTGCGGCGGGCGGCCGGGGTGGCGTGAAAACGTGGGCACCGGAGGGGGTGGGCGTGCATCCTGCTCACATGAGGTCCCGGTGGGTGGTGCCGTTGGTCGTGGGGGCGGCGCTCGTGGTCGTCGCGCTCGCGGCGCGCGGGAACTCGCCCGTCGTCTACGACGGCACGC
>Ga0247771_1000734_pt1 | contig 10182 bp, 13 predicted proteins | sample UWRJL197509C6_FD_179948 | JGI IMG/M metagenome (GOLD analysis project Ga0247771, IMG submission 179948) | Plant litter microbial communities from Arlington Agricultural Research Station in Wisconsin, United States - UWRJ-L197-509C-6 | ecosystem: Environmental > Terrestrial > Plant litter >...
TGCTGCATGCATTTCTCGCAACCAACACCCGGCGCTCGGGGTGCTGCTAAACGCGCCTCAACGTTCCTGCCGGCCCCAGGCCTTCACCCACTGTAGCTGAGAAAGGGATTCGAGACAAAGGGTGCGTTTCCGCTCGGCGACGCAATGATGACGGAAGCTCCCGGCTTCTCCTCGGACATTCCCACTCGTCGGACAGCATTTCGTTGTCGTATCTCTTGCACTTTCGAGCGTAAACGGTGCCAAGCCACTGGACCAACCGCTCCAAGTACTTTCCGTACCACTACAGCTACGAGAAGACGCATATATGTCTCGGCCACAACTATGCGGCGACAGGCGCGGACGCAACAGCCGACTCAGAACCACGCTGGCCCATTCCCATTCTAGGACTCCGACGATGGTCCTTTGCGTCGACAAGCAGATTGTGCCGGAGAAGATTGCCATGATGCGCAACAAGGGCCCGCCGGTGAGACGCCGGCTCGTCCTCGGCTCGACATGGCTGCAGGTAATGTCGTGGTAGGGAGCGTTGCCTCACATTGACTGACAATGATGTCTCGGCCTTCCGCGAACCTGCCTCCATTCACGTCAAGCAACATGGTCACTTACTTGCTGGCCGATTTCAGGCTGCCGTCCCCGTCGTAGCAACAGGCCTGGACCAGGGACCGCCGCGATTCCCAAGCTTCGACCATAGTCGTGTCGACGCTTGCCGGCCGACCGAGTCGCATGCCATCTGCGGTTTGTACCGAGCTTTCGAGGCCATGAAAACAAGTCGAAGTAATTTCAAATAGATTTCTGGCAGCAATATCTACGCCTGGTCTCGCTGGGGTGTGTACGGAGTAGGTTCCAAGCGTCCCCCTCCCGAGGTGCCAACAAATCACGCCGGTTAGGGCACCTTCCAGGGCGGCATAGGACGGACTACGCGGCTACATGTGCGACCAAATGTGTAAGGGGTTGTATATGGTTGCTCGTCTTGTCTGATTCAAGATGGTGTCCTCAACCGCGACCTTATCCAAGGGCCTCACGTTGTCGATTCCGCCGTCCGCATCATGGGCACGCACGGGGACTACCGGGGTGCATTGACGGGGCCCGAGCGCGAGACGGGCCGAGCAATGCAGGATGCGTGGCTGCGGTTTTTTTGCGACGGCAGGGAGGGAGACGGGGATTGAGGGGTGGGACTGTACGGTGGGCAGCAGGGCAGTGCGGTGGTGGAGTTTGGGAAGGGAGTACCGGCGAGGGTTCTCGACGCGGGCGAGTTGGAGCGAAGCTGCGAGGACTGGTTGACTGGTAACAACGAGCGTGGCGGCCGCTTCTTCAGCCATCCACAGCATCAAGCATACCAAAGGCTGTTTTCTCAACGACTCGTACAAGTAAGTCTTCGACAGTTACAAATTCCTCCAATAGCAACATAAAACGAACAGCCGGGTTCTGTGGATCAAACAGGACGCGGGCAAGGGCAAGGCCACGCTGCTCTGCGGCACCAAAGAGCTGGAACAAAGCCCTAGCGCACCCGTCCTATTTCTCTGTCAGACTACCGATACTCGACCCAACATCAACTTTTCTGTGAGAGCTGCCTCATGCTCTGCAAAAACACCGCCTCTCATCAGATATCTCCAACAAAAGTACGAACACCAAGGCCGGCGGGTTCTTAAAGGCGCGAACGCGGTCTCTTCCATGTCGAATTGCCTGCGTAGCGTGCTGCAGGGCGCTGCCGCATCGGGCCGTCAAGGGGATTTCCCACGACGCGGCGGTGAGGGGCCATCGAGAAATGGAGGCTCGTCGACGAATGGATTTAGGCTGGTGAGATGGCCGAACCCTGCGTAGTAACTGGCTTCCTTCTCTGTCCAAGATCGAAAGGGAAACCATCCGTTCGTTTCTTCACACTGCTGACACCACCCCCTGGCTTGACCGAGAATGAAACTATCCTCGCAGTAGAAAATCATTCCTTTACAGCTTGAAAGTGGCATTATAGATGGACAGGTAATTTTGTTGCCGCATTGTGCAGAATGCTGGTCCGGATCGTTGAGGGGGAATGCGTCCACAGCTTGCTGAAGAGCAAGCGCAAGGAAAAGGAGGAAAGCTTGTTTGCAGGTCATTGGAGAAATGGCTTCCAACAAATATATCAAGAGTATTTTGAATGGTAGTGAGGTTGGTGGTTACAGGAGTTTAGATGTGGTAAGCGAGATGGGTAACCGTTGTGATATAAGTAGGTCAGGTCCGGCAAATATCAACGGTTTGGAAGAGCTGCCGATAAAGCTATTTTTATCGTTCAAATCCAATCTATGTTCAATTTAGTGGGTCTTCACAATTTAGTGGGTCTTCGGTGTCTTTTCGCCGCCATCTTCACATGAGCTAGTCTGACGCTCGATTGTGAGAAAACCTGGTTCTAATAATTGATGTCCCTTAGACTATTAAGATGGCAAGGATGGCGGTAACTCCCAGCATCTCCACCACGCTAGGCGCCTCCATAATAACTCCGGCACTCGGCTTCGTCGATCAACCCCCAACGGCGCCAGAGCCAGACCCAGAACCAGCACCAGCGCTCCGGCCAGCACCGTCTGCGACCAGCTGCGTCTGGCCAAAGTTGGCGCTGAACTGCTCGCACCAGAGACTGAGTCTGGCGAGTCTGAGGAAGAAAGATTTCGCGGAGGCGGAGCGCATTATCCGATCCTTAACGGCTGCGAGGATCGAGAGGGCCCAAGTCGAATTGGAGGCTTTCGGGAAGACCACGGACAAGGGTGTCAATCAATTGCAGAGGAGCTTGTCGCTCTACGGCTATCGCCAGCCTATGTCGAGGGAGAGTCGATTGACCATGCGTCGAAAGATCAAATCTCTCATAGGTCGGTATGGGGTCCCGGCCATCTGGTTCACGCTCAACCCCAATGATATCACGAACCCGATCAAGCTCGGGCTCGCGGCATATCGCACTCGCGAGGCAGAGGAAGCCGAGGATTTCTTAGGAAAACTCGATGAGCTATATAAGAGGGTTCGACTCTCGATCTCGGATCCTCTCAGCTCGGCCCTCTTTTTCCATAGGGAGATCTCCATGTGTTTCAAATACTATGTGAGAGTCGAGGAGGCTCGCAGATATCGCTATAGTCAGCACACCCAGCACACCCACCATACAGGTCTGCACAGAGTGGCGTAGGTTAAAGCGGCAGGAGCACCGACCCACTCACGAGTTTAGCAATTGCCTACGTCTATATTAACGTGTGATAATTAGCTGTTACTCTGAGATGATCTATCAGCCTACTAGGGTAGACGACTGCCCAGCCTCTGTTGTACGCAATCCTCGTTTTGCTGGACCGAGAGTCTGAGAGGCCAAGCGGCGTTGGTGCTTGGGGTACAGCCCATAGACCGGAAGTCTTTTTTTCTCAGGCTGGTTGAGTGACTCCAGAGCCAACCAAGCGTTGGCCCCAACGATGAAGACCTGTCTTCGCCGTCAGGAGAGACATGAGAGTACAGGCAAGCCACGTCTCAGATCAGCCAATGGTAATCACAGATAAGGGTTCAACGCAGACCATGTAATTGCGGCCTTGCTAGGGAGTAGCAGATGTCGCCCATCGCAGGTACGAATCAAATACGATTAGAGCAAGCGACTGTTTCGGCCTCTCCATCCACCATTCCCCTTACCGGTCCCCGATCGTCTCCCTCTGCGGCGGTGGAGGGCTCCGTTGAAAACAGGGCGGTTTTCTCCCCAGGCACGCGTCCGCCAAGAATCCCGAGGTCGACAACGACAGCCGCAGCCCGTCTCGGCCCTCGTTTTCCGTTGGCGGAGACCACCGGCCTTGCGTCGATGGAAAACAAGAGCCGAGTAGGGAACAAGCTGTAACCCCTTCAGGATGAATCATGTGTCAGTTTCCACATGAGTCGCCTGTGCTCAAACTCCCGCAGCTGGTGTTCCGGCGAGATCTGAATCCCGTTGAAGGAGGTACTCTGGAAAGGGGACTGGATGATGTCGCAGTCCCCAGGAAATACGTCCTGATGCCCGCATACTCGCCGATTTTCAACTTTCGTCTTGGTCACCGGCTCCCCATTGGCATTCTTGGCCGTGCTCTTGATCGTAACCGACACAGTTCCGGGGAGGGCGGGGCGGGTGTGGGTAATACACCAACGGAAGCAACCACGAGCGAAGCACTCCTTGCCGCTGACCGTGCTGTTGCAGGACTTTCCGGGACTGCGGGAAATCAGGTCAGTTTTTGATGGGAGGCGGTGATGTGTACTTGACGTACCATTTGACACTCTGGTCGTAGAGTTCAATGCTGTCCAGGGCCTTCTCTACGCTCTCGCGTAGTTCGCCGTCCCACTTAGTATCCTTGTCTCGGAGCTGTAGATGTCTGATGTAATCCATGATCTTGGTTTCGAAGTGCCTGGTTTGTGCTACGTAACCATGCGGTGCGGTGCAGAAAAAAGATTTCGCTTTGTGATTGCCGGAAACTTGGGCGGCCGGGCATGGGCGGTTTGATGACGGAGGTGGGGAATCTCGATTCGGCAGGAGACTGTTCCGCTTTGCAGGAAGGATGACGGATAACAGTTTGATGGCTTGTTTGTGCCACTGCTGGCTTGCACGAGATTCTCCGTATTCGTTGAGGAAGGGCAAGTGGTAAGAGGGTGGGGTCATGCGGCGAAGAGAAGGTGTAATTTGAGGGTGGTCCGAAATCTCCGGACATCCTGCGCAGCGGAAACATGCAACTCACAGAGGAGAACTCGCCCAAAATCAAAAAGGAAAATACCCCCAAAAAATAATGCCCAAACCCGGGATCGAACCGAGGCCTCATCATAACCCGTACCAGTGATTAGGGCCTGCAAATGAGGCCCCTACCATGACTGGGGTACAGGTAGCGACGCGCTCTACCACTGAGCTATTCGGGCTTGTTGAAAAGAAAAGACGGAATTATAGCTAAGAGGGTAAAACAATAACCCGGCACCTAGACTCAGAGTGAACTGAGCCGTATTATAACTGTACTGGTGATTATGACGTGAATACTTATTATTCTTATACTCTGGTGTGCAGCGTGCACTCAGGATGTGAATACTCGGCCCCTACTACAATACCCATAGTGTAGGTAGCGCTAGTCGGAGCCGATTGTAATAAAAGGTCATGTACAGCGATCAAGAGGCGGGGAGACTTGAGTAAAGAAATGTAGGAGTAGCAGATGTGGACGTCTCCCTATCGGCCACGGTCCCATCGCGTATGGCTTTTGTCCCGGAATCGCAGCTGGTGATGACCTCAACGCCGTTGGGCTCAACGGAAAAAGCAATGCTGCTCAACGAAGGCAAAGATCTAAAGAGAATGGATGCCTCGTTTGGTTAAAGTTGTTCAATACATAGAAAGAGGCTTCCTACCGGCCCGGAAAGCCATCCTGACGACCGCCGGACTCTCACTCGAAGGATGAGTTGAGGGGGTCCACCGGAATTCCCAGGAAAGTAGGCTCTATTACACCGAACAGGCACTGCAAGGGGGAAAAGCGCGATGTTGTTCTAGCTAAGTTCTTCTGGCTTCAAGGTCAAAAAAGGGGGGTTACCTCATCGTGGCTGATGCCGCTCAGAAGACCGGACATTCATCTACAAACAGTGGGACCTCTCCACCTACGTATCTTCTCAACTTGGTCGGTACGGACGAAGAAAGCTCATTTAGGATGAAGCTCGATACCGCAGATCTGAGCAGAACGAGGCAACCGAGAACCAGTCGGCCACGGTTTGCATGCTCCAAGACTCTGTGGCGTTGTGGGCCAGCCACGACCAATTACCCCTTTTCTGGGCTCCAGGCGGAGGTCGCGAGCCGTGGATATGCGACAATTTTGCACCCTGGACCGACTCAGCCGCTCCTTCCACCGCACCCGAAACTCGTGAACTCGAATGAGTCGGATGTTGGCACACTGCTAGGCAGAAAAGGCCCCCCGAAGCGCGAGTGCTGGCCTGGGTAAGTCGGACCGGATTGGCGGCTCCGCCGCTTCCTCGTCGCCCATTCACTACATCGTCGGGAGGCCGTCGGTCGTCTCGTGGTCGAGGGACCTGAGAGCCAAGCTCTGCCCCGCCACTGCCAGATCCAATCCGGGGGCTCTCTCGTCGCCGATGCCCGGCGGCAATCGAAAGCACGGATGCCGCCTTCTGGCCCGACGTAGTGGCCGACGCTTCCACCGAGCAAACGGCTTGTTCATGGTGGGATCTCACCGAAAAGCCCCGAACGGGTTCTTGGGGACGGAGCGCCGACGTCGATGTGGAACCCGGTGCGGTCTGTCCCGCCAGCGTTTGCGAGCGGGATGAGCCCGGCCACGGCCGAACGAACGACGGCGAGCGTGCTTTTCACGGCGACCGTAGCCCATCCGAACCCCGAGCGAAGGACGACTGAACGAAGCAACATAAAAAAGGACCGGCCGCCTGATCGCGAAATCCGGGATTGGCATTCCCGTCTTTGGTGGTGCCAAAAAGAGGAGCGGGCCACGAGGTCGCGATGGCCGCGTCAGTCCAGTGGGTCCGCGGGCGCTGAACTACAGGGGCTCCTCTTGAGCGGACAGCGCGCCAAACCACACTGGCTCGTGTCCAGGACTCGTTCAAGTCGATGCAGCGCCAAAAGCACCCCAGAGAAGCCTATCGGACCTACCCAATGCAACAATTCGAAGCAAGCGCCCTCGATCTGTCTTCGTGTGATGTCCCCATCGCGCCGATGCTATGCCCGCCGCTCCCCCAACTCTGCTCCCGGGCCAGGCCTCGAGGCGGGCAAAAACCGGAGCCGAAATCCGCCCCGCATCTTTCCGCCTCGGCGGACGGATGCACAGCACGACGGAAGGCAGCAAGACGACAACAAGACCCAAGGTAAGGCAAAAGAGGCACCGGGCCTGCGTAACCGCACAATCCTGCATTGGCGGGCCGGATTTTCGGCGGTGCTGGAGACGAGACGAAACGAGGCGGCGCCGCGGCTGAAGTGGAGTTCGAGGTTGTGGGATCTGCCCCGCTGGAGATTCGTGACGCGCTAAATTACAGGGGGATTCTTCAACGAGATGCGCCATCAAGACGCCGCAGCCGCCCACTTCACCAGTTCCACAGCACACCAGCGTTACTATTTCCCACTTGTTAAATTCCGCTTTACTGATTCGTTCTCAGGCTGGTAGAAGGCAAGTGTGGCGGTGCTGGCACAACGATAAACTGTGGTGCTGGTACTGACTCCGGGCCGCAGGCGTGAGAGGGGCCGCTGCTTGACTGCCCCGCGGTGTCGACGACGTCGTGGCGACTCGTGGCGACTCGCGGCGACTCGCGGCCAGGACAACCGCAGGTACAGTAGGCAGATGTGGGCGACTTTGGCGGCTTGGGGACAAGATCGGGACCGGATATGTGCTGCTCATGTTGGCCTGGTTCGGCTGGTAGGCATTGCTGGTACCTGTCTGATGCGAAGCTACCAAGGGTCTTTGGGTACTGGAGCCGTCATGGCTCTTGTCACCGGCGAGCAGTCTCGCCCTGCGCCCGCCTCTCACTTCCGCTCCTCGCGCCAGCGCAGAACCGCTGCTCGTCGCAACCCCTGCCGCGACGATATCCTCCCCCGGCACGCCCCCGAACCCTTAGCTAGCAAAGCGCCGCCTGCAGGGAAGACACGACGCCGGGCAGCCGGATATAGCTCACTCATGCAACTGCACCAGCAGGGAGACCCCACAGGGCCTACGCCCGCTGTGGTTACCGTGCTCGTGCATCGTGCCAACACCCCGCACCCTGCTGTCGACCAATCCGGTGTCTCTGATCTCGTTCTGCAGCGGTGGACACGATGACGACGTGCAGGATCTGACAAGCTAGTGGCGGCGTGCGCCATCTGCCGGGGTGACGGTCCCCACGCAATCATCCCGATGAAGCCTAGGAGCAGCCGCCCTCGCCCATGCCGTGTTCCAATCCCGATCGGGTGGAGACCATCGCGGGTGGAGTCGCGGCCCATCGACTGCCTCTTTGGGCAATTGCCGCTTTGGGTAGCTAGGCGGCTCTGTCGTTCGCGGCCCACAGACCGTATACCTACCCAATGAACTTGTCTCCGTCCTGGTCGTTTTCACAACCTTTGATCAGGCCCGTGCGCTGGTGGAACAGAGGGCCGGCCACGACAGCGAGGGAAGGGAAGCTAAGGCCGGAAGTGCAAGATGGCGCCCAGCAAAGGGAAGAAGCTGCCTTAGGCTGGCGAAGAATCATCTGCATCTCAAACGAGATCTGGAGTGGGTGGGCGTGACGGACAAACAGAAGTCGACGCGTGGGCAGCTCAGTCAACCTTGGCACGAAAGAAGTACCGGTACTGTACCGCCCCAAGAAGCTGGCGATCCCTACCAAGGGTGCTACGATTACGGCTGGCGATGCTGGCCGTTGGAATCCCAGGGGGATGTGGGAAGGGAGTGTGATACACGGCTGCAGCACGGTGTACGGTGGTTCCGGCGCGAGTGCGAGATGCTTTAGGTGCAATATCATGCATTGGGTGACGGAATACATGATGAGGAAGAAGACATCTTGGTGTATGGGAGCATCATCATGGCAGGTCTCCGCTCATCTAATGCATCGTGTCGTGGCGGCCGTGGCCGAGAAGGAAACCGAGGCGGGGACGTCAAACGCCGAACGTGAATGAGCGATAGAGAGAGAGTACACGGGAAACACGGCTAACAGATTCGAGTGGGAGAGAAGCCTTGAGGACATTCGTGGGAGAGGAGCGGATAGAGAGGTTGACTTGGATGCGTACTCTTCCCACAGGTAACCCAGGAGAAGCACCGACACGGGGTCCTCAGGAAGCCCAGCCCCGCCAGAGACATGATCGACGCCGGTCTCATCGCCTGCCGGGCCACCCGCCGCGAGCAGGAGGTAAACAGGGGCAGCAATGCTACTTGTTGACGTGTCTGCCCGCCGTCAGTACCGCGCGGCCGCAGGAGACGATGGGGCCGGGAAGGCGCACCGTACCTCGGAGGGGAAGTCTCCTGCGCGAACAGCATGCCGGGCGGACAGCAGGGGCACTCCTTCCGACGGTGCGCGTGCTGCCGCGCGTGTCTATCTGCGTTCTGCTGCTGCCGGAAGCCCCGCCCGCCCGTCGACCGCAGGCAGTCCCGCCGTCGGGCAGTACAAGGGCCACGACGCCGGGTACCGCGGCGCGCGCCGGTCCGGATGGTGGGACAGGAGCGCTGGGGGCTGTCTGCCGGACTCGTGCTGGGTGTGCTCCATCGCGGAGAAGCTTGGGAACCTGGGCGGCGGCGGTGGTTGGGGGTTCGTGCTGCTGTCGGCCTCGGAGCTCTCGTCCGGCCCCTGGGGGCGAGCACCAGAGAAGGCCCATGGCGATGGGCTTGACGTCGTCTGGGATCGTGGTCGGGACGATGGCACTGTGGGATTGTTGGCGCCGGGCAGCTCGTCTGGCCCCAGGAAGGGGCCCCAGCTCGATGGGCCTGGCGTCGCAGCTCGGTGCTGCGGGAGTGGTGGAGGGGGCATAAGGGCGCGGTCGGCCGCGGCCTGGCCGTACTGCGGTGGCGCATCCTGGGGCAGGGCGGCCGTGACGGACGAAACGGAGCGCGGCGATGGCGGCGGCGTCACGGGCGACGCTGGCGGCGGCGGCTCGCTGGCGGGCAGGCGGTGGGTCTGCACCACGCCGAGCTGGTGCGGCGGGGACAGGTCGCGTGAGGTGATGTCGGGCAGAGCCTGGATGAGGAGGTAGCGGCGCAGGTCGTGCAGGTGCTGGGGCTTGGAGGGAAGCAGGATGCGCGGTGTGCCCTCGGAAGGTGGCTTGCGCTGCGACAGCCAGTCGGGCGCCTGGCTGACGTTGGTCCCGGTGTAGGCCGCGTCGCGGACATTCTTGAACAACCACGAGTTGGGCTGGGCGAGGTGCGGGCGCTGCGCTGCCGCTCGGGAGCTCTCCGCCGGTGGGATTGTCGTGAGGAAAGAGGGCGGGGGTCGCGGTAGGAGAGGCGGCTCCGGCGGCGAGGGGGGCCTGGGCTGCGGTGACATGGGCCGCTTGCCGCGGCGGGCGGCCTCGAGGGCGGTCTGGTGGTCGGATGCGGGCTGCGGCGTGGCCTTGAGTACCGTCTTGTGGTCAGCTATGGCCTGGAGAGCGCCGATGGCGAGGCTCCTGCCGGCGGACGCGGCGGGCTGGTTCCCCTTGCGGAGGGCCTCGAGCTCGGTGGTCGTTTCCGCGGCTGGTCGAGGGATCTGCGGACTTGATGCGTCAGACCCCCACGGGCCCGACCG
>Ga0247771_1000735_pt1 | contig 10166 bp, 8 predicted proteins | sample UWRJL197509C6_FD_179948 | JGI IMG/M metagenome (GOLD analysis project Ga0247771, IMG submission 179948) | Plant litter microbial communities from Arlington Agricultural Research Station in Wisconsin, United States - UWRJ-L197-509C-6 | ecosystem: Environmental > Terrestrial > Plant litter >...
TGTCGCCAGCCGGCGGCCGCTCGGCCGCTGCGCCGCCACGTCGTGGATGCTTGGCGCTTCCGCGAGGTCGTCTCGTCGTCCACGCGCCGGACGCGCTTCTCCGAGGCATCTAGCTGTGAGTGGCATGGGACGATGTTCTGGACGCTCTCGTCACGTCTCCGGACGACCTCCTCCGCAGGCACTTGGTTGCCTGCCCGGGGCTGCTGAACGCGCAAATTGAACGAGCAGGGATCCGGAGAGCACCTGTGCGCCTGCATCAGCGCATCAGGCCCGGCCCGTGGTTCTGGAACTCCGCGAGCTAAAGAACAGCTGAACAATGCGTCGTCGCTGAGAGGAAAAGCCTGTCGCCCTGGGAGGACTCTGAAACCGAGCCCAGGGGGGAAACACGCGAAAACGAGGCAAACCAGTGGCATTGTACGATGTCTTGTCTCTGAAAGCTCTGCTCTTCGACTAGAGGCTCCAGATCTTGCTGTCCGATGATCGACAGTCTTTTTTGGCGTGCCCCAGTCTACCATTACTGCCAGTTGTAGCCCAGATGCAAATGCTTCCTCTCCTGCCCGCTGTGTGGTACCGTACAATCTCCAAGCATCGGCCTGAAATAGGCCGGCGGATACGCGTAGAACACAAACCCCGCCTCTTATCGTGGCAGCAGCGCGAACATGATGAGCTCCACAGCCCAGGCCAGCGCCTCGCCTACCCAAAACAGGAGCCGCGTAGCCAACCACAGCAGCCGCACCGTGACCAGAGTGCTCCTGACGACGACGACGAGACCCACGTCCACGAGAAGCCAGCCCGAACCCGCGTCGGGATGCGGCGCCGGTGGTGACAGATCCTCCTGAACCGCCTCTCCGGGGGGAGACGGCGTGTCACCGGCTACCGACCCGCCGTCAGACTGTGTCCCCGTGCGATCGGATCCGGCTTCAGGCCCAGTTTCCTCGGCCTCCTCCTCTGCCAGCTCGTCTCCGCCGTCTCCCTCTTCTTCCGCCCCGTCGTCCTCCCCCCTACCCTCGGCCGCGGCCTCCCCGCCCTCGCCAGGAGCAAGTCAATTCAGCCGCTTGAGGCGGTCCTTGGCCACCTTGGTCTTGGAACCGACGCGGTCGACGTCCTCGTCTATCCGCGTCAGCATCTGCGTCTGCGCGTCCACCTCGTCCTTGATCTGCAGGCCCATCTCGCGCTGCCGCAACAGGATGCGCTCCAACATGTTCAGGTCTTCGTCCTGGTCTCGCATCCGCTGCTGCTGCAGCTGCAGCACCCCGTCGTTGTCCAGCTCGCGCGTCTCTCGCGTCTCGGGCAGCGCGCCTCCGCCCAGCACCCGCCCGCCCGCCCGCGGGCCCGACCCCACCAGCGCCGCCTTGTCGGCCGACGTCGACGGCGTGCCGGACCGGCCCGCCCCGCCGCCGCCGCCGCCGATGGCGAGGCTGGCGCTCAGCTTATCTAGCCCGTCCCTCTCCACCCGCGACGACGCGATCAGGTCCCTGCGCCTCCGCAGCTCGCCCTCGCCCAGCCTCCCCACCTCGCCCAGCGTCTTCAGGCCCTCCGCCAGCGCCGCCAGCAGGCTGCCCGCCTTGACCAGCTCCCGCTTGGCCGCTGCCCCGGCCTCGGCCGCCGCGGCGCTCGACCGCCCCGCCCCTCCTTCGGCCGCCGCGTCCCGCCGCGCCAGGTAGAGCCGGGCGTCGTGCAGGGCGCGCTTCATCTCGCGGTGCAGGTCCAGCCACGTGCCGGGGTCCGCCGCCGCCGCCGCGTTGGCGTCGCGCAGGCCGCCCAGCGCCGCCGGGCGGACGCCGCTGGCGCTGGCCGCCGACCCGGCCGTCGACGCCGGCAGGTTGAGAAAGGCGCGCCAGGCGGGCGTGTCGCGCCAGCTGCGGTCGGGCGACTCGGCGACCGCGCGCAGGTAGCGCTCGAGCCCGGCACGCCGCTGCTCCGTCAACTCCGGGGACGAGACGGTGGAGCGCAGCCACGACTTGGCGGGCAGCGGCGCGGGCGGCGGCGAGCCGGCGAGCGACGTAAGCGTCGTGTGCAGTGCCGCAAAGTCCGAGTAGCGCTTCTGCACGACGAAGGAGCTCAGCGGAAGCCGGAGGGTGATGTTGTACAGGGTGTAGGGCTTGCTGTCGGACGTAGACGAGAGGGACGTCGTGGGTATCGAGATTTCTACGGGGGGAGGCATCGTGCTTGTCTCTGCCGACTGTTGAGGTGGGTGTCGAGAGCTTGTCCGGGGCGTCGGAGTCGGGTCAGGCGGTGGCGACTCGGCGCGGGCGTGCTCGGGGCGATGGGCTTCGCAGCGTCGCTTCTACGTGTTTCCCGCCGGGTATCAAATGGAAACAGAACCGTCGTAGGGTGCTGGGCGACCAAGTGTGTGCTTGCGGTAACGCAGACTGGAAGCAGTGAGGAAGGAAGCGTTGGGGAGAGTCTCGGCGGTTAGGCTGCCTGCCTCGGCCAAAGCGGAGGGGCGCGTTTGGATGCTGTCATGCCGCAGGACAGCGTTCCCCAATTTGCTCTAGCCCCTGAGCCTAGGAGCCACTGTGGCGTAACTCGCCGCTAAGCCACAAAGCCCCTGTGCGCCGCGATCTTGCCCCTGTTCCGACCTGTCATCCCGGCAGTTGAAGAATTCGGGTGCCTGGGATGGAACCGCTTGTTCGACTAGGGAAGCCTGCAACTTCCCAAGGCGGCTCTCCTGTGCGGCGCGGGCCGTGGTTTTTGACCAGGACCGTGGGGAGAGTGGAAGCCCCTGCTCTCTCGATTCGGGCAGGTTAAAGACAAGGAGATTTTGGCATGACTCTATCATAACGACGTTCTGCTGCGGCGCGTCGTGGCAGCAGCAGCCCCGGCAGCAAAGACGTCGCGAGGACTGGTGCCGGTCACGGCACGACGGGCAAGAGCTCGGGACGCCAACCACACGTACGCCTGTGCTGTACCAACGCCACCTCGTCTTTCCGGGTGGTATCCGTCCTTCCTCGGCCCCCGTGTTATACCCTGACCGCCTGCTTTACGAATGCGTCCTGCATTCCCTTCCCCCGCAGATCCCGACCGGTCGTTGCCTAGAACGTCTCCTGGTCGTCGGCCGCCTCCCCTTCCGCCGGGATCTCGAAGCCCTCCTCGGTCGAGTACAGGATGTTCTGGATCTGCTTGATCAGGCCGTCCTCTTGTTTCTCGAGCTCGGCATCTTCCTCCACCGCCTGCTGGACGAGCAGCTCGATGTCGCGTAGCTTGCTGAAGTAGAAGTCACGCTCACGCTCGAGCCCGACGACCGTCTCCTTCAGGGTGCTGTTCTCCTGCTGTAGGACAGCGCTGGCCCCGCCGCCGCCGACCTTGGGGACGCGGGCACCGAGAGTCGGCGTGGTGCCTCCCCCTCGCCTCGCACCGGCTCCGCCGACGCGAGATGCCGTGCCGCCGCCGACCGGAGTCGGCGCGCCTTTCCGACGAGTGACGGCATCGTAGTCGCCGCCGGGGAAGTACTGGTCCCAGAAGCGCTTGGTCCACTGGAGGAATTCCAGGTTGTCTTGCATCTTGCATTTGACGAGGGCCTCGACGGGGATGGGCTTGTCAACCTGGTGCTTCTGGAAGGTATCTGCGCCGGGCGAACAACGGTCAGCGAGGCCCGCAAACAAAGAGGGCCCTCACCGTTGGGGGGGGCGTTACGTACTCTGCAATACCTTGAAGTTCTGTATGTAGGCATATTCCGTATTCACGTTGAACTTGACACGCGACATGGGCACGTCGAGGAAGATGCTGTCGAAAACCTGGCAGAGCGCAGCGCTGACGTTGGTGTGGCCGTCAGCCGCTGGTCGGCGGAGCGAGGGCGGGGGAGGGGTATCGGGCACTCACCCGGTTCCGCACTGCTCAACCTTGGTGATGTTGAGCTGAAGGAGGCTGTTGAGCCATTGCACGAGCTCTTGTCTGCGAAAGAGGGCTGTCAGCCATCGTCCGGTAGCAAGCGGGCGCACCCCCGACGCCGGGGGAGCCGTTCTGATGGGAAACCAACCGTGATTCACCCATCTTTGCGCACGGCTCCTATGATGTCGTTCGGGGCGGAAATGCAAGGAAACCGGTGCGCGATGCAGATGGGAAACAAGTCTAAGGAGACAGCACAAATCGAAGACCCAAGGATGGGAGGCAGGCTGTTTGGCGGCGACTCGACCGGGGGATATTTTGGTCGCGGCAGGCGTCACTTTCCGCACCCAACTTTGTCGAAGGCAATCGAAATCAAAGCTGTCGCCCAATCAACCAGACCGAGGCAGGTGCGCGGGTTCAGATCAGCTGGTCCGTGCCCTTCATCACGTGACTGATCTCGTGATGATCCTCCGTCACTGACAGGCGGTACCTCCATGAGGGTCTATCCGCGGAAGAAATGTGGATTTTTGTCCAAGTGTTGCTACCTTTGCCTTTTTAGTTCGGCTTACTTGGATCGCCGGGTATTCGGTCATCAGACGGCCTCAAGTTGAGAGTGTCACCCCCGAATCAAAGATCACCTAGACTGGGATGGGATAGGGATGTCTATGGCGGCGCCAAACACCTCTCTCGGCATAGGTACGTGCCAACCTTGCCGCTCAGGCTACCTATATGACAGAAGATAGAAGAAGGGAGCAAGAGTGATGCTGTGGTCTTCCCATGGCAGAATCCAGAAAGGGCATGGATCGAGGCCTCCCCGCGATATCGTCATGACGAGGTTATGTTCCACATCATTAAACTTAGGTGAAGAAGAGACCAAAGAGATCGACCGAAGACATCAATTGTGGAAACTGCAACATTGGTAGAAACCCTTGGCAGGTGACGGAGGCATGGATGGCCGCAGGCTAAATGAAACCTGACCCGTTGACCGGGACAAATGAAACGGCCACATCGCCTAAGCCCGCGGCAAACGGCTCATGATCTGTGGCGCTTTAGAGACTCCAAAATACTTCATTGCCTTCCAATCCTTTGAGAAGGATGTTGCTCCCAATGGGGCGTCGTGTGTCTCACCTATTCGCAATCCTCCTTGCCGGCTTCGCGCAGTATGCAACAGCGATCCTCTCGAATCCAGGGGAGTGCATAATTCCAGACCCCCTTCAGATCGCAGTTTGGCTCGATTCTGCAGTCTGCCCTCCTCCTCTGAGTCAGGAGAAGCCCGTTTTGAGCTCCAGCAACGATGGGGAGCCGCCCGCACCGTGGGCCTACCCGCCGTTCTGCATCAGGGATTCGGAGGGCGCGGAGAAATACTGTGTCTACACCTCAACAAGCTTCAACAACGAGGCGGGAGTCAGCTTCATCATCCGACCGAGCACGCTGCCCAGCATCGTCTCGTTCGTGGAGGACGCCAACCTGACCTCGAGAGGGGTACCGTTTCTCAGCCGTGGTGGGAAGGGGCCCGCGTCCGATGTGGCGTACGAGGTTAGAGAGCTAGAAGGGAAAGGTCTGGGCGTCCTTGCTCGGCGGCCTATCTCTCGCGGGGAAACTTTCATCATCGGCTTCCCGGCCATCATCATCGATGCGGAACTGGAAATCGGACCTGACCCGACCATCTCGGAGGAAAACCGACTAAGGATCCACAAAGTTGCGTTCGAGAGGCTGGCCGACAGGGACCGGGCTCTAAGCCTTGCCGCAAGCACCGGAGGAGACATCCACGAGGACATCATGAAAACAAACGGCTTCACCATCAAGCTCGGCGGCCGGAGACACTCAGGCCTCGTGCCGGAGACGGCTGTGAGTCCGGCGGGAGCCAACCCCCCGAGAGTCTTTGGCTGATCTTTGTCGCAGAGGTTAAACCACGCCTGCGCTCCCAAGTATGTACACTGGTAGTGTTTCCATCTATCAGGCCGGGCAGAACTGACGCAATGATAGTACCGTAATCCGCTTCTTGAGCAGGTCGCTGACTATGGAAGCCATGACTGTTAAAGACGTAGCAATGGGGGAGGAGCTTACAATCAGCTGTAGGGTAGCCCTAACCCCCGGATGTCAGTGCCAACTTGTGCTGACCAGCGTTAGACATCCCAACTGACCTGCCCACATCCATACGGTCCGGTATGCTCGATGGCCTTTACAACTTCAACTGCACGTGTTCCCTCTGCACCGCGCCGGAAACCAGCAGGAAGGTATCCGACAAGCGACGGGACCAGATCATCGCCATCCGGCGTGTCCTTGTCGACCCGGAGACGACGCTCACGAAGGCGCTGGATCTGGCGGGCCAGCTGCTCGCCCTCGCGCAAGAGGAGGAACTGGACATCAAGCTCAAGGACTATTACAACGAGCTCATGCAGGTATTCTTCAAGCTGAAAGATATCGACTCGGCCTTAGAGTTTGCGGAGGCCGCGCTCGCAACCGCCGAGGAGTTGGGAGGGGAGGACGACGAGTTCAAGGCGGCCATTCGGTCAAATGTAGAGGCGCTAAGACGAAAGAAGTTGGAGAAGCTGGAGACAGAGACATAGAGGAAGCATAGCTCCAAGCATAGCCCCAAGTGCTGCCACGGGGCAGGACCGGTAGGGCATGCGCATCGTCTGAAACTCCAGAATATGAGTTACCGAGGTAAATAAGTGACGGTTGGGTGGGTTAAAGGTGTTCGAGAGATACCATGCTCCAGAACCTCAAGATGCTTGCCAAAGGCCTCACGGCGGTTTCATCCGCACGCCCTACTCATCGTCGCTGTCTGAATCGCCAAGCCACCGACTCCCTTCGTTCCAGTGAAACTCGGGTTCCCACTGACTATTGCGTTCGCTCATTGACTCCATCAGCTCGTCAATGGCCGCTGTAGCCTCGTCCCTCCGGAAAGCATCAGGCCAGCCATGCTTTCGGTAAATCTGCCTGACGTACTGGACGTCCAAATCGGTCCCCCAATGTTCCGTTTGGGCGCGGACTTCCTCCACGTCAATCTCGTCGGAGCGCTCCGGCGTCCTGGATGCCAGATCATTTGTGGTCCTTCCCAAGCACGGAATGAGGTTGAGGCTGCGATAATCCTCCTTCATCCTGTCGAAGAACCCCTTGACGTCGAAAGACCCGACCCAGTCGCAACGAATCATATCCTCCATGATTTCGCCATGCTGCACGTTGAGCCAGAAATCGCGGCCGCCGCTTTCATATCCTTGGGCAATCATCAAGACCTCGGCGCAGTCGACTCGATCTCCGGTTTCGAAAGAGAAGAACTCAGTGTCCTCGTCCGTTCCAGCCAGTCTTCGGAGGCAAAGTACTTGCGGCCCAAGGAAGTGAAGTCCATTAATCTCGACTTGTAATGGAAGGAGGCCCTGCTGTGGAAGTAGGGAAGATGTCGGAGCACCTTGATGGCGAACTCCGACTTGTGTCCTGTGAGGTTATCGGGCGGGAGGTCCGGCCATCCTCCAGAAGGAGGGATCCTCAGGTCGGCCAGGTCGTAGTGCAACGTGGCGAGAAACTTGTAGAAATCCAAGAAGATGGCGCCGAGCTCCTCAGCTGTATAAAACGGGGTGTCGTCTTCCACATCTTCTTCATCATCCTCGTCCCATTCCTCACGGCCACCGTCTTCCGCGTCTCCCTCCGCGTCGTTGTCGCCCGTTTCTCCCACGGGATCGTCTACAACGTTGACCGCGAAATTAGGAACCTGTCCTCGCAGTGTTTCGTCACCTGATTCTTCCCTGAGTATGTTGGTGTGGTGCATGATAGCATTCAAGCCTGGGTTCGCCTGGGGGATGGATGCTGGGAAAATACCTCGTACTGAACCGAGCGATTTTGGGCGGATTAAATACCTACCGCCTAGGCAAATAGTCATCAGGATGCCCTCGGGCATATACGGAACGCGATTCAAGCGACGTTGTCCGTCACAGGGTGTGTCTCGGCTAAATCGGGACGAGCGTTGTTGGCTGTACCGCCACGCGGCGAAGTGAACCCACATGAGCGCCGAGACACCAGTTCAGACACCGAGTAGCCTATCGCTGGTGGACTCGACACGCACCAGAGGCGATAATTATGACAAGATGACATAACAGTCAAATTATCACACACTAATCTAGATGTCAGCAATTGCCAACTCGTAAGTGGGCCGGTGCTCCTGCCGCTTTAACCTCTACCACTCTGTGCGGACCTGTGCAGCGGGTGTGCAGGCAGTGCTGACAGTGGCGGTGTCGGAGAGCCTGATTCTGCCACCTCTCGGCTATAGCTGCTTCAACCTAAAATTGGCAAACTCGAAAGGAATCTTTTCTAGATACCTATACAACATAGCTGCGGCTTCCCTCCACGCCTTTAATTTTTCTGTTTCTGGTTTTCGGCTTGCATAATAAAGGTCTTTCACTAACAGAGCTATCAGTCACATTTTGATTCCTTGTCCCTTCCGACGACCGTCGGCTGTAAGACACTGGATTCTCAGGAGCGAGGTTGTGTTGCTTTCTCCGGTTGAATAGAGGCTGCAAAACTGCTTTGGGCCATCGAGCTAACTACCCTAGACAGGTATCAAGACTGGGATCGGGCTGCATTTTGGGCCGAGCAAATAGTGCTGCAACTGTGCGGTCGAAGTATAGTACTCGGGCTTGATGGCGCAGTCTCGGGATCCTTACCACACAATCTCACCTCTTCCCGAAGTTTGCCATCGAAAAAGAGGGGGGGTGGGGATGAAGGAGGAGGTGCTGTTCGCAAACGGAAAGATCGAATACGTCCGCCGCCCATCAGTACTCCGCATCCCAAGCGGTTATCGCGTTGAAACCACCAATGATGCCCCGTCAACGTTCTTACGAGCATACCTAGTCATCCCAACATATATCTGAGTCGAGGATGTCCCTGCCGTCTCGGGTTTCAGACCATCAGGAGCGGAGGGCAACTCCATCGCGCCTGTTGGCCGTGAATAAGCGAATACGACGGTATACTATATAGTATTACACAATAGAATGAGCGCTAAATCAATTCATTGGGCATCTAGTCGTAGCAAACACGTGCTGGTAAAACCGCGTGTGTAAGCGTCCACATCGAGGGTAATGGAGGTGGCGTGAGGCTTACCTGACGAGGCTCGTTAGGTCTTCGCTTCACCATCTACAACATGCAACGCTAAGCCCCGGACCCCCGGATGCATGCACCTGTGCGGAGAACATCTCCACACCGAGGCGGATCATGGGGAAAACGGACAACGCCAGGGAGGTACCCCGCTATACGAGCCATGCGGGGAAGCTACTGGGTCTCTTCTACCGTACACCAGAGGATCTGGCACCGGACGGATTTGACTCTCAACTCACCCCGCGCCGGCGGGGCTAGTCCACGGGTTCAAGGCCCCATCGAGCGAGATGAAATCAATTCATAATTGTCATGGTGCCCACGGACGAACAGACGAGGACAGCGAGACACGGTCCTTGACAGCACATGTCATCCCAACGCTGTGTCTCGACTGTGGCATCTCGCGCACTAGCGCTGCCAACAGTTATGCAGGCTTCTCACCAGAACCTAGCTACTTACCTAGCTCTACAGCTCGTATTCTGTCGTCGCGATGCACGGATCGGCGTCTACGGATAACGCCGGCGAAATCATGTCACTGCTCCGGAGAACTCGATCACAAGGGGCTTGTGTGTTGAACCGCTGGCAGGTGGATATTACACAGGCGGCGGTTGCCAGTCGTCTAAGAGGCCAAATATCATACGACAATGGCATGGCAGGCGGGTCAAATAGGTCGAAGAATTCTCATGTGAAAGCTAGAATGTCTATAATAAGTGCCGTCCATGAGGCATAGGGGCTCTCCGAATTCTTCTCCCAACAGCCTTCTACATACTCTGTCTTCCGCAACCCGCCACACACTCTTCACAATACAATCCCCGCTGTAAGGCTCTTGACTTGCACTCATTCCAAAACCCAAGTTCCATGGACTTCTTCAAAATGACTGCTTCCAAGACTCTTTCTTCAGACAAGCCCCATCGCAACCTCTGCGTGGGCGCCATCAACCCGCATGCCCTCGTCGAGGGCATGCTCGGCATGGAAATTGACCGCTGTGCCCAGATGATGGAGATGCAGCCGGACCAGGGGCATCTCAAAGGACCGCAGCGTTCGATGTTCATGGTCCACGAGCAGCTCAGGGAGAAGCTTCTCTCCTTCTTGACTCCTGAGAAAGCCAAAATCATTTCGGAGGCTGTTCAGTGCGATTACGACGAACTCTTCGACATGAAGTACAACTCCATCCTATACGCGGGCCTGAAACTCGACCAGAAGGACAACGTCGCAGAGCCCATCAACGCCCGGGACATGCACAACCTGAC
>Ga0247771_1000736_pt1 | contig 10161 bp, 11 predicted proteins | sample UWRJL197509C6_FD_179948 | JGI IMG/M metagenome (GOLD analysis project Ga0247771, IMG submission 179948) | Plant litter microbial communities from Arlington Agricultural Research Station in Wisconsin, United States - UWRJ-L197-509C-6 | ecosystem: Environmental > Terrestrial > Plant litter >...
TCACTGGCGGGTGCGTCGGTCGTGCCGTCCGTGCCGGTGCTTATCTGACTGCTACTGGAAGTTACAATGGTCTTGGTCGAAGTTGTTGAGACAGTGATTGTCACAGTCCGAGTGGGGGTAGACACTGTCGTAGTGCTGCGGATTATTCCCCAGCAAGAGCACGCGGAGCTGTATCGTGACGCGTTGCCGCACGTGGAGGCATAGGTGGGAATACCGGTAGCGGAGGTGGTGGCTTGTCGCCGCTTCAAGGGCTTCAGGGTGATGGTATTGGTGGCGACATAACGGGTTGTTGTAACCGTAGAGCTGATGAGCCATGGTGGCTGTTAGGTAGGTCCGACTACTAAGTTACATTGGAGCGGAAAAGTGATTAACGCACATTCGGGTTGACGGCGTCACTGTGACTAGCATGAAGCTGGAGCAGTCTTGCATACGTGAGCTAACCGCTGGGGTTTTCCCCGCTCGGGTGCCTGTGACTGCTCGCGCACAGTCATCGGCGTTGCAGGCGGCTCCGGTGACATGCTGGGGCAGCGTCACCATAAGCAACAGTAGGAGATACTGGAGGTACATTGTATCGGTTACCAAGCACTACGTGACTCATGGAATGTCTTCGTGCTTGCCAAAGTTCAGATTTCTAGCACTAGGCCGGGGCTCGCGAAGCCGAGCTCTTCCTCATCTTATAAGCCTACATGGTACCACGATTTCGGAAAGTATCGCAGGCCCAGCAACTCTAGAAGGCTTTCCAATACGTTTTGGTGGCTGCATATATCTGTTACACAGAGTTGCGCTCGGTTGTTCGGAGCTCCTGTTGGCTGAACCACAGTTGCAAATGTCAGGGTGTGGCGTCCCTGGCAGCAGTTCCGGCCGTCCGGTAGTTGCTGCCTCGGGCCCCTTGATCTCTCACTGTCCGCCCCAAACTGTCGGCAGTTGGCGCGCTGTCCCCTACGTGTCGGAAGGCTGAGTATGCGTGAGAATGGCATCCGGGTCTGCGAGTCACTTGCCAAGGATACAGCCAGCGGTAATCCCGGCACTGCAAATATTTCTGAGAAGCCTCATTCCGGCTCTGGCAAACCTCTGGGATGTGGGTCTATTCCTGGATTGGATGCGCCGGCAGGTTCCGGATTGGTTAAGGCCGACTTGGTGGCGTAAATAGTACCCCGAACCCGGGCGAGAGGGTCTCAACGGGATCATTGGGTCATCCATTGAGGGTTTTAGCGTACTTATCTTCGGCAAATCCATGCTGTCGAAGTCCAGGGTGCATACAACAACATTCAGGACCACCAAGGTTACGAGGGTCCCCTCTCAAATGGTGTGTACTAGTTGAGAGATTCGGTTCTCTGTAGTGCTCCTGGTGGTAGTCGAGATCAGTGTCAAGATGTTGAAACGTCGCGTCTCGCGCCTGGACGCGATCCCCCTAGTCCCCGGCCCTGACTTAGAATTGCCTTGCAGTCGCCGATATCAAATATTCTGGTCTGCGTCTTGGGCCTCTTTCGGATTCGCCGTGCCGGCAGCCGTTCGGCCGGTTCCGCCTTGCGACAGTGCGATTGCCAAGAGAGTCCCCGGACAGATTGAAGTCCCGCACACGCGCTGAAGGCGGTCAGAGCGCTCATGGACGAGCCTAGAACATCGGAGACCACGAGAATAGGGAGCGGCTGTACATCTGTGGCTGGCTGATGGCAAGTCTGGCTTTTGTGTAACACCAAGCATTCCCTAAACCGTCCGATATTGCAGCACATCTCGCCAGACGACAGGCATCGTTCGAGCGGCGAGGCTAAGGAGGGTGGGGCGAACTCGGTAAAGGCTCGAAGAAAATGGTGGGTTGCGATGAAAACGACTGGTGCCAAGATACGCCAGCCTCGGCCGGCTCCGGGGCGGTTGGGCGCGACCAGCAGCAGTTTGCGTGTGACCAAGTATTCGCACAGGTGAGTACAGCCTGGGCCGCCTGGTCCATATTCGTGCAGCACCCTGTGGCAGCCTGCCGTGCTTCCTGTGCTCGCCTTGTGCACGCCCTGCTTAGTCCCCTGCTTAGCGCTAGTTAAAGTGGTGGAGGCGTTGGGGGGCCAAAGAGGTCAAAATTCGCCTGACAACCTGCGTTCACACTCCATTGCCGCCTCACGAGACCGAACCTTGTCTGCAGTCCCGCACGCTCTAACACGCGTCCGCAGTTGTTTAGCTGGGGCTTGGGTACAGAAAAGGGCGTACAGGCAGGTAGTCCAAGCTTCAGTCAGGAATGGCGTGCCTTACAGCTGAGAGGAGTCACGACGGAAAGTAATATCTCCGGGGATTAGACGCGCAACTATAACTCCGCCATCGCGGGGACGTCACCGTATGTTCTTGGACCTCGGACTCATGAAGAGGTAAAAAAAGCTACTGGATGATTATGTGGCGTCCTTCCACAGCCTATTCTCTCCCGCAGACTCCTAACAGGTCACCGAGAAACTGTTCGCGCCTGAACTACCGAAAGGATAACAAGCACTGCTGCCAGGGCCGTACCCCGTACGAGGTGCCCCAGCAGGACAGCCACCGTTGTGCCAAACCGTGACTATGCACGAGCCGCTGATCACGATGACATTAGAGGCCTGAAAAGGAAAGTTCGTGCAGCCCCGAGATGTAGTCCCAGCCCAACCAGTCGAAGCTCCGCTGCAACTACCCGCGTATGGGGTGACCGACCATGACGCTCGCTTCTCAAGCGCCAAGGTATCATTCAATGGCTCTCGAGCTTCGATGAGTTCCGGGACCGGAGAGCCGGCGGCAATGTGGGCTAGCGTGGCTAGGAAGCAGGTGAAAAGTCCGACAGTGGGAGTCTTCATCTTGACGACAGCAGGAGTTTAGTTGTCTGGATGAGAACCTAGGTTAGATCTGACTTTGGCCGGGCAAGGAGACGGTGGACGAATGGCTTCGGGTAATGCGACAGAGCAAGGATTCCATACCGTGGGGACTTTGGGTTGAGGCGACTTTGGATGGCTCAGAGAGGTAGACTTGAGCTGATGGAGGATTCTGGAGTCCCTTCGGCATGACTGTTTCACCTGAACGGCGCTTGCTCTCGTTATATACCTGGACGAAGACGAGCGCCGAAGCGAGGGGATATGCTCCAGGCCATCATAGATTCATGGCCACTGCCTGCCGAACCGGCAGATTACGTGCTTACGAGCCCAAAGCGCCGAGTTGAAGCCATATGCTAAAAGAGTCCGAGACCTAACCATAGAGTCGGACAATGTCGGGCAGAGGCGCATGGTGTTGCGTTGCATGGCACGGAGGTAAAACCTAAAAATTAGAATGAACGGACTGCAACACGTCGAAGAATGGGCAGCTTGTAAAGGAAGAAAAGATGAGGCACCGTCAGCTTTCGTAAGCATAGACAGATTCGGAAATGTCGGGTGGAGGCACGGCATGTCGTTGCACCAACAGTAGCACACGATGTAACCCTCAGCCGAACGGGGCGAACCACAGCACGCGCCGATCTCAATATCGGACAACGTATGACAGCAGAATAGAAGGCCGCATCCGCCCCATGCCCGCGGTATACTGGAAGAGGACCGCCGACGACGGAGGCGGGTCGAACCTCAACGGCACATCCCCCCCAAAAAGAGGAGGCTGCAGTACTACGCCGTTGCGCAGCCGTAGTGCGGGGGCGGTCAGGCCATGCTACTGCGTTGGCTGCGGGTACAGCCGTCACGGAGGAGAGGTCCGCTATTTGTCGGAGATGGCTACGCGACCGTTGTCGTATCCCGAGTGGGGTTGAAAACCCCCGTTCCCGTGAAAGAGCCGGCCACTAGAGCAGGGGATTCGATTCCCGAGTTTGCTATATCTTGCGCATGCCAGCGTTGTAAGTCAATGTACTTCAGGGAGTGTTGGGGTGCGGTAGCCTAAGCTGAAGTCACACTGGAGAGGGCGCCTTGCAAATCTGAACCTCCCCTTCTGGACCACCCCTCCGCCTCGCCAGCGGCACTTATCAGAACGCGCGCGGTATGTTCTTGAGTACGTCCAAACGCTGGGATCATGGCTACCCCCTTTAAACTGGGTGGGTGCCTGTGGCTTCTTGGCCCGTCAGCCACGGAGTGGCTGACCCCTGCGATTCTGACAGCACTCCCCGCACTGGCTTAGGTCGGAAGGAGGAGGCGGATAGACAACGACGGGCATCCCCGTCGGGGAGCGCGGAGTGGTACACGGTCCACTGCATGGCCGCCTGCTGGAGGGTGGTGGCGGGCTGCGTGGCATTGCGGATCCACTTCAAGCTCCGGACCGTGTCGTGTATAGCGGGCTGGTCGAAGTGTTAGAAGTAGTGGGGGAGTCTGCTCTCGCCGCGCCGGCGCCTCCGGTCCAACTCCGGAGTGGTCGCTCCGGGCCGCTCGGACGCGGCCGGTGCCTAGGCAAACGTTGCTTTTCCTGTGAGGAAGCCGCCTGCTAGGGGGTTAGCAAGACAGGGATCAGTCACTCGCCCGCAACTGCCTAGGGGAAGCGGGAGAAGGGAGTCGCACATGAAGGCGTAGAAAGCGCAAGTTGTGCTTACGGAGGAGCGGCGGAGAGGGTCTGCCAATTATATCCCGTGCACGGGCCGCTTCGAGCAGTAGAGTTATTGGCACGGTTGAGATCAGATACCGACCGGATACCCTGGCGTTAGTTTTAGCAGGCCTGCTCAGGTGTGCCAGGGTGTGCTGACCAGTGCCGACCTGTGCCGACCTGTACAACAGGTGCGCGTGGCGTTGGTGCAAGTGGCGCAAACACGAGGCGGCAGGTCACGTAGCCGGGGCTGAGGGAAAGTCCTCACAATCAGCGTGTGCTTACGAGGAGTTTTGGGAGCACCTTGTCCGTCAAGCAACGTTGAGCGGTGTGATCGGTGAAGCTTTGACGGGCAACAGCCAACCCAGCGATCCGAACGTCCAGGCACACCCACACGCCGTGAGCATGTCGCCTTAGACACACACGGTGTTCGATGAAAGCCTACAGTGTTGGAGGGTTCCAGCCCCTAGATCATGAAAGCATGCTAATGGCACGGGGCCTCGTGCGCCGGAACCACCGGCACAGTTTGCCCCTAGACCAAGAAAAAGGCGTCGACAAGCGGTCATTCTGCGCAATGACCAAGGAGTAAGCTCAAGCGAACAACCGCTTGGGTTCCCAGGTAATGGTAACCACATTACACACTAGGGCTCAGCTCTGAGCAGACGTTGATCGTGCGCTTTTACAGACAATACTGCAACCCCGCAGCAGACCGGTGGTGGCCCGCCGAGGGATGCTCAGCTATGGAGGGGACCAATCGCTGCCAGATCGGCGCCGCGTTTGGGTTCTGCGGCATAACTTTGATCGTGATTCGTTGGTTGTGTTCCCTTGAAGCGAGTTCAGCTGGGCGGTAAACCTACCGCTAAACCAACTTCGATGCTCGTTGGCACGTTGCTTTCGCTGCAACCCTGGACCCGTCTTGACGCTCCCGTACGGGCGTTCGCCCCAGATGTGAAAGATAAAAGAGCAGCAGTAGCATGCAGTCGCCTACCATCTCATATTCTCTTAGACCGACTCTGACTCTCCCAAGATGAAGCTCTCAGGTGTCTACCTTGCGCTGCAGCTCGCGTATGGCTTGTCGGATGCGGCCACCGCGACGCCGGAGTCCCCAACCGTCACCCCCCCGCCGAATCCGAGGCGTGGGGAGCGTCAGCCTCTCAACGGCCTCGCTTTCACGTGCTGGGATGACATACCCACCTCGGACGCCGCCTCGTCCTACTGCACCGCGTCGCTCGGAACAGTCACGCCGGGCTACGCCGCGACGTGGGTCCCCTGCGGCACCGCGGCCACCCATGTCCGCTCGGCAACCGCCCTCGGCTCGGGCGAGAGCCGGTGGCTCGCTTCCAGGACAGCGTCAGCAAACGAGGCCTTGCGGACGTATCTCCCCTCGGCGTGGAAGGAAAAGCACCAGTACGACCTGGACAAGATCATGAGCACGCCGCCCCGCGTCGGCCTGGCCTTCAGCGGCGGCGGGTACCGAGCCATGTTGACCGGCGCGGGGGCGTTGTCCGTTTTGCACGAGAACGGCATTTTGAACAGCTCTCTGTACATCTCGGGTCTGAGCGGCGGCGCGTGGGCCGTGGGAACATGGGCCTTGCTCAACTTTACAGACCCTGGGAAGCTGGTACGTTATCTCGCGGCGGAAAGGACGGTCGACAGTGACTGACCACGGCCGCATTGGCCGGTAGGTCGCATCCTGGAACCTGGACGCCACGAACAGCATGGAAGACGACATCGAGGACGACAGCATCTGCTAGTATGGACTCCCACCCCCGCCGCGTGCCGCGGAGCCTTGATCTGACGGTCCCAGCCCGATTCAGTGCGAGGTGTGGCAGAAATGGAACGGCACGGGGCTTCCCAACCAGAACACGCCCGTATCCTACGCCGACGTGTGGAGTCGGCTGCTTGCTCGACAGGTCATGAACTCAATCCCGGGCAATGCTACCTGGAGCGGAGTTCTCCGGAACGCCGACCTCACCTCTGGCGGCCAGCCGCTTCCTATCCTGCTGTCCACCGGCCGCACGGTCCAGGATGGCGACAACACGTACACGCCCGACGGCACCATCTACGAGATGACGCCGTACGAGTTTGGCTCCTGGGATCCGGTCAACATTGGAGCCTTCATATCTACTAGCGAGCTCGGAACGTCCTTCTTCCAAGGACGTCCCGCGCCGCAGGGTATTTGCATCTCCGGTTTTGATAACGCCAAGTAGGTCGTCGCCGGTCCGACGCAGCTGCGCGAACGTGTCTGACCCAGATGTCCAGTTTCCTCCTCGGTGCGAGCTCCCTCGCCATTACCGGCGCCCTGCTCAACCTGCCGTCCTTCCTGGACATCACCATGCCGGAGTCGACGGCCAACGTCCCGAACCCGTTCTGTGGCTTCGGCAAGGGCGTCCAGACCGACTGCGCCCGGGAGTATTCGACCCTGTACCTCGACGACGGCGGAGACTACTACCAAAACATCCCTCTCGTCCCCCTGCTGCAGCCGAGTCGCGGTCTGGACACCATCATCGCGGTCGACTCGTCCGACGACTCGGGAGACGGGTACGGCACGTGCTGCGGGTACAACTGGCCGCAGGGCAACGCGCTCAACTGGACGCGCTACTACGCGCTCTCGGGGCGCGGCCAGGCACAGAAGCTGGCCTTCCCCAATGCGACGACCCTCCCGAGCGACAACTCAGCCCTGTACTACACGCCAACCTTCTTCGGCTGCGACCCCGACGACACGACTCTGCCCGGCACCGTCCCGCCCCTGATCGTCTACCTCCCCAACGCGCCGTACACGGCCTACTCCAACGGCACCTCGGGCAGCACCGTGTCCCTGCCCTGGGGCGACGTCGCCGACGCTCTGTTTGCCAACGGCGTCGCCCTCGGCTCCACGGGCCTGGGCGGGACCGTCGACAGTATCCCCGGCTGGGATACGTGTTTGGCCTGCGCCGTCGCCGACCGGGCGCGCCGCCGCGCCGGCATTCCCGACCGCTCGCCCGACTGCGCCGCCTGCTTCGAGGCATACTGCGCCGAGAGCAAGCTCGACGACGTCGGGCTGGTGGACCCCGACGGCACCTACGACCCGCCTCCCGTCACGGGCTCGGCCGCCACGGGCTCCTACTGCTACGTGTCCCCGGCGTGCGAGTACACCGACTTTTACTCTCCCACGTGCGGTTGTGTGGACTGCGACGTGACGTGGCCGGCCGCCTGCGACGGCGTAGTATACAACGTGAGCGACGTGCACTACTGCTCGCGCTACGGTATCGGCGTGGATCAGTTTTGTGGTTTGACCCCTGCAGCACCGTTTGACGATGGGTATTTGGAGTTGTAAGCCGAGGATGGACACGTACGCCCCTGACTCATTGATCGTAAAAAGGGCAAGAAAGGGACAGGTTGATGCTATAGTAGATACGGTCCTGTCTTGTCTCGACAACTTGCCAATTACCTGGCACTTGTTGACGTTGAAGCCGCCCAGCTCGAGTGGTGCAAGGCTGTGCTTCAACGAAGGCCCTCTGGCGGGATTTGATTGGACCTGTCCCGCAGTGTCCCCACCCGACAAATTCGACGACATCCGATCTCTGTCTGGATGTTCTTGGCTTCAAACCAAACCTCGAGGGTACCAGCAGACACGATGAAACTTTCGTTGCTCGTTCTGTTCGTCTACACCGGCTGCCTTCACACCATGGCACAAAAGATTGTGTCCACCGTGGTGTGGCTAGGCGAGACCTCGTATTACATGCCATCATACGCATTGGTGAGCGAGCTCGGAGCTTCCATCCTCTAAGCGCCCAAGTTTTGACTTTCCGCCGCGCCAGCTCAATGAATCGACGGCTGGCCTTTTCGGTGCGGGACAAGTCGCCGAACCATGCACAGTCATAACGCTCAAATGCCAGTCCGTCGGCGTTGGCGACGTGGTGCGGATATTCGAGCATTTCGCCGCCGCCGACGACGTTTGGTCCGCCGCCTTCTTGTCGTCACTGGTAATTCGGACCGAAGACGAATGCGCTTTCACCCCTGAGACCAGGAAAGCTTTGCACGAGCAAGGCATCCACAACGTTTACTTTGCCACTTCGCGCCAATACCCGGTCGATCTCCGCAAGGCCCCTGCTTCCTCAACAACGGCAAGATCCACCAAGCCTATCTCCTCTATCCAGACACGGCCGGTGCCTTCGTCGTAGCGGTGATCCCGGCCCAGACACCCAATACGTAGGCCCGTGCTTGCATCGCTGGTCATGAGGGTTCTGGCACTGACTACGGCGGCGACAGGTATCGGTCGCGGCCGCCTACGGGGAGCAGTACCCGTCGGCGCTAACCGTAGCGGTCCCGTCGCGGCTTTCCTACACCAAGACGGACTCGAAGCCGTACGCAGGCTTGCGTCTTGCGATCAAAGACATCATGGACTTGAACGGCTTGAAGACCGGTGCTTCTTCGAGGGCATACACCTCGCTGTATCCGGTCCGAACCAAGACCGCGGAAGTCGTCCAACGCTTGATGGACCTCGGATTTGTCGTCATCGGGAAGCTGAAAACAACGCAGTTTGCCGACCCGGAATGGCCCACATGTGACTGGGTGGATTATCACCCCCCATTCAACCCAAGGGGTGACGGCTACCTCACGACCAGTGGCAGCAGCGCGGGCAGCGCAGCCGCCGTGGCATCCTACGACTGGATGGACTTCGCACTGGGCACCGACAGTATGCGCGCGCTTCTGGACTCTTCCCCGGCACTACGCTGACATATCCAGCTCTCGGCAGCATCCGGGCGCCAGCAGCCGCCCAGGGTATATTTGGGATGCGATCCTCCCTCGGAGCGGCAAGCTTTGAAGGCATTGTGCCGTACAGCCCGTAGAGACCCGATTTTCAGTCCTCGCCCTGTGATCCCACGCTCACCCATCGTACAGGCATTTTGACACGGTTGGCGGGTTTGCTAGAACAGCGGACGAGTTCAGCACACTTGCGAGAGCGCTTTACGGCTCTCCCAACAGTTCTGCAGCAGGAAACAAGGTGCACTTCGTGTTTCACATGCTTTCCCTAGCCTCACTCAAACCGGGTGAGTCGCTAACCCTGATTTTGAAAGCCTGAGAAGCTCCTTTATCCGAGCGAATACTGGCCTGTTCCCGACCCGAAGAGTCAGGCGGTCTTCGAAGATTTCATTCAGCGTCTAGAGAAGTTCCTAGGCATCAAGCGAACACCGATGAGCCTCGAGGAGCTGTGGACTGAAACCCGGCCAGATGACGTGACGAAGACGCTAGGCGAGTACCTGGAGCACTGCTTCGAATGGGCTGCGAGCCCAGACCAGTGGACGGGGGTTTTTTTAAAGAGTTTGTGGAGGACTACGAGAGAGTGGTTGGGAAAAGTCCGGTGCTAAACCCTCAACTCCGTTTCAAGAGGTGCGCAAACGATGTTCCCAGCAGAGACGTGGCTCTAACCGCTGAGAAGAGACTACCTCCCGACGGTAACCGCCGCCCAACAATCGGAGGCGGTACGACGACTGGACGTGTATAAGTCGTGGTTCTACGAGCACGTCATCCCTCTGTCCGACGACGGTCAGTCGGCCGCGCTGATTGTCCTCCCCTGGACAACAGGCGAGCCGGACTATCGTGACAAGTATAGGGACGGGCCACAACGGTTCACCGGCATTGGGTTCTTCTTCTACAACATCGGCCCGTACGCACAGGCTC
>Ga0247771_1000737_pt1 | contig 10157 bp, 4 predicted proteins | sample UWRJL197509C6_FD_179948 | JGI IMG/M metagenome (GOLD analysis project Ga0247771, IMG submission 179948) | Plant litter microbial communities from Arlington Agricultural Research Station in Wisconsin, United States - UWRJ-L197-509C-6 | ecosystem: Environmental > Terrestrial > Plant litter >...
AGGAATGCCAGCAGCCTGGTTGCGGAAGCGGTTAGCGAGACCTGTTCCTTATGCACGCCACGAGATTCCTGCCTCGGGGCGTCCCGAGGACCACTGGAAGAGACGGAATGGCACACCTTCAGCTCAGCGAGAGAGAAACCACGACCAGCCCGGAGCTTGCGGTTATACTTGATGGTCGGGCATCGCACAACGGGTCGCAGGAGGTCGACGGGGCGCGGGGCGACAGCGGCAGCTTTGACACGGCGGGCAATCCGGCGGCTAGCCTTCTTGCCGGGCTGTTTCCATCAAGTCAGGTCTTGCTCGAACCAAAGGTCGCTCTTTAGAGTGGCTCTCGGAGCCTCCCCGCGACTGGGTGCAATCGAGTCGTACCTGGTTGAAGTGGGTGCGGACCCGACGCTGCCAATCCTTCCGGAAGTCTACCGGTAGTGTTAGCCTCTCGTTCCTCCTTTCCGAACTTGTATCCTGGCGTAGGCGAGCGCGGGGAGAGGGTCGGCGTACGGTTGTGCGGGATCTGGTTGTTGTGCTTGATCGCCTGAGGACAAACAGGGTCAGCGCTCCATATCGACGAGAGGGAATGGCCGCTATCGCCTCTACAAGTCACACTCACCATTGTGAAGAATTCTGCGACCAAGAACGGGGGATTGCTGTTCTCGACGCTGAGGTCGTCGTTGGAAACAGCAGAAATGAGGTTCGGCCGGGTCGCCAAAAAATCTGGGAGGGTTTGAAAGCCCTATCTGGTCGCGCGCTCTGATTGGCTTAGAAATGCGCAGCACGGCGGGCGGGGCAATTGTGGCTCGAGCCCAGCTCGACGCTTCAGCCACAAGTCACCACTCTCACCACGGCACCAGATCCTCTTGTCGTTCGTAAGGAACGTGACGGTCACAATCGAGCTAGATTACTAGAGTACAACGTCTACGCATTTATCCAGTCACCGCTATCAAACAATGTTCCCATTTCCAACATGCCATGACCAAAATGCTGTACAATGGTGCCACCGTACAGTTTCCTGTATCCCTAACGCCTCGCCTCCCTCAAGCAAGCTTGCCCCATGTCAACATGGGCCGCGGGCGGCCTTTCATGCCCCTTTCAAGTCGTCGACGTATCCGAGTCGGTCTCGCTTCTCATCACAGACCCGAGCAAACTCGAGCAGCACTCTCCAGGTGTACAGCAGCATATCCTCGCGCCGGTGGACCTTCTCCGCCCAACTCCGGCCCGTCTCGGCGATCATGCGCGCCGCCGCGTCGCCCTTGCTGTCCCTGGTGAAGTAGTCCAGGACGGCGTGGATGTCCTGGAAGGTGTTGTCCAGCGGCACGAAGTGCAGCCACGGCCGCAGGCGGTCGTCGTGCCATTCGGCGTAGATGGTGGCCTTCAGCGGCAGGCTCGTCGACAGCAGGAGGCCACGGTATCTCGCGCTGAAGCTGTTCCCGTCCGCGTCGGGGATGAACTTGTACGCGTACTGCTCCTTCATCGGCACAATCGGCGCGATGCTGAAGTACTTGTCGAGGTAGCTGCAGTCGTCGCGAGGGAAGCACAGCAGATCGGTGAAGCCGGCGTCGGCGAACTTGGACAGGAACTCGCCCACCTTCCCCTCCCGCCGGCGCGGGTAGTCGTACCGCTCCGGCGGGGCCATCTCGTACATCAGGGACCGCGCGCCGTTGTGCTCCATGCTGGACACGGTCGTGCCGTTGAGGGCCTCGATGAGGCGATGACGTTGAAAGTGCATCCAGTTCTGCGCCTTGTGGCGACCGCCCGAGCCGGCTCCTCGCCAGACGATGCCGTCCTTCTTCTGCGGCCAGGGAGGCCCGCGGTACGTCCCGCCCGAGTACAAGACGTCGTCGGTGATGTACATGGCGCCAGGGATGATTATCTCGTTGTTCATGGGCAACTTGCACCCGCCGAACAGGGGGATCAGCTCGCTGGCGGAGGACAAGGAGACGGGCTCGATGAAAGTGCCGTGCATCGCACGAAGGTGCGGCTGGGAGCATGGGTCGGTCGAGGCGGTGAAATTCCTGACGTAGCCCTCGTAGGAATATGCCGGTTTCCAGTCGTACGGAAAGGCGGGCGGGAAGGAGAAGTCGTCGAGCGCGGGGACGTTCCGACCCGGGCTGTCGGGAGCGCAGGTGACCCTGGCCAGGTCCCAGTACTTGGGCGATCCCGAGGTCACCCAGGCCGGGTCGTATGGCTTCCCCCCGTCCGGCCCGGTCGCGGCATCGACGGCGCGCAGGCCCGTGTACTCTGACACGACGTTGTGAGGCGGTACCACCGTCCGGGTCTGCTGTTCCTTGGCGACGTACGAGTCGATGTCCTCCCACGGCACCAACAGCCGCGACTCGTCCATCTGGTTGATGGGCATGTCCACGTCCGGGAGCCACTGCGCCGCCTCCTTCACCAGGTTCGTCCACAGCTCCAGCCACGGCACGAGCCCCTCCGTATTGCCGACTCCCGCCGCCTTGCCGTTGCGGACGCGGACGACGTGGTGCCAGGAAGCGGCGCGCGCCGCCGTCGTCTTCGCGTCCAGGGCCCAGAAAGGCGCGATATCGTGGTAGACACGGTCGAAGAACTCCTCCACCACGACGGCGTTATGCTTCACAGCGTACTCCATCCACTTGTCGAAGCCCGGCGGCGGGTGCCGGCCGCGCTTCTCGCGGTAGCGCGCGGCTGCCGTCGCGACATCTCGAGACCGGCGGTTGAGGAGAGAGTCGTGGATGCGGCGGGCGTCGGCGATGAGATGGTCGATGGGGTGGGAATCGGACGCATTGGGGTTCCAGGCGAGGAAGTCGTAGTCGCCTGTGGTCGGTTCCGAGGGCCGATGCCCGGCCGGCGTCGACGCGGGCACTATCCGTCGCAACGACTCTGGCGGGTAGCGAAGGATGAGCAAGGTGGAGATGAGCAGCGTCAGACCACCTGCGACGAAGAGGTAGCGACCAAGCGAGGACGATGTCAGGAGGCGCTGGTGGGAGAAGAACATGGCCACGAGCGGCCGAAGCCAACAGGCGGCCCGGACAGGCCTCGTCGGGAAGAACGCTATAACCCAGAAGGATGCGACAGACGACGATGCTGTTGGCGCCGTAGCTGTGGCATTGAGCCAGCAGAGGTGCTCATCTGATAGTGTAGGTAAGGTACAATTGTTCGCAGCGCGGCGTCGAGGTCGCGAGTTTGGCTCGATCCCTGGTTCTGGGGGCCTGATGCGAGTTGCCGCTAATTTTTTTTAGCTTACGGCGAAGCCTGCGACTTGATCCACCAACCCCCTGACTTCCCTCCTCTGGACCCCCGCCTGACCACGGCGTTCGGTGCCTCCCAAAATCAGATAAACTGTGCTGGGGACGCGTCCCTCGCTATTCGGTTACTACTGGCTCGTCCGCCAGGTCTCTCATTCTATCTACAGAGTAGGTACCTACAAGGGACGCTGCTACCCCTATCAAGACACCCCTGGCCAAGACCACGGGCCCGCGGCGATGCCTCCGAATGATGAGCGTATCCAGCTTCGCTTGGTGGCCGATGTCTCTCGCTGCCTCGCAGCCTTTCGTTCCAGTTGGGATGGGTTCACTGCGAGCTATGTATGCCTTGACCACAGACTACCCCCCAGGAGGGCTTGGTTGGTGCCTGACCACCTCACATCGCCTAATGAAGGCGTTGTCGTCGAGCACTTCACGCCTTGCGGCTGACTGCTGGGTTGCCGCCTCCCACAAGAAATTGAAGAACAACAACCGCAAAAGGCTCACCTAGATAATCCTGAACCCCTTCCAGCTGTATCAGCTCAAGGGGCGGCGGCACCCTTCCAGGGGATGATGGAGCCTCTCTCGGCCCTCTCCTTTGCCTGCAACGTGCTGGACCTCGTGGGCAAGGCTGCAAAGTGCGGCGCAGCAGTCGTCGACGTCTACCAGTCTTCCGAGGGCCGCAAACAGGCTCACAGCGTGGCCTTGCAGTCCGCCAGCGATCTCGACAACCTCATCAACAGCCTCAATGATCAGAGACGCCAGCTTGACCAGACCATCCCAGACGTGGAACTAGAGAACATCGTCAAACGATGTTTCGTCGCCTCCCAAGAGCTCCGCTCTCTCGTCGGCGACTTTACAGCGAAGCGCAATTCCTGGTTCTCCGCGATCAAGAGCGTGGCCAAGTCGACTCGGAAGAGCGGCAGGTTTGACGAGCTCCAGGCCCAGCTCTCCGCCTGCTCCGAAAGCCTGAATGCGCTCATCATCCAAAGAACAAAGTAAGGCGCAAAACCTCATTTGGGCGGCAACCAACACCACGTTTCTTTGAGTCCAGGATCGGCTGTACGACGGTAACGCTAACGATGGTAGGAGCGATGTCGGTCGCGTCCTCCGTGTCATGAAAGATATGGACGCTGTCAAGAACACGGATTTCAAGGACGGGCTTGATAAGCTTGTGGACCGGCTCGAGGCCGTTGTGCTGCGGAACGCGGCCGGTGTCGACCCTCAACAGGCGGAAACGACGCTGCAGACCTTGCAGGGCATGGTCAAGGATGGTCTTGTGCTCGAAGCCCTTCATTTCGAGAGCTTGGGGCAGCGGTTCGAGGAGGTCATCGATTCCCACGCGGGCACATTCGAGTGGATGTTCGACAACCCGGATTCGGTTCGCAGCAAGGAACCCACCCTCGCCATAAGCTTCCCTGAGTGGCTCAGGCGAGGATCCGACATCTTCCACATCACGGGGAAGCCGGGATCTGGCAAGTCGTCCTTGATGAAGTTCCTCTACACCCACTCGGAGACCAAGCAGCTTTTGCAGGAGTGGGCAAGCGGCAAGAAACTGCTCTTCGCCAAATTCATCTTCTGGAGGATCTGCGCCACCCGGGGGCAGAAAAGCCTGGACGGCCTCGTGCGGAGTCTGATCTATGAGGTCCTTTGCACCACACCGTCCTTGGCCAAACTCCTGCTCCCTAACGCATGGGACCGAGCTTCACGACAGCTTTCAGGTCCAGGAAAGCTTCTTCACCTGGGCAAAAAAGAGATCTTCGATGCCTTCGACCGTCTCGTACAACTTCGAGGCTCCGCAGGACCAGCCAACCCCTTGATCAAATTTCGGATCTGCTTCTTCATCGATGGGCTGGACGAGTACGACGACAGTGGGCTGAATGAGAGCCACGGTGCGCTACTCAACCGACTGAAGGATTGGGTTTCAGGACCAGACAAGAACGTGAAGCTGTGCGTATCCAGCAGGGTGCAGGCGCCGTTTACAGACCGACTGCCGGAGACTCAACGGATGACCCTTCACCACCTGACGCACGGAGACATACGACTTCTCGTCTCGCAGCGGCTTGAGGCCCAGCCGGCGTTCAGAGAGCTCCAAATCAAGGACAGCGACGGGTGCAAAAACCTGATGGATCGAATCACAACCCAGGCTGATGGGGTCTTTCTCTGGGTTGCCTTGCTTCTCAACTCCCTCTGCAGAGGTCTTGAAAAGCACGACAGCCTCCATATGTTGCAAAAGCGGCTGGAAAGTACACCGAAGGAGCTTGATGACTTCCTCACTCAACTCCTGAGCAGCATCGAGGAGCCCTACCGCCGCGGCGCACTTCTTCTCTTTGGTGTTGTGTTGCGACTGGCCGGCGTTCAAATATCGGACGAGAATCGAAACTGGCGGCACCGTCCAACTGGGTATATGAAGCTGCTAAGCGCTTTTGCCGTCCTTAGGTTCGCACAAGAAGGGCGACCTTATGATGGCACCTTTCAACTCAGTGACCTCGATCTCGGAGTGGAGGGCTCTGCCGCGTCGGACAACTTGGACAGCTTGAGACTACGGATGGAAAACGTAATAACAACCCAAACCAGCAGCCTCCTCGAGATTCTCGAGTACAAGGCTTTCGACCATACTAGCTTCTACCTCAAATTTATGCACCGATCGATCCCGGAGGTCTTGCAGACCTGCTTGGTTCGTGAAGCCGCCTCGAAGGGAATCGACGACGACGACACCACATGCGCTTTAGCATGGACCTTCTTCGTTGACGCCAGATGCGCAGAAGCTGTTCGGAACCCCAAAGAAGTCCCATTCGCGGCCCCATTACTACACGTTATGGGTCTCCCGGTCCGATGGTTATTAGACTCCGCGCCTGCCGACAATAGCTCGCGGGTGAGCTTGATAGGACAGACGATACGGGTGGGCTTACTGGCCTCCATGAGCCTGGTGAGAAACATGGACAGTACCAAGCCGAAGCACGGAGACATTTTCCGTCTCCTCATCGATAGTGATACAGCTCATCAAAAGACGCAAACAGGCATGGATGCCATAGTTGACCATACGAGGCTTCGGGTGCCCGATGATCTTCTAAACTATTGCGCCTTCTATGGACAGCTGGAATTCGTTCGGTGGGTTTCCGACAACACATTGGTACTCGCCGACAAGAACCGCCTCGCCAGATTTAGTATCGGTCTTCGCGAAGCAGCAATGAATGACAACCTAAACCCTGACCACATCAAGATAGTCGAACTTCTCTTTGAGCACGGCCTCAACCCTAACGACGAGGTCCCAAACTCGACGCAGTACCTCCTTCGCTTGAAGCCGTGGCTTACCGTTGTCCGCGGCGCCTTCGCCCGTGGCACACGGGAGCATTGGGACATGGTAGAGAAATGGCTGCAGCACGGGGCGAACCCGCACCTACTGGTATTATTCGGGACCCGGCGCTTCAAGGAATTGGAGTCGCCAGGTGAGAAGGGGAACGCCCTGGAGATATTGGATAATACCAATGACCGGTTTGGCCCGCCCAGACCCGGTTACCGTGACAAGTTGAATAAACTTGGCAAATTCGAGTTGACGCTTCGGGAGATGGTCGAGACATTTCATCCTCACAACGAACCGGAGTTACTTGCCTTGATCGATGGCTACGCCACCAGGGCCGGCACTCACGGCTCGTCTGGCCAGTCGCTCCCAGAGGCCACGACCCCTGAGAACGCACTGGTTTCGAAACTCCCCTCGCCGCCCGAGGAGAAGACCTCAGCGCCTGCGGAGGTCGCGGCCGACCGGCTGAACGACGGGCAGCCTTTCCAAGGAAATGGCGATCTTGCTCCTCGGCAGATTCCGGCGATCACATTGTTCTTCATCTGTAAGTCCAACAAGGCGTCATGGTGCCGGTTCCAACTCCAAGTCATGGCTAACAGGGAACCAGTTGCCATTCTCGTGGGCCTGACGGGACTTCTGACAGCGACCTACGGGCGCCATGACTGACTGCTTCCGCCCAGTCCTGTTCTGCGTTTGGGGAGGAGAGGCGTTGGGGAGGTTTACAGAACAATGACATATCTCATGACTAAGTGAGACGGCCTGATTAATCAACTTCTCGAGGGCCACCAAATTCAAATGCAGTTGACAGCTGCTACTTGAAGATGGATCTATGGATATCAGCCGATTTCACATACCTTCAGGGTTTTCAGCCATTGTCGCGGGTGGATGCCAGGACCACACCAAGGAATGACGTGGGAGCGACGCCCCCCACACCTCGTACTGCACGGGCGCTCGCAACTTCGCACTGGACGAAGCTGCACACATTGAGATCATCATGTACATTACAGCCTCGCTTTCTCAGACCATCATCGAGTATGTACGGACTGACAACCACGGCCGTCCCGCGTCGACAATCGCGAACCTTTCCTCGCGCCCCGGGGCCGTTCCCTCAGAACATGTCCTTGAACCGCTCGTAGACGCCTCCCTCCCGTCCGTACGCCGGCCCCTGGCCCTGGCCGTCGCCCTGCCCCGGCATGCCGTTGGCGTAGCCCGGGTTTGCCGGCGGCGGCGGCAGGGCCCGCCCCTCCAGGTACTCGAGCGGGAGCGGGAAGCCGTTGATGCCCATGTAGCCCTCGAAGATCTTGGTCATCTCGCTCTGCAGCTGGGCGCCGTTGCTGGGCGCCTCGGGCGGCGGGCGCGGCGGCGGCGGCCCGTACGACGACGACGAGGGCGGCGGGCCGCCGCTCGCCAGCCCGGCCATGGCCGCCGCCGCGTCCGAGTGCGGGTCGTCCTCCTGCAGGCCGAGGCGCGGCGCGTAGTCGCGCAGCGAGCGGACGGTGCGCCACAGCCGCTGCGACACCCACGACTTGGACGACATGTCCTTGACGAGCTCCAGCGCCAGGTAGAACTCGGCGCGGCACCCGGCACTGAAGCGCAGCGGCGCGTGCGTCGACGCCAGGAAGAGGACCGCGATGGCCGACGTCAGGAACTGGTGGTAGAAGACCTGGATGCGTCGGTACAGGTTGGTGCTGTTGTTCAGCCGCGTCAGGTACCGGATCGTCTCCTTGGCGAGGTCGACGGCCTTTTGCGCCAGGGGCAGGTTGTCGTGGATGCTGCTGGCGCTGTGGAGAACGGGTGTGTGCAGCCACATGCGGATCTACATGGTGGAACATCGTCAGCACGTGGCCGTGGCCCGAGGGATGCCGGGGCGCTCACCTGATTCAGCCTGAGGCGCGTCCAGATCTGAAGCCGCTGGAGGTTGTAAGACGGCGTGGACGGCAGCGGTAATTCCTTGCCAAAGTGGTTGATCTTGACCTCCTCCGGGACCGTCTCGTACCAGTGAAGGATCTCTTCGTCGAGCCGCTCAAAGTCCTCGCGCTTCAGATCCCTGATGACGGCAGGCTCGAAGTAGTCGACGAGCTTCCAGATCCTGGCCCCAAGCCGAGAGTAGGTGATCATGGCGACCAGATATGGATACTCGTCCTGTCGTCCGGTTAGCAAGGAACACGCCCGAAAGCAGGCGTACCCACCGGATACGGGAGCCCGGGGTCTATCTTGTCGTCTTGGACGACATAGGGCAGACCGGTGCCGAAGCTCCACCGCCTGTCCAGGACGTATGCCGTCCAGAAAGTGTTGAGGGCGTTCTTCCGGTGCTGCGCATCCTTGATTTTCGCCAGGCCTTCCCGGCGGTGCAGGCCCAGCTCCAGACAGAGCCGCGCCACCTGGCCCATGACGCGCCAGGCCAGAATCTCGTCGTTGGAGAGGAACCGGTACCCGGCCAGCAGAGCCAGGAACGGCATGCTCTTGAACTCGCTCGGGTCGCTCATGAGTATCCTGTCGGCGATGGGCCGGAAGCTCTCGAACAGCCGGATGGCCTTTTGGCTGTGCCCGTGCTCCTCGACCGCCAGAGCGCAGCACATGATGACCTTGAGCTGCAGCGTCTTCATGTCGGTAATGGCGTCGTCGTCACTCGTCGGTGGAGGGAGACCGTTCTTCCTGGCCGTCTCGAAGTAGGCCGCCATAGTCTTGGCATGATCAATGACGGACTCGATCTTGACGACGGGATACATGATCCCGACCTCCTCCTCGTGGGCCCTGCACAGCCGTATCATCTCGTCCTTGTCGAAATCCCACAGCGGGTCCGGCAGACCTCGTGATGCCGCCTGCATGGACATGCGCATCATGGGCGAGGTGTTGGGCGTCTCGTCCGGCACGGTTGTGTTGTCGTCGTGTCCCTCCCCACTCCCGCTGTATCCCATGTTGTGGAGGGTGTTCTTGGCCACATCGACAGTGAAGGCGACGCTCATCGGCCCGCGGAACGAGGGGTGCTGGCGGACGGGCGCGAGCTCGGGCTTGTGGCTCGACGGGATCGACGACGAGGGCGAGGGAGAGAGGGTCGACGAGGGGAGCGGGAGGATGCGGTCGTGTATGGGCGCGAGACGCAGCGTTTCCTGCCGCAGGGCCGTCATGCTCTGGATGAGGCCGTCAACCTGTTCTTGGAGGTGCGTGACCTGGTCCGTCATCTGCCGGTACTCGTCCGAGTCCTTGAAGCTGCTCGAGCAGCAGTTGGGTGCGTAGAGGCACGACAGGTTGAGGTTGCCGCATCTTTGGCACGGCGTCTCGCCATTGCACTTGATCTTTCGGCGCTTGCACTCGTTGCTGGGACCGGGCGCGTCAGCGGATGCGGGCTCTCTCGAGGGCAGCGGTCGGGTGTGGAAGCGATCTGAGCGATCTCCCGGCGCACGAGAAGCTTCTTTGTATGTATCGGTCGTCGGACGGGCAGTCGGCGAGGGGAATTGGCAGAACGAACCATGCGATGGAGATGTACTAAGCAACGAGGCGGCGTCAGCGCATGACTGCAGATCCCGGGGCGGATAGCCGCTTTGCCGCGACCCGGAGGCGCGACTCACTCTGTTCCTCTTGCTCCGCTGCTGCTTGCCCGCGGCGTCGTCGTCGTCGAGTTTGCGCTTGGCCGACGACGG
>Ga0247771_1000738_pt1 | contig 10153 bp, 6 predicted proteins | sample UWRJL197509C6_FD_179948 | JGI IMG/M metagenome (GOLD analysis project Ga0247771, IMG submission 179948) | Plant litter microbial communities from Arlington Agricultural Research Station in Wisconsin, United States - UWRJ-L197-509C-6 | ecosystem: Environmental > Terrestrial > Plant litter >...
CGTAGGCGACTCGCCCATCATCGGCGCGGGCCTCTATGTCGACAACGAGATCGGGGCCGCCACCTCTACCGGCGTGGGCGAGGAAGTGGTGCGCATCTGCGGATCGCACACGGTAGTAGAGCTGATGCGCCAGGGCCTCTCGCCCGAAGAAGCCTGCCGGCAGACCGTCATGCGCATCGTAAAAAAACGGGGCGCTGCGGCCAAAGACCTGCAGGTGGGCTTTATCGCCGTCAATAACCGCGGCACCATCGGCGGCTATGCGCTGCAGAAAGGCTTTACCTATGCCGTGCAAACAACGGCCGGCTCCAGGGTTTACGAATCGAAAAGCGTCTATTGATCACCGTTAAAAAAATCAGTGTTGAATTATATCATCGAGATCGCCACGGCCGACCTGAACACCACGCGCGCAGCCGTTGAAGGCGGTGCCGACCGCATAGAGCTCTGCGCCGCCCTCACCGAAGGCGGCACCACGCCCTCGCACGGCACCATACGCCGCTGCCGCGAGCTCTTCCCCGTACAGATCTTCCCCATCATCCGCCCCCGCGGTGGCGACTTCCTCTACAACGACGATGAATTTGCTATCATGGCCGACGACATACGCCTCTGCCGAACGCTCGGCTGCGACGGCGTGGTCATCGGTCTGCTCCGCGCCGACGGCAGCATCGATGTTACACGCACGGCCCGCCTCATAGAGCTGGCCTACCCGATGGAAGTGACCTTTCACCGCGCCTTCGACCGCTGCCGCGATCCCTTCGAAGCCCTGGAACAGCTTGTGGACATCGGCTGCCAGCGCATACTCACCTCGGGCCAGCAGCCGGCCGCACCCGAAGGAGCGGAGCTCATTACTCGCCTGGTGCAGGCCGCCGAAGACCGCATCATCATCATGCCCGGCAGCGGCGTGCGTGCGGGCAATATTGCGGCGCTGGCAAAGCAAACGGGCGCCACCGAATGGCACTCCTCCCTGCGCGGCAAGGCGGACAGCCGCATGGATTTTATTCATCCCTCATTTGCCGATAGCGCCGAAAGCTATACCAATCCCGCCATCGACCCGGCCGACGTGCGGGCGCTGCGCACGGCCTTAAATTCCTGACGATGCAGAACCCCTCAAAAATATTCCTGGCGCTCCTGCTGGCTGCGGGCCTTCAAACTGCCGCCCAGCAAGACTTTTCAGCCCTCGTCAACCCCTTCATCGGCACCGGCGGCCATGGCCATACCTACCCCGGCGCGTCGATGCCCTTCGCCATGATGCAGCTGGGACCCGACACCCGCATGGCCGACTGGGACGGCAGCAGCGGCTACCACTACAGCGACTCGGTGATCTATGGATTTTCGCATACCCATCTCAGTGGTACCGGCATTCCCGATTATTGCGATGTGCTTTTCATGCCCTTCACCGGCGCCGTGGCCTGGGACAATAAATCCTACCGCTCCGCTTTCTCGCACCGCAACGAAAAAGCATCGCCCGGCTTTTACGAAGTGTTGCTCGATCGCCAGAACATCAGGGCAAGACTTACCACGGCCCTGCGCAGCGGCCAGCATCAATACATCTATCCGAAGACCGAACGCACCGGCAGCATCCTCATCGACCTCGAGCACCGCGACGAAGTGATCGAATCATGGATCAGAAAAGTGTCCGATTACGAGCTTTGCGGACTGCGCCGCAGCAAATCGTGGGCGCAGGACCAGCAGCTTTATTTTTATATCCGCTTCGACAAGCCGATAAAGAATTTTACCGTGCGCGACGACAGCGGCCGCGAGCTTCATGATACCCTTGCGAAAGGCAAGCACCTCAAGGCTTATATAAGTTTCGCGCTCGACGGCAGCGCTACCGTGCAGGCCAAGACCGGCATATCCGGCGTGAGTACCGAGGGCGCAAAGCTCAACCTCGACACTGAGCTGCCGGGCTGGGACTTCGAAGCGCAGCGCCGCAAGGCGAAGGCCGCATGGAACAAGGAGTTGTCGCGCATCACGATAAAAGGCGGCACGCACGACCAGCAGGTTTGCTTTTACACGGCCCTCTACCATACCTGCCTCGCACCGAATATCTACCAGGATGCAGATGGGCAGTACCGCGGTACAGATCACAAGGTGCACCGCGCGCAGGATTTTACCAATTACTCCGTCTTTTCGCTTTGGGATACCTACCGCGCCTACAACCCACTGATGACCCTCATCAACCGCGGGCGCACGCTCGACTGGATCAAGACCTTCCTGGCCCAGTACCGCAACGGCGGCATGCTGCCGGTGTGGGAGCTGAGCGGCAACGAAACCTTCTGCATGATCGGCTATCACTCGGTGCCCGTGATCGTGAATGCTTATGTCAACGGCATCCGCGGCTTCGATGCGCAGCTGGCGCTGCAGGCCATGCGCTCCTATGCCGAGAGCAACCGTTTCGGACTGGATCATTACAGGGCGAATGGTTTTATCTCCAATGACGAAGAGCACGAGTCTGCCTCCAAGACCCTCGAGTATGCGTACGACGACTGGTGCATCGCGCGGCTGGCCGGCCTGCTTCATAACGATACCGTATATGCGCAGTACCAGCAGCGGGCACAGAACTACAAAAACCTTTTCGATCCGCAGACCCACCACCTGCGCGGCAAGGTGCACGGCCTCTGGTACAGTCCCTTTGATGCGCGCGAGATCAATAATTTTTATACCGAAGGCAACAGCTGGCAATACAGCTTCAGCGTTCCGCAGGATATCGAAGGGCTGATGCGCCTGCACGGCGGTCGCGAGGCCTTTGCCGCCAAGCTCGAGGAATTGTTTACGACCACCTCGGCCACTACGGGCCGCGACCAGGCCGATGTTACGGGCCTCATCGGACAGTATGCGCACGGCAACGAGCCGAGCCACCACATTGCCTACCTCTTTGCTTTTGCGGGCAAGCCCTGGCGCACGCAGGAGCTGGTGCACCGTATTTGTACCGATTTCTATACAAACGATCCCGCGGGATTGATCGGCAATGAAGACTGCGGGCAGATGAGCGCCTGGTACCTCATGAGCGCTTTGGGCTTTTACCCCGTATGTCCCGGCAGCGGCAGCTATATCATCGGCACGCCATTGTTCGAAGAGGCGACGCTGCACCTCGAGAACGGCAGAACCTTTACGGTGCGCGCGAAAGGGCAGGGGCCCTATGTCGCCGGCACGAGCCTGAATGGCAAAGTATATAGCAAGGCTTATCTCGATCATGAAGCGATCGCCGGTGGCGGTGTGCTCCAGTTCGGGCTTTCGCCAAAACCTGTGCGATCGGTGAATCCAAGCGCGTTGCCGGCTTCGCGGATCGATGGGGAACAGCTTGTGCCGGTGCCTTATTTTGAGCTGGCCTCGGCCAAGTTCAGGGATTCGGTGCGGGTGGTGATAAAAGATATAGACCCGGAGGCTGCGCTCTACTACAAGATCGGCGCGGGGCCTGAAACAAAATATGCAGGTCCTTTCGTACTGCACGAGAAGACGAAGCTCACCGCCTTTGCCCGTCGTGGTGGGATCGAGTCGCGGCGCGTAGTACAGCCGTTTTATCTTTTGCCTTCGGATCGTTCGATAACGGTGCTGAGCGAGGTCAACCCCATGTATACGGCCGGCGGTCCCGAAGCGCTGATCGATGGCATCGAGGGTACGGCCAACTGGCGCGCCGGCGACTGGCAGAGCTATTTCGGTCATGACTTCGAAGCGATCGTGGACCTCGGCGCCGTGCGGCCCGTGCATCATGTGGGCGTGCATGTATTGCAGGAGGTGAGCCCCTGGATCCTCTACCCGAAAGAAGTGATCTTTTCGATCAGCGACGACGGCAAGGTGTTCAGGGAGGCGGCGCGCGTGCGCAATGCCGCCGGGCTGGAGCTGGCGCCCGCGCAGATGCAGGAGCTGGGCGCAGATGTGGACCTTAAGGCCCGCTATATACGCGTGCGTGCAGTCAACGGCGGTACGCTGCCGGCCTGGCATGAAAGCGCCGGCAACCCGAGCCACCTGTTCATTGACGAGGTCGTGGTGCGGTAGCCGGAAATGTTAAATAAGCGAAGAGATTGGCTTTAAGCTGGGTAATTAAAATATTAAAGGGTAAATTACGTTCTTATCAAACGGCAATTCAATCCAATTAAAACACCTATAATGCTGAAAGAACTCTTAGCCCTGCTACTCGGCACCCCCAAGCAACCTGTGTATGCGCTGGTGCCAAAAAAATGAAATTAACTCGACGGCCACTGTAAAACAGTGGCCGTTCTCTTTTAAAAACCCGCTTCCCGAGCGCCGCGTCTCAGCTTCGCACGAACGCGCTCTTACCCTTTCTCTTCCTCACTTAACCCAAAGCTTTATTTTCTTCTTTCTCGGAACGCGCTTATCTTAGCGACCGCCGGAAAATCCTTGTTCCCGGCAATTAAAACTCAGACGATATGAAAAAATACAACCCGGGGGTATTATTTGGAAAAGACCTCGAAGCGCTTTACAAAGACGCCAAGGACAATAATTTCGCCCTCCCGGCTGTCAATACCATTGGCACTGACAGCATCAATGCCACGCTCGAAACGGCCGCCAAGGTCAACTCGCCGGTCATCATCCAGTTCTCCAATGGCGGCGCCCAGTTCATCGCCGGCAAGGGCATGCCTAACGACCAGCTTCAGGGCAATATCTCCGGTGCCATCTCGGGTGCGCTTCATATCCACAACGTAGCCAAATATTACGGGGTGCCCGTCGTGCTCCACACCGACCATGCCGCCAAGAAATGGCTGCCCTGGATCAGTGGCCTCATCGACGCCGGCGAACAATATTTCAAGGAAAAGGGCCAGCCCCTCTTCAGCTCCCACATGCTCGACCTTTCCGAAGAGCCGATCGAGGAGAACATCGAAACTTCGCTCCAGTTCTTCCGTCGCATGGAACCGCTGGGCATGGGCATCGAGATCGAGCTCGGCGTGACCGGCGGCGAGGAAGACGGCGTGGACAACAGCGGCGTCGAAAACCACAAGCTTTATACCCAACCCAACGAAGTGGCTTATGCGTATGAAAGCCTGAAGTCGGTGGGCAGCCTCTTTACCATCGCAGCGGCCTTCGGCAACGTGCACGGCGTGTACAAGCCCGGCAACGTAGAGCTCCGCCCCGAGATCCTCAAGAACAGCCAGGACTATATCCAGCAGAAATACGGTACGCCCGAAAAGCCCGTCTACTTTGTATTCCACGGCGGCAGCGGCTCGCCCCAGAACCAGATCCGCGAAGCGATCGGCTACGGCGCCATCAAGATGAACATCGACACCGACCTGCAGTGGGCTTTCTGGGAAGGCATCCTCGGCTTTTACAAGAAGAACGAAGGCTATCTCCAGGGCCAGCTCGGCAATCCCGAAGGCGAGGACAAGCCCAACAAAAAATTCTACGACCCGCGCGTATGGCTGCGCAAGGCCGAGGAAAGCTTCGCCAAGCGCCTCGAAGTGGCCTTCGAAGACCTCAATTGCATCAACCGCAACGCAGGCTAACAAAGCCTCTTTCAACAGCCCAAACGCTCGTTAATACATTCAGGTCCATTGTGTTTGAATTATATATAATTTAAACACAATGGACCTTTTCACTGCCTGCCGTAGCTTCAGCGAAGGCAGGTCACTGTCCACCCTAGCTTGGCATCATCAATCCACGATCTTGCCCAAATTGCGCTGTATCCGCGAAAGGTGGGGCTTCAGCGTGAAGCGCAGCGTTTGCTTTACCAGCTCGCCCATCGTGCGGCAGCGCAGGAACTGGGTATTGCCGAAAAATTCGGACAGCTCCTCGCGCAGCTGCGTATGCTTCTCTTCCGTAGAAATACTGTCCTTCGTCATGATGTTCAGCAGGTCCATGATCCGGTAGCGCGAGGCCGCCATGCGGTAGGCGATCAGCGTGCGCTCCTCGGCCTGGTACTGCTCGATCGAGTCCTTGTTCAGGAACCTCAGCGACAGCTCCACCAGCGAGCGGTTCTCCTTGAAGAACTGCGGCAGGTACAGGTTCTTGCGCCCCTCGTACGACTGCTGGTCGAAGTCGATGGCGCGGATGCGGTACTGGTAATCCTCGATGTCGGGCGTAACGTTCACCACGAAATTATAGCTGCGCATATCGCCGAGGAGGCGGATGAAGCAGCGCTCGTTGAACTTCACAAATTCCTTGGCCAGCCGTATCAGGTTGGTATCGCTGCGGTCGATGTAATCCTTGATGAAGACGTCGCCGGGCAGGCCGGGGATGTGCTCCTCAATTAGTGTGTCCCTGCCCGTTAGAAAGCTGATGCGGTTGGGCGACAGCAGGTGCTCGAGCTCGAGGCCGTACACCCGCGATGCGTCCTCACGCTTGATATAGTAATGGTCGTAGTTATCATTGTAGCGGTTCACGATGCGGATGCGGAAGGGATGCGAATTCCCGAAAGTACAGTAGTCGATGCGGGCCACGTCGAGGTGTTTGGTGAAGCTGTAGTCGCCCTCGGTCTTGATGATGGCGTAGAGCTTGATGAGGCCTTCCTTCAGATAGTTCCAGTCGCTCATCTCATACAGAGCCTTTTCCCACAGCGTGTCCTTGCCGTCCTTGTCCTTCAGCGGTATCGAATAGGTGATGCGGAGCAGGTCGTTGTAGGAGAGGGGCAGGGCGATCTCGCGGCCATGGGTCTTGAGGTAGGCGCGCAGGTCCTTGTTGACCGGGAAAAAAGGTTTCTTTCGCGAGGGCTTATCGAGGTCGGGCTCCATTGGTTAAAGATAAAGCTCCTGTGCGCAGCAAGCCGAAATAGCCCGGCGATCGCAGCAGGCGGCTGCCGTACCAGCTGAATAGCTCGCCGTCCACCAGTATTATCTGCACGCCGGGCAACTGGTCCTGCAATTCGTCGATATTTTTCTGGCGGAAGGGATAAGGCTCGGAGGAGAGTAGGAGCAGTTCGCAGCCCGAGTCGCGGATCGCAGCCACATCTACTTCGGGGTAACGCTGCCGGTTACCGAAAATGTTGCTGAAGCCCGCAGCCCGCAGCATATTGTCAATAAAAGTGTCGCCTCCGACGGTCATGTAGGGCTCGCGCCAAATGAGGTAGGCCGCCCGCAGCACGGGCATAAGAGCGCCAAGCTCCTGAAAGCCTTGCCGGATGCGGCTTGCAAGCTGCCGTCCTTGCTCGCTGCGGCCGGTAATTTCGCCGACGGATCCGATCATCTGCAGGGCATCGTCCAGGTTATTCACATCGCTTACCCACACGGGAAAATCGCGGGCCAGCAGTTCTACCTGTTCGCGTACGTTCTCTTCCTTATTGGCGATGATGAGGTCGGGGTGGAGGGCTTTGATCTTTTCGATGCGGAGGTCTTTGGTGCCGCCGATGCGGGTCTTGTTGCGGAACCAGTGCGCGGGGTGAATGCAGAATTTGGTGATGCCGGCCACTTCGTTATCGAGACCGAGATCATGGAGCAATTCGGTTTGCGAAGGCACGAGCGAAACGATGGTGCGGGGCTGTGATTGTATATCGATAGTTCGGCCTAGCTGGTCGGTATGCAAGGGCATGATGCAAGGTAAGCGTTCAACCGGTGCGGAGCAAGTTCCGCTTTCTTTCTTTGTTTCTGGAAGAACGCGAAAGATACATAAGCAAAAGGAGTGTGCCCGTTCTTCTATCACCGTCCTCCTGCATTAGCGGTGCAGGGCTAAGCAGGAGGATAAGGGATTCCTTCCGTTTTCATCGGATCGGTTGGATTGGTGATAGGCTAACAGTCTTCTAAATCGAACGGTTAGTTTTCAGAGGACTGGACGGTTTTTTAAAAGGATCGGATCGAGGATGGCTTTCAGAGGATTGGAGCGGTTTTTCAGGACAGGATCTCAAACGGGCTTTCTAGGACAGGAGGTTTTTCAGGATTGGATGGTTCTTCAGGCTTATCCTGGAAAGGAAGAAGTTGATTGATATTGGATTGAACCGTGGTCTTTCTAAAGGATCAGGATTTAAGAACTTTCTGGACGGTCGGTCTTTCGTTGCCTTTGTTTCCGCCGGCAAACTCAGGATAATGGACGGATTGGATGTTGGATTTGGTTCGGTCTTTCTGTTTGGATATTGGATTGTTTTATCAATCAACTTCTGATACAAAAGTAAGCGGCCCGGGCAGCCTGTGCAATTGCATATTTGCTCATTTTTACCTCTATGGTAATTACTGCCGGGTTCGTAAACCAGCGTGGTTTGAACGCGAAGATCAACGATGCCCGCACTCGGAATTTTACGCATCCGTTCTGCGTACCACCACCCGGCGACATATTAGGATAAAAAAATAAAAGCTTCGGAGTGAAGCTTTTATAATTTAAAGATTGTTTTCGGTCAACCCGATCCCGTTCGAAAAGCGCCTCAGGCAAGCGCCTGGATCACGTCGTACTTGGTAACGATGTGGTAATTCCCGCTTTCGTCGCGGGCCAGCACCGCACCGTTTTCCTTGTTGATCAGGGTGCTCAGCTTCTCCACCGGCGTATCGAAGGCCACGAGCGGAAAGGGCTTTTCCATCACCTGGCTCACCTTCTCGGTCTTGATCTCGGGGTTGCTGAACACTTTCTGGAACAGGCCGCCCTCGCTGATCGAGCCTTCCATCTCGCCGCCCGGCGTAACGACGGGTATATGCTCGATATCGAATTTCTTCATCAGCTCCACGGCCTCGGCCACCGACTGCGTGGGCTCGATGGTGATCAGCTTTTTCTTGCCGCGCGCATTGATCACATCCTTGAACGACTTCACATCGAAGAAGCCGCGCTCGGCCATCCATTGGTCGTTGTACACCTTGGCAACGTAGCGGCTGCCGTGGTCGTGCAGGATGGCCACCACTACGTCGCCCTTCTTCAGCTTGTCCTTTAATTGCAGCAGGCCCTGGATGCAGCTGCCCGCGCTATAGCCGCAGAAGAGGGCTTCCTCTTTGGCCAGCCTGCGCGTCATCACGGCCCCGTCCTTGTCCGTTACCTGCTCGAAGTGGTCGATCACGCTCATGTCATAATTTTTCGGTACGAAGTCCTCGCCGAAACCTTCGGAGATGTAGGGATGCACTTCGTTCATGTCGATCTCGCCGGTATTGAAATACTTGGTGAGGAGCGAGCCGTAGACATCGATGGCCCAGATTTGTATATCCGGGTTTTTTTCTTTCAGATATTGTGCCGTGCCCGTTACCGTACCACCGGTGCCGGCCGTTACTACGAGGTGGGTCACCTTGCCTTCGGTTTGTTCCCAGATCTCGGGGCCGGTGGATTCGTAGTGGGCGAGTCGGTTGGCCAGGTTGTCGTACTGGTTCATGAGGAAGGAGTTGGGTATCTCCCTTTGCAGGCGAGCGGCGGTGGAGTAGTAGCTGCGCGGATCGTCGGGCTCCACATTGGTGGGGCAGATGATGACCTCGGCGCCGAGCGCCCTCAGTATATCGGCCTTGGCCTGCGACTGCTTGTCGGTCGTGGCGAAGATGCATTTATAGCCTTTGACGACGGCGGCCATGGCGAGACCCATGCCGGTGTTGCCGGAGGTGCACTCGATAATGGTGCCGCCGGGCTTGAGCTTGCCCTCGGCCTCGGCCACCTCGACCATCTTCACGGCCATGCGGTCCTTGATGGAATTTCCGGGGTTGAAGTATTCGACCTTTGCATATACCTCGCAGGGCAGGTCTTTCGTGATCTTGTTCAGGCGTACCAGGGGCGTGTTGCCGATGGTTTCCAGTATGTTGTTCTTGACATCCATTGCAATCGTTATTTGCGGCAAAAATAAGCTTTACCCCGGCTCCGCCGCCGCCCTTTGCCCCGCGCTCTTTCTCTTTCTCCACTCACGCTCTTTTCCTCACCTTTGCACTTCACCAAGCAAAGCGCCGCATGCCCCCGATTTCATCAAGAACCATCCGTCCCGACGAGAACGCGCCCCCCGTGAGCTTCCAGCAGCGCATATCGGCGCTGCGCAACCTCCCGCGCTTTTTCCGCCTCGTCTGGAATACAAGCCCCTCCCTGGCCCTGGGCAATGCCCTGCTGCGCCTGCTTCGCTCGGCCATTCCCGTAGCTATCCTCTACGTTGGCAAACTCATTATCGACCAGGTGGTGCTCCTCAACAAAACGCAGGGCTCGATGGATCATCACCACCTGTGGGAGCTCGTGGCCCTCGAGTTCGGGCTGGCCGTTCTTTCCGATGCGCTCAGCCGCGCCATCTCGCTCAGCGAAAGCCTCCTCGGCGATCTCTTTGCCAACAGCA
>Ga0247771_1000739_pt1 | contig 10153 bp, 8 predicted proteins | sample UWRJL197509C6_FD_179948 | JGI IMG/M metagenome (GOLD analysis project Ga0247771, IMG submission 179948) | Plant litter microbial communities from Arlington Agricultural Research Station in Wisconsin, United States - UWRJ-L197-509C-6 | ecosystem: Environmental > Terrestrial > Plant litter >...
TATTCTTGGTTCGACTCCAACCGGCTTGCCAAGGTCAAGTAGAGCTCGATCAGACGACATGAGCGCTAATCAGACCACATCCACGGCAGCCAACACTTCCAACTACCAGGAAGTCAAAGACGCTCTCCTTCGTGCCGGTGTCAGCAGCGGCGTCGCCCAGACCCTTGCCCTCAATGAGCTCCGCTACTTCCACGGCGCAGAGCTCGAGGAACTCGCTAGCAATATCAAACGACCCTCGCCAACCCACTTCCCACTACGTCGTGACAATGCGGCCGTCGAAGAATGGGTGCGACCCTCCCTGGAGCTGATGGAAAAATCTGCCAAGGAGGAGAAGGTTCTTTGCGTCGACAAGCACGGCGAGTTTAGCCTCCGAGACGGCGACGACGAACCGTACATGGCGCTGTCGCACAGCTGGAGCGAGGGACTGTGCGCGGACGCCGAGGGAAGGGGCCTGGCGCTCTGGCAGATCCAGGACGTCTTTCACCGCGCGGAAAGCTCCGGTGTTGAATGGTTGTGGGTCGATGCCCTTGCAGTGCCCAACTGGAGGGACTTGTCGCCGAGGGAAAAGGAACTCAACCGCTTGCTGGTGAATCGTATGTACGACATCTACGCGAATGCTGCCGGGGTGGTTGTACTCGACGCCTTATTGCTGCACATGCATTCAACTCATCCCGCCGACGTCGCGATCGGAGCTTTGATGGGCCAATGGATGACCCGAGTCTGGACGTACCAAGAACTCAAGATGGCAAGCGAGGCATTCTTCGTCACGGCGACTGGTACCTGCAAGTACACGGAAATTGTCAAATACCTGAACACCCTCAAGGGATTGTTCGCTGCTGGGATGGGCGCCTCCGGTGAACACCAGGACAAGTACAACGAGCTTCAAACCACATGGCGACGGCTTCAGAGGGTCTCCGGCCGACCATGCATTGCCGACATAGCGCTCGCGAGCCAAAACCGCGAGGCAACGGTCCCGATTGATCAGTCAATCGGGTTCTGCGGCGTACTCCGAATTTTGCTTGATCCCCGCGACGACACTCTCGACCAGGTCACCGCTAAGATTTACTACTCGCAGCCCATGTGGGCGAAGCGTATGCCCTTCATGCACGGCCCTCGTCTCCAAATCAGTCCCCGATGGGCACCTGCAAAGCTTTGTGGACTGTCGGGTGGTGGAGACTGGGACGATCGCGAGCAGCAGGCCCAATGGGACAACAAAGGACTCCATCTTACATGCTTCATGGCTAGGGTCCGCTGTGTCGTTAGTTCCGAGATAGTGATGCGAGAAACCTGGGGCTTCAACACTTCAAAGTATCAAGCCTACAGTGCCAACATTGTGTTCGAGGCGAAGGGGGGGAGAGAGGGACGGTGTACAGTCTTTTTTTGTAAGGAGGACTCGGCAGGCGATGCCCATGCTCAGGTTTGGAGGGACATGTTGCTCAGGTCGAGTTGGGAGGGTGGTGGTAATCCATGGTTGCTGATGAGAAGGTCACTTCCTAAGCACATGAGCCCAGGAGATGTGGCTCAACAAGCCTTGCTGGCATTAAGGCACCCAGGGGAGGCGCGATCCCCCGAGTACGACATCTTGGGTTCGGTTGAGATTGTAGGTTGTTGGGGCCATGTCGAGATGGAGCAGCAGCGAGTAACTTTGTGTAATTGACAGCGTCGTACGGGGGTTTCCAGAATGTAGATGATGAGAGGGGAGAGGTTCTCATGGAGATGTATGGCGGATAGGTCTTGCAGTCGATGGAGGTCTCCCAGGGGAATCGCCTTTAACTGAGACTTTCGCCTGGCTGGATCTCCCAAACAACCCGGAGGAGAGCTGACCGTAGCTCTGAGGTCCTCAAACGAGCCTTTTTCTACGACAGCGTGCAGAAGTCCGTGTCGGCTGGTGCCCTGCGTCGATCTTGGCCAATCCAGACGAGGCCTTGGCCACCGATCAGCCCGTGGGCACAAGGGAAAGCTGCCGTCGCGGCTAAATCCCCTCTCTCGAAGTTCGCTGGCGCTTATACTGCTGCCCGGCTGCATGCAGTGTCACGGTGCTTGGGCCGTTCGGGATGAGGATCCACTAATATCAGTGGACAGATCGTCGCTTCTCAACACCATGCGTTCATGCTGCCAATCGTAAGGCTGGCGCGGCTGTGAGTGATGTATAGCGTCGTCCGGTTTGGCGCGTGAGCCCCTGAGGGCTGAGAAGCTGGCGCCCCCCTCTCTCCATTGCTCCGATGGCACCAGTGCTCCAGCAGGCCTTCGTCGCCTGCTTCGCCCTTGCAACAGTCTCGGCCCAGGCCGAAGCGGGAGTGCCATCAACATCAACATATCCCACGACCGTAACGCATTCGTGGACGCGAACATCGACCTACAAGCTCCCTCCTGGAATCACTCATGACCGGTCCAGGCCCACCACGGTTGCCGTCCTCAAGATCACCCAGGTCGACGCCTGGCCGTCCAGCCCAAACCCGGAGGGGTTCCCCTACACGCTCTCGCAGACCGGCGTCACGGACCGCCTGGACGTGGTAATCTCCTCTCGCGCCACCGTCACCACGCTGTCCAGCACGACCCGGACGGTGACCTCGACTTGGGTCCTCTGGGACACGGTGGCAACCGACCTGCCCAAGGGCCGGGCGCTGCCGCAATGCGACACGTGCGCGCCGTCCAGCCATCAACCGGACCCGCGGTGCAGCAAAAAGGGGTTTGAAACGCGGTGTCACAGCCAGTGCCGGCTCCGGGAGGTCGAAGGGCGCGATGTGTGGTGGTGCCAGAAGCGGAGCAAGGGGGATGGAACGGCGGTAACGGCGATAGGGAGGGTGTGTGCAGGAGGGGGGAAGGATTACGAGCAGTTGCTCGAGCCATGCTCTGCGGAAGATGAGAGGCACGACTGCCCGCTGTGCATCGAGAAGGACGAGCTGTAAAGTGGGAGCGGGCAGTCGGTCATAGCATTAGACGAGGGTCGCACTCAGCATAGCATAGGCGCCCATTTGAAGCGAGTTCCACAAGCATTATTCCATACGGGGTATCCAGTGTCCAAACGAGAGGAATTTCCGAGACGCCGGTGCAGAACACTAGGCGTTGACATCGACGATGATCTTGCCCTTAGTCCGCTTTGTCAACAGCTTCTCGTACGCCTACAATCGCGGGTCAGTCAGTTCAGAAGCAGCCGGCGCGTGCGCGACTCACCTCGATGACCTGAGTCATTGTGAACTCGGCGTCGATCGGGACTCCCTTGACGAGCCCCTTCTCGGCCCACCCTGCAACCTCGCGGGCAAACGGACCGTTCGGCGCGAGAGCTAGGATCTTGTAGGTCCTAGGCGTCCCGCCGAGGAAGGTCGGTATCAGCTTGTTCCTTACGAAGGGAGCCACGCCGTTGGAACTCCCGCCGACAATGCTGATGAGCTGCCCCTTCGGGTTGAGGTACTTGGGCGAGTGGCTGAACAGGTCCTGGTCGCCGACCGTGTCGAAGATGAAGTCGAACGGCTCCTTCTCGTACGTCGCGGCCAGGTGAGCCGTCAGGGGCTGATGGGACTTGTAGTCCACGACCTGTCGCCTTGGTCAGCCTCGCCGGTTTCAGGGCCGCGATCACGTACCTCGTCCGCGCCCAGCTTCTTGACGAAGTCCTCGTTCGCGCCGGAGCAGATGCCGACGACGGTCGCGCCTTTGCTCTTGCAGATCTGCACCAACACGGTTCCCACGCCTCCGCTCGCCCCGTTGATCAGAACCCTGCCTCCCTCCTCCAGGCCGGCCTCCTTGAGAACCAGCAGGGCCGTCTGGCCCGCGACGCCGCACAGCCCGGCCGCCGCCCCGAGGGACAGCTTCTCGGGCCGACGGGCAACTTGGTCGGCCGGCAGCGAGATGTACTCGGCCAGCGTGCCGCGCCCCGTGGCCACGTACATGAAGCTCACGGCGCCGCACACCTCGTCGCCCACCGTGACCCCCGAATCGACCGAGACGCCAGGGGCCGCGGCGACGACGGTGCCGGCGAAGTCAATGCCGGGGACGGCATAGCGGCGGAAGGGAATCCAGGACGGCAGGATGCGCACGTAGTGCGGGTCCGCCGGGTTCAGGGCCACGTGGGATACCTTGACGAGGATATCCGTGCCGGTGGGCGCCGGGGGGGCGGGAGAGGCGGGCTGGAGGATAAGGGCATCGCGCGGCAGGCCGGCGCGGATGACTGTCCACGCCTTCATCGTTTGTGGTAGCCCCGCCATCTCGAGAGCTCCGGCGGTCGTTTGGGATGTTTGAAGAAGCTAGATGCACAACATGTCGTCGAAACAGGGTGCACCATAACATGGAACATCCATGGAAGATGAAATGCGCGGTTCCGGGCGCTGATTGGATGGCTCCACAGCGGAAAGGTCCGCTGTAATCTGGCGCTCATTGGGGTGTCATATTTCTCCGTCTCACAGCGATGTGAACCAGCCGCACTGGAATCGTGCACCACGACATGATCCGTCCAATCCATCGCCGTAGCGTCTCCATCATCTATTCTCGAGTCAATGATGCACTCCTGGTCTCCCGAGCAGGTCGATGGGCCTTGTGAAGTCTTGCCGCGAAGGGCAGACATCTATTCAATGCTGCCGACCTCCCCTCCCATCCCCCAACGTCGCCTCGGTCGAGGACCCCCAAGCTCTCGCTGCTCCAAATTGTGTATATCCATGAATGAATCAGATTTATCGACATGCGGTCCCTCCTACACATCCTGCAGCCGGCTGGTGGGTAGGTAGGTGCTGCAATTACGCAGCGGCCAACTCCCCCATCCTCCTCCAGTCGACTCGCGGTGGTTGTCGGTTGCGTCCCAGGCGATCGCCCTCTTCCGCTGGAATGCTGGGGTGTCCGGTGACAGCGCTCCAGCCGCGACGGTCCAACCGCCCTCGCCCGTCTCCTCAGCCTCGCGTCCCTCTCGATCGATCGCCGGCGGCCGGCCCGTCCGCCCTAGTTGTTGGAGGACAGCGCCAGGACGATGAGGACGGCGGGCCAGGCTATCGATAATAGGAATGCCGCTATGACGGACCCCAACCCTGTCGGATTGTCGTCCCTCGGTCCCCTCCAGCGGTCGACGAGCTTGACGGTGGTAAAGATCATGGCGATCATGTAGACGGAGGCCACCCAGGCGATGGCGAGGACCAACTCGCCGAAGGCGTCCTGGGGGCTGATGACGTTGTTGGTCCGGTCGGGCCAGATGAGGGACAGATTGGAACCCATCTTGCCTGCAAACGGGGGTCTCGAAGGAACGGCGGTGGTGGTAGTCGGATGGTGTCGTCGTGGCGCCAAGCAGCCGTCGGTCCGTCAAGGAGTCGAAGTCGAAGGAGAGCAAACAACACCCGACGAAAGGGAAAGGAAGGGAAGGAAAGTCGCCGGAGAAACGAAGGTTGATTGCCCAGCAATGTTGACGCTCCCACGGCCAGCCAAGAAGTGGAGAGCGAGGCGAAAAGGGAGGGAGAGGGAACGCAGCCAGGCGCCGTCCTGCGGCCGTGGCCGTCTTATTGGGAGCCGGCGGCTATGCCGGCCGAGAGGGACCCCGTGGCCAGGGAGGACTGGACACGACCTCAGGAGGAGAGAGGGCCGTTCCAGCTGGCCGCGCCGCGCGCCGCGGGTCGTCCTGGTCGGTCCTGGAACAGCCGCAATCGCAGGTGCGGCGATCCAACACCCTGCTTCGGGCTGCTTTGGGGCTCTGCGGCCATGCGTCCGACAGAACCCGTCTCAGGTTGGCTGCCATCCCAACCGCGGCCGCCCCTGTGTGAGACGGCTGGTGATCGAAACGTGAGACGCGCCGCCGATGCCACGACCGGGCGCCAAGGGGGTCGAGCCAATCAGCTGCCCCGGGAAGAGCCGCAGCCCCACTCTCCCCTGGGTCTGCCTCCCCTGCTGAGGCGGAGCGCACAGACCACGGCTCGGGGTGCCTCAAAACCTCCAGTCTCCTTTTTCACCGTTTTCCCCGTCCCTCCCCCAGCGGAAACAGGTATCTGCCATCCCAGCCGTGGCAGCCTCTGGCAGTCGCGCGAGTGTTTCACGCCTTCGATTCTTCTTCTCTGCGGGTTCCCGAGCCCCGACAGCGGTCGCTCGTTGCCGAGTTGGGCTCAACGGAGTGCTTGACGCAACTCTGCCCGGCTGGGCCCTTCGTCGGAGAACCGCGGTCGGGAGCCCTCTCGAGACGAGACGAACCGCGCATTCGCACGCAGAGCCAAGCTCGAGTCCGTGGCATATTTACTCCGAACACAAGCCTCTCGATTCGGCAAGCGTCTGGCTCCCGGCTCTGCCACCCACCTCAACGTCGCCTCCCGCACCAGCTCAGCCACACCAGATGCAAGGTCCCGGGGGACATTTCCCAGGTTCATGCCGGCGATCTACTCTAGCTTGTCGTTTTGATCCCATTCCTGCGCTGGTCCAATCGGTCACTCGAAACACACCCCGGGAGGTCTCCTTGTCTGGCCAACGGTGACCTCATCGCTCACCATTCAGCCCCTGCTGGTCACGAGACCTGCAGAAGCTGACCTTCACGAGCGTATCGCGAAGAACGAAGACGCCTGCCTACCTCCCAAATACACGGCGGTCTGCTGTGAGACTAGGGGGTGCAGCATGATAACCGTCCACTGCAGGCTCGCAACGGACCTAGAACGCACGTGCTTCCACCCAACTTAGGGCAGGGCGTCAGCACGGTTAGGTAGGTACCTAGGGCGGCTTTGCACCCGTGAGGACGGGCCATGCAGTTGGGCCTACGCTGCGTTGGGCAGAGGGCCTCGCTTCGACGGCCGGGTGTGCAGATACCTCTTGAGATATTGCCGGAACTGGCATCATCAGGTATACGGCGGATGGGTTCCCTTCCCGGCAGTGCTCTACCCTCGCCCCTGACACGCATTTCATGCTACACGCGTAGCAGTCCCTTGATTCCGGTCTGGAGGCGTCCATAGGATAGTAGCAGAACCTGCTACATGATCATGCGGCATCGTATTGTCGCGAGGAGAGCAGAGGTGCTGCTTATTGCCGACTACTGCCGTTCAGGATCGTGAGCCTCTAGAACTAGACGGCTACAGGATGTTGTACTCTGCCTCAGTTCAATGGCAGCACGGCAGCGCCACTCGGCGTTGACCGACCGGAAACCGATCTCTGACAGGGTCAGTCAGGGTCACACGAGGTAGGTACCCGCACGATCCAGCACTACGGTAGCCAAGAGCGCGCCGTACCTTCGTATCGGTAGGTTGCCGAGTCGTTCGCCGATACCGATTGGCCGGTCCCCAATGTCATTCTGACCGCTAATTGTTTTCAGCGCAGTGGCGTCATTGGCGGCGGCCCGCTGCATCGTCCCCCGCATTCGAGGACACCTTCAACGGGCGCCGTTCGTATCGGTGAACAGTTGCCCTCCTACCTCGGCGCCGGGTAGCCGGCAAGCCTGGAAGTATAAAGCGTCACAACCCGGTTCCGATCTCCATCCGCTCCGCCATCACGAGTCAACCCCCCCAGCCCGCCGCCAGATTCTCTCCGCCTCATCCCAGCTCACGACATGACGTCCTCCACCGCCAAGACGTACAAGGGCGGCTGCCACTGCGGCTTCTTTCGGTACACGGCAGAGCTCGACCTCGTTGAGACCAAGGCATCGCGGTGCAACTGCTCCATCTGCCTCAAGCTCAACCTGGTCATGGTCAAGACGGACCCGTCCACGTTCAAGCTCGACGCGCCGGGCTCGTTCGACGAGGCGGCCGACTACCTGTTCGGGACCAACTCGTTCCACCACTACTTCTGCGCCAAGTGCGGCGTGCACTGCTACGGCGTGGGCGAGTACACGCACGAGGGCAAGACGGTCAAGCAGGCCAGCGTGAACGTCGTCACGCTCGACCCGGACCAGGGCGTCGACCTGCGCAAGCTCAAATACGTCTACTGGGACGGCAAGGAAAACAACTGGGCCAAAGGGACGCAGGACGAGCCGTTCGAGGGCGGGATTCACTGACTCGGGGCTTGCGGGCCGGGGGGGAGGGGAAGGACAGGTCCGAGGGGACCTCGGCGGGCAGCTTGAAGGGAGCCGTAGTCGGTCCAGATCTGCATACAACGGCGTTTGCGAGAATCGACAGGGGAGAGACCCGCGCGCGGCCTCGGTGAGGTTTGGTGACAACTTGACGCGCAAATGTCGGCGTTGAGGACGGACAGGGGTGCCTCCCCAGCCTCGCCCCGCTTCCAGATGGCCCGGATCGGGCGCGAGACGCCCGGGTGGCCCGAAAACCACGAGAGACACACGCCAGGCCCGCAGGTCCGCCCCTCCGTATTATGACGACCGTCAACGGTCGAGCGTTGGGCCGCGCGAATCACGAGCGGGCAGTCCCAAGTCGGGCTTAGTCGATTCATGGCGGCGCGGGATAAAGGGCGGGAGCCGCAGTCGCGGGAGAGACGTGATCGAAACCTGCCCGAGCTGACTCCGCCCAGCCCCACCCGACGACCCGACGCCGAACGACGCCGACCTGACCTCGCCCTCAGCGTCGCCGCGCCCGCCGCGCCGCCGCACCCCGTCGCCAGCCCGTCGCACCGCGGCGCCGACGGCGCCCGCCCGACCGCAGCGCCCATGCAGAGCGGCTTCGGCGACGGCTCGGCCGTGCCGAGAAAGTCCAAGGCCGATACGCCCCCCCACTCGCGGGTCGCGGCGCTGGAGCTGCTGCGCGTCCACGTGCGGAACCTCGATCTCGTCCTCGACTGCCTGGACCGGACGCTGCTCAAGTTCCGCACGGCCTGGAAGAACCTCGAGGCCGTCTACAACGACGCCGTCACCCTGCGCGCCGTCTTCCGCCGCACCATCGACATGCTCGAGCCCCACGGCGGCGTCGACGACCAGCCGGGCTTCCGCCTCGAGCTCGCGCCCGCCGTCGCCTCCATCCCCCTGGACGTCGTGCTCAAGCTGGGCCTCTTCCGCCAGGAGCTGACCTGGCTGCTCGACGACAAGTTCACCGTCATCATGCTGCGCCGGACCGACCAGGACTCGGACACGGCCTGGAACCGGACCTTCTTGCACTCGCTGAGCCGGGCCTGGACGCAGGAGCGGGCCCGGCTGGAGATGTCCATGACCTCGATCAAGTTGTGCGCTCTCCCCCTCCCCTCCGCCGCCCCTCCCGGGCACCCCGGACTGACGGTCGCAGCACCGAGTTCGTCTCGGCCGAGTCGCTCTACGACGCGCTGCCCAGCACGGGCGCCGCGTCCAGCACCTTGCCGCACCGCAAGAAGAAGCGGAAGAAGAAGGCGAGCCTCAAGGACTGCTCGGCCGAGTTCGACGTCGCCCTGGTGCAGAAGGACTTCCAGACCATCGCCCGGCTCCTCGCCGACGGCGCCGACCCGGACGCGCCGCTTAAGGACGGCCACGCCCTGCTGTTCCACGCCGTCCAGCCCTGCACGCACCCCAGCGACGGCGGCTCCTCGTGCCTGGTCCGCCTCCTGGCCCGGTACGGCGCCGACCCCGACGTGCGCGACGAGCGGTCCATCGCGCCGCTGCACTTCGCCTCGCAGCTCGGCACCACGGCCGCCGGCCTCGCCCTGCTCGAGATGGGCGCCGACATCCACGTCCGCCAGTTCCAGGGCGTGCAGCCGCTCGCCCTGGCCGCGGCCTGGAAGCGCACCACGCTGGTGCTGCACCTGCTGGCCAAGCGCGCCGACCCCAACGACGTCGACGAGCTCGGCATCACGGCCCTCGGCACCACCATCCTGACGCGCCTCCCGCCCGTGTCGACCGACATCGTCCGCGCCCTCATGGCGTACGGCGCCCGCGCCACGGCGCCCGGCGCCGCCGTCTCGCCCATCCACGAGGTGATCCTGCGGCGCGACGAGCGCGAGCTGGCCCGCCTCCTGCGGACCTGCCCGCACCTCGTCGACCACCCCTGCCGCGTCGGCATGCTCGACTCCATCCCCAACATCACGCCCCTCTACCTGGCCATCCACACGGCCCACGAGCCCAGCGTCCGCGTGCTGCTGCGGGCCGGCGCCGACGTCAACCGCGCCACGCGCTTCGGCGAGCGCCGCGACACGTACGCCGTGCTGGCCGTCGAGTCGCAGGCGCCGCTGACGACGCTGACGGCGCTGCTCCGCGCCGGCGCCGACCCCAACCACGCCAACGACACGGGCCGGACGCCGCTGCACGTCGCCGCCGAGGCCACGTCCCGCGTGGTGCCCGCCCACTTCACAGCCGCCG
>Ga0247771_1000740_pt1 | contig 10153 bp, 10 predicted proteins | sample UWRJL197509C6_FD_179948 | JGI IMG/M metagenome (GOLD analysis project Ga0247771, IMG submission 179948) | Plant litter microbial communities from Arlington Agricultural Research Station in Wisconsin, United States - UWRJ-L197-509C-6 | ecosystem: Environmental > Terrestrial > Plant litter >...
CTCGAAGCTGAAATGGGCGCCGTGCGGCTTTGGCTCCGACTGGCGGTAGTAGAGCGACGACGGAAACCTCGGATCCGCGATGCCCGATTCGTAAACATATCCTTTACGATTGAGCGGGCTACAAAACCGTCAGTACTAACGCAGGAAATCCTGGCATGGGAAGCTTACTGCTCGGATGTCTCGAAAAACTCAATCTCCTTGCCGTCCGGCCCCGTGACCTTGTGATGGCTTCGGAAGACGGGTCCTTGCGCCAGGTCGAAATCAGAAGGCCGAAGGGGTCCGTGAAGCTTGAACCGGACCGGATACGCCTCTCCCCCTACTCTTGCGTCCTTTGCATCTTTCCGCCGCGGTTCAGGAGTCGCTCGGTGGCTGTCGGCGGCCGACAACGGTCCCTTGGACTCTCGCTTCTTCAGCGTCTCCTTCTTCGTCCGCTTCTCGCGCGCCATCGAGGGGTTGTCGTCTTGCCCATGCGTGTGCAACGGGGTGGAGGCTTTCGCGGGTTTCGAATCGGGGTTTAACGGTGAGGGAACCGCGGGAGCATGATCGTCTTCAATCAAGGCTCGTTTTTGCGGTATTGAGGCGGCGGAGACTGGGACCGCTGGAGGAATTGGTGAGGTTCGTGCGGTGGGCGGGGGAACAGAGTCCCTTTTCGGCGTTTCCGATTCGGTAGCCATTGTTTCTACCGAGTGCATCATAAATAGTTTTGACTTTTCGCAACAGAAGGCAATCCTTGATTCTGGACCTGAAAATGCCGAGGGGATGTCGCGTCAAGTCTGGTCGACGCGGCTCCATCTGTGGCTTGACGCAAGAGTTGTGGCGCTAGCTGGTGTCCCACCAATCAAATTGCCACCGCCACAGACAGCCTGCTTGCCTCCAAATTTCTCAGCCGCGCCTTCTCTCCAGGTCCGCGTAACTTCGACACATCGCTGCAGAGCAACAACCTCGTCCACGAGGGCTTAGATGCCCCTCCAGAGCCAGAGAACCGTCTCTATCATACACACCTGAATTCACTCCCTCCGCGACGCTACCGCCAAGATGCCTGTGGTCAAGGGCGGCGTGTGGACCAACATCGAGGACGAGATCCTCAAGGCGTCCATCTCCAAGTACGGCCTGAACCAGTGGGCCCGTGTCTCTTCCCTGCTCGCCCGCAAGACCCCGAAGCAGTGCAAGGCGAGATGGCAAGAATGGCTCGACCCCAGCATTCGGAAGACGGAGTGGAGCAAGGAGGAGGACGAGAAGCTGCTTCATCTCGCCAAGCTCATGCCAACGCAATGGCGCACCATCGCCCCTATCGTCGGCAGAACCGCGAACCAGTGCCTGGAGCGCTACCAAAAGCTTCTTGACGAGGCCGAGCAAAGAGAGGCGTCCGGCTTGGGGCTCGCTGGTCCGGACGGCGGCGAGACACAGGCGCCTTCGGCCGACGATGTGCGGCGCCTCCGACCTGGCGAGGTCGATCCCGACCCAGAGAGCCGGCCCGCGCGGCCCGACACGGTTGATATGGACGAGGACGAAAAGGAGATGCTGAGCGAAGCGCGCGCGCGTCTTGCCAACACCCAGGGCAAAAAGGCCAAGCGAAAGGCTCGAGAACGGCAGCAAGAGGAGTCCCGACGGCTGGCATCTCTACAAAAACGAAGAGAGTTGAAGACGGCAGGCATCAATATCAAGGTCATCACGCGGAAAGCGGGTCAGATGGACTACAATGCCGACATCCCGTTCGAGAAGAAGCCAGTTCCCGGTTTCTATGACACGAGCGAGGAGATGGTCCAGAACGAAAAGACACGTGCCGCTTTTGACCCCAAGAAGCATCAGCTGGCCGCGAACAAGCGGAAGGGGGATCAGGACGAAGATCCAGAGAGGAAGAGGCGGAAGGGCGACAAGGACTCGGCTTCAGCGTCCCAGGCCGCAATCAAGGCAGGGCAGATGCAGCGAATTCGAGAGGCGGAACAGAGCAGCAAGCGCCGCGCTCTGGTCCTCCCTGCTCCTCAAGTAAGCGATGGCGAACTGGAAGAGATTGTCAAGATGGGCATGATTGGGGAGCGCGCCAACATGCTGGCACGGGAGAGCGACAACGAGGCCACTCGGGGTCTTATTAGCAACTACTCGACCATAAACACCGGCGCGCCCATCCGAACGCCCAAGGCTCCGGCGCAAGAGGACCACATCGCAAACGAGATCCGAAATATCCGGGCACTGACGGAAACGCAATCATCACTTCTCGGAGGCGAGAACACGCCCCTCCACGAGGGTTCCGCGTCAACCGGCTTCGAAAGTGTGGCACCAAGGAAGCAGGTGGTGGCAACGCCGAACCCCCTAGCCACCCCGCTGAGAACCGGTGTCAACGGAGCCGGCGCTACTCCTTTGCATCCTGGTCAGACTCCCTTGCGAACACCCCGGGATACCTTCGCCCTGAATGCCGCAGACGGCGAGCTATCACTCCCCGGTGGGACGCCCAACGACCTCAAGATGCGGGAAATGGCCATGCGACACAAACTCCAACAGGGCCTCGCCTCCCTGCCCAAACCAAAGGAGACCGAATGGGAACTGGAACTACCGGAGGACCAGGCCGAGACCGAGGCGGTCGAGACGAGGGAGGAAGATGCCGAAGACCGCGACCGGCGAGAACGGGAACGCCGAGAGGCAGAGGAGCTGCTGGAGCGCAAGAGGCGGACACAGGTCATGCAGCGCGGCCTGCCGCGGCCGGCCAAGGTAGATGTGGATGCGCTGCTGCAGAGCGCGTCAGCCGAAACCGATGCAGCAGAGGCCATGATCGCAAGAGAGGCCGCTCTGCTGATCGCCAGCGACCACCAGAGGTTCCCGTTGTCGACCACCAAGACAGCCGCCTCGACGGTTACCCTGGACCAGATGGACGACACGGCCCTTGCTGAAGCACGGCTTCAGATCCTGGTGGAAGCTGGGGCCCCGCCCAAGGGAGCTGGTGTCCTGTTGGACCAGGCTAAGGGCGCCAGCGATCCCGTCCTCCTCGGCCTCGGCTATGATGACTCGGACGACGAAGACGAACTGGTGGCCGCCATGCGCGCCGCCTTCGACGTGAGTGCAACCTCTATTCCGATTCCATACTAGACAATGCTAACCATCTGAATAGGTCGTCCAGGACTCCATCATCGCGTCAGCAGAGAAGGGGTCCAAGACGGAGAAGAAGCTCGCGTTGCACCTGGGCGGGTACAGGCAGCGCGCCGAAGGCCTGAAAAAGAAGATTGCCGAGACGGCGGATGCGCTGGTCAAGGCGCAGAACGCCCGGACCGGGCTTCGGATCCTGGCGGCGTCAGAGGAGGCGGCCATCAAGAACCGGCTCTCGGCACTCCGCGAGGAGGTGGCCTTCATCAGCCGACGGGAGAGGGAGGCGCAGGAACTCTACCGGGCAAACAAGGAGGAGCTCGATGCGCTTCAGGCGGAGGGCCTGAACGGGTATCACTAGGTGGACGTATGTAACAAGTGCATCACCCGCCACAGCGGACACACCGTGACCTCTGCGGTGCTTGTTTGAACCTCAAGGACGGCGAGTCCGAATTTACCCGCCGCTCTCGTCTATGGTGTCCGAAACCCGGTCCGTCTGCTCAAGCCCGGATCACCCCGCCCTCTCACCGTCTCGCCTGGCCCAGCCTCGGCAGCCGGACGGGCACGATGAGGACCAAGCTCACGGCGGCCACGACGGCCAGAGACAGGAAGGTGGTGCGCAGGGCGGCCTCGTAGCTGCGCACGACCTCGGGGCGGAAGCGGTCGTCGAGGTCGCGCACGGCAGCGACGCTGCCGCGGACGAGGCGGATGACTTGCTCGCGCTCGGCGGGCGAGCCGGCGGCGCCGTGGCGGACGAACTCGTCAAGGTAGCCGACGAGGGCGTTCTGGAGGACGAGGCTGCTGGCGGCGATGCCGAGGACCATGCCGAGGCCGCGCCAGAGCACGAGGGTGCTGGTGACGACGGCCTGGGCGCGCTGCGGGCTGGCGGCGAGCACGGCCAGGAAGGTGCCGGGAAACTGGAAGCCCTGACCGGCCGCCGTGGGCGCGAGCGCGAGCAGGTACCAAACCTCGGGCCAGCCGGGCCGCATGGCGGCGAGGGAGAGAGCGCCGAGCAGGTACAGCGAGGCGCCGAGCACGAGCGGCCACTTGAGGCGGCGCGTGGCCGTGATGAGGAAGCCCGTCAGCGTGCCGGCGGCGGAGGAGACGATGGTGGGCACGAGGAGGTGGAGGCCCGAGGCCGTGGCGCTGGTGAGGAGGACGCCCTGGAAGAACAGCGGGCTATGACCGGACACGCGGGTCAGCCGGGCGTGCCTGGTCGAGGGGGGAAGGGCCGGACAGGACTTACATGTTAAAGAGCGTGGCGTGGGTCAGGAAAGCGGCGAAGAAGTTGGCGAAGATCAGATTCATATGCGGCGGCTTGCGGATCAGATGGAGCGGTAAGATGGGCCGCTTGGCGAGAGTTTCGCTGTAGAGGAACAAGGGGAAGCAGACGGCAAAGACAGAGAGGGACGAGATGACGAATGGATGGTCCCCTGTCCTTGTCAGTCATGATGCTTCAGCAGAGGAAGTCCTTCGGGCAAACAACTCACAAGGCAGGACATTGCCTCCGAGATTCTGTAGTAACGGTCAGCCGGTCTACTTCAGGTCGTGAGGGGGCTTGGGGAACCAACAAGGCCGAGGATGAGAGAGGTCACGGCGGGGGTCAGGAGCAGCGACCCCCTGAGATCAAAGTTGCCCAGAGCCTCTCGAAGGGTCTCTCGCTCGCGCCCCTGGAGCCCCAGATCGGCTGGGACGGCCAGAATGGCCAGGACGACGCCGAGAACCAGGACGGGGACTTGGACGCCAAACTCCCACCGCCACCCCAGAGAGTCCGCCATGGCGCCGCCGAGCGCCGCACCGAGGGAGGATCCTACACCGTAGACGATGTTGATGTAAGATTGGTACGCCCCTCTCCGTCTGTGTCCCGTCAGCACTGGCCCGCAACCCAGCCGTAGCGAAACCACCCTCCCTCGAGACGGAAGAGAGAGAAACCCACTCGATAGGCACCAAGTCGCTGACGATGATGGCGCCTAGCGTCATCATGCCGCCGGCGCCCAGGCCGCAGAAGGCGCGGGCGGCGATGAAGCTGCCGATGCTCTGGGCGAGGGCGCACCAGGCCGTGGCGGCGGTGAAGAGCGCCATGGAGCCGACGTACAGGCCCTTGCGGCCGAGCGAGTCCGACAGGCGGCCGACCAGGGGCTGGAAGGCCGTGGCGGTCAGCAGGAAGGCGGTGCTGAGCCACGAGGCGCTGTTGCTGGCGCCGAAATGCGACGTGATGACGGGGTGCGACGACGCCATGATGGTGCCGTCGAAGGTCGCGATCAGGTACGTCAGCATCACCTCGAGGAAGCACAGCCAGAAGCGCGCCTGGTTGGTGTCGATGAGGAACGTCGGCTTCGGCGGCTCCTCGTCGTCATCGTCGGCCGCCGCGTCGCCGTCGCTCTCCTCCGAGGGCGGGGACGCGGCCGACGGTCCTAGTGTGGGCGACGAGCCGGGGGTAGACAGTCCGGACCGACTGGCTTCGGTGTCCTCGCCCGGGTTCGAGGAGGCCGGCAGCGGTCCGGCGGCGCCTCCATCCAAGAGCAGCGGCGTCCGCTCGTCGACTGCTGCCTGTCCTTCCTCGGCGTCCGGGTCGGACTGGCCGCGGCCGCTTGAAGCAGCCATCTTGAGAGGCGTTGGCTGTAACTTGGTCGACCGGCCGATGTCATGGGTCCGGGGGGCGGGATCGTGGCGTCCCTGCAAGAATCTTTATACGGAGCCGGTGCCGGCGTCGCCCGTGGCTTGGGTTCAGCCTTGTTAGCCTTGCCCGCTGGTCGGCGGAGGGAGCTTACTGCGCCCCGTTCGCCCCGTGGGCCCCCGCTTGCGAGAAAGAGCCTGATGAGATACACACAAAAGCCGCAACCGGGATTCTGTCGAACGCCCGCGTCTCGGGCGAATCTAAGAGTGCGGCTGTCAGCATCGCCGTTTTGCCGTCGGGGACCGGCCACGGTACCTGCCTTGGTTATACGTACTGACCAGACTCGCGCGAGCGGAGACTGCGATGGCGAATCCACACCCAACACTGAGTACCTTAGTAGGCACGCTGCAGAGAGCTCAACGCATCGACAGCCATCCGTACATGTGCCGACACGGCTTGGGACTAAGTGGGTCATAAACGGTGAGATGGGATTGCAAGGGTGGGGAGCACAGCCCTGGTGGACCTGAGTTTAAGTTGCCTTGTGTTGGAGATCGTCAAGCCTTGGTTTTTTGAGGGACTTCTCGCCACCAATCAACAGGTAACCCCCATTACTCTCTGGGCGCCCTGCTATACTGCCCCGGAAGTTTTAGATTCCTGCCGACAAACTTGAAGATCAGGGAAAGCAACCCGCATGAAGACATAACCTTTCTTTGCCAGACCGCCGCCTGGTTCTAGCTTAGTGTCTCCGTTATTCAAGCCCTGCTTCTGCTTCTGCATCTATGGGTATGCCCATCACCTCCTCTTCCGTTTGCCCGGGTCGTGACTTGGTAGACGGGCTCAGCCTCGGTGTATCAACTCGACGAGGCCCGCAGCCTCGCAAACATGTTCCCAGAGCGCCGTCATGCCGAGACGGTGGCATCACTCCTCCTCTCCCCGCCTTCCCGTGGATGCCGGAACCAGGATGCCGGCGCCCTTAATGCCGCCATCGTGGCACGGCCGGAGGACCACCCTGACGGCCGGCTTGGGGCCGTACTCGAGGCCTACGATGCTGTCTAGAAACGTCTGGCAGTCCTCCAGATACGTTTGAAACTTCAGAATGCAGCCTCCCGTGTAGCCCACCACAAGTTCGTCGACTCCGCCCGCCGAACTGCCCGCTCGGGACGAGGGCAGCTCCTCTGCGCACCGGAGAAGCCCCACGGTCGCCGCGGCGATGATGCCGGCGGCCCGCACCTGGATGGCCAGCGTGATGTGGTAGAGGGCATTCGCAATGTCCTCGGTCCACTTGAACGACGTCTTGTCATTCTCCACCGGGAACTGCGAGTTGAGCCTGTCGAGCAGCGTCTGCTTCCCGCCCGGCCGATAATGGCTAAGGAACGTCGTGTTGTAGGGCTCGAACTTCTTGGATAGCTTGGCCGGAAAGGTAGCCGCGTCCAAGCCGTGGACCGTCGTCATGTAGTCAATAAGCATTATACGCCCGAGTTCGCCTAGGTAGCGTCCTGCCGTCATGTACTCTAGCGGCTGAAACCCAGGGCGTTCGGTCGACTGGCTGACCTCGTCGTCCCACCGACTGATCAGGCCGAGCTTTCGCATGGGAGGCGCGGAGCCGTTGATGCTCCACTCGGTATTGACAGCGATCCTCGCGTCGTCGCTCCCGGTCAACTTCTCTGGCCGCTTTGAGGGATGAAGGCTGCTGAGCTTCATGGTGAGCGTTGCGTTGCTCCCTGTGCCGCAGATCAGTCCCATGACGGCTCGCTGGTGCTCGCTCGCGCTGAACTCGTAGATGACCGAGACCAGGGTGGAGACCGAATCGTTGGCGATGGCGGCTATCCGGATGGCGGGGAGATCTGGGGTCCGGTTCTTCTCGTACCCCTTGCGGAGCTGGGAGCCGAGATCCAGCTGTGACGTGATGGCGAACCCCTTTCCCATCGACATGAGCTTGGCTTCCGCCAGCGAGCTTTGCTCCATGGGGAAGCTGAAAGTTACCCCCATGGGCAACTGCGAGTCCCGCGGGACGCCGAGGCTCTCACAGCCCTCCCCTACCACCGAAGCGATGCAGCTTCCTATCCAGTCGAACAGGCTCTCGGCGTTCTCATTCTTGAGGTGCTCCTGAATTGGCCAACTCCTCTCGAGGAGCCGTTTGAGGCGGGAAGATTCCTCGGCGTCCCCAGCGTGGATGCCGTTAGCAATCCTGGGGCCCGCACCCGACGCTCCACCGTCGTCAGGGGTCAGCTCGATGAAACCGACCCGGAGGTTCGTACCCCCGCTGTTAAGAGTAAGAATGGAAGCATGATCAGGGGGCTGCGCTGAGATGTATGGGAGAGCCTCACACGTCGATGGCGAGGTATCTGCGGCCAGAACCCCCTGGTTAGCATACTGAATCCGTACTACCTCTCCGTACACAAGGGCCCCTAGCAGGGCAGCGCTTCACACATACCGGCCTTGGTGCTTTCTCGTCCTACCGGCCGGACGGAGTATCGACTCTGAAATAGGGGTCGAGAGGAACATGTCCTTGGACTCGGCGGCCAGCTTCTTGAAAGTAGAGTAAAACTCTCGTGAGAGCTGGTGGACCACCTCATTGGTGACCCGCAGCGGCTCGAGGAACTCGTCGAGCTCCCGTGTTCTCTGAGGAGCCATGGCGGGCAGGTGTATCGTAGGTAGGCAGTGCCCAAGGCAGACGAAAGGCTGACGCCGGAGTCGTTCGTGTTGGTTCAGACTCCTCTTCTTATAATACTCAGAGAGCGGCGGACGCTTGGTGACTGGGGCCTTTTCCCTCCGCCTTCCCGTCACCCTCAAGCCCGTCACCGGACAGGTCGTCGCGTCGTTCTGGCGTCGCAGTGCCCTCGCGTGGGTGTGTTGACGGCGAGGGAAGCGTGTTGGTATGTGGCAGGCCTGACGAATGGCGGAAGCGGACGCCGAGTCATAGGGCCGCGTCGGATCTGGAGGTGCTGTGGGGTGGAGGCGGCCGGCGATAGCCTGGTGACCGCTAACGCTGTCCTTCAGCGCCTCATTCGGGCATTAATAACGCCATCGCGGCGTCCCTGCAGAGCCTACAGTGGCCATCGGCTCCCCCTCGTCGCTGCGGCTATTTCTGTCACGGATATATCAGGAACCTCCCCATCATCTCGACGCCTCGTCCAAACTTCGTCCGCCCTCCGCTCCCCGTCTAATATCCAACTGCCTAAACGTTCGAGGGCAATCAATCCTGTCTAGATTGCGACCTAGGGACCTTGTATCCGCGCAAAACACCGATCCTCGTTACGAACCAGAGGCCGTCACCGCCTCCCTCGTCCGCCCAGCAGTCGCCGGTCGGTGCGACGTAGCATCCGCCCGCTCGAAGTCCCTCGGCGACCGCGCGTCCGCAGAAGGCCCTTCCCGGCGGGTCGGCATATAGGCGCACGAGAGCGCGGGACGGAGGCATCTGACCTGGAGCACTACCGCGCGCCGCCGCTCGGCGCCTGAACCTCGACCCCGCCGCCCAGCCGTCCGTCGACGTCGCGTGCCGACGCCGCCGACCCGGAGATGGACGAGAAGAGGATGTCGTCGCCCCGTCGCGGCCGGTCCGCGCGGAGGAGCAGGAGCTTCGTCGCCATGGGGCTCGCCGCGCTGGGCCTGCTGGTGCTCTACCAGGTCCGGCCGCTGCTCTCCCGCTCCGCCGCGCCGTGGGACGTCGCCCCGATCCCCGAGTCGCCGCCCCCCGTCGAGAGCAAGGAGAGGCGCGTGCCGCTCGAGGCCCACATCATGAGCAAGTGTCCCGACGCGAGGGTACGTGGTCCCGGAGCCCGGAGCTGCCGTCACCGTTGCTGACTGACGTCCGCGCCAGGACTGCTTGCGGGAGCTGATCCTCCCCGCGATGCAGCGCGTCGTGGACAAGGTCGACTTCACCCTGTCGTACATCGGCAGGTACGTACAAGTCAACCTCCGCCCTTGACGCGTTCGAGACTAACCCCCGGTCGACAGGCCCACCGACAACGACGGCGTGGAATGTATGCACGGTCCGGCCGAGTGTGGGTGCCCGGTTCTGCTGCCGGAGCGAGCCCCGGATGCTAACAAAGGTGCTAGGCATGGGCAACATCCTCGAGCTCTGCGCCATCGAACTCTATCCCGATCCGAAGACGTACCTCGGCTTCACCATGTGCCTCACGAAGGATTATAAGGACATCCCGCAGCGGAGCCTGGTCGAGGACTGTGCCCTGGAGCACGCCGTCGACTTCAAGAAGCTGAACGACTGCGCGGCCAAGGACGACGGCGGCTACGGCATGCATCTGCTTCGCGAGAGCGTGCGCCGGTCGGCAGAGGTGCGCCGACCCACGCGTATTTTTTTTCCCCTCTGTCTGGGTATCTAACGTCCGTCTCCAGGCCGGCGTGACAACGAGCTGCACCGTTCGGCTCGACGAAAAGGTCTACTGCATCCGCGACGGCGGCCGGTGGAAAGATTGCCCCTCGGGCCCGGGCGTCAACGAT
>Ga0247771_1000742_pt1 | contig 10139 bp, 12 predicted proteins | sample UWRJL197509C6_FD_179948 | JGI IMG/M metagenome (GOLD analysis project Ga0247771, IMG submission 179948) | Plant litter microbial communities from Arlington Agricultural Research Station in Wisconsin, United States - UWRJ-L197-509C-6 | ecosystem: Environmental > Terrestrial > Plant litter >...
CCGACGTATGAGTACAGCATCCGCATCACCCTCAGCCCGGGCTGCCACATATACGACCCGCTCGACGTCCAGCTCGACAGCCGACACTCCATCAGCTGCGCGGCGAGGAGGAGCCTGACCCCCCACGGCAACTGGAAGAAGGTCATCGAGACGCTGCGCGCTCGGTTCCACCAGTAAGACCCCGTGTCTGCCCCCCTCCCGTGCTTATCGGGGGCTTGTACGGTGTCGTCGGGTGGCCCTCGTCGTAGCCTTGCGGGGGGTGTCTTCGCTGGCTAACACGCGTCGCTGCGAACAGGGTCAGCCTGCCCAAGTCGTTCCTGGCGGTGAACCTGTCGGATGCGTTCACGTTCCAGGAGAAGCAGACCGGCAGCGAGGCCGACGGCCTGGAGATGAAGGCCCTGCGCAGCCGCCGCCGGTCAGTGTCGCCGACAACGAACCACGTCCGAGCGGACGGAGGGGCGAGCGATGAAGAGGAGAGACGGGCCAGCCCGACGCGGCGCAAGAGGGACGCTCCCGACAGCGGAGGGGCGGGCGCGGCCGCGATAGCAAGAACATCGATAGGAGAAGGGGCCGCCGGCGACTCGGAGCGCGACGAAGGCCTGCTGTCGCTGCCATGACGGGGGAAATGACGCGCCCCGAGCCGGCGACCATAGGTTCGGTTTGGCCGGTTCACAGCCCGGGCGCGCGTGGCCTCGCTTACCGCGGTGCGGGATGGGGGTAATTTTCCTGTCGACTTGTTCCTTGCTCACCGCAACTTGGCCGGTGACGGCGGGTCACGATCCCGGGCCCGTTATCACCGCCCGGAGGCCCGGCCGCACGGCGGAAGCGAAGGATCGCGCGAGGTTGCGCACGCGCGAGAAGCGAAGGGGAGAAAATGTGACGGATCACATCCAAAGGAACAGATGGTCCCGCGTGGACGCCCGAACGGCATCTCACCGGTCGTTCTTTTATGCGGAAGCGGTTGAAGTGGAAGGGGGGAGGGGGTTGCGAACCGGATAGAGGTCATAAATGGGGTATAAACGAGCGACAGCGCCACTGTAGAACAGAGGACGAGAACAGGTTGCGCGAATGGCATGACAGGGCTCTCGGGTGCCGTCAAGTGCAGCGTCCGACCCATGCCGGGGAAAGATATCGATCGCGGACGAGCACGCCTTCGGCATCCAGGTGACAGCCGGCAAGGTCGGGGGCTGGCGAGGCTACGTTCTGGAAAACGCATGGACAGTGAGACCTTGCAATTTCACACGTGTCTGCGGTCCCACGAACAGGTTCGACAGTTCCATCGCCGATCCCAAGACCATGCCCAGGGGTCGCAGGGGTTGCGTCAAGGCATTGGGGTATTTCAGGGGGTTGAGAATGTGCGGTGACCGGGGTATCGACGTTCGCGATCCTGAGCACCGCGGGTCAGGCGATGCCCTCTCATGTCCCCCCTCCCGGCTCATACCCGGCGCACACGGGAGATGGAAGCTGCGGTGATAGTCCGCATAGGTTCCCGAAGCTGACTTCGGATGAAAGGACGAACACGGGTCCTTGCATGGCGGCATCGACGGGGATGCCTGGCGACGGCCCGCGACGTCGGAAAGCTCCCGGCGGCGAGGGTACGGAGTAGACGACCACCACGGTTGGCGCCTCCCCCCAGACGAATGACGATGGAATCAGAATTTCCTCCGCGCCATACTCCATAACGTGCGAGCTAATTTGTCTGCTACGCAGCTTTCGGTCTTGGGTCAGGCTTTGGCCATGCCAGCGTCAAGCGGGCTGGGCCTCTGGTTGGGGGTGGGAGCGGCGCGCTGGGTTGCCGCAGTATGGCTCCATCGCATATCGGCACATGAAGCTGGTGGTGTCGCGACCGGTTTTCTCAACTTATGCTTTGGACTGGGCCTCGTCGTCCGCGGTAGGCAAGCGGGGAGGGGGGATTCGAATGGCGGTTGCGTCTCCTTTGATGGAGGGAGCGGCAGGGACCAAGAGAACGTCCGGCCAACCAGAACGTCGAGAGGCCTGCAAGTCCGTATCCAGAAGCCGCGCGAACCAAGAGCCGTGATTGAGTCTTTCACCGAAAGACGGGTCGAAATGGATTCGTATCCTGATCTCGGTCACGGCTCCAAGCGCTTGGCTGATCCGGCTTGAGCCGACGTGTCGAATATGCGAACCAGCTAGCGCGCCCTGGCAGTCTCTGCTTCATGTCCCCGGATGCCTTCCGCGGGACGCATTGGTGAGAAGTTTGGACTGCTACCCACCCAATCCGCTGGGTTGATGCCCGGTTCGCATCGGGGGTTGGCAGAAGGAGAAGCGAGAAAAGCAAAGTGTATGCAACCCCATCACAGACCATTCCAGCGGCCCGGGGAGGCAACTGATTCATACCGAGTGCCGTGCGAGGCAACGTCTCGTTGGAGGCGCTCTGTCCGACCCACGACGCCGAAATAAATGGGTGTGAGGACCCGAGGACCTGGAGGAACGAAACGGAGAAGTTGGGTGCGGTGGTGCTGCGGAGGGCGGGTCCGAAGAGCCGCGAGGGGTCGAGGGACATGGGTGTGCCGTACGGACGTACCAGAACCACCACCACGCCTTGGCTTGTTGAGAGGCGGCGAGGCCGCAGATTGGGCCACAGTAGTGGCGCATCAGAATGCGGTCAGCAGGCTGTCGGGGCAATCGCCGTGTCTCCCTTTGTCGTCCAAGAGCCGCAAGCGTGAGAAAGACGTCGCGGCGTCGCATCAGCCCAGTCTTTCCTCCCTGGGCGGTCTCGGTCAGGTGGACTCTTCAGGAAGAAACATCTTTTCCCAGGCTGGGACGAAACGGCCACCGCGATGGCTCGCGCGGCCGGTAGGCGAGCCTATTTGCTCGAGCATCCCGCGAGTTGCCGGGAAGGGCTAGTCGAGGAGGCCGAGTAAATCTGTGGTACGTCTCGTGGTTGGCCGCCCCCGAGAGGGGGAGGGAAGTCAGAGCGATAGGGCCAAAATGGACTGATGTCCCCGCCGCGCTCGAGCGTGAAACGTCTTGACTCGCAGCGTCTCATTCGGTAGTGACTGCGGTACGGGAACGGTTGAGAACGTGGGCATGGGCGCGCCCGCCCGCCCCGGGTTGGTGTTTCCGTCCAATAGAGCCTCTCTGATATCCCATTACCAGAAAGTCTTCCGGCACCGCCTTCTTCGCGCTGGTTGGCCCGTCGCCTTTGTGGCGAAGGGCCGGGGGCTCGTCGTGCTCCTGGTCGGGTCCTGGTCGAGTCCTGGTCGAGTCCCGGTCGGACTCGTCTCGCTCGTGTCCCAGGGACGCGTCGGCGGGTCAGCAAGAGATAAGCGGCGTCGGGGGGGGCTGACTGCCAGAAGACGCTATGGAAGCAGAATGGAAGGTTGGCCAGCGGCGGAACCCCTGACGGCGTTGCGCTAAGGCAGTGCCGGCAGAAATGGGCTTAGGGCGGATGTCGACTCGCAGGCGTTCGTCGGGCGGCAGCCAGTCGGAGGGGCGATCAACGAAACCCCTGTGCTCCAAGACTTCTGTGGAACAATGCCCGAACGCCCATCCCCAGGGCTGGGAAGACGGCGTGAGGCGCCGCCGGCGATGGCGTCGCCGGCGGCCTTGTCGACGACGGCCGACGCCCAGCCCAACGGCGACTCGGCGCGACTCTCGAGTCGGTGAGCGAGCGCGGGGATGCGGAGGACGGCGCGTCTAGGAACTCGGGGAGTGATCCGTTGCACAGGGATGAGAGGGCGAAGGCCGGGATGGGGCCAGGAAAGAGTTTTCAAGCCTGGAACCGGCGGCAGGTCCAGCGCTGTCAGTTGGAGGAAGCTGCCCCGAGCCGCGCCTGCCCTGCACAGCCGTCGGAGGGTCGGCCGCTGTCGGTGCCGCCTCCGGAGCGCCGGCTCGAAGCCGGACGCGCGGTGAGCCAACCCTCCAGGCCGAGCGTAGACAGCGGGCTCGAACGCTGCAGATTGCGGGAGGGCCCCGAGGCCCCCAAAACTCTGGAACGACCCCGTCAGACCCCGCTCGGCCTGCCTGCCTAAACCCCGGCTGCCAGGACCAGGAGGCGAGAGGAAAGGCGGTGGCGGCCGAGTCGCGCACCGCAACGGCGGGAGGGCGGTTCGACTCCGTCCTGGCCCTCGACGCCGCCCCCAGCGCGAGTTCCCCACCGCGCACCTAATTCGCGACGCCGAGGCCCCCTCTGCTCGGCTTGGGGCTTCGATTCGACACGTCTGTCGATTCATTTTTGCCCTTGGTCCGCTCATTTACCCGACGGAGGCGGGCCCTCGCCGCTCGCTGCCCGCTGCTCGCTCGTCGGCTGGAGAGTCCCGCTCGTCTGGCGCCCCCGGCTCGCAGCCGAAAGGCGGAGACTCGACGATGACTCGAGGTCCAGCCCCGGGAAACGCATTGCCGCCGGCCGTGACGGGACGTTCAGGGTCCCAGCTCGCTCGCGGCAGGCCCCGCCCTCCCTCTCGCCGCGGCCCCCGTTTGCTCCCGGTCCCGGGCTCCCGCCGCCCGAACGGCGAGTCTGGTGTCTGACGGCGGTTTGAGTGGCCTGGACCTGATGCCCGCTGCGACTCGCCTTCGTCGGCACCAGAGATTGCTCCCGTCTGGCTCTGGGAGGGTTTGATACTGCAACCAAGGCCGCCAGCGGCCCAAGGGGTTTAGCCGACCACAGCTTCCTGATATAGAGGCGTCAGCTATAGCCTCCCGAAGCAGACAGGGCCGTCATGCAGTCTTCCCGGAAGGGAAGACTAGTAGGGCCCGCCACACGGCAGCCCAAAGGAGGATTTACGATGTGCCTCTTTGCACTGTGCCCTGCAGCACCAAGCAACCAAGCGCCCTCCGCCTGCACCGCGTTCCTCCGAGCGCTGCCCCGCAAGGCTCGCTCGTTTGCCCACCCCACGGCCGGCAATGTTGCCGTCCCAAGGCGAGAACCGGGCAACTCGGCAGCCAGCCGTGTCACTCCCCCGTACCTGTTTGGGCCGGCGTGAGAGGAAGTTGTACAATGCGTCATTCGACGTGGGCGCCGCTCGGCCGCCAGCAACTCGATCCAGGCGTCGAGCCAAGGGGCCCACCCGCGTCGCGCCCCCGGAGGGGGCGGGACTAGCGAGTGAGCGTCGAAGCGAAGCCGCGAGAACGTTGGGGGACGGGCCCCGGCGGAATCAGAGGTCAGAGGGATACCCAGGCCGCGGAACAAGAAGGCCAACGGCCGGCTCACGTTGTGCAGCCGGCTCCACTCGTCAACTCGGTCTCCGACTGCCTGTCATCGCCAGCCGGCGTCTGGGTCCCTCGACGGACGACGGAACAGTGAGCCCGTTCGCCAACCCATGCTCGACCATGGCCGGTCGAGCTTTGTCGCCGCGAGGCCCAATCCCGAGCTCAGGCTGGCCCCGAACGGCCATTCACGCCCGATTCTCAAATCTCGCTCCTCTGCCGTCCTGGTGCCAGTTCCCAAAGTATATATGAGCCTGGTCCTCCTCCTCCTGACACCCCACGCCGGGCCTCTGGATCTCCAGCACCAAGACACCTCAGCACCGCCCGCGCAAAGAACAAACGCCCTACGCCCCCGTCTTTTTGTTTACTCCGCTACCGTCTTGCATTCGGTTTCCGAATCCGGCCCCGCCGTACAAACCACAGTCGTCCAACAAGGCCACCGCTTGACCACCGGCAACGCCAACTCCCCGCTGCCCAAGACGTCGTCACCCCTGTATAAGTCCCCCCCTCGTCCCCGCTCCTGTCTTCCTCCCAGCGAGAACGCACCGGCAAACCCGCACCGGCAAACCCACACCACGGCACGACGCGGACCACCCGACCCACGAGGGCCGTCAGCAAGTTCTTCCCGCAACGCCTGGGCTCCCGGTACGCTCGAAGCTCGTCCCCCGGGGACGGGATGTGCTGACTCGGCTGCAGTACCGCACCGAACTCAACGAGGCCGACGCGCCAGCACCAGGCTGTCGACACCGGCGTTCCTCCCTGAGAGCCTCTCGCAGTCGTCCCGGGTCTGCCCTGCGTCGCTTTGGACACTGGAAAAGCGAGCGAGACTCGAGACCGATGGCCATGGCGAATAACTGCGCGCATTCTTTCAAACTCTTGAAATCAGAGAGTACCTTGATCCAGTGGACATGCAACCTGTGTCAGTCTGGGCCCCACTGGTGGATTTTCGAGTGTTGTTACTGCAAGCTTCATACTTGCCGGCCTTGCGCCCAGGGAGCTTGAATCGGAAGCAAGCCGCTCCGGCGGGTTGGGGGGAGGAGACGTGGAAGCCGTGTAAGTGCCTCCACCCCGGGCGCCGGACGGACGGACGGACCCGGCCGCCGATTGCAGCCCAACCTATCCTCGGTCTAGCCGGCGCATGTGGTTCATCCATCGCCAGCCAGCTCTCTTGCACCAAAGCACGAGCAAGGCCTGCTGACATCTGGCCCAGCCGCAGTGGACAACGTGGGCGCGGAGATTCTTGTCACGATACGGTTGGGGAGCACCTGTCGACCCGGGCCCTGTCGGGCTGCAACACCAAACGGCCGTCCCGGCGGATCAACATGACGACCTAGTGCCATTCTCGGCGGAATGGTACCAAGTCGGCCAACTCGACACCCCGGGGGCAGAGGCGCGCATGGCCGCATCTTTTCCAACAGCGGCCGGGCGTTGCAGGGCCGTCTTCCGGACCCGGCGGACAAGGCCTGCAGTGCCGAGCGGGACGGCCGCTCCGTCTGTTTGGGTCCTGCGTCGGGCTCGGCTTGGGGGCCGAGATCTCGCTTTCGATCTCGGGTTCAACGAATCGGTTTGAAGGCTGCGCCGCGGCGCCGCCCACCTGCATTCGACTTGTACGACCAGTCCACGGCGCCCAACTTCTCCTTACGTTTGCATTCCACACTACGCTCGAGGCGCACGTTTCTTCGCTGTTCCCTCCCTTGTTGTTTCTGGTCCGTTGTATTTTGGAGTTTCGGGGACGAAGAAGCTAGATCGGCGGGCGGCGCGTATCAAAAGGGACGGCTCAGTGATTCACTGCTTCAAGACGATTCGCTCCGAGGCACCTAGACGGCCAAGGCTGGCCAACGACGACGCCTGGCAAACGGGCAACGAACTAAAAATGAGACAGAAAACACCCGGCAAGACAGGACGATCGGCGCCGGCCAACGGAGTGGATGTCGGTTTGCGCTGCTCGGAAGCCCCTATTTGCTCCTCGATCTCCTTCCGGCGGGCCAACCCCGTCTTTCATCTTTCCCATTCGGCGTTGCGGTGAGAAAAAAAAAATAAGAATAGATAAAGGGGGTCAAACAACATCATGTACGCAAGTACCGGACAGGGGCGCTGGGTCTCGGTTTGCAGAGGACCTCGGTCCCGGGCCTAGCAAGGAGGACGGCAATGAAACCTCAAGTTCCCTCGCGATGAAGACAAACGGAACGCCTCCACGAGATCTCGAGATGGCGGGTCGACGTGACATTCGACCTCGAAGCCGGCGCACAGGGTACAGCGTACCGAAAAGCAGGCCCGCAACCGAGTTGGCCGGCTCGCTGGCACCGGGGAGGCATCCCAGGGGACGAGGAGGGTACGGGCACGATTCGTTTGACCGGGGGAAACCGGGGAAAGGCGGTCGTCCGGGGCCTTGTCACTCCCCATCTGGCATAGCATGAACCCAAGTTTGCCCGTTTCCGGCGTCAGGATGCCAGGTCCCGGGGTGGCACAGCAGCTCCCAAGCAATGCACCCTCGCGCACCTGACAACCGGGGAGAAGAGAGGCGGAGAGGGCGTTTGCGTCTGCAGGCCGACTAATCGCTCGCACAGCACGACGTGGATCCGCTCCGGACCGATTCGGTGACGTCGACCCATGGCCGGCCTCGCTTCCGCCGCGCCAAACGGCGCGCGTGTTGGCGTGCAAGCACGGCGACCCTCGGTTGTTGAAACGGGCTGGAGGCTTTCAGCGCCGGCGGTTCACCGACCCCGCCGGCGGTTGTGCCGGCGGTCCTGACTCGGGCCCGTCTTGTCATTCCCCAACGAGGCAAACGACGAGGACGCGCGCTGGTCCCCGAATAGCGCACTCGCACAAGCTGTGGCGCGAGGCGCCAGCCCCTAGTGCGCCGCGCGGCGCCGGCATCGTTCCCCGGGCACCGGAGGCGTCGGCCGCCCCCATCATGGCGCAATCCCGGCGCCGGCGGAGGATGCCGTTTGCTGTCGACGGCGCGGCCCCACCGCGAATGTCTCGCCTTGCGGCCCTTTCGGAGCATGCCCCTTGCCCGCGAGCTGCCAGACAAAGAACGCGCCACGGCAGTCGGAGATGAGACCGCATTCGGACGGCGGGTCTCGCTCGCGGCCGCCCGATGGGCGCCTGGCCGATCGGGGGTCCGGCGATCGGACGACTTGGCTCCCCTGGGCCTACACCCTCTCGGCGGCAATCGGGCCTCGCGCTGTGCTTGCGCTGCGGCGGCGACTCGGGCAAAAGCGAGACCCGTCGGGACCGGCACCAAGGGTGACCCCTGGCCGCGGGGCAGGGCCGGCAAAGCCCGACGCCTCGGTGGGCGTCAGCCCTGCCGGCCGGCCCGGGACCCGACCCGGCTGCCGGCGGCGCTCCTCGGGCCTCCGACTTGGGAAGGGATCTGCCGGCATCGACTTGTTTCGAACCACCGAGGAATTTGTCATTTGTCTGATCACACCACCTCGTGGAACGACTCGACCGGGCCCATCGTGGCCGCCCGCTCGCGCCCGCCGGGTTTCCCCGTCGACGACGGCGTTCGTCTTACGCAGATCTGACGGCCGGAGTCAGCGCTTCGAATCCTACGGGATGAGGCAACCGCTATGGCGTACCGAGGCGCCGGTCTCACGACGTGCGTGGCGCGCATATCATATGATTCGGCATCCTCCGTACGTCCCTGTCACGTCTCTGCCCAGCCAAGCTCCCAAGGTCATCCCAGCCGCTCGCCTCGTATCTGCGCACCAGGACCGCGCCCGAGGCCCGGTCGGTACCGTTCCATCCTCCGCCGGGGGCCACGGCTTGTCACACAACCTCCTTCTCGGGCCTCTCCCTTGGCCCGGCCGCTGACCGGTGTACGGCCAGCGCAGGCCTGCTACTCGCAGCTCTCACCGGCGTGTACGCCTCGATGCTAGCGGGCTAGGCGTGCCTCGCGAGGCTGCGGGGGGGCGGCCGCGTACCGGACTCGTCAGCGACACCGGCCGAGGCGGCGCCCGATGCAACCCCCGCCGAGGAACACGACCACAAGATTCCCGCCCAGCCTTCCCGATGGCTACGGCCCTCGCACCGGCGCGTCGCACCAAGGCTCGATTGCCGAGGGCGGCACATCTCGTGCCCCCCTTGGAGCCGAAGAGGCCACGACGACTCGGCCCCCGCTCCCCGCCGCTGTCCGCTTTTCGTTCCGGGCTACCATCTCTGGGAGGCGAGGCGGGACCCCGTCCGCGGCCGCGACATCCCCCCGGGCCGCGACGGTGGTGACGCCAGCAACCCTCCGGTTCGAGGAAGCGTCCGGCAGCTGTGGGTATCCGACAAACACGCCCGGGTCGGTGGCTGCAGGACCGAATCTGGGCTGGCAGGCCGCAGGAAAGGATCGTACGACCCTGGTTTGCGGAGGCTGCGCCCTCGTGGGAGATGGCGTCGATGGCGTCGACGCCCCAGTACCACCTGACTAGTGTGCCCGATGTGGGCGGCTTCGGTTCCGCACGGGAGTAGGGCAAAACTCCATAGAGGTCAATTTTGGCCTCGTCGGCGCTCCGGGATGGATCTGGGGGTTGTATCGCTGTCCCAAGGCACAGTGCCGATGGCGACGGCCCGCGATCGTCGATACGGTATAGCCATCTTGCAGCCTTCTTGTTGACCACTGGACAGAACTGAGCTGCTCGATTTGCTAGGAAAGCGCCTAGTTATGGGGAACGTCAGTACCCAATCCGCCCTCCCTCCGGTGAGGGAGGCCTCCGGTCGTTCAGGGGCGAGTGTGCCGGCTCTCCAAGTGGAGACAAGCGCACTCTCTTCGCGATCTCTTGGACCTGGATACCTACCGGAGTGCAACAAGTGGCTAGGAACAGTTGCTACTATGTTTCCGATTAACCCCCAAGCTCGCCCTGACCGTGATGCTTGACACAAGTCGTTGGTGACGGAGTGACAGGTTTCCTATTCTCAGCGATCAACTGCCCCTAACCACTGAGGCATAGCCTGATCTTCTACGCCAACAGCCTTGCGAG
>Ga0247771_1000743_pt1 | contig 10137 bp, 7 predicted proteins | sample UWRJL197509C6_FD_179948 | JGI IMG/M metagenome (GOLD analysis project Ga0247771, IMG submission 179948) | Plant litter microbial communities from Arlington Agricultural Research Station in Wisconsin, United States - UWRJ-L197-509C-6 | ecosystem: Environmental > Terrestrial > Plant litter >...
ACTTGACATTGCCTGCGTATCTACTACCTACCCTATTCCCGATCGGCGCGCTATCCAGGAAACTACTCAAAGAGCAGCCTATTCCGTACTGGGCCGCCAACAGCGTGGCCGCCAAACGGGAGCTGCTTGAGCTGACGAGGCTCTCGGGCACAATCCATCCTCTGGCGATAGACGAGCATGAGTGGCGGCCCCTACAGAAGATTCTAGGAACGGGAAATAAGCGTATTTGGGTAGATAAGTAACGCTGCTACCTAGTCAATTTAATAAGTGTGAACAGAGATCCAGATCAAATGAGCGAATTTGTGCGTTCATCGGCCAAACCGAATCGCCACTGCGAAGAACCGCCTGCCGCCCTAGCTCGTGACACCTCCTCCGCCTGGGAGTTCCGTGACCCCTACTCAAAGTCAGCATATGTACCGCGTGGTATGAGGGTGTCTCCGGTCAAACGCACAGCCGTCAGTCTTCTCGCCGACGAAGTCCTTGACTGTGCACTGGTTGGCCGTGGCCATGGGCTGCTTCTTGATGGACCCGCAGCCGTCGTAGAAGCACTCGGACTTGTCCATGGCGCGTTGCAGCGAGTCGCCCTTCCAGCCGAAGAGGTAGTCGGCGTGGGTACCAGGGCCGCTATTCGCGCCGCCGAAGCTCCACACGAAAGGATTGGGTGTTCCAGCAGGCCACAGGCTGTTGAACTGGTTCGTTTGCCACGTGATCTCGAAAGCGACTTGAGGCACTCTGACGGGGTGGGATTTGGGGCAGGCCGGAGCGTTGTTGAAGTACTCGGAGTTGACCGTGTTGTACATGTGAGACTGGTGGTCTGGGCTATCGAGGTTCTTGCCGTCCCAGCATCTAGGCAGGCCAGTTAGCTTCTTACCAGTAGGAGCGCACGAACATGTCAGCTCGGGGTGACCGGGCGTTACTAACGGAGGGAAATGGTGGGTGGTGAAGATGCCGCCCGTGCATGGCTTTGAGGGAAAGTCGCCAACCAGGGCACCTCGGTTCCCGCCCGTCATGCATTGATAACTCAGTCCAGCACGGGGCTTTCCGGTCTGGCCTGGATTACCGACCGTCATCCGGAATCCCTAGATAGCCGATCAGCATCCCGAGCAATCCGAGTGTTGACAGGGGGCGTACAGGTGGGAAGGCCTTGATGGGCTGCTGCTTGAGGTTATCCCTGTTCAGGTCGAACTGAGAATAGTAGACGGTCAGCCCGCCTTGGGCACCGTTCGAGCCGCCCAGCAGGGGCTGAACCGCCGCGGCCGGCACGCGGTGGTACGAGCCGTTCTTGGGGTCCTTGAAGTACAGGTGGGCAACCCAGTAGTTCGAGAAGTCCTCCGACATCTGGCACGTTGTGCAAGTGGCCCGCTCGCCAACGTCGCCCGTCATGGTAGCGTTGAACGCATTGCCGCCCACGATCAGATGGAGATGGGCGGACGGGAGGGCGCCGGGCTGGGCAGCCGGATCGAGGCGCTGGATGGTCAAGGTCGAGCAAGGGAAACGGAGGCCGGCCTGGATCGACACGATGAAGGCGGCCACGAGGGCGAGGGCTGGGGCGAGGGACTTCATCTTGGCGGTGGGCGTACCAGAGCCAGCAGCGTGCACGGGGAAGCAGAAGCGAGCAGAAGTCGGTCGGAGCAGAGAGGCGTACACCTGGATCCAGGCACTCTAGTGCTATAAGTAGAGGCATGGTCCACTGGGCTCCCTCGGTCGGCATTTAGGCCCTCGCTTCTCTGCCGGGCGCCTCCTAGGGGGCGACTAGATCTCCCGGAATCATCATTCCTACACCCTACCGATTAACTTGTGGTAGGCGGCCCTCAAGTGCCGGCGGCCTGCCAACCCTTATAAAGCTCGACGGCACCCCCCCAGGGCCAAGGTCGACCACATCGTCCGCCCGTTCTCGACTCCCCTCGCGCCGCTTGGCAGCGCATACAGGCATCGTGGGCGAGTACCTGATAAAGTACGTCGTATAGCCATAACTTTCTAGCCAGTGTGCGGCGGCCGGCTTGAGCCGGGCTGCGAGCAATGGCTCGGCGACGGTTTTGATTCGTCCTCGGAGGGAGACGACAACACGCCCCACGATTAGACCGCATTACTAGCGCGCCCGTCATTGGGAGAGGTTAGATTACCGGGGGTTTGATTGATTTACTTTTATTGAAGCAGTGGCCATCAACCGGAGGGCGGGAGGAATGCAGTAGCGAAATATTGGTTGCCGGCACCAGGGGCGAAAACACCAGAGCCTCGAAGCGGTACCCGCCAGAGGCGCTCAGCGAGAATACCCAAGATCGCCTCCGTTCGGCCGGGGAGGCAAGAGGTCACGTTGATATGGCCGATCCTTTATATGCTCGGGCGCCCGGAAATCCACGTGTTGGAAACTCGGAATATCCTACCAACAATGTCTTTGGAAATGCCTCCCCGAGCAGAGAAGGCATTCTGCCTGCGTTCTCCCGATTAGGGGAAGGCCTGCGACAGATGTCGTCATCTGGGCCTGGGAAGTACCCGGGTCTGGTAAGCAAAACACTCCCGTGCTTCTCTTGCCGTTCCGTGGTCGGTCTCAGTCCAGCATGTCGTGTCGAAGATGCAGCACGAACCCGGGTGCCATCACCCCGGCTCTTGACTTGATGCCGAAAGCATGACCTTGTTTTCGGCATATGCTGCTTCGGCAAGAGCAGGATTTGATCTCATCGAGGTGTCCGTCGGGAGCCGTCTCGAGAGATCAGCATCTTAGCAACAGGTTATATGGCGAGCTCTCACCTGAACCAGGCGCTGGGCACCGGCAACATTATAGCCTATTCGGCCCTAACTCGAACTGGTCGCGACACGGCACAGCTTTGGGAGCTCTAGGCAGCCCAGCCTGGCTTCCTGGCCTTACACAAGTATTGTCTTGCCTACAACACTCGAAACCATCACCGTCTCCTCGCCCGCTGCTGTCAGCCCCCCTGTGCAGCCTGAAGGCCGACAGAAGTCATCCTTCTCCATCGTCAACGTCTTTCCTTCGATTGTCAAGCCGGTATAAGGACCTCCTAGGCAGTATTGATCCCGTTCTTCAATAGCTTGACCAGCTGCAGATTCCGACTACTCACGGCAGCGTGGAGCATCATGGCACCGGATACCATTTTGAAATTGGCGTCGGCACCATGATCGATGAGCCACTAAAGCATCCTGAGTTGATTAATGACCCTCTTCTTCCACCCCATGGCATTTTCCAAGCTACTGTCGAGCATCATTACGCCACTGGCGAGCAGCGGCTCCATGATCTCAATCAGGCGGTCCAAGTGTCGTAACACGATGACCACCGGTTCCGCGACACAATGGGCTTCCGCGACACCCAAAATCCACGAGTCCAGCTCGGAAATCGGAGGCCGGGGGTGTACCCTCAAGTTCATTGAAGACGAACTTGAAGTCGGCCTGTTCAGTCTCTTGTAAAGTTCTTGTAATTAGCCCGTCAAAGCTCCGCCGTCGCTCTCGCTAGCTTCAGCCTGCTCCCTCGATATCTCTCGCTCTTCGTATTACATCAGAGCCGACTTCTCCCCCGCCTCGGACGAGCACACCGACTCTCTAATCGCAATCTAATTACCAGCACTGGCACAAAAGTATGCGTCGCCGTGCCAGAGGCGGCCGTCCACCCCGGGAATCGACCGTCGACCTCACCACAACGGCGGCGTTACGGAGTATTACCAGCCTAGATGTCGAAGGCCGCGGGGCCGTCGCCGCCGCGGGCGATAATGATGGTGGTGAAGGGCCCGGAGGGGGCCGTGACGGTCGTGGTGGTCGTGACCGGAGGAAGCGTTGCCTCCCTGGAGAAGCACGAGCAGGCGCTGCTGAGCTGCGGGAGCGAAGGGGCGTTCTTGGTCGCGCAGCGGAGAGAATCGTCGTCGGTGCGGCGACCGGGGTCGCGGCGGAGGGGGCGAACAGTGCGCGTTTGGGAGGCCGTGTCCGTGGCGGTTGCCTTGCTAAAGGGCCGTGTTAGGGGGTGTTGCTCTGTGGGAGTAGTGAACCCACCCAGGCGTCACCGTCGACGTGATTGTAGACGTGGACGCTGTAGGGAAGATGCCCACGGCCGAGCTGCAGAAGGCGATCGCAGGGCCCTCGTGCCCGATCAGACACCGAATGAGGTTGTTGTGGGCGCATTCGGCGACGACAACGGTAGTGTTGACCGCTAGGGCGGCCAGGGCCGTGAGAAGTGCTCGCTTGTGCATCGCTGGTGTTAGACGGCCGATTCGTCGGATAGGCTTTCCTAAAGTAGGACTTGGAAGTGGTGAGTCCAGATGCTCGGGAGGTGTAAGGGTGCACTTAGGGGGCCAGGGCCGGTCAGTCGGGGTTGTAGTAGTTATAGCCCTGAGCCACTGCTCGCCTCAGCTCCCTGGTTACTCCATCCGGTTGAGTATTGTCTTGCCAAGACTCAATTCCAGGGTACGCATCAGATCTCAGCCTCCCATAGCTGAGGGGCCGGTAACATGCACGTTACTCGAGCTGGAGGTGGCTTAGAAGAAGGCAGCCCGAACACGGCCGCGTGGACCACGATCAGCCGGACGCAAGACGGGATTGGGCAGATGCAGGAGGCCCTGCGGCTGAGAGCGTTACGGTCGGGTACTGAGGCTCGTTCAAATTTCGCATTGATGCCTCGTCGCGCTCTTTGCTGCCCCGGGGTGCTTCCCCTTTTGGGAATGCCCACTACCGCCGTTCAACCACAACAGATCTTTCGAGGCCTCTACTAGTCTACCATATAAGCGACTATACAGCGCCTAGTTCGATGGCAGAGTCAACGTGGGGAGGAGCCGATACATGTCTTGAGTGTTTACGGAGGCTTGCGAAGACGGAAGACGGACATGCTCGTCGCGACAGAGTTGTATGGAAGTACAACAGCATAATGTGCTGGGCGAATCTTGCCCTTTGCCATTTCCTTCTTCGTGAGTGGGCTAGTGCTCCAACCTGTGCCACCTGGTTCGATCTGTGCGGACCTGTGCGGTGGGTGTGCAGGCGAGGCAGGGTGTCCGTTATTCTGCTCTGATGCTTTACCAACGTATCGATGATGACAGTCGGCGAGCCAAGTAGTCCTCGTACTCAGTCCCATTTAGCGTGCCTTCAGCCTGCACGGGTTCGTACGCGATGTCCCCTTTGGAAGCGAGATAGTCCTTGAGAACTTCATCAAAAACCGACCCTACACTCTTGGGTTCATGTGCGTTTGTTTCTTCCGTCTTCTGGTCTTGCGTTTCATTGCCGGCCCCACCGCCCTCGTTGCGGGACGCGTCGCTGCTTTCAGCGATTGTCTCGTCGGCCTGACGAAGGTTGGATTCGGAAGTACCCGGATCGACTGCTATGTCCTCATGATCTCGATCGGAAAGTTCTGCATCTACCGTCCCGTACGTTAGTCAATGTCTGCTTACGCAAACAAGACGGCAGGACCCCCTATACTTGCTTTTTGGGGAGTATTCCTCCTCTAGCCTCTGAAAGAAGGCAGGGGTAAGCCTGCCATTCGCGTCGAAGTTGATTTTCGCCGCGTCGGACAGCAAGTCCGGTCCGTCGTGAACTTCCATGAAGCTATGCTCGAAACAGTCGAATTTCGCCACGTCCAGGTTTGGGTCGTGATCCGCATACAGTTCAAACAACTCCGCATCGATAGCATCCCACGGGGAGTCGTCGTTGGAAGGGCCATCTTTCGCCTTGGCTGCTCCATCACGGTGCCCGGCGGCGGCCGTTTCTTCCTCTTTGCCATCCACTGCCTTCTTGGACCCGACGGCGCCTTCTCCTCCCTTCGACCTGGCATCTTGGGCCGCAGCATTCTTCTCCCTTTTTGCCTCTTCGGCTCTCACAAGAAGCTTGAGCAGTCGCCAGCCAGGGAGGCCTTTCTGCAAAAACTGCCCCGACGAGTTGTGCTTTTCCACCCAAGCGTCGTACGATTTCAGCCTCTTTTTGATGCGCCATAGCGAGTATGAGCCAGAGACAACCCGTTGTATGCGCTCCGAACCTGTGTGCAAGAGAGGCTCAAGGATGATTCGGGCCTTCTTGACTTCAGTTTCGTACCGATGAAGCTCCTTGACCGCGTTGCGCGTCTGTGACGACGATACCTCGGGGTCTAGAAATGCGCGGAAACACTTGCTGCAGACCGTCATCTCCAACGGGCAACTCTTGCACGTGTATCTCGTCCCAGCGATAGGATTCGCACCGCATATCTGGCACGTCATCGAGAACCAGTAAGTTGTCGAGCCGTCGTCCTTTTTCGAGAGCTCGGTAAAGCAGATTTTAGCATTGTCTTTAGCTTCCTTTCCTTCCAGTCGCAGCAGAGTCAGTGCTAAGCAGAGAAGATTTGCGATGCGCCGGTAGTCTGCGTTGGAACTAGGGCTCGCTAAATGGACGTCTTTGAGCGTCGAGGAGCAGGCGGCTACCATTGCCCGGAGCCGTCGCGAACGGCTGATTGCGGGAGGAGGACGGAAGCCTGGAATGCGGGTTTCGATGGCACTTCGGATGTCGGCGTGCTCATGCGCGTAGTCCAGGGCAGAAAAGCCCCAGACGTCTCGCACGGTTGGGTTCGCGCCCGCTTGCAACAGGACCCTCGCGGTGTGCAGCTGACCATGGAGTATGGCCACATGCAGAGGAAGCAGCCCCCACGGCGGTCCGGACGGGCGGTCGACGTCTGCTGTTTTTTCGAGAAGCCGTTTCGCGAAGATGCGGTGTCCGCTTTTAACGGCGACGCAGAGTGGGCTGTCTTCCGCGGCGGGCGATCCGTCCACGCATATGCCGATACGCAACAGGGGTTCGATCAGTTGGGTATGCCCGAGGATCGCGGCGAAATGTAACGCGCTGCGGCCGAGATTGTCGACTTGGCGGGCCACATCCTCTTGTAGACGGGAAACGCTATCCAAGATCCGCGGGTGGCCTGAGAAGGCCGCGTGGTGCACGGCGCGCTCGCCCCTGATATCGGGGATGCCGACGGCATCGGCACGTTTGTCGAGAAGAATCTTGACAAGGCCGACTAGACGTTGTTCGATCGCGAAACCCAGAGCACATCTCCCCTGCTTATCGGTCGCGGTCATGTCGGCGTTGTATATGAGCAGTATCTTGGCAGCCTCCGTCTTGCGCGTGACAATCGCCGTTATGAGCGGCGTGCAGCCGAATTTATCGACGGCTTTGACGTCTGCTCCCTGCCGCAGAAGATACTCGAGGACGGCCCCGCCCGATGCGGCAGCAAAGTGGAGCGGGACTCGGCCGCTTTCATCAGCGTCGTGAAGGGCCAGACTGAGTTGCCGTGACATCGGCATGCCCATGCTGGGCGAGCCGCCGGTTGAAGAGTTTGCCGGGTCCTCGGTTGGGCCGCCGTCGTGTCGAAACCGGTCGACGAGAAACTCGACTATATTCAACTTGTTCAAAAACGACGCTTTGTGCAGTGGCGCGTGGCCGCGTTTGTTTTTGGCGAGGAGATCTAGCCGTGGCCATGCCGCAGCCAGCTCCGTCAAAAATGCCAACTGTCCATTGTCGACAGCCCGGTGAGCCGCTCTGTCGCCGGTGGCGTCTTGACCCTCGGGGTCGACGCCCCTGCTCAGCAGCAGGGATATCCACTCGACGCGGCCGAACCTGGCCGCGCACTGGAGCGCCGTTTCGCCATTCCACCCGGTTTGCTTCACGTCGGCTCCGTACTGCTCCATCAGCATCACTCCGATCTCCATTTCTCCGAATTCTATGGCGACGTGGAGTGGAGGTCTGGCGATGGTATTCACGACGTCGGTTCTCGCGCCGTGGTCGAGCAGCACCTTGCACGCCACCGTGTGGCCTCTTAGTAACGCACACATTAGCGGCGTGTTCCCATATTCGTTGGGCACGTCCAGGAAGGCGAGCGCAGGCGGGGCTTCAAGCAATATCTGGAGGACGTTGGCATGGCCGTTCAACGCTGCCATGTGAAGTCCAGATTCGGCCGACTCGTTCTGGACGCCAGCCTGAGCCCCGCGCTCCAGTAGGATTCGAAGGCATGACGGTTGGCCCCAGCTGCAGGCCAGCAAAAACGGGGTGTTCCCTTGCTTGGTTCTGGCCTCGGTCGACGCGTCATGATCGAGGAGAAGGCTTACGATCTCGGAGGCACCGTTTTGGAGCGAATAGTGGAGAGGAGTACCCTCGATCCCCTCGCTACTGACACTGTCGACGTCGGCTCCCAACTCCAGAACCTTCCGGGTGAGCGCCACATCGCCGCTCCTCGCGACGTAGTGCAGCGCAGTCATCTTGTCGCTGCCCTGACTTGTTACGTCGGCGCCATTTTGGAGGAGGAGGTCGACGACTTCACTGTGTGCGTTTTCGGCTGCAATGAGGAGAGGCGTTCGCCCGTCCTTGGTGAGGGCGTTGACATCCGCGTCAGCGCGCAGGAGGATTTGTGCGGTCGATTTCTCGCCGCCCTCGGCTGCGAGGTGCAGAGGCGCGCTTACGCTGTCCAAGGCCGGCAGGTTCACGTCAAAACCGAGCCCGATGAGCTTGGTTGTGATGTCGTCCCAGCCGTATCCGGCAGCCGCGTGGAGAGCGGGGAGCTTCGAGGGAAAGGTCTCGGTGGCGGGGCCAGTTGTGTGTGACTCCGAGTGCTTCTGGAGGAACCAAGTGCACATCTCGCGATTGTTGGTGAGCATCGCGAAGTCCATTGGGAAAAACCCGGTTGAATCCGGCTTACTGATCATCGCCTCGTGGCCTTCGAGGGACTCGGCGATGAACTGGATCTTGAATATCGCTAACGCGTGTAGAGGGTTGGTGCCGCCGATGAAATCGATGAACGAGCCCGGGTCTATCCGGAGGTCTGACGCCTGTAGGGACAACTCCCTCGCCTTATCGGACCGGACGAAGCACCGCGCTTGGTCGCTCAGTTCGTCGCGTGCATCCACTTTGGCTTTGGCTAAATGCTCACCCCAAAACCATGCGGCGTATTCCAGAAAGGGATTGCTCTCCTTTAGGAGTTCTAGCTCGCTCTTAGTAGCAACTGGACCGGTTTGGAATGGTTTGAAGCAGAGGTAGGTGAGGCAGGTGCTCGCCAGCGTTTTTTCTCCTTGGGACCGAAGGATTTGATAGGCCTCGAGGCTGGGAGAGCCAGACGACGTCAACGAGTCCAGGTATTCTTTGAGGGAAGAATGCAGGAGATGGTATTGGCCGTTCTTGAGGATAATGAGGTCGGCACATTGAGCGGCGAGGCCCGAGTCGTCATCGATTCTGCTGTCGTCGTCCAGGTGGTCCATCTGCGGCTCGGTAGAGAGTGCATCGAGGAGTTCCCGCCGTAGCAGGGGCCGCATTGCGCTTGCAACCCATAGGAGCGTCTTCATTGCCTTCTTTCTGACGGCGGGGGATTGGCCCCAGATACGATCCATCGACAGGGCGTAGACCGTGTTGAGGCCGTCAGGCATGTCCTTAACGGCCGCCCTCACCTGGTTCGTTGTATCCAGCTCTTTCAGGGCCTCGACGAGAAGGCGGACCCAGAGGAACATGCCGTCGGCGCGTTCGAACATGACGGCTTTGACCTCATCCAAGACGGGCGAGGCCTTCTTCAGATTCGAAACCTTATGTGCGATGAACTCTTTGATGTCGCTGTCGTTAGCTCCGGCGTCGACCTGGACCCGAGCGCATCCGGCGAATGCTTCCTCGATTTTGGGGTATTCAGGACGACTGAAGACAATGACTTTCGCGCAGGTGCTGCCAGCTCCCGCAGTCGTGAGGGACCTTATGTATTTGCAAAGGCCTTCGAACTGATCCCCTGGTAGGTGTTGACACTCGTCCAGTCCGTCCACGACGAGGAAGACGTTGGGAAACAATGTCATGGTCGAGAGGATCATTTCTCTCATCTCCCGTCCGGTGGGTGCTTCAGACTTGCTCTCAAGGCGGTTCCGCAGAGGGCGGATATCCACAGATAGCGGAAGCTGTTCGACTAATTGCCACAGGATGGAGCCGAGCAGCTTTGCCAGATTGATGCGATTCGGCTCCCGCGACGTGCCACCGAGATTCTCAGAGCTGGTGCCGCCGGAGTCTTGAGGGCTGCAGTAGACATAAGCGATGGCTGTGGCGCTGGTGTCCCGGTGCTGGCCCGAATCGTAGGAGCTTTCCAGCTCATCGATGACGCGAGCCGCCAGGTGGGATTTGCCGCAGCCGTGCTTTCCATAAACCCAGAGCATCGTGGACTCCGTT
>Ga0247771_1000744_pt1 | contig 10135 bp, 9 predicted proteins | sample UWRJL197509C6_FD_179948 | JGI IMG/M metagenome (GOLD analysis project Ga0247771, IMG submission 179948) | Plant litter microbial communities from Arlington Agricultural Research Station in Wisconsin, United States - UWRJ-L197-509C-6 | ecosystem: Environmental > Terrestrial > Plant litter >...
GACCGAGATAGTCTGTACAACTAGGGGCGCCGCGCCGCGCGTGCGTGGTCGGCGCTGTTAGAGTAATGTGTTAATAAGGTTTCTTACCTTCTTGTGTTGCGGTGACGACCCCGACGATCTCGCATGGCCCGGCTCTGCTATTCCTCGACCAGGCCGGGAGGCAGCGGTTGTAGCCATGGACCGGCTGGAGACCGTGGGGTTCGCCCGCTAGGACAACGCGTCGCGACCATCAGATTTGACTCCAGTCCATCCGGCCAGGACACCTGCAAACTCATCATACTGCTACGAAGCTATAGCATCCGCGTATACAGCAATCCGGCCGACTAACGCATCGGGAGCTATATGATATGCTGGGAGACTCTTCGTTCTCAGCACATCGTCCGCGGCCGACGAGCTGCGGTTGTTGGCGTAAAACCTATCGACCGCGATGAACGCTATGTCGAAAACAGCAATCGTATTGAATACACTTGCTTTGTGGTATAGTGATATTACAGTCTCCTCATCGCGTTGCACAGTACCTGAAATATCCAGAAGCGACAAACAGAGCCTCATCTTTGTGCAGTACAATGCGTATTGTTGAATATGTACATTGCCTTACTAAATCTAGTCTAAGTTCTCGTAAAAAAGTTGAGTTTAGAATGGCCTACAGTTCTTAGGCAATAATACAATGCACATAGGATGTTGTGTCTGATTTGCGTATAAACCTAAGATTTGAGCTTAAAACGGGATACAGCCTCAGGCTGCGTAGCGGTAGGTACTCTCGCCTTGAGGCGGAAACCTCAACCATCGCAGCTTCAAGGCATTGCTCACTCACGTACCTTCGGAGTGGAGCATGGAGACTTCGAATACGCTGTACAGGATCCTCGGGGCCGTCTACAAGTACACCAAAACCTCGGAAACACGTCTACCTCTGCTCCTCGACAAATGGGACAACGAGGTCCAGCTAAAGCTACTGGACTTTTGCTTCAAGAGTGTTGGAGATGCAACGGAATTCAACGACGGCCAAGAATCGCGGAGGGAAGCCTATGAGCTGGCCGAAGCCATCTGCCACGGCCACCGGCCAACAACCATTGCCTCGCCATCTCGCAGAGAGCCAGTCAGCAACCGATGCCTCTGGTGCCTCCTCTCATGATGCACCAACGAGAGCTCCATTCCAGCAGCCCATTGAGTCGACGTATCTCATGGTTAGTGATCTCCACATATGGAATGGTTTTCGTGGGTCTAGCGGCTCTTCGGGTGTTCCTCGGGGGACCTCGTCTCCTTTTCCCCCTCCTACACCGAGTTTAGCACCAGACTGCAGCCCATTCAGTCAGGAAATCTTCAAACTCAATATGCCGCTACGAAGCTGCAGCATCCACTCATGCATTAATGCAGCCGAGCGCAGCATTGGTAGCTGTATGATATGCGGGGGGTCTCTCTGTTCCGAGCACGTCGTCCCCCAACTACACCGGTGTCCCTCCCTTGTAAGACTCATCGTGACTTGGCACCCGTCACATCCCCTCCCACCCTGGATAAGGCTCACATGCTAAGACTCGGTGTGACTAGGAAGACGATGCTGAACAGTACTACGCCGTCTACGGTGCCGCCAAGGCTCGTCATCTAGAGACTCTGCTCGCCAGGATCGACGTCAGCGCCTTGGAAGCTGCGGCGAGCCGTGCCCGCGAGGGTGTCCCGTGCCGGGTCCCTGCCTTGGCCGACTCGGTCAATCGGGATGACCGTCTGGCCCTGGTCTCCCTCCGCTGCGGGGGGCAGAATTGCCATGTCGACGTCGACTTCGCCGACGGGGTAACCTGGATCGCGCGCATCCGGCTGGCAGATCCGCTGCTCCCCCCTCCAGCGACCCAGGCGCGGATTACGCTCAGTGAGGTCGCGACTCTCCAATTCCTAAGCCAGACCAAGGTCCCTGCCCCCAAGGTCTATGCCTACAGCCTCGAATCGCCGGAGAATCCCGTGGGCGTATCCTACCAGCTGATGGAGAAGCTGCCGGGGACTCCTCTGGACTGGAGACAGGCAACCTCGGAGCAGCAAGACAAGGTTATGGAGCAGCTGGCAGACGTGTACCTCCAACTGGAGCAGCATCCACTGCCGCTGACGGGGTCTCTGTTCCCCGCGCCCGACGCCCCGGACGGCAGTGGCCTCAAAGTAGGTCCCTTCGCTCAGGTCCCCTGCTTCGAATCGCCCGAGGCAGCTCTGGGACCCTTCGAGAATCTCGAAGCGTCGTATACGACGCTCATCCGCCAGCAACTCCGGGCCCTCGCTAACAGGGAGGAATCCGCCCTACCGGTGGACAACTACCTCTCTTTCCTATGGCGGCTCGATATGCTGCCGGAGTTGGTCGCGGCGTGCGCATCGCCGGCCGGCCCGTTTTACCTCAAGCACTACGACGACAAGGGCGACCACATCCTCGTTGACGATGATTTCAACATCACGGGCATCATCGACTGGGAGTTCGCGTCGGCCGAGACTAGGGAGCTCGCCTTCGCCACCCCCTGTCTCATGTGGCCCGTCCGGGAGTATTACCAGGGCAGCAACGAGCTCGCCGCTGAAGAGACCCGCTTCGCGGCCATGTTTGACCGCCGCGGACGGCATGACATGGGAGACCTGGTCCGCCGCGGCCGTCGGTGGCAGCGGTATCTTTTCTTTCTCGGCGGCAGCCTCCCGCGCACCGTCGGCGAGTTTGAAAGCCTCTTCCAGGGTCTGAGGAAGAGCTTCGCGGGCGTCGAAGGGGCGGCGGCCCTGTCTTCGTATGCAAACTGGAAGCGAGAGGTTCTGGACCGCTTCGCTGGGCAGGATGCCGTGCTTCGGGACTTGCTAGTAGACCATCCCGAACAAACGAACGGGAGGTAGACACCCACTCATAACCCTGAATCGGGGGGCAGGTTTCCATCGGATTTCACCGCTTTAATTGCAGCATCCCTTCAACCCGTCCGATTCTCTCAGCCAACGTGTCGATAGCACCATTCCCATTCCGAACCATAGACGCTCAGCTAGATATTGCTGTGTCGGACCTAGTTGGGTAGATTCATGGGGATATTGTTCCCGTCACTGCTGCCCTTGGTCATATTGGCGTCGGCCCACAACGACAGCTCGCGCTATATGAGATGGACAGACTCCCGGGAGACAACTACGCGCTGGTGAACACCTCTCTGGCAGAGGAACCTCGAAGCCAGTTGGCTACTGTAGATTGCCTAGCAAGGTTGACTGAGAGTCTACATCTGCTTCGTCACTGCTCTAGGTTAGCTAACAGGACTAATCAAGGTTATTTGCGCAGGCCTGGTTCTTTAAGGCTTGAGGCTCCACCACTCGGCTATCAAACCACTAGGTCCCAGTGCCCTCATGGACGCGTGGGCTGATATTTCTAACCCACTTTGTGTATCAGGCGCCGCGTTGCTTCGTGGCCGTGGCTAGGCATGCAGCTGCTGCCAGGTACTATAAGACAAGCTGACAGCCCCGACGGCTGAATGGATCGGCCTGCGCAACGCCTCCGACGGACGGACGCCACCGCCATCTTGTCTCACCTCAGCTCTCATCTAAGCTGCTCGCTCGCTTTCGACTGCGTCGTCATCCGCCATGACCCCTCTACCCCTCCGGCACGTCCTCCAACTTAGATCCACGCTTGCCCTACTCCTCGCCACCGCACCGCTCACGACCACCGTAGTCAACATGGTTCCCGACTACGAAGTCAAGTTGCTGCTCAGCCCGGCGGCCGTGCTGGGTGCGGACAAGAAGCTGACGCCGACTGTCCGATCGGTCTTCGACATGCGGAAGTCGGTGACTAAGATGAACGTGCAGTTCCTCGACACGGACGATAGGGACATCTACAACGCCGGCTGGAGCCCGCGCATCCGCAAGACGGAGGGCGATGACGACTTCGAGCTCACGTACAAGAAGCGCTACCCCGTCACCGCTGGCGACATCGACGCGGCGTTGACGACTGCCGGCGCCGGCGGTTTCGATGCCACCGAGACCAGCTACGCCGCCCAGGTCGAGTGGGGCTTCCGCAACCAGACGCTCAGCCTCAGCCACAAGAAGTCGGCATCCGGGGCCGGGCACAGCGGCATGGACTTGCCAGGCCTGGACAAGAGCCGGGCGTTCCTCAAAGACAACGCGCCCGGCAAGTTCGACGGCTGGCAGGGCCGCCACTGGGGCACCGGCATGCTGGGGCACTCGCGCGTCTATGGGCCCGTGCTGGCCAGGCGGTGGGTCGGGAAGTGGGCTGGCCTGGAGGTGTACATCGAAGTGTGGCCGATCCGGGATGCTGCGCGTACAGGTATCGAGTACGTGGTCGAGGCGTCGTTCAAGACGCCGAGCCACGCCACGGCTGCGGCTAAGCAGGCCGAATTTGTCGTGTTCCTGGGCGGCAAGGAATGGTTGCTGGCGCAGGACTCGTTGAAGACGCAGCTCATCATGGACCGGTACTAGATAGGGCAGTGGCCAAGTCAGGGGGTCAATAAGTGGGGATATGTGAGGCTGAATGGTGGCCTTGTTTCACAGGACTGTCCAATGTGTGGTACGTGATGAAGCTAGTAAGTAGATGTAGGTGAATTCCAGTGCGGTTATTCGTTGCCCTAACATCTTCAAATGAGCCCATAGGGCCGTGGAGGTGATGGGCAGGAGGCGCGAAAAGGGCACCTAGCGCCCGGGCAAGACCACTAGCCTCCACTTACACGGTCTAGGTAGTGAATCAAATCCTCCGCATATATCGCATGGCCAAGTCGGAGAGTCATGGGTGGAGATATGAGCTCCGCGAACTCGGAGCTCAGGGGTAACGGCCGGCCCTGACCTGCAGCCCCTAATATCGGCGGCCTCACTACTTCAAGACAGTGACCGCACCACATCATTCCAGTCGAGGGTCATATGAGACTAGAACCTTGTGGCATCAAAGTTGTTGACCACTCCCATACGTAACAACAGCGTGTCCTCCGCACACGTGATCGCATGCTGCCATGTCCTTGGCGTGCAAGACTCGGGTAATCGGAGTTCGCAACATGCCGATCTAGCGCATCTCGGAAGGTAGTTGTAGCCCGAACTCATCGACATCCTACAGCGCATCAAACTTGGCCTCGATACTCTTTGCCCAAACACGCACTTGAGCCGTTCCAAAGAACCAAAGCACTACAACCGATCATGGCGTCGAACGCAACTCCATCGGCCGAGACGCCGCCGCCGCCCACCAAAGTTACCCTCACCGGGCCTCAGGAGACACTCCTCGCAACGCTGTACGGTCGGTCCCAAGACGCCGCCAGTCCCCAGCCCATCCTCGGCGACGACTGGGCGCGCCGGACCGTCGCGAGGATCGACTACGACTTCGCCAAGACGGGGATGGACGCCAACGCCTGCGCCAGCGTCTCGGTCCGCGCCAGCCTCCTCGACCGGTGGACGGCCGAGTTCCTGGACGCCCACCCGTCCGCCACCGTCCTGCACCTGGCCTGCGGCCTGGACGCGCGGTGCCTGCGCGTGACGTGCGGGCCCGCAGTGCGCTGGGTCGATGTGGACCTACCCGACGTCGTGGCGCTGCGCCGGGAGTTGATCCCGGCGCCCGAGGGCGACTACACCTTGCTCGCGGCGTCCGCTACCAGCGTCGACGAGTGGATCGACGACGTCCCGGCCGACCCACCCACCATTGTCGTCCTCGAGGGTTTGACCATGTACTTGCGCGAGGAGGAAGGTCGTCGGCTCATGGAGGCCATCGTGAAGCGCTTCTCCGCCGTCGGGGGACAGCTGGTGTTCGACGCCTACGGGACCATTGGGATTCGCCTGCAGTCGTTCGTTAAGCCGGTCAAGAACACGGGATCAACACTGCACTGGGGCATTGACGATGGAAAGGTGCTGGAGGCGTGGTGCCCCGGGCTGAGACTGGTAGACGAACTTCGAGCCCTCGAGATGCCCGGGATCGAGAAGCTCCCCCTGGCGGCTCGGATGAAGGCGTGGGTTGTTTCATGGCTTCCATATCTTCGTGATGCCGGACGAATATTACGATATCAATTCTAATTGACAAATTGCCCAAGTGCGCCCACAGAGAAACCCATCTCGAGACTCTCCATTAGTTAACCCTGAAGTTCCCTGAGCTCGCGGTCTCCCCGCACACTCGGCAGCTCGTGCGCTGTTTGGTGCCCCTGTCCAAAGTGCTCGGGGCCCCGGCTCGCAAAACCCTGTTGAGGATGCGACTGCCCGGGCCCCGGGCTCGCCGCAAGGCCCTGTTGATAATACGACTGCTCGGGCTCTCGGCTCGCAAAGCCGTGCTGAAGATGCGGACTCGGGCTTCCGGGGCTGGACATCCCAGCGCTCGACAGCCCGGGACTCGGCAGCCCCGTGTTCGAAAGAAGACTCATCCTCGACGTCCCCTCGGACGGCGGCTTCAGCACGCTGCCGCGATTGTGGTCGTAGATCGGCGACTGTTGGTAGGCCACCGGCGGCGGGTAGCCGGGCGGCGAATGGGGAGGAGAGAATATCTGCTGAACCGCGGGCTGCGGGGCGGGCGGCGAGATGGGCGGGCCCCCGTATTCGGGGACACGCTTCTTGCGGAGGAGGAAGAAGAGGCCGACGACGACCAGGGAGATGACGGCAATGCCGCCGACGACGCCGCCCGCGATGGCGCCGACGGGTACGGGCGCCGGTCCGTCAGAGGCCGACGAGCTCGAGGATGAGCTGCTTGTGGTGGAGGTTGACCTGGTCGATGTCGTGCTGGTGGTCCTGGAGCTGGATGATGTAGTAGATGTGGAAGTAGTAGTAATGCTTTGGAAGGCGACGCCCAGGTTGTACGACGTCCCGCACCTGTAAATCTTGAAGCCCGAGTACGGGGCATCTGAGAATACGTAGGTGACGCAGGAGGGGAAGTCGGCCGAGGAACTGTTTGCAGCATGAGCCACGGTCGACGAGTGCCAAGCCGCCAACTTGACTACGGCAACTCACCAGTACACCGTGTCCGCGGGGATGAGGGTGGTGATGGTCCTCCATTGGCTAGAATCGATGCACACACGGTCCGGGACGCAGCTCGAGAGAGCTATGGTGTTGGGGCAACAGAACATGTTGGAGACGAGGCCGTTGGCCACACACCGGCCCGCGGAGGCACACCAGAGAGGCGAAGCTGCATCGCCGCCGCGTCAATTCCACGAGTTGCGCCCTAAGGTGAGGTGGGAACGTACCGGCCTTGCCGTCCACATAACCGCAGGTTTCCCCCCGGGCCTGGCGTTTGGCCAGCTCCAGTTCGACGGTCGTCAGATCGGGGCCGCGTGTCGGGGCCGGGCCGACGGGCACGACGGCCTGGGCTCGGTGCCCCTCATCAGGCTGCGCCGTCGCCAGCGCAGGAATACGCATCTTCTCCAAGTTCCGCCCCGGCATATGGGCAGCATCCGCGGGAGCCCAATGGCACAGGAGCACCGCCGCGACGGCGGTGAGAGAGTGCATCTTTGCTTCGCCGGAGTCGTTTCAGTAGGCCTGACCGAGCAGGTGTGCCAACGAGGAGATCGCGTTGGAGAGGGAGGCAGCTTGGCAGAAAGTTGAGGGGTTTAGGACGACTCGCTTTATCACTCCAAAAATGGCGTGCGGCTGATGGTCAGCGGAGCAGATCGTTCTGTGAGGCTATCCACATCGGGAAAGGTTCGGCCATCATCACGCAATGAGGCTGTGAAGTACCACGACTGACGGACAAGTCTCGGCCGACAGCCGAAAGCATGCGCAGGACCGCCCGCGATCGGAGACTTGGCTGCTAGGCCGGTACCCGGGCAACATATGTGGCTGGGTGAAAGTGCAGTTCCCTACCCGAGCTATCACATCGCTGAGGTCACATAGCTGAGGATATTCCCGCAGCAAAAGATGCGCCAGGTCTCAGCCCGCGTCATCGCACACGCGTTGTTCGACCCAGGTGGCCGGCTCAGGGAAATCCGCTGTCGAGGTCGGAGGCCGCCAAGTCGAAGGGGATAACTACCTCTAACAGAACAATCGTGCTGCCCAGGCCGACAGCGAGCCGATGGTGAAGGCCGTGGAGCACACTCTAACAAGGTAGTAGGTGGGTATGTACGAAGTCGGTCGGATACAAGCCAGCCTACCCTTGCGACTGGGTGGAGAACCCAACCAGGGCACGTACCGGGATAAGGCGAAGGCTGGAGCCCAGCCTTCCCCCTAGCACGATGCTTCCCCAAATCGAAGAAATGGCAAGCTCTAGCGGCCTCAGATGGTCCTTTTATGCTTAGTGGTCTGGAAATAGAGTGCAGAAGTGTCACAGTTCGGGCGTGGCCTGGCTTTGGGAGCGCCTCCCTCCAGTGCTGATCCTGGAGTGATAGGGGTATCCTTGGTGCTCTTTGGGATGTAGTAAACTACTAGTCGAAGGGAAGTTACCTGCTACCCGACGGCCTTGCCGATTATTACCCCCAGGTACCTCGTGACGAGGACACAACGGAACGTGACGAAGACGGAGGATGCCATCTTGTGAGCAGATGGATGTCTACCTATGCCCGGTAGACATCTGAGTTGGGACTAGAGTTCACTAGGCAGGGGTAGGTTTCCCGTCCTCGTGCAAAGTGAAAAGGGTCTCCGATCTTCTGCTTCAACGGGCGATCCAAGAGGCGAACCGGCATACCAGCAACCGTGACATTGCACTTGGATGCAGGACAACGGCCCCGATTCGAGGCGTCCGTCTGCCGTACCGCAGGCACCTGCATGCCGAACTGCAAGTCATTACTAAGGCGCGTGCGGCCCCGTCTATGGCGTGGGTACGAGCATAGGCTATTAGGCCTTGGCACTCCTATGTCTATCCCCGCCGTCTGCCCTACATGTGGAGATGTGCCTGCAACATTCGTATAGACGAGAGTTTATGCTACAATCGCTTGCTGAGTAACGCCTAGGCCCGATCCCCATCAGACCTTGTCCTATGAATGGCGCGCGCCGACCTTGGCGCCGACGCTGCAAGTGGAAGATGCCGCCTTGGAGGCATCACTCCCACAGCCTTGGCGGCCGACTCGAGGAACGAAGCGTCGAAGTGAGGAGCTTGCGGTGGTCAACATGCTGGGTATAAAGAGAGGGCTAGTTCGCCCGAATAGACGTTGCCGGCCAGTTCCCCTCAGGTCGCTTCTGCTTCGCCGACTCCAACCGCCCCTCAGCCCAGATCGAGATATCCCGTCCCGTCCCGCAGCCCTACACTTACACCATGGCTCCCCTCCCGCGCCGCGCCTTCATCGCCGTCACCTCGGCGTCGGCCAAGCTCTTCGACGGCAAGGAGACGACGGGCGCCTTCATCTCCGAGGCGCTGCACCCCTTCCAGGTCTTCACGGCCGCCGGCTTCGAGGTCGACCTCGCGTCCGAGACGGGCAAGTACACGCCCGACTGGCTGTCGCTGCAACCCGACTTCCTGGCGGGCGAGGACCTGGCCACCTACCAGGACACGGCCTCGGCCTTCCGCCGCAAGCTGGACAACATGCCGCGCGCCGCCGACATCGACCCGGACGCGTACGGCGTCTTCTTCGCCAGCGCCGGCCACGCCGCCCTACTCGACTTTCCCACGGCCACGGACCTGCAGCGCATCGCCGAGTCCGTCTGGGCCCGCGGCGGCATCGTCAGCTCCGTCTGCCACGGCCCGGCCGTCTTCGCTCACGTCGTCGACCGCGCCACCGGCGAGCCGCTGATCAAGGGCAAGACCATCACCGGTTTCACCAGCGAGGCCGAGGTCGTCATGAAGGTCGACGCCGAAATGAAGACGTGGAACCGCCCGCTCGTCGAGGAGCACGCCGCCACCCTGGGCGCCACCTGTAAGCGGACCCCCTCTGGCGGACGGCCGTGTGCTAACGCCGAACCCAGACAAGCGCGGCAAGGGCATCTGGGACAACTTCCACATCGTCGACGGACGCCTCATCACCGGCCAGAACCCCCAGAGCGCCAGGTCGACGGCCGAGGCTGTTGTCGAGGCCTTCGACAAGCTCTAGTCTCGTCCAGTGGGTTGTGGGAGCAAGGGCCCCGACCAGGCAGGAGACCGAGCCCTGGTGCAAATCTGGTCATATGCTTCCGTATGACATACAGCCGTCGCCGTGGCTAGCACTGCGCATTGCCCCGGGTCTCGTGAACATGACGTGACATTTCTGTAATGCAGAGACAACTAGACCAAGCCATCGATCGCTCGACGGCTTCCTATACAACATTGTCT
>Ga0247771_1000745_pt1 | contig 10123 bp, 10 predicted proteins | sample UWRJL197509C6_FD_179948 | JGI IMG/M metagenome (GOLD analysis project Ga0247771, IMG submission 179948) | Plant litter microbial communities from Arlington Agricultural Research Station in Wisconsin, United States - UWRJ-L197-509C-6 | ecosystem: Environmental > Terrestrial > Plant litter >...
CCGCTGGCAATGATGCTGCTATAGGCCTCGCCGCTGGAGCGCTGGCTGAGGAAGGAATGGACGATCTCCGCTTCGATCTCGTACTCCATCACGCCGGGGCGGAGGAAGCCAAGCACGCGGCGGAAGGCATTGTGGGTGATGTCGACGGCGGTGCGGGTCACGTCGATCTCGTATTCGGTCTTTACGCCGCGGAGGTCGCGGAGGATCCTGGCGGCGCGTTCGTATTGGTGAAGGGGGTAGCGGCTGCGCATCTCGTCGGCGAAGCGGTAGTCGCGCGTGCGCAGCAGGCTGGCCTTGCGGTCGTTCTCGTTGGTGTCGAGGTAGATGGTGTCGGCCTGGTGGATCCAGGTCTGAAGCACGGCATCCAGCACGTCGAGCCACATGATGCTTTCGATGCCGCTGATGGCGGTGGCTTCGTTGCGGCGCAGGCGGTGGCCGTCCCATTTTTCCTTCAGCTCGTTGGGCCGCACCAGCACCAGCACCTCGCGGTAGCGCGGGTCGGGATGGTCGGGGTAGAGGATGACCATGCTGTCTTCCTGCATGATGCCGCTGAGCCAGTAAAGATCGCTGTTCTGCCTGAAGGGGTGGAGGGCGTCGCCGTTGCTGGGCACCTCGTCGCCGGAGACGAAGATGGCTATGGAATTGGGTTTCATCCTTTCGGCAAAACGGCTGCGGTTGGTGGTGAACAACCGGGAGTCGAGGGGGAGATGTTTCATGTGCTTTGCAGTTATCGAAAGAACAAAGTAACCGAAATGACGAAATTTTTCATCATTTATTATTTGAGCAGCAACCGTTTAACATTGTGTACCTGTTACACTTGACTAGGGCCTGAAATTATTATCGCTTACCTTCGCAGTCTAACAAACGATTGCTTCTTATGTCAGTACCTACTATTTCCTTCTCCAGGGAGGGCCTGGTGACGCTTGGCTTGAAAAATGTCGAGAGCGTTCACTACCAGTCCACACCCGACGAATTGATCCAGGACACACTAAGGCTCGGCGAGGGCACATTGACCGACACGGGCGCCCTCTCCATCAGCACCGGCACCTTCACCGGCCGCTCGCCCAACGACAAGTTCACCGTTAAGGACGAGACCACGCAGGACAGCGTACACTGGAACAATTTCAATATCCCCATCGAAGAAAAATACTACCACGTCATCCACAAAAAGATCACCGACTACCTCAACGCCCGCCCCGAGATCTGGGTGCGCGACTGCCAGGCCTGCGCCGACCCGCGCTACCGCATCAACATACGCATGGTGACCGAAAAGCCGTGGACCAACCTCTTTGCCTACAACATGTTCCTCCGCCCCGAAGAGGAAGACCTCGACAGCTTCGCCCCCGACTGGCACGTGTACTGCGCCCCCGGCCTGCGCCTCGACCCCAGGGAATGCGGCACCCGCCAATCGAATGCGGCCGTCGTATCGTTTAAGAACCGCACCATCCTCATCGCCGGCACCGGCTACACCGGCGAGACGAAGAAGGGCATCTTCACCATACTCAATTATATACTGCCGCACGAAAAGAACGTCCTGAGCATGCACTGCTCCGCCAACATGGACGACAAGGGCGACACCGCCATCTTCTTCGGCCTTAGCGGCACGGGCAAGACCACGCTCAGCGCCGACCCCCGCCGCAAGCTTATCGGCGACGACGAGCATGGCTGGACCGAAGACAACGTCTTTAATTTCGAAGGCGGCTGCTACGCAAAGCTGATCAACCTCTCCGAGGAAAAAGAACCCGAGATCTTCCACGCCATCCGCCCCGGCGCCATCGTGGAGAACGTGACCTTCTTCCCCGGCACCAACCGCATCAACTTCGACGATGCCTCCATCACCGAGAACACCCGCGTATCCTACCCGCTCGATTTCATCAGCAATGCGCAGGAGCCCTCGGTCGGAAACATCCCCCGCAATATTTTCTTCCTTACCTGCGATGCCTACGGCGTGCTGCCCCCCATCTCCCGCCTAACGAAGGCCCAGGCGATGTACCAGTTCATCTCGGGCTATACCGCCAAGGTGGCCGGCACCGAAACCGGCGTGACCGAGCCCAAACCCACGTTCAGCGCCTGTTTCGGCGCCCCCTTCCTGCCCCTGCACCCCGGCCGCTATGCCGACATGCTGGGCAGGAAAATGGAAAAGCACCAGGTGAACGTATGGCTGATCAACACAGGCTGGACCGGCGGCGCCTACGGCACGGGCCACCGCATGAAGCTCGGTTATACCCGCGCAATGATCACGGCCGCCCTCGAAGGACGCCTCGACAAAACGCCCACCAGCACCGATCCCGTATTCGGCCTGGCCATACCTACCGAAGTACCGGGCGTACCCACCGAGATCCTGACCCCGCGCAACACCTGGGCCGACAAGCAAGCCTACGATGAAAAGGCCGCCTACCTGGCCGGTCTCTTTGTCAAAAACTTCGAAGCCTATGCCTCCGGCGTACCCGAAGAAGTGCTGGCCGCGGCGCCCAAAGCCTAGATCACCTAAACATCTATAAGGCCCTTCCCCGCGGAAGGGCTTTTTTTATGCGCGGTCGTCAAACGTTACCGTAGAAAAACGGGCGTTGATCGAAAAAAAAGGGGCTTTAGCATATAGCTGGCAAAAATTAACGGGGTGAGTTTTTATTTTTAATAACAAGCAGGTCAAAAGCTTATAAAATAATTTTCGCCAAATAACCGTTTCAGAAAAACCATGAATCCCATCCACCTCCTTTTCATATCCCTGCTGGCGCTGGGTTTTTCAGGCCAGCCCGCCACCTATAAGTCGGCCGCACCTATTGAAGCCTCTACCGTTGCCCCCGCAGCCACCACGCCCGACGACGATCAGATCATTCCCTGGGTACCCGACGTGCGCCTCAACTGGCAGGACTTCCAGTGCGCCCCCCTCCACGGCACCGATGCCGTCGCCTCCACCAGCACCAGCCTCGGTATCGCCTACCAGGTAGTGAACGGCCGCCTCTCCTACCACATCACCTGCAATTTCGCCAAGAACAAATCGTGGGGACTGATGAAGACCGAGTATATCCTCGCCCACGAGCAGGGTCATTTCGATATCACAGAGATTTTTGCGCGCAGGCTGAACGAAGCCCTGAACAACTATCAGTTCAACCGCCATTCGTTTAAAAAAGACATCAACGAGATCTACCAGTCGATCGTAGCCGAGAAGGAAGACTACCAGCAGCGCTATGACGGCGAAACGGACCACAGCCGCAACCGCCGCGTGCAGTACGAGTGGCTGGAGCGCATCCAGACGATGCTTGACGAGACGGCGCCTTATGCTTCTTATCCTTGATGAACCTTGATTATATTATGAGCCCCTGCTTTCCATTGCATGGGGCTTTTTTATTTGTGTATGTTGTTGAATAGAAATATTTAATTATTTAAAATATATATAATTTTTATCCATTTCCTCTATCACGATCTTTATAATCCTTTCCTCATTCGATGGTCGTTTATTTCATGTGATATTCTTTTTCCACGCTTTTGTCTTGAAACAAAAGGTGGAGCCAAAAATTCAAGCCCATTCGATGCGCGTCAGTTCCTTATGCGGGAAGTCTTTCGGCGAATGGGCGATCGGACCACTCCGAACACCGACGGCACGTGCAGCAAGACTATGCCTCGATCCTTTCCATCGTACGCCTGTGTCGCGATGGAGGTCGATGTCTACTGCGCTGAATTTTTCCTTGGGAAAAGCATGAGTGTTCCTACAGCATACGTCGGAAAAATGAGGCGCTAAAGAGTTACTCCGTAAGCGGGGCGTCCATAGATTCGTTACGTGCGCTCATCGTTAGCCGAGAACAAACAGCCGTGCCCATTCTTTCTCCGCAACCTTTTCATATCAGCCTTGGGACTAAAGCAAATGCAGTTGGCTTCGAATAACAAACATGTATTGATTTTTAATAAACAAAACTTACTATCAGCTATCCGCGGAACGACAAAGACTGCTGAGAGGAAAAGGCTACCGGCTGTTTTTGCGTTGCTACCTGTAGGTGCACATTAAAAACCTATGGACGTCCCTCTATAGGAGGAGCTGTTTAGCGCCTCATTTTTCCGACATATGCTGTAGGAACTCGAGCTCTTTTCCCAAGGAAAAATTCAGCGCAGTAGACATCAACCTCCATCGCGACACAGGCGTACGATGGAAAGGATCGAGGCATAATTAGAGTGCACGTGCCGTCGGATTTCGGGGTGGTCCGATCGCCCATTCGCCAAAAGACTTCTCGCATAAATGACTGACGCGCATCGAATGGGCTTGAATTTTTGGCTCCACCTTTTGTTTCAAGACAAAAGCGTGGAAAGGAAATATACAAACGGCAAAAACGACCACCGAATGAGGAGGGATTACAAAGACTGCACTAGAGAAAGCCAGAAACAGCAACAGCAAGAGTGGATTACTCTCCCACGTAGTGTACAACGCTCTCTTTCTTACTTTGGCAAACGAAGACTATCTTCCTATCTTAGACACATGAAAAAGAATTATGTGCTGGCCTTCACAGCGGGCGGATTATTCCTGGTGGCGGCCGTGCTGAATTACGTTAACGGAGGCTCGGCGCGCGGCAGCATCTGCCTGATAGCGGCGCTCGCCTTTTTCCTCGGCGGCTACCACTGGCGCCGCCGTGGCCGCTCCTAGAACAATCCGTACAGCTGCGCATCTATGCGGCTGATGATGCTGCCCAGGTCTTCTTCTTTTTGGGGAAAACGGTTGTCGTCGACATTCACGATGAGCAGCGGACCTTCCTTATAGTTTTCGATCCATTTATTGTAATACTCGTTGAGGCGCTTGAGGTAGTCGAGGCGGATATTCTCCTCGTACTCGCGGCCGCGCGCCTGTATCTGCCCTACCAGCGTGGGCACCGACGCCTGCAGGTAGATCAGCAGGTCGGGGGGCTGCACCATGCTCTTGAGCGTTTGGAAGAACTTGAAATAATTCTCGAAATCGCGCTTGCTCATGAGGCCCATTTCGTGGAGGTTGGGCGCAAAGATGTGGGCGTCCTCGTAGATGGTGCGGTCCTGAATGACGGTTTCCGTGCCGGTATGGATCTCGAGCAGCTGGTTGATGCGGCTGTTGAGAAAATAAATTTGCAGCTGGAAACTCCAGCGCGGCATGTCCTCGTAAAAATCGTTGAGGTAGGGGTTATGGTCCACGTCCTCGAAATGGGGGATCCATTTATAATGCTTGCTCAGCAATTCGGTGAGCGTGGTCTTACCGGCACCGATATTTCCGGCAATAGCAATGTGTTTCGGTTTCTTAGATTTCGCCATATTACCCGTCACGTGGAAGAGATGAACAAAGATTTAAAAATAGAGATTTCCTGAGAACCCGCAAGCTTATCCCAGATAATTTAGCCTGATAGCCCTGCGCGCGGCTTCGATGGTGCGTGTGGCGCTGGCCCTGGCCTGCTCGGCGCCTTCGCGGATGATGCGCTTCAGGTAGTCCTCATCGTTGCGGATGGCCGTTGCTTTTTCGCGGATGGGGGCGATGAAGGCGACCATGTCTTCCGCCAGCTGCTTTTTCATGTCGCCGTAGCGGATGGCGCCCTCGTCGAAGTTCTTGCGGTAGGAGGCCGTCGTTCCGGGTGCGCTCACGAGCTCCATCAGCTGGAAAAGGTTGCTGATATAGTCGGGCATTTCGGTGCCGGGTTGGGTGGGACCGCTGTCGGTCTTGGCCTTCATCACCTTTTTGCGGATAAGGTCGTCGTCGTCGGCGAGGTAGAGGGTGGCGAGCTGGTTCTCGCTCTTGCTCATCTTGCCCGCACCGTCGAGGCTGGGAACTTTTATGAGGTCGCTGCCGAAGTTGAAGGCCTGCGGCTCGGGGAACAGCTCGCCGTAGCGGTGGTTGAAGCGCTGCGCGAAGTTGCGGGCCATCTCGAGGTGCTGCTCCTGGTCCTTGCCTACGGGCACGTACCGGGCGCGGTGGATGAGGATGTCGGCGGCTTGCAGAACGGGATAGGTCAGCAGGCCGGCGTTGACATTCTCGGGGGTGAGGCGTACTTTCTCCTTGAAGGTGGCGGTCTTTTCGAGCTCGCCCTTGTAGGCCAGCGTGTTGAGGAGGAGGTAGAGCTCTGCGATCTCGGGGATGCTGCTTTGCACGTAGAGGCAAACCTTTTCGGGGTCGAGGCCAGCGGCGATGTTTTCGGCGAGCACGCGCAGCACGCTGTCGCGCAGCTGCCCGGTGTCGGGATGGGTGGTGAGGGCATGCCAGTCGGCTACGAAGAAGTAGCAGTCATAATTTTCCTGCATGCGCACGTAGTTGCGCATCGCTCCGAAGTAATTGCCCAGGTGCAAAAATCCTGTGGGCCTGATTCCGCTTACAACGATCTCTTTTGCCGGCATAGGGCGGCAAAGATAAGCACGATCGGGAAAGCGCGTTTTTCAAATCAGCACAGTTTCTCGCTATATTTGTTGCATGCAGGTAGACGATGCGCTGATAGACCGCTTGTCGCGACTGGCCCTACTCGATTTCACGGAGGCCGAGCGCGAAGAAGTGAAGGCCGATCTCGAGAAAATGATCGGCTTCGTGGACAAGCTCCGCGAGCTGGACACGACGGGCATCGAGCCGCTGCTGCACATGAGCAGCACCGTCAATGCCTGGCGCGAGGATCAACCCGGCGCCATGCTGCCGCAAGCCACGGCCCTCGCCAATGCGCCGCTTCACGACGACCAGTATTTCCACGTGCCCAAAGTTATCAACAAACCCGAATAGCAGCTATGGCCGGTATCATCCATCTCGACGACCTGAGAAAAAATTACTTCCTCGGCAAGCAGGTGATCGAAGTGCTCAAGGGCATCACCCTCGACATCGCCCGCAACGAGTACGTAGCCCTCATGGGACCTTCCGGCTCGGGCAAGAGCACGCTGATGAACATCCTCGGCTGCCTCGACACGCCGACCTCTGGCACCTATATCCTCAACAGCAAGGACGTCAGCCGCACCAGCGACAACGACCTTGCCGACGTGCGCAACAAGGAGATCGGTTTCGTATTCCAGCAGTTCAATCTTCTGCCCCGCCTCACCGCCGTCGAGAACGTGGCCCTGCCCCTCGTGTATGCCGGCGTGCCGAAAAAGCAGCGCATCGAAAAGGCCATGCACGTCTTGAAGCAGGTGAACCTCGAAGACCGCAGCCACCACAAGCCCAATGAGATGAGCGGCGGCCAGAACCAGCGCGTGGCCATCGCCCGCGCCCTCGTGAACGACCCCGCCATCATCCTCGCCGACGAGCCCACGGGCAACCTCGATTCAAAGACCTCGTACGAGATCATGGATATCTTCAGCCATATTCATGCAGGCGGCAATACGGTGATCCTCGTTACCCACGAAGAGGACATCGCCAACTTCGCCCACCGCATCGTGCGTCTGCGCGACGGACTGATCGAAAGCGACAAGCGTTCGCAGCCCGCGGCGCTTGCGTCTCACTAGTATCGCATCAATCCACAACAAGAATTTTTATGTCCCTCAAGATCTATACAAAGACCGGCGACAAAGGCACGACCTCACTGATCGGCGGCACCAAGGTTCCCAAGAGCGACCTGCGCATCGAAACCTATGGCACGGTGGACGAGCTTAATTCCTGGATCGGTCTCGTCAACGACCAGCTGGCCGATGCGGAGTTCAGCAGTGAATTGAAGGAAGTACAGGACCGGCTTTTTACGATCGGCTCCTCGCTGGCGACGGATGCGGAAAAGGAACCGAAGATGAAGCTGCCCGATCTCAACGACGACGACATCCTGCGCCTCGAGGCCAGCATCGACCGGATGACGGCCGCGCTGCCGCCGATGAAATCATTTATTCTTCCGGGCGGTCATACTACCGTCTCCTCGATCCATATCACGCGCTGCGTATGCCGCCGCACCGAGCGCCTCGCCGTAAGCATGCTGGAGCACGAGCTCTTCGTGGACGAACGCCTGATCCGCTACCTTAACCGCCTCAGCGACTACCTCTTCACCCTTGCCCGCTACGCCGCCCAAAAACTGAACGCCCCCGAGGTACCGTGGAAAGCGAGAGTTTGAGTTAGCAGTTTCGTCGGAGTTAACAGTTTTCAGTTTGCAGTAGCCAGTTGGCGTCCTGAAGCAGTAATTGCTTTGCATTCGCAGTCTGCTACAAATGTTAAATTATTATTTATTATTTACATATAAACTTGTAATAATAAATACTGGCCAAAGAAATATAATTGCTTCTTTAGGAAACCAACTGCCTACTGCAAACTGAAAACTGAAAACTCACACCATAAGTCCATCCTTCATCGTCAGACGCCGGTCGCTGAGGCGGGCCAGCTCCTCGTTGTGGGTGACGATGAGAAAGGTTTGGTTGAATTGCTTGCGCAGGTCGAAAAAGAGCTGGTGCAGCTCCTGGGCATTGGCGGTGTCGAGGTTGCCCGTAGGCTCGTCAGCAAAAACGATGGAGGGGCTGTTGATGAGGGCGCGCGCCACGGCCACGCGCTGCTGCTCGCCGCCGGAGAGCTGGGCGGGCTTATTGTCGAGGCGGTGGCTCAGGCCCAGCAGGCTGAGGAGGCTGCGGGCGCGCTCGCGCACTTCCTCTTTGGGCTTGTCGGTGAGCCAGCCGGGGATGCACACGTTCTCAAGTGCCGAAAATTCCGGAAGGAGGTGGTGGAACTGAAAGACGAAGCCGATATGCTTGTTGCGAAAGGCGGCCAGCCGGCTGCCGAGCAGGCGGGTCACGTTTTCCCCGCCGATGGAAACGGCGCCACGGTCGGGCTTGTCCAGCGTGCCCAGGATGTGTAAAAGTGTGGACTTTCCCGAGCCCGAGGGCCCGACGATGCTCACGATCTCGCCGCTGCCGACGCTGATCTCCACGCCGCGAAGCACTTCCACCGGTCCGTATCTTTTGTGTATATCCTGGGCTGACAGCATGGCAAACGATTCGGCCAAATATCCTGAAACTAGGGCGCACAGCAAAGCCTGCCCCCGCCTTTTTAGACAACATTTGGAAAATTGTCGAATAAAACTACATTTGCGGGAATTTTGGGGGAATCGCCCGCCCGGAATTGGCACAGAAATTATACACTTCTACCAAGCAAACAATAAAACTAAAGCACGATGTTCTGGACCTTAGAATTAGCCTCTTACCTGGAGGAAGCTCCCTGGCCCGCTACTAAAGACGAGCTGATCGACTATTCGATCCGTTCGGGAGCCCCCATTGAAGTGATCGAGAACCTCCAGGAACTGGAAGACGAAGGCGAGGTGTACGAAAGCATAGAGGATATCTGGCCCGACTACCCTTCGCAGGAAGATTTCCTTTTCAATGAAGACGAGTATTAAAGACCTTCGATAGCGCCGCCCTTCGGGCGGCTTTTTTATGGCCTCGCCCCGCTGCGATAGGCCGCCAGCCCGCATTTCAGCCAGGCGGCGAACGTGCTTGCGCTGGGCGTATAGCCCTTGGTCTTGGTCAGCGCCACCTCGTCGGGACTGATGATGGCATACTGCGGCTGCGAGACCGCGTAGAAATTTTCGAACTGGAAGGTCGCCCATTTATCGCCCACCGTCAGGATGCTTTTCTCGGTTCCGTTGCGGGTCGTATAGGTTAGGCGCTCGGCGGCGGGCAGCTTGCGGCGTTCGTCCACGTACAGCGACACGACGATGAAGTCATGGTTCATGAGGGCGCGCACTTCCTGGTCCACCCAAACATTTTCTTCCATGCGGCGGCAGTTCACGCAGGCCCAGCCCGTAAAGTCGATCAGCACCGGCTTGTGCTGCACGCGCGCCAGCTCCAGCGCTTTTTCGTACGAGTTGACGAGGGGCTCCACGCTGTTTTCCTTGTTCACCGGGTGATCGTAAATGCTGTAGCCTACCGGCGGCGGAAAGCCGCTGATCAGGTGCAGGCGCGCCCAGGGCGTGTTGGTAACGCCAGGCACGAGGTAAAGCGTTACTACCGAGAAGAGGGCGATGAACACGATGCGCGTGCGCGTGAACTTCGGTTTGCTGTCGTGCGAAAAACGTATGATGCCACAGAGGTAGAGGACGATGCAGATGCCGATGATCACCCAGATGCCGATAAACACTTCGCGCCGGAAAAAGCCCCATTGCTTCACGAGGTCGGCCTGGGAGAGGAACTTGGCGGCCATGGCCAGCTCGATAAAGCCGAACACCACCTTAAGCTCGTTCAT
>Ga0247771_1000746_pt1 | contig 10123 bp, 12 predicted proteins | sample UWRJL197509C6_FD_179948 | JGI IMG/M metagenome (GOLD analysis project Ga0247771, IMG submission 179948) | Plant litter microbial communities from Arlington Agricultural Research Station in Wisconsin, United States - UWRJ-L197-509C-6 | ecosystem: Environmental > Terrestrial > Plant litter >...
GGGACTTATCTCCTTTTCGTGATCGGTGAGCTGCCCGGCGCGCCGACTTCCCCAACCGGACCTACAGACGTACGTTTCGCTAACCAAGAGCCTTACAGACCTTGATGTGTAAGCCAGAGGCCACCCCGAGGAAGAGACGCAGAAGTCGAAGCGGGAAACTAACGGTTCAACCAGCCCCGGAGGTGGTGCTAATCGCCGTACCATGTTGCATGCTCTGCTCCAGGACTGGAAGCCGAGCGCCGCGGCCGCGAGTGGTATCACGACGCTGACGACGACGGCCACGGGGCCGGCTTCTTATATGGGTCCTGCGCCCCCGGCGGAGAACCCGCCCCATCCGCACAAGTATGTCGAGCTCCTCTACGAACAGCCGGCCAGCTTCGCCGTGCCCTCAGCCCAGCGGTCCGCCGTGCAGTCGCGAATGGGCTTCAACCTCGCTACCTTCTCCACGGCCGCCGGACTGGGCGCGCCAATTGCGGCCAACTATTTCCAAGTCAGTGGCTAAGACCATCGTGGGGAGCGCTGTGAGGATCTGCCGGGGAAGCCTGTAGATATGCCCTCTGTTTGTCGTTCTTGACCTCACGAAAAGTCCAGTTGCTTGGTACGGCTCTGTTCCCAGGTAACTTGCGGAAGCACTATGGCCCCAACCACCTCGGTAGATAGTTATTCTCCTCGTAGCGTCTCGCACGAGCATTTGGGACCGCCTCTGGCCGCGCCGCTTCCAAAGTTTCGACACGATGCCGTTGCTCGAAGACGTAATCATGAGTGACATCCCGGCATTTGAGCGAGGTCGCGCAGCCGGTCTCGTCCCGGCCAAAGAACATGCTCGCGATCTTAAACATCCAATCAGCGCCAGGCCACGATCGATGTATACCTCCAAGGCAATCGCCGCTGAACCTAGGCCCACCATGACTCTCAGGTCAGCTATATGCGAAGTCTCACTCACAAGGCAAAGTACTAATTTGACAACTTCGTGCTGCGGCACCTCAAGCTTCCTAGGGTCGAAGTTCTCCTCCTGGCCGTCAAACCAGGTTCCCCAGTAGGTTATCAGAGGCACTCGAGCGTGATTTATGCCGTGATGCTCAGTTTCGCGCACAACGATATCCCCGCCCAGGGATACCATAAAACTACTAGTACCATTACTGAGTCCATGGTATCTAAGCTACCTGGATTGGTAGATCTAGCCCACGAGCCAATTAAAGCTGTCCGCGGCCGGCGAGAGGCCAGTCTAGAACTCTCTTGGGACGAGAGGCTGGCTGGCCAAGAGCTCGGAGTGATGCTAGTACCGAGTACCTAATTACTAGGCAATTAGTACTGTCGTCAGGAAGGTTGTTGCCTCTGACCAAAACACCAGAACCGGCCAAACAAAACCCAGCCCCAAGCGACTTAGAGCAGAGGTGGGGCTGGAAAGTTACATCAGGTAGCTAAGGTACCTAAGTACCTACCCCCTAACCAGTATTTGCACCATTGGTACCTGAGGTGGTAGGGGCCCGGTGGCGACGTACAATACTAGCAGTCCGCACGGAGAACTTGTATATGCCCAGTTTGCAGCTTCTAGGCTATCAGTCGGGATGGCATAGCTCGCATAGCTTCCCCTTCCTACACGGCTAGGCAGCAGTCGTGCAGCTCTGCATATTACCCGTCTACCCTTCTGCAATTTGGGCTCGCGGGATGGTTGCGGGCGTATCCATTCACCGGGGTTGCCCGCTTGCTCGGATGCTAACGAAACCAATGATGCCATCGGCTCGCCTTTTTGTCCGTTCTTGAAAGCCGTTCCCATGCCGCGCCCCGAGGTGCGTCGTTCTGCAATAAGTGCCGTCCTGGCCAATAAGTAGCCGAGGTAGACAGGTAGCCAGGGGGTCTCCTCTGCCGATCGTTCCCAAAGCTTGATTTGGACCGCGGCACGTCCCCGCCACCCGCTGTCGCCTCCTGCCGCAAACGAGATAGCGGATCGGTGCCCGAGTGTCATCGCTCTCCGGCGAGCCCGGCAACTTGCCATGGCCGCTATGGACCTTACGAGCGTGCATCACCTCGCTGCACGGCGTCAGATAAGCCCCCAATAATGGGCCATGACGCCGGCTTTATACGGCAGCCGCCGTTCTTGGCAGCCCCGAACCCCTTGTTTTCTCTGCCTTTTGGTAGTAGTCAACCCATTGTACCAACCTACTACCCTTCCTGCCTTACTTACCTGCCTATTCAGCCGGGCCACCCGCCGCCGGCCAGCATTGCAATATCCATCGTCGTCCAGTACTTCGGAACGCCGTGTGCACCAAGTTTGGCCATATTAAACCACGCACGCCTTTCCGGGCGCCCTCTAGGAATCCGGGCTTCTGTTGACAGGCCTAGTTGACAGGCCTAGTTGACAGGCCCAGCCCTCGACCGCTCTAGCTCGCTTACGGACCGGGCTGTTGCTCGGCGTCCTCGGCAGTGCCGGACATGGCCGTGACCACTGGGCGCTGGGGAGGCCTGATCGGCCCGCTGCATGCTTTGTGCACACTCGTCTTTCTCCTGCCGAGTCTTGCCCACGCCGCGCCGGCCGACGGTCACGTCAGCGAGCCGCGGCTCGGCGCCGTAGCCTCGGAGAGCGCCGTCTGTAGTAAGATTGGCACGAAACTCCTCCAGGACGGCGGCAACGCCGTCGATGCCCTCGTCGGCACGGTTTTTTGCGTGGGCGTTATTGGCATGTACCACAGCGGGCTCGGCGGAGGCGGCTTCATGCTCGTGCGCTCCAGCAATGGCAGTTACGAATACATCGACTTCCGGGAGACGGCTCCGGCCGCGGCCTTCGAGACCATGTACGCCAACAACACCGATCTCAGCCTTTTCGGAGGCCTAGCCAGGTGAGTCTCGCAGTGGGCGGACTATGCGCGTCTCCAATGCCGGAGCCGTCAGCGCTGATACGGTACTGACCAGCGGCGTTCCGGGGGAGCTCCGCGGCCTGGAGTATGTGCACAAGGGCTACGGAAAACTACCATGGAAAACCGTCCTGCAACCGGCCATCCAAGTCGCCCGCTATGGCTTCAACGTCACAGAAGACCTCGTAAGGTACATGGGTACCGTTACGCCAAACAACAAATTCCTCACCGACGACCCGTCCTGGGCCATCGACTTCGCCCCCCACGGCCGACTGGTCAGGCTCGGCGAGACCATCACTCGCAAGCGCTACGCCAACACGCTTGAGGTTATTGCCCAAGAGGGGGCTGACGCCTTTTATTCCGGCGCCATCGCCAACGCCACCATTGCCACCTTGACCAAGGCTAACGGTACCATGACCTTGGCAGACCTCAAGAACTACACTGTCGCCGTTCGAAAGCCGGCTTCCATCTCCTATCGCGGGTACAAGCTGCACAGCTGTAGTGCCCCGTCCAGCGGCGTTGTTGCTCTTGCAGCTTTGAAGATCGTTGAGGGATATAGCGGCCTCGGCGATTCGACCTACCTGAATCTGACAACCCATCGACTCGACGAAGCGAGTATGCCACGCTCCGAATCTTCGGTCTGGGCTTTGTGCAGTGCTGATTACGACTCTAGTGCGGTTTGCCTACGGCATGAGATCTCATCTCGGAGACCCGTCCTTCGTCGACGGCCTGCCGGAATACTTGGACAACATGGTCACCGAGGCCACCGCCGCCGAGGCCCGAAGCAAGATATCGGACCTCCACACTCTCAACGTGTCTGCGTACGACCCCGAAGGGCTGGAGTCTCTAGAGACGCCGGGGACATCCCACGTCGTTGCGGCTGACGCGAGTGGCATGGCGGTGTCGCTGACAACAACCGTAAATTTGCTCTTTGGGTCGCAGCTGATGATCCCCGAGACGGGGGTTATCATGAACAATGAAATGAACGACTTCAGCCTACCCGGCTCGAGCAACGCTTTTGGTTACGTCCCTAGTTCGGCCAACTATATCCGACCCGGGAAGCGGCCGTTGAGCTCCATCTCACCTACAATCATCGAGACTGCGGATGGTAAACTCTACTTCGTCATCGGCTCGGCGGGTGGTAGCCGAATCATCACGACCACCATCCAGAACATCCACCACGTTCTGGATCGGAACATGACGTCGGCGGAGGCATTGGCACAGCCTCGGCTCCACGATCAGCTCAGCCCGAACCAGGTTTCGTTCGAATGGGCATTCGACAACAGCACGGTGGCCTACATGAAGACGCTGGGGCACAACGTCACATGGGTCGCGCCGGGGTTGAGCACGGCTCAGGGGCTGAGGTTGACCGCCAACGGAACCTTCGAAGCCGCGGGAGAACCGCGACAGGCAAACTCGGGTGGATTTGCTGTGTGACCGGGTGCGTGTGCTCTTTTGGTCCCTGAAGGGCGAGAAAGGGTTGTGCCTTATCCACTGAACTCCGAAACAAGAACCCAAAGCACAAGTCGCGGAGGAAAGGGCAGGTTCATGGTACCATGCGTGGCCGACGTTCGAATGGCACGGCATGCCGTAGTAGTCATCTCTGCTATAATATCCTATCCTATGCCATCCTGTATCCCAGTGTCACCGATCTAGACGCATCTAAGGGGTATCATGCAGCAGATCGGCAGACAGTAAAAGCCCACGCCCCGTCCGCCCCTTCTATCATGCCCAAAAACGCTATACCGACGCCATGTGAACCCCCTAAATCCGGTTTACGCGTTCGCCCTGACTTGATGCAAAACCCCTCTGCTCGCCCGCGACGCCGGACTCGAAGCCGCTTTCGGCCTGTTCCTCGAACGCAGCTCTAGGAATTGGCCCACAACGCTCTTCACCTGCTCCTCGAAGCTGATGTGGCGGAACCCAAACACCAGCTCCGTCAGGCTCGTGTCGACGGGCAGCTCGACGGAGCCAATATTGCCCCGGGCCACCAAGACTCGCGTCTCCACGGCCGCCGGGAAGGCACGGCGCACGATGCCCTTGGCGTCGTTCCACCGCGTCGGCTGGCTGAGGATATAGCTCTGGTTGCCGGGGACAGCGGCGACGTTTAGGGCGCGTACGTGGGCGCGGGCCACGTCGTCGACGTGCACCGAGGCGCCGATGTAGGGCCCGAAGCGCTTGCCCAGAAGGAGGGCGAGCACGAGGCCGTTGGTACCGCGGAGGGCGTCGGCCGGCGCAGCGGCGCCGTCGTTGTCGCCGAGCACGAAGGACGGGTGTAGATGCACGATGTCGAAGGCGGGGCGCTCCCGCGCGGCCCAGGCCTCGGCGTGCACCAGGGCCGCGGCCTTGGAGGCCGCGTAGGCGGCGAACTCGGAGTCGAAAGGCTCGGTGGGCGGGTCGACGCGGTCGACGGGCCGGACGGGGGCGCGGCGCGGCACGGCCCCCTCCAGCTCGGCGAAGGGGACGAGGGCGACGATGGACGAAGTGATGACGACGCGGCGCACGGTGCCGCTCCGGCTGGCCGCCTGGAGCATTTCCAGAGTGCCGCAAACGGCAGGCCGGACGAAGTGGGCGTATTGCTGTTCCGGCGGGATCTTGTCACCCGTTGCCAGGGGCGAGGCGATGTGGATGATGTGCGTTGCGTCTTCGGCGGCCGCGGCGTAGGCCCCTGGGGCGGTGATGTCCGGGACAACGGCGAAAGAGAGCCGCGGGCCCGGGTTCAGAGCCTGGACCTGAGGTCGGGCGAGAACCGACGCGGCCTTGGATTCGGACCGCACGGCAGCGCGGACGGTATACCCTGCCCTCAGTGCATGGAGAAGGACTGCCGAACCGACATGGCCCGTGGCACCGGTAATGAGGACCAGCGGTGGCATGGTCATAGTATTTTCCAAGTGGAGTTTGAAATGGTAGGTAGGTATAGGGGGCGCAATCCGACGGACCTCCGATGTGCCGTGGGGTAGTCCGTTGAGAGAATGGGAGACCTGGGGACGCCCGCACCCGATGGCAGATATATACGAAAGGGCCACCCATGGCCTCGGAAGTCTTTTCTGAGAGCGGCTCGTATCAGACAGCCCTACGGCCTCGCGTGCGTCCAGACCGGCCGGGAGGGATCTGGGCAGCACTGGCGGCGCTCTTAGCGGCATGGCTGCGGCCTGCCCGAAGCCAAAGGAACGCTCCAGAGGCCGGACACGCTTCGCTTGCATTCTATTGGGGGCCTCGATCAATGCACGTCTCACTCGCTGCAGTAGGAGGGATGCTTTCGGGGCTGAGCGGCCTTCTTCGGAGCCGCATTGACCGGTCAGCGTCCACGTCGGAGAGCCCTTTCGGCTTCGGGCTCGACAACGAGGTTCAGCCCCCGACATCGCAAAGTCTGCGGCTATGAATTCTGTGGCCAGAAAGTTGGCGGTAGTTCGGTTAGGGCTGTCTGACGGATACATAGCCGCGTTCCGTGCCGGTTGCGTGATTTGCCCGAGAGCCTGATGTCGTGGCCTCGGGACCGGCTGTCCTAGGCATTTGTGTCTGTGCACCTTACTCCATTCCTACCGCACTGCTAGTGAGCTCGAAGATCGGGCATGGGGCGTCTCGTCATGGTACGCCTCATCTCATCGAGCCTAGGCGAGCTGAGGTAGTGTGTATCACCCCGACGGCTTGTCCTGCATGCTTCCCCACCTCCGTAGCGGCACCTGGTTCACAGTACTGCGAGAACCAGCAGCCCATCTTTACGCTGTGCATAAGCTCAAGATATCTTCGGGCATCTAAGGACAAACAAAGCCCCGCCTGCTGACGTGATGCAAATAGCCGGCGGTGGAGACGAGTAGGTTTGAGGTCCGCAAATTTTAGCCATGATCCTTCGGACGCGTAGCAGCCTGTTCACAGCTAGGCTCGGAGAATACCGACGGGTGGAGAGGGGTCGGCGGCAAGCCGAACGTGTGACGAGTTTTCTGGGCAGCGCAAGCATCCCGACGAATTATTCCTACCTGTTGTAGTTGGGCACTCGCCAAGCTCTCTGGTGTTGTGCTTAAGCACGGAATATGCGCGGCTTCAGCCCCTGCGCCCCTGGGAGGTCTAGTACCTGGCAGGTACGGGATAGTCAACAAGAACCTGCTTTGTGGAACTTTCACTGATTGAACTTCGCATGGAGAGCAGCACCTAACTAGTGGATGCACTTTGAGGTTTAGATCATCGTGCGAAGCAGAGGTTGATGGATCATCACAGAACAGGGCCGAGTGGTCTACAGGTACATTGACGACAATCCATCCACCGGAACGCACCCGTGATTTGGGGTTCTACAGGTAGGTACTTAGGTATTGAGGCAGGGAGGTAGATCGGTACTGAGGCAGGTAGATGGATTCCTAGGTCAGCAGGTATTTCTCCACCTTAAGTTCGAGAAGTCGAAAGGAAGGAATTCGCATATTAAAGGTTCGTCAAAACCTACCTCATATACCTCACACGCGGCAACCCAATAGTAGATCCGTTGCTCGGACTCCACGGCTTCAACTGCACCCGAGAACCCGGCGTGGCGAATTGCCCGGCTTGACATCCGAAACCGAAGGACGGGCCAGCCAGGTGACGTTCATGGATGGCTCTACAGATTAGTAACCGGAGGATGCATTACTACCCCTCGGGACGATCGCGAAGGGGAGCCGGGAAAATCAGAACCCCATCCCGTTCCTATGAGAGGGTCACTGCCGACGGGTTGCGTACAACTCGAAGAATAGGCCCAGATCCCTCTTGATTCCTTTCAATCATGGATACACCCGGGCCACCGGGACGTTTTAGAAAGGTATGGCGGCGTGACGCGAGAGTTCTGCGAGAACTGTGGCCTTTTATGTTGTGAATGCGGTGCAAGTTCGCTAGCAACTACGGTACATCGCTGCAGAGGTAGTCAAGCCAATTTCTGACGCCTTCATAGGTGGTGTAGGAAGCAGCCGCAGACAAGCTCCGCCACGTCGTGTCTGGCAGCTTGGACGGGCTCAGCAAATTGCCACTCAAGAGGGAGCCGTTTCGCAAAGATAGGGGCGCCTGGTTACCCAAGATTCCAGATACCTGGATCTCCCAGCTCGAAAAGGGCGCGCACCACCCCGAGCCCATGCTTTGTTGGTATCGCATAAGATCTCCCCCAAACAACAGATCAAGCAGGCATCCGCCTGAGCGGAGTTCCCTCAATGACGGTGCCCAAGGCACCAAACTCGCGCGGGAAGGCGCTCAGTCAGTAGTCAGATGCGAACGAGGATGGCGACCCTTGATGCCACACGGCGTTTCCCCCCAGTGACTCCTCGCGGCCTAGCTGCGAACCGTGACTCAGTTGAGCAGTGCTGCCCAGCCGAAGCAAGGCCCGTACCAGGGTAAGAATGACGAAAACCGGGGTTGCCTGCCGCCTTGCTGACATTCAAGCCCAACCGCCTCGGTGGGCAAACGCCAGTGTCTTTAGCTGCTCCAGCTGGGCAGCGGTCCGTTTCCGATTAACGGAGCCGCGGCTGGATATGAAGAAGCCGGTTGAGCCGACAATAGTCACCGCATCATCAACTATTAGACGGACTGACGTATGCGTCGAATTCGTTCCCCCAATGGCGCCACTGCCCTAAAGCGCCAAGAGGCTCTGGCGGCCACTCGGCCGCAGAAGGTGTCCCGTCCGGCACTCAAACGCTCGATTGCGTTGGCGGCCAGACCTGGAGGGGGGAGGTGACGGCTATATTACCCTCCTCTAAAACCGTTGTTTGGAAGCGCGCAAGTGCCGGGATGGCGGCTCTGGCCTTGCAGATGGGCAAAGGCAATATGGCTAATGCGGGCCAGCTGCTTTCTTTGCACCGTTCCAGCGCTTTTCGTCGTTCTTCCACCGGAAGTGGTCCGGATCGAGCCGAGCTCGACTAGGGTGATATTGGCCGGAGGGGATAGAGCGCGGCCAGGAGCTTGTTACCAGCATGCCGCCGTAGGTTGGTAGGTGGGTAGGTAGGTAGCAGGGCGGAGACACGGGCATGTCGGGGTTTTCTCCTGGTTGTCTCGACGAGTCGCCCGGTCCGTCGTCGTCGCCCGTAGGGAACTGTCGTCGCCCTCGTCCGCAATGGGAGCCCTGTCGCTGGCGCTGACGGCCGTGCTGGTAACGGGTCTGGCGGGACCGGCCCGCTCGGACGCCAATGCCAACGGGTTTATCTTCTTCGGGCCACCGGCGGTGCCGAAGGTGCTGTCCCTGACCATGTCGGGAAACGGCTGTCCGTCGGCGCCGCCGCAGAGCAAAACGGCCGACTGGAGCGAGTGGATCTTCAGCTTCAACAACTTCACGGCGCTGGACCACGAGACAGCCGCGCCAAGAGAGCGGAACGCCAACTGCCAGATCTACATCTCGATCGCGTCGGGGCCGGTGGGCTGGCAGGTGGCCGTCAAGGCGCTGACGGTGCGCAGCTCGGCCTTCCTCAGCCCGGGCAGCTCGCTGTCGGCCACGGGCAGCGCGGCCGCCTTCTTGGTCTCGGGGAGCGACGACGGCGTCATCCCGCGCGCCACCAGGAGCGCAAACTTCACCAACGAGGGCGAGGAGGACGTGGTGGGTCCCGTCACCGTCCACTTCGACTTCAACGACGGCGGGCCGTGGTCCGACTGCATGAACGACGAGGCCGACGACAACGCCGTGGCCGGCGTCATCAACGTCAACTTCCGCGTCTCGGTCCGCAAGACCATCTCCAACGGACGGGCCACTTTCGGGGTCGCGGCCACGGGGGGGAACAACGCGGCGGCGGCGACGGCGCCGGTCGTCGAGCAGCTCGAGTGGACGTGGCGTCGATGTACTCCGCCGCCGCCCAAGACGACGCGATCTACGACGCGGAGGCCGGCGCCCACCCCGACGCCCAACCCCTGGGACGAAGACGTGCCGCCGGAACTCGAGTACGGCTCGTACCCGACGAGCGCGCCCCAGGCGAGCTCCCTGAGGACCGGCATCATCATGGAGACGCGGAGCAGCGCGACGATTCGCCCGTGACCCGGGACCGCCAGGGCGAGCAAGGAGAACGGGGGTTACACGCACAACGGGATACGGAGCAGCCCCGGGCGACTCGGATATCGGGCCAAGCATGGGACCCAGCCGAGGGATGACGGGGCGGTAATCGCTTCTGGACGCAATGGTACCAAGTATTGAAGCCACTCCGCCCCGACCTCCTGTTGCCGAGGAGTTCGGCGAGTCGCGTCCCAGCCACCGGGGCCCGAGGGGCGGCCGTGTCCGCCGAAACGAGCCTAGCAGCTATCGGTGCCAACCACTGAAGCGAGCCCAATACGGAGTAGGG
>Ga0247771_1000747_pt1 | contig 10122 bp, 11 predicted proteins | sample UWRJL197509C6_FD_179948 | JGI IMG/M metagenome (GOLD analysis project Ga0247771, IMG submission 179948) | Plant litter microbial communities from Arlington Agricultural Research Station in Wisconsin, United States - UWRJ-L197-509C-6 | ecosystem: Environmental > Terrestrial > Plant litter >...
GAAGGATGCTCATCGCCGAGCCTCTTCTCCAGCAGCTTGAGTGCCTGTCGGTACATCTCCTCCGCCTCGGCGTACTTGCCCTGGTCTTGTAGCGCAACAGCAAGGTTGACCATGCTCTCCAGTGTGCGGGGGTGATCTTTGCCCAATACCCTTTGGTACCCTTCCAGTGCCCGTCTTTGCCTCTTCTCTGATTCCTCGTGCCTCTTTTGGTGGCCAATTACAACTGCAAGTGCGTTTACGCTGTTGAGGGTAGAGGGATGCTCGTAGCCTAACACTATCTCCTTCAGCTTAAGCGTCTCCTGGTGCATCTGCTCGGCCTCTAGGTACCTCCCCTGGCTGTCGAGCACGTTGGCGAGGTTGTTCATACTGATAAGGGTGTCGGGATGTTCGCGGCCCAGTACTGCCTCCCTCAGCTTAGACGTCTCCTGGTGCATCTGATCGGCCTCCAAATACTTCCCCTGCTTGTTGAGCACGAGTGCAAGGTTGTTCATGCTGTTGAGGGTGTCGGGATGCTCGCGGCCCAGCGTCTTACCAACATGCTTACCCCACATCATCTTGCCCATATGCTTCCCCCCAAGCACTTTGTTTATAAGCCTGTTGCCCAGTAGCTTCTTCCCAAACTTATGGCCTGACCAGTTTTCCATGGCCTGGTAGTCCATGTTTTCGCTCAGCTGGACCGCCTGCCGGTACATTCGCTCCGCCTGTTCATAGTTCCCAACAATACTGTAGCACTCCGCCGTGTGAAAAACGGTACGCCACTTCGCCTTCGCGTCCGTGCAGTCGGCTTGAAACATCAAGGCTGCCTTGACATGTGGCAAATACCCTGTCTAGACGTCTCGGTTCTCGTGATTCGGGAAAGGGAATACCTTGGCGAGCCGCTGCATTACGGACGTGGCGTATTCCTTTCCCTTTCCCTCTCTCGCGATCCATGCCTGAGTGGCTAATCGAACAAGCCGGTGCATGTCAAACAATCCTGGCTGATCCTGCTCGCTGATGAACGCGTAGCCCCTGAGCGTGCCTATCGCCTCGTCGGTCGTCCTTTCGTCACCCATCGGCAGTAGAGACTTCGGGATGGTCTCCTCAGCGAGGTAGTATATAAACCGAAGATACTTCGCTGCGAGCGGACTGTCCTGGGAGATGTGCTCAAACGAAACCAGCTAGGTCGTGGCGACGGGGTTTGTGATGTTCTCGTAGCGGGTTCGATCCTTAAACCCCTTGCTTAGCAGATCGATTGTACTCTTGTCGCTTGACCGACAGTAGGCGAGATACTGTGCAGCGGTACTCTCCGTCTTGGCTATGTAGGCAGAGGCCTGCTTAATGGCCAGGGGCAGGTCGGTAAGGAAGTCTAGCAGGTCGCATGTACTTGTGTTGTCTCGCGTCTGCCTCTCCTCTAGAGAGTTTTGAAGCATCGCAAGGGCTTCCGGTCGGCTCATCTCGGCCATCCCAATCCTATTCCTCTTTGGAACATCTAGTCGTACTGCAACATCACAGTTCTGGGTAGTAAGCAGAATGGAGCCCTTCTGGCTGAACGGCAGGTAATGGGAGAGTTGTGGGGGGCCAAAAAGAAGTTCTGCATTGTCTGCGTTGTCGATGATCAAGAGCTAGCTGCCAGCACTGCTATGGCTAAGAGCCGCTTTAACGAGCGCCTTAACGTCTGCCTTGTCCTCTTCGATCCCTTCGATCTTGAGCTCTCGGCCGATCTCGCGGTAGGCGTTCTCGAAGCCGATGGCATCTACTGCTGGGACCCAGTAGACGGAGCAGTCCGGGTACGCATCGCGGACCTGGAAGGCGGCCTCGAGCGCGATCTGCGTCTTCCCGACCCCTCTAAGGCCTTCGATGGCCGTTCGCTGACAGTCGTCTTGGTTAGTATCGGGGGGTATCCTCTTGAGCAGCTGCGTGAGAATCGATTCGCGTCTGATAAAGTCTTGGTTGCGCCCAAAGGGGACCGTCTAGTGACGCTCTGGGCTGGGCATTGAAGTCGGTTTGCTGTGTGTAGACCGATGACTTTCCGCTTCCTGGGCTTGGCATATCTCTCTTAGTTTCCCTAGGACCACCTGGCAGTTTGGATCCCCTTCATGGAACTTAACCATGTCCGAGTGGTTTTCGTTGACAGGAAAGATAGATGCTGTGGATGCTGAGCGAGTTCTATACAGTCCCTGCGTGGCCGATAGCGGCGTTACGAGGGTTTCCTTCTGCCCGGTCCTGGCAAACGATCCATCTTCTTGTTCCTATGTTCGTCAGTTCGCCCTCGATAGACAGGAGGCGACTTACAGCGACTGTGGGGGAGGTTCTGGTCTTGTACGCCTAGAAAAGTTTCATCCTGCCTTGCGAGGCGACGTTGGAGAACCGATTGTCCAGAGACTGCAGGTAGTCCGACCCTGCGGTTAAATCGCGTACGATGGCCTCGTTGGCCTGCCTACGGACTATGGTTATGAGCGCCTGCGTTTCCATGCTGTGGGATGGCATGCCAAACAGGATAGCGCCGGCCACGCGGCGCAGCATTTGCCGCTCTCGGTCCAGGGCTTCTTCGAGGACCAGGCCGCCTAGGCTGTGAGCAAGGAAGAGGATCGGCTTCCTCGATGCGAAGCCGGAGGCTTTTAGGCTCTCGCTGAGGAAGAAAGCTAGGTCGGTAATCGTCTGAGACGAGTTGCTCTTGACCAGCGCAGTGTTGTAGCTGTAGAGAACGACCTGGGTGGTCGGGAAGGCCTTCGGTAAGGCATCCCGAATCTACATCCAGGGGCGGTTGTCGTCCTTCGGCCGCCACGATCCAAATGGATGGGAGGCAAGCCCCGAAATAGCTATACAGCTACGCTACATTAGACAACCGTAGCTCAATAGACTTATGAACATACTCAAACTCGTGCTTCTGGGCGTTAACCTTGCTCAACGGCGTTAGGCTGAGGAACTTGGTGTCGAGGAGCAACCCATCGAGGACGTGGTGCGTAATTTTCAGTTTCCCTTCCTTGATCTGCGACTTGATAATAGATGGAAGTCTTTCGAACGTTAAGGTAGCCGTCTTGGTCGGAGGTGTTTCCTACAGGGCGGTAACTAAGGAGTGGATGCGGATATCGTTAGGCGTAATATCGCCAAATGCCGCACTTATCCGCTCACGGAGGGCCCCCTTGTGGATGCTGGTAGGACACCCCTGCAGCCGGAAAGCGAATGCATTCGGTGATACCATCCCGGCGTCGATTCCTCGATCAATACGACTTGGTGATACAGGGTTTGGCAGACAGTCGAGGGGGGATTGGGAGCGACAGGAACAGCGGCCGCCGGCTGCCTGGTCGGCTTCACGGCCACGTCGGAGGGGGTGGCTGCGGCTGATGGAAGCTGCCCCGCTGCGCACGGGGTCCGCAACGCTTATATAATCGCGGCACCTTAGGTCAGCCCGCATAAATGCATCGCGGTCAGCGCAACGTCGCCTTGTCGACCATCTTGCACGGATCAGCAGCCGAGGCTTGAGGGATACGGTCGGCACGACAGACCGCTCGGTGATAAGCCAATCGCAACGTGGCACTCCGGAAAGGGACATAGAGAGGGAAAGTGGCCGGAAGGTTGTTCGCTGGCGCAACGGAAGGCAGTCTATGATCGTCACGCCTTCTGATATCAAGCAAGATCCCGTATCATCTCAACTGACGGAGAACAGGTCAAATACAAACGTATATCTCCTCCTCAGACCCCAAGCCATGCTGCCGACAATGGAGAGGGGGGCCGTCTAGATTCATCTCAGACTGGAAATCCACAGGCATTCTCAACTACGCTTGAAGCGACTCCCTCGACAAGAGCTTCATGCCGACCTCTTATTCGCCATGGAGAAGCGGAACTTTTCCACCCGGTCCATTCGATCCAAAACTTTAGTTGGCATCCGGATCACCGTCTCTCTGTGGAACGTCTGCGTGATGTGGTCGTACGAGCACAGGAGCGTTCTCCTCATGCCGCCTTCCTGGCCGCACACCAGTGCCACGGACGGTGGATTGACGGCCCGGATGAGCATCGCGGTCATAGAATACGTGTCCACTATGGTGAAGATGCGGTCAGGCAGTACTTGGGCGTCCGTGGCAGTTTTGAGCGGCTTCTCGTGCGGGTCCCATGCCTCGCACTCGGCATAGACCCATGGTCTGTGGCCGCCTGTGGACTTGAGGCGATGTTCCGACTGTGTGCTGCCGTTGGGGCTCCAGGCCAGTCTCCCCTGGCCAACTCCGAAGAGCGACTTCTCCAGGAAGTCGAGGCTGGCGTGCCCCTCAAGCCCAATGAGATGGGCTTGCGTCGACCAGAATTTGCCGCCGTAGAGGGACATCATGGCGTGAGGCAGGACCGCGACGGCCAGGAAGCCGATCAGGAAGAAAAGGATGCCGACCGCGACCATGGGGCTGGGCCGGTAGGTGATGTTCCCCGACCGGTCCCAGCCTGCCGGCTGCGGCGTCGCGAGAAAGGCCAGAAGCACGACGCCGATGATGAGCCAACCCGGCGCGAAGCGGAGGAGAAAGGCTCCGATAGAGCGCCATATCGTCTTCCGCTTGAGGAAGCCCACTCTCTTCAGCCTCCCCCACTCGATGGTGCTGCCGAAAGCGCCGTCCAGAAGGACGATATCGTCGTCGCCCACATCCGAGACCTGGACGGTTGGCTCGATGTCCCACAGCTTGGCGCCCCAGAAGTCGTCTAGTTTGTGCCACTTCTCCCCACGCCGCCTCGGGAGGATACAGATTAGTCGTTCAAGCAGGGCGTTAGAATCGTTTAGGAGGGACAGCTGCGCAAAGGCCTCGAATAGGGAGAGAGCTGGGTCAGGTGGGTCTTCGCCGTTTTTCTTCGGGGCGTCTTCGCTTGGCGCCAGCCGTCGGCGCGTCATGGTCATGAGAGCGTAGATGGCGTCTGCCGGTGGACCATTCCCAGGATCGCGACGCATCAGACACTCTAGTCCGATGGTGAGGAGTTCGGTGTGGGTCAGCTGCTGATTGGCCTCGAAATGGTCCACCAGCTGTGCGACTGACTTCTGCTCGTCTTTGGCGTACGCCCTCACAGGCATGTTCCTCTTGGGGATCGTCTCGACTTTCTCTGGCTTGGCCCTCAAGATGTAGATGTCCATGTCGTGCCTTGCCGGGGCCAGAAGCATTTCCGGCAGTGTCCACAACGAGGATCCCCATGCTTGCAACAGATCATCCGTAGTTGGAACGTTTTCGGGCGGGTCGTAGATTGGAAAAGCGAGATCCCTGAGTGCAATGACCATCTTCTTCGCTCCCCGGACGGCGTCGCATATCCGGTGGCGGTCTAGATAGGCGTCCTCTTGGGCGCCTGGCCAGTCCCACTTGATCCAGAAGGCTTTAACACCTGCATCGCGGGCCGCCATGGCGCCGATTTCGCAAAGACGGTCGAGGTCGCTCCCGGACTCCTCGGCGTCGAGGTCCTTCCCGGCCTCCTTGGGGTTGAAATGTTTGTCCGTGTACGACACGAAAACGTATTCGCCGCTCTCGTGTCCCGGGCGGTGGCTATCCCATTCGTCAGCGTCCACGATGTCGAATTTGCCGGCTATCGTTGTGATGACGGCCGCGTTGTGTCCATTGTCGGCGGTGCGAATCACGAATAGGTACCGGGGGCGGAGATGGCGCGCTAGCACCCCATCCACCAGGTTTTCTCGTGGCCCCCTTTCCTCGATTGCGGTTTCCTCGGGCAACTTTGGTTCCTCGGGCAACTTTGGATACGAGAAGTCCTTGTAACGGACGGGCGGATATCGCCCACCTAGGAACGTTGAGCCTTCGAAGTTGCCCACAAGTGCCTGCAAAGTTTTTCGTATTAGCATTTGGGATAAAAGATTGCCCGTCGGAGTAGGCCTCATACCGATAGCGAGAGAGTGAGCAGCAAGCATGCAGCGGGATACCTAAAGTATATGTCCGCTGGTGTTTCATTGAATATTAGTCACATGAGCAGCAGAAACGCCGTTTATCGATCAACCTACCTGAAGCTCTCCCTCTAGGGCTCGGCGAGGCATCGGACAAAAGCGAGCTGGCGTCCTCAGTAAGCCGAGCCTCGTATGTCCAAGCGAGAATCCTTATTGGGGCGTCCCGGTAAGCCCTCCAGAGATTGACAAATGGATTTGGTGCTAAGGCCTCGGACCAAGAGGTTGCCTTTTCAAGTTCCTCGGTCCGTCGATAGCCACGGGCGTGCTGGACCCTCAACAGAACGAGTTTACCGCTATTGGGGTTGAGGTAGTAGTCTTTACCGTGCTCGAGGCTGTCGAATCGCATGTACCGACCGAGACTATCTTTGTGGTATAGGCGTTGTTCACCCGGCTGACCTTGGCGGCCGTGGACAATAGGAGACCCCTTTTCGTCGTTAATCCATGTGCAACTGGGTATTCAAATCGACTGCAGCCGAGGACAAGGGATGGGTGGCATACTGGGTTGTTGGCCAAACCTTCCTCGAGCGTCGTTGCGAGGGGATAAGCTTTGCCAGCTCCAAGTTCGCTAAGACTAAGGCTCGTTTGTGCCATCTCAGTGAGGGTTGCTACCAGGAGCAGGGCTTCCGCAAGGTCGGGCAGTGTGGATTCCGTAGAGAAGAACCCTTCGAGTGCCACTTTGGGACTCCAGGCGAGAGTTCCCATGATGCTTTATAGTTCCACTTGCCCAGATGGCTCCTTTCATCTGGTACACCATCTTCACATGCACGCATTGAGTGCGAGCTGTCAGCATTCGAGTTGACATGGGCTGGGTGATTCAACCGCACCGCGGAATGAATATTCTGTATGAGTGATTAAGAGTCCGTAGCATGGTATTGGATGGGAAGTACCGAAACCAGCAAAGTCGGTTTAGGCAGAACTATCGTCACCGAGGTGCGCAAGGCTGCGCTTCAGCTGGGGGCCGACAAATATGAAGCGGTCCAGGGAGACGACACCTCCACGACCGAATGAGGCATGTCGAAGCGAAGCTGTCTGGTGAGGCGTTCCAAAGGCTGAAATTAGGCCGCAACATTTGGCCTTCAATGTGAGGGCACACCACCTTTGGGGCAACGGTCTGTTCTGGGGCTTATATTTGACCGCGTCGATGTGGGCGTAGACGGCTTTCTTCCGTGGCCCCCATGCGAGAGCAAGTCCCTGCGCGTCCCCAGCTGTCTCAGCCGTGTTTGGGTCCGAAGAGGTATGTGCCTATCGCCGCGAGAGTCCGTGACTCGTAATCGTCCATGGCGGTAGTAGCCGAGTCTCGCCAACCGGATTCCCCGCAGTAGCACCGTTAGTTCGCCGACACCAATCCACGCCGCCCATTCCAGGTCTCGTCGATACATCCGAGACGGACGATGAGACTCATCAACGCGGCAACCCTCGAGCTTGAACAGTTCATGGGAGGAAATGGCACTCCCGAGTACGCCATTCTCTCGCACACGTGGGGTGCCGAGGAGGTTACGTTCCAGGATCACACCACTCAGAAGACGGCAGCACGGAAGAAACTGGGCTTTGCCAAGATCGAAGGGTCTTGCTGGCGAGGGTTGATGGAGGGTATAGACTACGTATGGGTCGATACGATGTGCATCGACAAATCGAGCAGTGCCGAGCTGTCCGAGGCGATCAATTCCATGTTTGCGTGGTATCAGAAGGCACTTCGATGTTACGTCTATCTCGCCGACGTCTCGGCATCCGGCGGAAAGGAGGCAGCGATAGCGGCCTTGCCCGGCAGCCGCTGGTTCACCCGCGGCTGGACCCTCCAGGAGCTCCTGGCCCCCTCCGACGTCGTCTTCTATTCGCAGGAGTGGACCTACCTAGGTACCAAGGACGAGCTCGTCGACGAGATCTCTGCCATCACGGGCATTCAACAGCACTATTTGAAGGATTCGAATGCCATCTTTTCGGCCGCCGTCGCTGCGCGCATGTCCTGGTTCAGGGGGCGGACAACGACGCGGGTCGAGGACACGGCCTACTGCATGCTCGGAATCTTCAACATCAACATGCCGCTTCTCTACGGCGAAGGAGAGAATGCCTTCCTCCGCCTGCAGGAGGAGATCATCAAGGTCTCCGACGACCAAACCATCTTCTGCTGGACCTTGGAGAGCACGGAAGAGCGCCCGACGTGGCAAAACATTCTAGCGCCGCATCCGACGGCCTTTCGCCATGCCGGCGGCTTCGTCCCGCGCCACTGCGAAGACGAGCCGGGCGCGGCGTACGCCATTACCAACTCGGGTCTCTCCATGACCCTCGCTTGTACGTATACCTGCGGGGGCCTTCTCGCCGCCCTGGACGTCGTGTGGAATGACGGCCGCGGCGCCACGCCCATTCGCGCCGCCATCCACCTCTCGCCGAGTGGGGATCGAGGCCAGTGGGCTCGCGCGCCGTACCCGCCGATGCCAGTACCGGTCGTGAAGTCCCACGCAAGGGCAGAGCACAACCTCTTCCTCCGCTGCCGCGGAATCACCCGGGACCACCATAGCGCCGGAACGCCGGACGGAAGACGGCCTTCTCCTGCTGTAGCGGCAGGAGGCGAAGCCATCTTCCTGACCTTCGACCGCCTCATCCAGGTTGCGGGAACTCACGCGCCCGCCTGCGATGATCGCGTTGCACCGGCGCAGCTCGATCGCGCAGGGAGTTCGGTCTGGCTGCCTCCTCTCCCGAGCAATGGATGCGATGGAGACAACGGAGCGCTGCGACGGGCGTGCATATTCATGGCGGTGAAACCGGGGCGGAAGGGACAGTCGTCATCGCCCAGCGAGAGTGAGGTGGACCAGGGGGCCATGTTTCTCGCCGGGATCAGCCCTTGTTCCGCCTCCGCCACGGCCGTCGGGGACACAGATCTTCCTCCAGCCGTCACCACCACCACTGCCAGCGGCGATGGCGCCGATCGGACCCCGGCCGCATCGACACGCTGGTATGCGGAGGTGACGCTTCGATGCGCCGGCTTGAAACGCATAAGAGGCAAACCACTCCCTGCGTCGCCGCTGTGCGAGGTGCTCGACGAAGCCGAATCCGGGGAGCTGACCAACCACACGGCCCACTGGCCCTTATTCTCCTACCCAGTGACAGTTATCAGCCAGTTGCCGCGCTTTGGAGACCCGTCGGCGCCGCCTTGGACATGCAATCACACTTTCTTGGGCGTAAGCGACACGAAGAAGGAAGTCAACGAACTTGTCGATGATTTAAAACTTTCTGGCGATGGCGGCGGACAAAACGATTGCCCCTTACCGCCGGCGCCATTGTACCCGTCGTTGAAGATCATCCCCGGCCGTTCTCCGTCAAGCGATCGTATCCGAGCTATAAACCACCTAGGCTACGATCGTTTCGTTGAGATGCTTGAGGCGTAAGCATGTTTTATGTCGCTAGTGCTCTGAGCACCTAGTAGGTAGTCAGCCTGTACCGGTTGCGGCCCGCGGCCGCACTGGCATTGGTCGGTGTTGGCCCTGTTGATGGCGTGGAGGTCGGCCCGGAGGCCGATCTTTCCTGTGGGCATCTGTGTGATTACGGAGCTGATCGCTCTGTGCGTTCCTATGTGTGTCTTATAGTTGCTTGGTGTCGTCTCTCGTTTAATTAGGCCTAGATTGCTCAGCGACGTCTCCGGGACGGCCGGACTCGGTTCCCTCAGACTCGCCCCCGGCACGCCTAGACTGGGATGCTCGGCGTCGTTGAGAACCAGGTTCCAAGGCGTGGGAGGTTGTGTGATGATTATCGTGGATGCCAGCGGTTTATTCCCCGGAGAGTCCGGAGCAATATCTTTCGCTCCGTTGGTGCCGGGGAGAAGGGAGAAGAGCAGGAGGTGTTGTTGCTTGCTCCCACCATATGGGCGTCATACGAAAGGCCAGCACGCCAATAATGTAGATACGGTCGGGTATAAGCACCCAGCTAAGCAGAAGGTACCAACTCTCGCAGTTCCACATCGAGACAGAGCGAATGACCATGTCTATGCTGACCTGGATCGTGTTGGCAATGGCGCCAGCGCGAGGACGTGGTCCACGGCGCTAACGACCAGCGGGGACACTCTCCTCCGCGGGCGGCGGAACGGGAGAGTAAATATCACGGTGGAACCAAGACATCAGCTGCATCGGGATTCGCAAACTCTCACCCCGTAATCACATGTAACACGAGATGAAATTGTTTTGCTTGGGCCCGCGGTGTTCCTCGGGAATGGATCAGGGGTCGTGAGGCCAGCGGCG